>JAESFQ010000031.1_pt1 | contig 102192 bp, 111 predicted proteins | sample 9269431 | NCBI WGS metagenome assembly JAESFQ01 (sample SAMN14502588, study PRJNA617103) | algae metagenome | isolation source: Plectolyngbya sp. WJT66-NPBG17 and co-occurring heterotrophs from well... | place: USA: Mojave Desert, Joshua Tree National Park, California | collected 2006-08-06 | reverse complement strand
CGCTTTCAGCTCGGCCGCAGATAGCGCGTCAGGATCGGCGGGCGGGACCATGCGCCCGATGGAATCAGACCAGCCGCCGCCTGGAAAGGGCAAATCCCACCGCTGCCACAGCTTTTGCCCCTCTTACATGACCGCCAGCCGCATCGCAAACCCCTGGTGAATAAGAACGGCTAGCACACAACCCCTCATAGGGCTTTGTAGGGGTAGGTCAAAAACCTGCCCTCCTCATGGTTATGAGCACGTTTTCGCGGCCATTTTGTGCATATCTACAGAGCAGTTAGGACGACGAGAATGAGGAGAAACTCATCAGGGACGTAGTAGCAAACTTTCTTGCCACCTTTCATGGCAACAACAAGCCGCAGTACCAGGGCATCAGCGAGAACGCTTGCGAGATCTACAGCGAGCAGGCCCGCTTGTCAGTGAAGCTGCATGCCTGGGCGATCAAGGCGGCAGGTTTTCAGAGGGTGAGGGTGCCTACCGAGTTTCGCGACGTGGAGACATACGACGCGGCGGTGCAGTTTGATGGCACGCATTCAACCGCCTCGATCAGCAAGGAGGTGCTAGCGACAAGGATCGCGGCGCTGCATAAAACAGCAGTGATCCTGAACAACGTGGCGAACAAGCTTCGCACGATCTGACCCAAGCTTCTGATCTCGTCCAGGCGGTCTTGCTGCAACGCTGTCTTAGCCAGCGAGTGCTCCGCCGCCGGGGCTTCTGCCATGATGACGCGGGCGCAGGTGAGTGACCTTGCCCGCCCATCATCGTTGTTTCGGCAACTGAAAGTTGACGATTTCGAGCAATTATCAGGAGGTTGTATTCGGCCCACTTGCCTTACTGAAAACACAGGCACGCCACGCCAATGCCGCCAAACCGCGTTTTCCTAACTTTGGATGAGGAGGACGCGCATATGTACGACGATGTAGTAGCGGTGTTCCCAGAACCAGCTCCGTACGGGGAGGTGTACGTCACCTCTCCGGAGCCCATCTACGCCGAGCCAGAGATCTGGATTGACCCTTACGCGCCTGTTTACATCGAACCGGTTTATGACACATATGCGCCCATCTACGTCGCGCCAATCGACGATCCCTATGCCCCCATCTACGTCGAACCCGTGGATGAGCTGTATGCACCTCTGTACGTCGAGCCGGTTTATGACCAGTACTTCCCGATCTACGTTGAGTCGCTCTATGTCTAGACTAACAGTAGTGGTGCGTGGGTAGGGCGTGATTCTCCTGTTGAGATGGGTAGGCCCGCTTGCTGTTATGCCCTCAGCAAGCGGGTTTCTCCATGACTGGTGCACCAGCGGGAGATAGAGGCACCCGCCGGGTAAACCAGGTCGACCACCTTGGACGGGAGGTATTCGAGGAGCCCGAGCAGCGCACAAAGCTCTGGCAGCGCTCGTCTAGACGATCCGCGGCGAAGCTGGTCTGATCACCAGTGGCGCCGTTCCGTGGGAGCGGCAAGGGGAGGGAAGGGGCGTCCATGCAGGCACTCCTCGGTCGACGCGCTCTGGGCGTCACGGCACTTTCTGCACTGGCCTGGCCCGCTCTCGCGCAGACCGACGCTACTGCCTGGCCAAACCGCCCGGTGCGCCTGGTCGTCGGCTATCCTGCCGGCGGCTCGACCGACATCTGTGCCCGTATTCTAGCCGAGGACTTTCGAACCCGCCTTCCCCAGCCCATCGTGGTGGAGAACCGGACTGGCGCAAACGGTTCGCTCGGCGCGGCATACGTCGCCGCAGCGACGGACGGCCACACTCTGCTAGTCAGCAACACCAGCACCATGACCGTGAACCACTTGCTTTACCGCGATACGCGCTACGACCCGCTACGCGACCTGCTGCCCATCGCCACGATCACCATCAGCCCTTTCATCTTAGTGATCAACTCACGCAATCAACGCACCCAAGGCGTGCGCACATTGCAGGATCTGATTGCACTGGCACAGCGACAGCCGGGGCAAGTCACCTATGCCTCGGCCGGCGTCGGGAACCTCCAGCACCTGCATATGGAGCAGCTGTTGGCGGCAGCCGGTGTGCGGATGTTGCATGTGCCCTACCGCGGCTCCTCGGTGGCGACCAATGCAATGGTGGCTGGTGAGGTGGACGTACTATTAGACACGCCCACCACAGGCGGACCGCTGATCCAAGCTGGCACCTTTGCGGCGTTGGCCACCACTGGTGAGACGCGTTGGCGCGAGCTGCCGGAGGTGCCGACGGTTAAGGAAGCCGGATACCCGGACTTCACCGCCGTGTTTTGGAACGGCTTGGTCGCACCAGCCAACACGCCATCCGATCTGGTGCACCGCCTATACGGCATGATGCAGGCAACAGCGGATTCGCCAACGGCGCGCCCGCCGCTGCTGGCTCAGGGCGACATCTTCGTGCTGGACCCCGCGCGCTTCCGCGAGCGCATCGCCACCGATATTGAGCGCAACACCGTGGCCATCAAGGCGGCAGGTATTGAGATGCAGTAAGCAGCTGGTTCCATCGGGCCCCACACAGCGATTGTTCATACCGTTTCAAATCAGGCAGTCTCTGGGCGGAACAAAGCCGGAGGGGAAGCGGCACCATGCCCGAATATGTCATCACCGCGCGTGCGACGGCTCGAGGCAAACGCGAGTTTAGTGACGACCCAGGGCCCGTTCAGTTCCTTGAAGTACCCGATGATGCGCCTTCGGCCCTGCCAGCCCACGCTATGAAGCGGGCGGACTGGGTGAGGAAAGTGAGTGCCCTCGCCGGGAGGAGGAGAGACGCCACAGGCGTCGTCCGGGGCGACGTCCTCGTCTTCATTCATGGCTACAACAACAGCATACCCGACATCCTGAAGCGGCATCGGCGGCTCAGTAGCGACCTGCCGCAGTTTGGCTACGCGGGTGCGGTGGTTAGCTTCGACTGGCCCTCGGGCGACACCGCGCTCGCCTACCTTGAGGATAGAGTGAAAGCCAAGATGACGGCCCTCGCGCTGGTCCAGGACTGCATTGAGCTGTTCGCAACGCTACAGGCCCGCCCGGAGTGCGAGATCAACGTCCACCTCCTCGCCCATTCCACAGGCGCCTATGTTGTCCGGGAAGCTTTCGATGATGCCGACGACCGCCGCCGAATCGCCGCCGTAAACTGGACAGTCAGCCAGTTGGTGCTAATCGCCGGCGATGTTTCCGCGCCCTCGCTCGCCACCGGCAATCCAGAGAGCGAGTCGACGTACCGGCACTGTCTCCGCCTCACCAACTATGCCAATCCATTCGATGAGGTTCTGCAGATCTCCAATGCCAAGCGTGTGGGGCTCTCCTCTCGTGTCGGTCGCGTTGGCCTTCCGGCGGACGCTCCGGCGAAGGCCGTCAACGTCGACTGTGGCGAGTATTACCAGCGCATGATCCAATCGCGGCCGCAGGACGATATCATCGGCTACCCATCACACTCCTGGCACATTGGCGACCCCGTATTCACCGAGGATCTGGCCCATACCCTCAACGGCGACCTGGACCGCAGCGCAATTCGCACGAGAGAAATCCTGGCTGCAAACCGCTACAAGCTAGTCGGTCCACAAACGCTAGTGCGAACTGCTCCGGCTTCGACTGTCCCGACAGCGCCCACCTGATCTGCTCCACGTTGGACTGCACGGCAGCCAGTCAGTGCGCATGAGCGCGTGCAGGTTAGCTGGACGTGCAGGTGGGCTGACGCAGCGGGTAACCATCCAGGCCGACGACAGCGGCAAAGCTAGGATAATGCTGGAGACACAGTTTGGGTGCGGATGCGTTTTAGTGCCCGGCTGCCCACAAAAATAGTGAAGGAGACCGTATGAACGGCCTGATTGTAGCGGCCATTAATCAGCGGCGGCTCTTAAAGCTGACCTATTCCGCCGGAAATCGCATCGTCGAGCCACATGTTTATGGGAGGGACGGTGCCGGAAAGGAGTTACTGCGCTGCTATCAGATCGCTGGCGAAAGTATGTCGCAAGAGCGGGCGGGCTGGAAGCTGCTTCGGGCCAGTGACGCCACTTCAGTGGAGGTGTTGGACGTCCGGTTTGAGCGGCGCACAGGCTACAATCCGAGTGATCCTGCGATCCACGAGGTATACGCTTGTATTTAGCCGCGCTGCCGCTTGACGGTGGAGGCGGGAAGTTCGAAAAAACACTGGCTGCCCAGCACAGTTCTAGCGCAGCGGCAGCAGGACCCAACCTAGTCAACAAGTTACGCCCGGGATCTCTCAACTGAAAAACGCAGTGTCGGTGGTTCGATTCCGCCCCTGGGCACCATTCCCCTGATCCGACTGGCCTCGTCCCGAGGCGGACGAGCCCCATGCCCCGCTGGCTTCCCCTGCTGCTCGGCTTTCTGACGGCGATCGGCCCCGTCTCGACCGACATGTACCTGCCGGCCTTCCCTGCCATCGAGGCGGAGCTCGGCAGCGGCTGGGGCGGCGCGCAGGTGACGCTCGCCGCCTGGTTCGCGGGCCTCGCCGTCGGGCAGCTTGTCCAGGGCACGCTGGCGGACAGGCTCGGGCGGCGGCGGCCGCTCATCCTCGGCACGGCGATCTATACGCTCGCCTCGCTCGGCTGCGCCCTGGCGGTGAGCATGACGGCGCTCTCCGCCTGGCGCTGCATCGCGGCCTTCGGCGGGGCGGCGAGCGCCGTCATCCCGCGCGCCATGGTGCGGGACCGGGCGGATGGGCACGAGGCGGCGCGGATGATGTCGCGGCTGATGCTGGTGATGGGCGCCGCGCCGATCCTCGCGCCGACGCTCGGCGGGCTGCTGCTGCAGGCGGGCGGCTGGCGGACGATCTTCTGGGCCTGCGCCGGCTACGGGCTGCTCTCCTGCCTGCTCGCCGCGACGCTGCTGCCGGAGACGCTGCCGCCCGCCCGGCGCGTGCGCCGCGCCCCGGCGGCGCTGCTCGGTGACTTCGCCCGCATCGGGCGGGAGCGCGGCTTCCTCGCCAACACGGTGATGGCGGGGGCGAGCAGCTTCGTCGTCTTCGCCTTCATCGGTGGCGCGCCGGAGGTCTATATCAAGCAGTTCGGGATCGCGCCGGAACGCTTCGGCCTGCTCTTCGCCCTCAGCGCGACGGGCTTCATCGCCACCTCGCAGCTCAATCCCTGGCTGCTGGGGCGGATGGGTGCCCGCGCGGTGCCGATGCTCGCCCTCGGGGCCTGCGGTGCGGCGGTGCTCCTGCTGGTGCTCGCGGTCTTCACCGGCACCGGTGGTTTCCTCGGCGTCTATGTGCCGGGGGCGGTGGCGCTGGCCTGCACCGGGCTCATCTTCCCCAATGCGGCCGTCGGCGCGATGTCGCGGCACGCGGCGCGGGCGGGCAGCGCCTCCGCCCTGATGGGCACGCTGCAATTCGGCCTGGCCGCGGCCGGCAGCGCCCTGGTCGGGGCGCTGACCGACGGCACGCCGCGGCCCATGGCGCTGCTGATGCTCCTCGGCGTCGGCGCCGCCATCGCGGCGAGCCTGGCGCGGCCGAGGGGCTGAGGCCGGCGCCCCGCCCTGGCCGATGACCGGGGCAAGGCGATGCCCGAGCCCGCAGCCAGGGCCTGGCCGCCCTTCGCCTGAAGCGTTTTCCGTTCGTACTGGCTGACGGAACCTGCTCTAGCTTGTTGGCAGCGGTGGCCGGGGCGCCCGGCGCCACGACGCCGACAGGCGGGGAGGAGTGGATGGAGGCGCGCAGCCGGTCCCGCTCCTCCGGCGTGAAATCGGCCCAGGCGAGGTCGCGGTCGAGCGGGAACAGCGCGCCGCCAGGCGCGGTCACGGCCAGGGCTGTGGCCTGCGCGGGATCCATCCAGAAAGGTTCGGCCTTCTTCGGCAGCGGCCAGAGCGTTGCCTTCCTGCCGCCGACGGGGCGCACCTGCCAGCCATTGGGGTCGCGCGCCACCTGCACCGGCGCCGGCATCAGCCGCCTGCCGGACAGGTTCTCCATGTCCCGCCGCGCCCGGCCACCAGCCCGCACCAGGACAATGCCGCCGATGAGGAGCGCCACCATCGCTGCTGCGATGCCGAGCGCCGTCAGCAGCCGGTTGGTCAGGTGGTCGAGGCCCATATCGGTCGACGGCCGGTCCGGCCGCGACGGATCGGCCATGACCTGCACGTCGAAGTCGCTGATATGCGGCTCGACGAAGAGGTAGCTCACCTTCCTCCGCACCGGCTCCATCCCCTTCTTCGGCGAGATCGTGCCGATCGTCATCTCGCAGGCCTGCAGCAGGCCGAAGCGCGTCCGGCACTGGCCGTTGGAGATGCGGCCGTTCACTGGCACGGCGACGGTGCGGAGCGCGCAGTCGTCGACCAGCGTCGGCACCAGCTCCATCGCGGTCCGGGCGGCGAAGCCGCCGCAGATCACGGACATCACGCAGGCCGTCAGCCAGCCGCGCCAGCGCGTGATCGGCGCCTTCAGCGCGAGCGGCCGGCCGGGGAAGGCGGAAGCGATCGAAGCGAGGCTCAAGCGGGTCATCCCGGTGTGGCACGGCCGTGCCCTTAATCCGGGGCCAGCCAATGTCCCGACGTAGTTGCGTGACATTTCAACCGCCTGGTTCATCCCGCCGGGTGGTCTGGCGCCCCCGGCAAGGCGGAGGCAGGATCGCGGCCCTCCCAGGGAAGGAACCGCCATGACCGAACGCTGGCAGCCGAGCGAGCGCTATCCGGACCCGTCGATTGTCGCCCTAGACCCCTCTTTCAGGAAGTACCACCTGGCCCTCTCGGCGGTGGAGCGGCTCTGGACCGGCTCGCGCTGGGGCGAGGGGCCGGTCTGGCTCGGCGACATGCGCTGCCTGCTCTGGTCCGACATCCCCAACAACCGCGTGCTGAAATGGGACGAGACGACGGGCCAGGTCTGCGAGTGGCAGAAGCCCTCCAACAACGCCAACGGCCATACCCGCGACCGCGAGGGGCGCATCGTCGCCTGCGAGCATGCCGGGCGGCGGGTGGTGCGCTTCGAGCATGACGGCAGCACCACGGTCCTCGCCGACAGCTACCAGGGCAAGCGGCTGAACAGCCCGAACGACGTGGTGGTGAAGTCCGACGGCTCCATCTGGTTCACCGACCCGCCCTTCGGCACCTACGCCTTCTACGAGGGCATCAAGACCGAGGCGGAGCTGCCGCACACCAACGTCTATCGCGTCGACGGCAAGACGGGTGCGATCACCTGCGTCGCCGACGACATCGACCACCCGAACGGCCTCGCCTTCAGCCCGGATGAAAGCCTGCTCTACGTCATCGAGAGCCGCGGCAACCCGCGCAACATCATCGCCTATGACGTGACGGGCGACGGCTTGCGCAACCGCCGCATCTTCGTCGCCTGCGAGCCGGAGGAGACGCCGGACGGCTTCCGCCTCGACATCGACGGCAATCTCTGGTGCGGCTGGGGGATGACGCCGGCGCTCGACGGCGTGCGGGTCTACAACAGCGCCGGCGCGCCGATCGGGCACATCCATCTGCCGGAGCGCTGCGCCAATCTCTGCTTCGGCGGCCGGCACCGCAACCGGCTCTTCATGTCGGCGGCGCAGTCGCTCTTCTCGCTCTACGTCAACACGCAGGGCGTGGCGGGAGGCTAGCTCCGCCCCTCGCCTTCCGGCCAACCGTCCCGGTCCCGCAGCATGTGGACCGGGACCTGGAGGCAGAGGCTCTGCGCCGGCAGCACGTCGCGCCAGTCGTCGATGAGCTTCCTGTAAGCCTCGCCGACCGGGCGGATGCGACGGTCGAGGTCGTACAGGCCGAGCGGGTTGGCGCGCCCGTTCCGCTCGCGCAGCGCCGTGTCCCAATCCACCTGATCGATGAGCGAGAACCAGGTGAAGCCGACCACCGGCACGCCGTCATTCCTGACGCGCAGCACATTGGCCCATTGCTTCCACAGCCACTGCACCGCCTCGTCGCCGCGCGGGCCCTCCATCAGGTTGGTCTCGGTATGCATCACCGGCATCCGGTAGCGGTCGTAATACTGCCGGGTGATGGTGGCGTAGCCGAAGATCTCGCCCGAGGCGCGCGTGCCGCCGTCCGGCGAAACCAGGTGCTCGTTCGTCACGTAGTAGTCGTTGCCCATGATGCACCAACGCTTCAGCCGGTGCCGCATGAAGAAGCGGTACTCCTCCCGCGTCATGCCGTTGTCGAGCAGGTACTCGTACATCTCGGAGGAGACGCGGACGCCGTAGTTGAGGTCGAGCGAGAGGAAGCGCTCGGCATTCCTCACCTCGGCGGGGCCGATCGCCGCGGGGCTGTCGGCGTGATAGTACTCCGTCGATTCGCTCTGGATGAAGAGCGCATCGGGCCGCACCTCGAGGATCGCCTCCATCGCCAGGACATTGGCGCGGACGACATGCTTGAGCGCGGTGACGAAGCCACGGTCGCTCGAGAGCTGCTCGTTCCACCAGCCGTAGCGGGCGGAGAAGAGCGCTGTGATGTACATCTCGTTGACCGGCGTATAGAGCTGCACCCAAGGGAAGCGCTCGGCGAAAGCCCGTGCATAGTCGGCGAAAGCCGTGGGGAAGCCCGGGTTCTGGAAGTCGCCCAGCCAGTCCGGCAGGCCGAAATGGCAGAGATCGACGATGGGGACGATCTTCAGCCGGCGCATCTCGGCGAAGGCCGCATCGGCATAGTCCCAGTCATGGCGCCCGGGCCCGAGCAGCGTGCGGTGGATGGGCGGCCCGATGCGGAGGAAGCCGCAGCCGGTCTCGGCGACGAGCGCCAGATCCTCCTGCCAGCGCGCGTAATGGCCGCATTCCTCCATCTGGTCGCGGCGCGTGCGCCCGCCATCGATGGTCGGGTTGCTGTTCTCGATGCCGGTGGCGAACATGAAGTAGGTCACGGTGGGGCAACGCGCAGCCGGGCGCACCGGTTCGAAACGGAGCGCATGCCGGAAACCGAACGAATGTACGGAAGTTAATGCAGGTGTCAACTTCGGGCCATGACGGCATGGGGCTGTCGCGGCGCCGGAGCAGGAGAAAGCACTCAGCCGATGTTCCGTACCAGTCTGCTTGCCGCCGCCCTTGGCCTGTCCCTTGGCGCCCCGACCATGGTGACCTCCGCCGGCGCCGCGCCGCTGCTCTCGGGCGGCGGTGCCGAGGCGGCCGTCACCTATGGCGATGCGGCCCGGGCCTCCATCGTCGGCGGCTCGCATGCCGCCATCCAGGGTGGCGGCCGCGACACCACCTATCTGGCCCAGCCGGGCGGGCAGGCGCGGGAGGGCCGCATCGGCCGGGCGACCGGCGGCGGGCGCGACAAGGCTGTGATCTACAGCGACGCCCATCCGCATGGCTGGGCCGCCACCGAGGCCGAGACCGACACGCGCGGCCATCGCGGCTGAGCCATCGGCCCGGGCGGCCCCTCGACAAGCGGGGCCGCCGGCGCTTTGGTTTGGGCGAACCGGACCGGAGCGCCCCATGCCCATCATCAACCGCATCGCCGATTTCGCCGCCGAGATGACGGCCTGGCGGCGCGACTTCCACCAGCACCCGGAGCTCGGCTTCGAGGAGCGGCGCACCAGCGACATCGTGGCGGCCAAGCTGGCCGAGTGGGGGATCGAGGTGCATCGCGGCCTCGCCACCACCGGCGTCGTCGGCGTGCTGCGCAACGGCTCGGGCGGGCGGAGCATCGGCCTGCGGGCCGACATGGACTGCCTCCCCATGCAGGAGATCAGCAGCGTGCCGCATGCCTCGACCATCCCGGGGCGGATGCATGCCTGCGGCCATGACGGGCACACGGCGACGCTGCTCGGCGCGGCGAAGTACCTGGCGGAGACGCGCAATTTCGACGGCACCGTCACCTTCATCTTCCAGCCGGCCGAGGAGGGCGGCGGCGGCGGCCGGGTGATGGTGGAGGAGGGGCTGTTCGACCGGTTCCCCTGCGACAGCGTCTACGGCATCCACAACGCGCCCGACCTGCCGCTCGGCGAGTGCTCGGCGGGGACGGGGCCGATCATGGCGGCCTCCGACGGGCTCAGCATCACCGTCCGGGGCCTGGGCGGGCATGCCGCCAAGCCGCATATCGCCATCGACCCGGTGATGGTCGGCGCGCAGATCGTGGTCGGGCTGCAGGCGCTGGTCGCCCGGCGCGTCGACCCGCTGAAGAGCGCCGTCATCAGCGTCACGCAGTTCCATGCGGGCAGCGCGATGAACGTCATCCCCGAGGTGGCGGAGCTCGGCGGCACGGTGCGCACGCTGCTGCCCGAGGTGCGCGACGACATGGAACGGCTGATCCCGCTTGTCGCGCAGCACACCGCCGCGGCGCACGAGGCCGAGGCCGAGGTGGTCTATACGCGGAAGTATCCGGCGACCGTGAACCATGCCGGGGAGAGCGACCGCGCCGCGCGCGCCGCGGCGCGCGTCCTGGGCGAGGCGCGCGTGCATCGCAACCTGCCGCCGGTGATGGGCGGCGAGGACTTTTCCTTCATGCTGCTCGAGCGGCCGGGAGCCTTCCTCTTCATGGGTCAGAAGGGCGCTGAGCGCGGCGGGGTGCCGGTGCACCATCCGCGCTACGACTTCAACGACGACCTGCTGCCGATCGGCGCCAGCTACTTCGCCACGCTCGTCGAGCAGGAGCTGCCGCGCGGGTAGGCGCGGCCGGCGGCGTCAGGCCTTGGGCTGCGGCCCGGCCTGCGGCGTCGTCGCCACGGAATGCTCGTTGGTGCGCTTGGCCTGCTTGGTGCGCGTCCATTGCCAGACGCCGAGCGCGGCGCCGACGATCAGGGTCATGGCAAAGAGCCAGACGACGAGGCTGTCGGAATTCATGCAATCTCTCCGGGGCTTGCGGTACACGGCAGACGCACCAGGGAGGCCCGCGGTTTCGCCGCTCCCGCCTGGAATCACGCTTCCGTGCGCGCGGGGCTCGGCCCCGGGACGAGGCTGTGGCGGTTGGCCTCCCGCAGGGCGGCGGCCGCGTCGTCGTAGAGGAAGGGCAGGGTGGCGTAGCGCAGGCCGCGCGTCACCGGCGTTGCCTCGTGCAGGAGCGAGCAGGAGAAGACGCAGGCGCCGCCCAGCGGCGGGCGGTAGCGGCGCGGTCCGAATTCCGGGAACCAGAGCTCGCCGCCCTCGAAGCCTTCGTTCAGGTTGATGCTGACGGCGAAGCGCCGATGCGCCGTGGCCGGCGTGGTGTTGTCGCGGTGGGCGCGGAAATGCCCGCCCTCCGCCGCGTCGTAGCAGGCGACGATGTAGCGCTCGATCCGCGTGGCGTGGAACTGGAAGGCCTTTCGGATCTCCGGCACCAGGCGGCGCTGGATGCGGGCGCGGAGCCCGGCCTGGACCTCGGCATCCTCGATCAGCAGGTCGCGGCGGACCTTGTGGTTGCGGTCCAGCCGGCCGATCGTGCGCTCGCCATCGGCCACCATGAAGCCGCTCTCCTCGCCGCCCTGGGCGTCGTAGAGGGCGATCAGGTGGCGGCAGAACTCCGGCTCCAGGATGCGGGGCAGGAGCAGGACGGGGGCCGGGCTCTCCTGCCCCGCATGCAGCGCGGGCGGCGGCAGGCGCGCGAGCAGGGCCAGGAGCGAGGGCAAATCCCCGAGCGGCCCGCAGGCGATGACGCGCAGCAAGGGGTCGAGCAGGACGGCGAGCGGGCGCTCGGCGGCGCCAAAGGCGGCGGCGACCTGCCTGTCCGCATCGAGCAGGGTGCGGAGGCCGGGGATGGCGTCAGGCGGCGCCTCGGCGAAGCTGGCGGCCGGGCTGAGCAGGATGGCGGTGGCGCGGTCGTCGTCCAGCAACTCGGCCTGGCGGGCGGCGAGGAGCGTCCGATGCGCCGCCTCCTGCCCGACCGGGTCCGGCCCGGCGAGGGCGAGCACCACGTAGCGGCCGGCGACGGAGGCGAGGGCGAAGCGCGGGTTGCCGCCATGGGCGGCATGGAACCAGGGCGCCGGGTCGCCGGGGAGGAGGCGGGGCGGGGCGGGGCTGGGCATGGGCCGGAGCATACTTCATCCTGGCCCGGAATGGACCTTAAGGCCTCGCCACCTGGGCTTGCGGCAGGAAGGGCGCTACACCAGCCTCTCGGTCGAACCTTGGAGCGTTGCGGATGCGTCGTCGGGCCCTGCTTGTCACTATGGCGACGCTTGCCTCCCCCTTGGCCGCCCCGGCCATCCTGCGGGCGCAGGGGCGGCAGGGGCCGCCGCATGAATGGGTCTTCGGCGCCTGGACGGGCGGGCTCTTCCCGCCGAACGATGCCGACACCCCCGCCTGCTTCGGCAACCCGACCGTGGTCTTCACCAAGGATGTCGTGATGCGCGCCAGCCTGCTCGACACGCCCTACCGGCAGCGGGTGATCGAGACGGTGGCCTTGCAGCCCAACGGCCTCGAATTCCGCTTCCTGCCGGCGGCGCCGCAGGGCAGCGCCTTCAGCAGCCGCCTTCCGCCGGATTTCGGCTTCGGCTGCGGCGGCAACCCCGATGTGCTGCGGGTGGAGCGGCGCGGGCCGGACGAGATCGTCTTCCCCGATTGCGGCGACTACCCCTCGCCGCTGCGGCGCTGCGTCAGGCGGGGCTGATGCGCATCGCGCTGATCCACGCGCTGCGGCACTCGCCACCGCCGATCGAGGCGGCCTTCCGCCGGGCCTGGCCGGAGGCGCAGCTGATGAACCTGCTGGACGACAGCCTCTCCGCCGACCTGGCGCGGGCGGGGACGCTGACGCCGGCGATGACGGAGCGCTTCCTCACCCTCTCGCGCTACGCGGCGGGGACGGGGGCGGATGCGATCCTCTTCACCTGCTCCGCCTTCGGCCCCTGCATCGAGGCGGTGGCGGCGGAGCAGGCGCCGATGCCGGTGCTGAAGCCGAACGAGGCGATGATCGAGGCGGCCGTCGCCGCGGCGCGGCAGGTCGCGGGCGGGCGGCGGCCGCGCATCGGCCTGCTGGCGAGCTTCCAGCCGACGCTCGAGACCATGCCGCCCGAATTTCCCGCCGATGTCGAGGTGGTGACGCGCCTCGCCGAGGGCTCGCTCGCCGCGCTCGATGCCGGGGATGCCGCAGCGCATGACCGACAGGCGGCGGAGGCCGCGAAGGCGCTGGCCGATTGCGACGTGGTGGCGCTGGCGCAGTTCAGCCTCGCCCGGGCCGCGCCGCTGGTCGAGGCGGCGACGGGCCGGCCGGTCTTCACCACGCCGGACAGCGCCGTCGCCAAGCTGAGGCGGCTGCTGCGCGGCTGAACGGGGACGGGCGATGTACGCGATCGACGTGCTGGTGCAGGGCTATCCGGGCCGGTCGCTCTGCCATGGCGGCCTCGGCTGGAGCACCATCGCCCTGCTGCGCGGGGAGGGGCGGACCATCCTGGTCGATGTCGGCGCCTATGGGGTACGGCCGGAATTCGGCCGGCAGCTCGCGGCGGCGGGCGTCGCGCCGGAGGCGGTGACGGATGTGGTGCTGACCCATGCGCATTGGGACCACTCGGTGAACGTCACCCTCTTCCCCGATGCGGCGATCTGGATCGGCCGGGCGGAGATGGACTGGGCGGTGCAGGAGCCGCCGGGCTTCAACCCGCTGCCCGAGCTGCATGTGCGCGAGATCGCGCGCCACCCGAAGCTGCACCTGCTGGAGGACGGCGAGCGCTTCCTTGGCGGCTTCACCGCGCATCTCTGCCCCGGGCACACGCCGGGCTGCCTGGTGTTCCGGCTGGAGGGCAACGAGGTCCCGGTGCTGTTCAGCGGCGACGCGGCGAAGAACCGGGCGGAGCTGCTCTCGCTCGCCACCGACATGACGATGGATGCCGGCGCGAGCCGGGCGAGCCTCGAGCGCATCTGGGCGCTGTGGCGGGCGGTGCCGGGCACGCTGCTGATCCCGGGGCATGACCTGACCATGCGGCTCGATGCGGCGGGGCGGCCGGAGTATGTCGGCCAGCGCCGGGCCGGCATCGCCGCCTGGTTCAGCGAGGACCTGGCGGTGATGCAGGAATTCGACATCACCGAACCGCGGTTCTGAATGGCCGCCCCCATGCGGGACCCCCTCCGGGCCTGGGTGCGGCTGCCCTCCGGCCGGCGGCTGGACCTGCTCTCGCCCACGCCCTTCGACTGGACGGAGGAGGACTTGGCGATCGGCCTGTCGCGGACCTTCCGCTGGGGCGGGCACTCGGTTTGGGAAGGGGCGCCGCTCTCCGTCGCGCAGCATTCCCTGGCGGTGCTGGCGCTCCGCCAGGCGAGGGCGAAGCTGACGCCGGCCCAGGCACGGCGGGAGCTGCTGCACGATGCCGAGGAGGGGCTGCTCGGCTTCGACTGCATCTCGCCGCTGAAGCCCTTCCTCGGCGCCGGCTTCGCCGAGCTGCAGGCGCGGCTGCAGGGCGTGGTGGCGCTGCGCTACGGCCTGCCGCCCTGGGCGCCGGAGGAGAAGCGCGCCCACAAGGCCTGCGACATCGCCCTCGCCGCGGCGGAGGCGGTGCATGTCGCGGGCTGGACGCCGGCGGAGGTGCGGGGGACGCTCGGCATCAAGGCGAAGGTGATGGAGGAGGATCCCCTGGTCGCCGTCTTCGGCGGCGAGCCGTGGCGGCCCTGGGCGCCGGAGCTGGCGGCGGAGCGCTTCCTGAAGGCGCTGGCCGGGCTCTGAAAGGACCGGGCCAAGCAACAATGCGACAACCGCGGGGCAGCCCGGACATCCTTGGTTGTCGGGGACTTGCGGGCGCGGCAACGTCAGGCGCCAGGCAGGACGGGAACCCATGTGACGGCGCACAGCGAGGTCATGCCATGAGCTTCGACCGCAAGGCGGAGGCGCTCGACCTGGCCAGCGAGGCGCTGTTCCAGGCGCTCGGCGACAACGCCTATGAGATCGACCGCGACTTCCGCTTCCTGACCTTCAACGCCGGCTGCGTGGCCTATTACGGCGTGCCGGCCGAGGCGGCGCTCGGGCGGCCGATCTGGGAGGTGCTGCAGGGCGCGCGCGGCAGCTGGCTCGAGCCCTGGCTGCGCGAGGCGATGGCGACCCGGCGGCCGATGCGCATCGAGCGCGAAGGCGTGGTGCATCCGGGGCGGTGGCTCGAGGTCACCGCCTTCCCGACCGCCCGCGGCCTCGGCGTCGCCTTCCGCGACCGCACGGCGGAGCATCATGCGACCGAGGCGCTGCGCCAGGGCGGGGCGCGGCAGGCCTTCCTCCTCGCGCTGGAGGAGCGGCTGCGCGGGCTCGCCGATCCCGGCGAGGCCATGGTCGCGGCGGCGGAGCTGCTGGGGCGGCATCTCCGCGCGACGCGAGCCGGCTATGCCGAGATGGACGAGGCGGGCGAGCAGCTGCTGGTGGTCCGCGACTGGACCGACGGGCGCGTGCCGCGGCGCACCGGCGAGCGGCGGCCGCTCGACGCCTTCGGCCCGGCCGCCGCGGCCGAGCTGCGCGCCGGACGGGTGCTGGTGATCGAGGATTGCCTCGCCGACCCGCGGACCGCCGGCGAGGCCGTGGCGGCCACCTGGGCCGGCATCGGCATCCGCGCCCTGGTGGTGGCGCCGCTGGTCAAGGCGGGGGCCTTCACCGCCTTCCTCTACGCCCATGACATCGTGCCTCGGCGCTGGACGGCGGCGGAGGCGGACCTCGTGCGCGACGTCGCCGAGCGGACCTGGGCGGCGGTCGAGCGGGCACGCGCCGAGGCGGAGCGGCGGGAAAGCGAGGCGCGGCTCGCCCTCGCCACGGAGGCGGCCGGACTCGGCATCTGGGACTGGGACCTGGTGAACAACCGCTTCGTCTACTCGGCCCGCGCCAAGGCGATCTGCGGCTTCGATCCGGGGCGGGAACCGAGCTTCGAGGAGGTGCGGCAGGCAACGCATCCGGAGGACTTCCCCGAGACCGCGGCGGCGGCGCGGCGCGCCTTCGACCCGGCGCGGCGGGAGCAGCCGGTCTTCAACTACCGCGTGGTGCGGCCGGATGGCAGCCTGCGCCGCGTCTTGGCCCATGGCCGGGCGGTGTTCGGGATGCTGGACGGCCAGGAGCGGGCGCTGCGCTATGTCGGCACGCTGCAGGATGTCACCGAGGCCTGGGAGGCGGCCGAGGCGCTGCGCGAGAGCGGGGCGCGGCTGCGCCTCGCGGTCGAGGCGGGGCGGATGGCCGTCTGGGAGTACGACGTCGCCGCCGACCGGGTGATCGGCTCGCCGGAGCTGAACCGGCTGCTCGGCTTCCCCGAGGATGCCAGCCCCAACATCGCCGAGATGCGGGCGGGCTACTGGCCGGGCGAGCAGCAGCGGCTGCAGGCGATCGGCCAGGCGGCGCTGGCCCGGGGCGAGCGGCATTTCGAGGCGGAGTACCGCTACATCCGCCCCGACGGCTCGGTGCGCTGGCTGATGATGCGGGCGGAGGTGCGCATCGGCGCCGAGGGCACGCCGAGCAAGATCGTGGGCGTGGTGCTCGACGTCACCGCGCGCAAGGCGGCGGAGGAGCGCCAGGCGCTGCTGATGCGGGAGGTCGACCACCGGGCGAAGAATGCGCTCGCCGTGGTGCAGGCGGCGGTGCGGCTGACCCTGGCGCCAGACCTCGAGAGCTACCGGCGGGCGATCGCCGGGCGGGTCGCGGCGCTGGCGCGGGCGCAGGCGCTGCTGGCCGAGGACCGCTGGTCCGGGGCGGAGCTGCGGGCGCTGGTCGAGGGAGAGCTGTCGGCCTTCGTCGGCGGGCGGCAGCGGGCGGTGCTGGAGGGTCCGGCCGTCGCCCTGCCGGCGCCGGCGGCGCAGCCCATCGCCATGGCGATCCACGAGCTGGCGACCAATGCGGTGAAGTACGGGGCGCTGTCGGTGCCCTCGGGCTGCGTCGCCGTGCGCTGGTGGCTGGAAAGCGGGGCGGAGCCGGTGCTGTGGCTGCGCTGGGCGGAGACGGGCGGGCCGCCGGTCGCGGCGCCGCCGGTGCGGCGCGGCTTCGGCTCGCGGGTGCTCGAGGGCACGGTGCGGGGGCAGCTCGCCGGGGCGGTGACGCTGGCCTGGGAGGCGAGCGGGCTGGTCTGCACGCTGGAGGTGCCCCTGCGGCGGGCGGTCGAGGCCGAGTCGGCGCCCGAGATCGGCTGAGCCGCCGGGCCAGTCTGCGAAAAGGGCTGGACACTCCGCTGCTTGGACGGGAATCTTCACGCTCCGTTCCAGGCACCTCCGGCAAGGACCTGCACGCCGATGATGGCGGGCTCCCATGTTGCGCTCGGCATGGCGGCCTGGATGGCCGCGGCGCCCCATCTCGGCCAGCCGCCGCTGGCGCCGGGGGCGCTTGCGCTGGCGGCGCTGGGCGGGCTGCTGCCGGATGTCGACCATCCGAAATCCTGGGTGGGGCAGCGGCTGCGGCCGGCCTCGGACGTGCTGGCGGCGCTGCTCGGGCATCGGGGGGTGACGCATTCGCTGCTGGCGGTGCTGGCTTGCGGCTGGCTGCTGCGGCGCGGGGCGGTGCCGGCCGAGCATGCGGGGCCGGTGGTGGTCGGCTATCTCAGCCATCTCGGGGCGGATCTGCTGACGCCGGGCGGGTTGCGGCTGGGCTGGCCGCTGAAGGGCACCTGGGCCCTGCCGCTGGTGCGCACGGGCTCCGCCTTCGAGCCGCTGGTCGTCGCGGGGCTGATCGCCGCCGCCTGGCTCAGCCTGCCGCACCGGCCCGATCCTTGGGCCCTGGCGGAGCGCTGGGGCCTCTGCATCACCTGCGAGGCGCTCCCCCTGCCGCCGCCGCCCCCGCCCCTGCCCCCGCGCCGCCGCGTCGCCTGAGCCCAGCACAGGCTTGGCCAAGGCCCTGTGGCCTGTGCGGGACCTCATCACCAATGCGTTGCATCGGCGGTGGGCTCTCCGCAAAGGTGGCCCGGAGCGGCAAAGCCCATCCATCATGCTGGCATGACGACGCTCCTTGCCGATATCGGCGGCACCAATGCCCGCTTCGCCCTGTTCGAGGACAAGGTCCCGGCCGACCCCGCGAGCGTGGCGCTCGACGACTTCCCCGGCATCGTCGAGGCGATCGGCCATTTCCTCGCCGGCGCGAAGCCGCCCGAGGCCGCGGTGCTGGCCGTCGCCGGCCCGGTCATGCGCAACAGCGTGCGGCTGACCAACCGGGGCTGGCTGGTGGATGGCGCCGCGATCGGGCAGGCGCTCGGCATCGGGCATGTGCGGGTGGTGAACGACTTCGCCGCGCAGTCCTGGGCCTTGCCGGGCCTCGCCGGGCCGGACCTGCATCCGCTCGGGGGCGGGGCGGCGGAGGAGGGGGCTCCGCTTGCGGTGGTGGGGCCGGGCACCGGGCTCGGCATCGGCGCCTTCCTGCCCCCGGGCCAGGCGCTGGTGACGGAGGGCGGGCATGCCAGCATCGCCACCCATGACCCGCGCGAGGCCGCGGTGGTGGAATGGCTGCGCGGGCAGCACGGCCATGTCTCGGCGGAGCGGGTGCTGTCGGGGCAGGGGATCGAGAACCTCCGTGCCGGGCTGGCGGCGGTGGACGGGGTCGCGGCCGAGCCGCTCGAGGCCGCCGAGATCACCCGCCGCGCGCTGGCCGGCGAGGATCCGCGGGCGGCCGAGGTGCTCGACATCTTCTGCGCCATGCTCGGCAGCGTCGCGGGCGACCTGGCGCTGCTCTATGGGGCGAAGGGCGGCGTCTATGTGGCGGGCGGCATCTGCCCGCGCTTCCCGGACTACCTGGCGGCCTCGCGCTTCCGGGCGCGCTTCGAGGCGAAGGGGCGGTTCCGCGACTGGCTGGCGCCGGTGCCGGCCTGGCTGGTGATGCGCCCCGACCCGGCGATGGTCGGGCTGGCGGCCATTGCGCGGGGCGGACGGAATTAGCTTGCACGGCGCAAGCTGCAATGCTTGCATCCTGCAAGCTGCAGGAGCGCCGAGCCGATGGGCCGCACGGATTTCACCCAGATGCGCTGCCCGGTGGCCCGCGCCATGGCGGTGCTCGGCGAGCGCTGGGCCATGCTGGTGCTGCGGGAATGCTTCTACGGCACGCGGCGCTTCGACGAGTTCGAGCGCAACCTCGGCATCGCGCCGAACATCCTCTCGGCCCGGCTGCGCGACCTCGCCGCGCATGGGCTGATCGAGAAGGCGCCGGCCGCGGGGGCGCGGCACGAATACCGCCTGACCGAGAAGGGGCGGGATGCCTTCCCCGTCTTCCTGGCGCTGAAGGGCTGGGCGGATCGCTGGATGACCGGGCCCGAGGGCCCGCCGCTGCTGCTGGAGGAGCGGGCGACGGGGGCGCCGGTGCGCAGCCCGCCGGCGCTGTCCTCCACAGGCGAGGCGCTGCGGCCGGAGGATATCCGCGTGCTGGCGGGGCCGGGGGCGAGCGAGGCGCTGCGGGCGCGGTTCGAGGCCTCGGTCGATGGCTGACGGCACCGCGGCGCTGGCGCCGCCCTCCTCGCGCGAGCTGCTGCGGCGGGTCTGGGTGCTGGCGGCGCCGACCACCGCCGTCGCCGCGCTGCAATCGGCAGCGCAGCTGGTGGAGCCCTGGCTGGCGGCCCGGCAGGGCACGGCGGCGCTGGCCGGCTGGGCGGTGGTGCTGCCCTTCGCCCTGCTGATGCAGCAGATGTCGACCGGGGCGATGGGCGGCGGCGTGGTCTCCGCCATCGCCCGGGCGCTCGGGGCGGGCCGGCGAGAGGAAGCCTCCACCCTCGTCGCGCATGCGCTGGTGATCGCGCTCGGCTTCGGGCTCGTCTTCGCCCTGGCGCTGGCCGGGTTTCCGCGGACGGTGCTCGGCCTGATCGGCGGGCCGGAGGCGGCGGAGGCGGCGGCGTCCTATTGCGCCTGGCTCTTCGGCGCGGGGGCGGTGCCGGCCTGGATGGCGAACACGCTGGCCTCCGTGCTGCGCGGCGGGGGGCGGCATGCGCTGGCCTCGCGGGTGCTGCTGCTGGCCTGGATCGGCTATCCGCTGTTGGCCTGGCTGCTGATGGAGCAGGCGGAACTCGGCCTCGCGGGGGCGGGGATGGCCTTCGCCGCGAGCATGGCGGCGGCCTCGGTCGGCATGGCGGTGGTGGTGATGCGCGGCGGGGCGGGCTTCGTGCCGGACCTGCGGGTGCGGCTCAGCCGGGCGATGTTCGGGCGCATCCTGTCGGTCGGGCTCGTCGCCTGCGCGATGGCGACGGTGGCCAACCTGGCGACGATCCTGGTGACGGCGCGCGTCGCCGCCTACGGGGCGGTGGCGGTCGCGGCCTATGGCGTCTCGGCGCGGATCGAGTTCCTGATGGTGCCTCTGGCCTTCGGCGTCGGCTCGGCGCTGACGGCGCTGGTCGGACGCGCGGTCGGCGCCGGTGACTGGGCGACGGCCCGGCGGACGGCCTGGGCCGGGGCGGCGATGGCGCTCGGCGTGACCCTGCTGGTCGGCGCCTTCGTCGCCGTGGCGCCGGGCTTCACCGCCGCCGCCTTCAGCCGCGACCCGGCGGTGGTGGAGATCGCAACCCGGGCGCTGGCCGTGATCGGCTTCGCGCTGCCGGGCTTCGGCGTCGGGATGGCGCTCTACTTCGCCAGCATGGGGGCGGGGCGGATGGCGGGGCCGGTAGTCGCCGCACTGGCGCGGATCGGCTGCGCGGTCGGCGGCGGCTGGCTGCTCGGCGATGTGCTCGGCTACGGGCTGCAGGGGCAGTTCGTCGCCGTGGCGCTCGGCATCAGCGCCTATGGGCTGATCACGGCGCTGTCGGTGCGGCCGGGGGTGTGGTCGGCGCGGAGGTAGCGCCATGCTGCTGAAGATGGCGCTGCGCAGCCTCACCGGCTCCCTCGGCCTCGCGCTGCTGCTCTTCCTGCCGGCGGGGAGCCTCCAATGGCCGGGCGGCTGGGCCTTCATCATCCTGCTGCAGGGCTGCGGCCTGGCGACCGGCCTGTGGCTCCTGCGGACGAACCCGGCGCTGCTTGCCGAGCGGATGGCCTCGCCCTTCAGCGCCGAGCAGCGGCTGCGGGACCGGGCGATCATCGCGGCGACGCTGCTCGCCTGCGCCGCCTGGATCGTGGCGATGGGGCTGGACCGGCGGTTCGACGGGCCGCAGGCGCCGGCCTGGGGGATGGTCGCCGGCGCGCTGCTGATCTTTGCCAGCTTCCTTGGCTTCGCCTGGGTGCTGCGGGTGAACAGCTTCGCCGCGATCACGGTGCGGGTGCAGGCGGCGCGGGGGCAGACCGTCATCTCCACCGGCCCCTATGCGGTGGTCCGCCACCCGATGTACGCCTTCGGGCTGCTGCTGATGCTCGGCACGCCGCTGCTGCTCGGCTCGCTCCGGGGCCTCGCGGGCATCGCCCTGCTGCTGCCCCTGCTCGGGGCGCGGACGCTGGGCGAGGAGGCGCTGCTGATGGCGGAGCTGCCCGGCTACGCCGCCTATGCGGCCAGGGTCCGATATCGCCTGGTGCCGGGCCTCTGGTGAGACCCGGCCTTCACCCCCGCTGCACCCAGGGCGTCCGCTGCCAGAGGCCCCGATAGTCCGCCTCCTCGCGGCGGAGGCGGGCGAACCAGGCCTCGCCCGGCTCATAGGCCGGCTCGGTGAAGCGGCTTTCCAGGGCGCGGATGAATTCCGGGGCGCGGGCAATCTCCGCCGTCGCCTCGCGCAGGCGGGCGAGGATGGCGGGCGGCGTGCCGGCGGGCACGACCAGGCCGCGCTCCGAGGCCATGGTGACGGGGTAGCCGAGCTCCTTCAGAGTCGGCACCTCGGGCCCAAAGCGGCTGCGGCTCGCGGCAGCCTGGGCCAGGATGCGGAAGCCCTGCGGCGTGGCGGTGACCGCGCCGAGGTTGAGCCCCATCAGGTCCACCTGGCGGCCGAGCACGGCGGTCCGCAGTTGCGGGTCGCCCTGGAAGGCGACATGCGTCAAGCGGATGCCGGCCGCCTGTTGCAGCAGCACGAGCTGCAGGTGGTCGTCCGTGCCGATGCCGGGCGAGGCATAGGTGATGCTGTCGGGCGCGGCCTTCGCCCGGTCGATCACGTCCTGCAGCGTGCGGTACGGGCTGTCGACATGGGCGGTGATGGCGCTCGGGTCCGTTACCAAATTGGCGATCGGCGCGAAATCCTCGAGCCGGAACTGCGCCTGCCGCTCGATGGGGATGGTGAGCAGGCCGGGATAATTGGTGGTGCCGAGGGTGTGGCCATCGGGCCGCGCACGGGCCACGGCGCCGAGCGCCAGCTCCCCGCCCGCGCCGGGGCGGTTGGTGACGACGACCGTGCCGCCGAGCTTCTGCTCCAGCGCACGGCCATAGGAGCGGGCGTCGAGATCCGTGCCGCCGCCGGCGGTGAAGCCGACGATGATCTCGATCGGCCGCTCCGGGTAGCGGGTCGTCTGGGCCAGCGCAGGCGTCGCCAGCGTCGTGGCGAGGAGGGTGCGGCGGCGGAGGGTCATGCGCCGCGCCCCTCATTGCCCTCGCGCCAGGCGATGAGGCGGCCGAGGCCCTCCCGCATGTCGACCTCCGGCGCCCAGCCAATGGCCTCCTTCGCCCGCTCATGCGCGATGCGGAAGGCGCCGCCCGAGGTGAGGCGCACCTTGCCCTGCTCGTTGCCGATGAAGTCGGGCGCCGGCCCGCCGCCGAGCAGCTCCGTGATCACCTGCACGAGCTCGAGCGTGGTGGTCGGCGCCGGGCCTGAGGTGTTGACCGCCACATCCGTCGCCGTGCTTTCGAAGGCCATGCGGTTGGCCCGCGCCAGGTCGCCGACATAGACGAAATGCTTGGTCTCCGACCCGTCGCCGAAGACCTGCGGCGCCTCGCCGCGCTTCAGCCGGTCAATGGTCTCGATGATGTAGAGGGCGTTGGCCGCGCGGTAGTGCTGGCGCTCGCCATAGACCGTGCTGTAGCGCAGCACGACGTAGTCCTGGCCCCATTTGCGGTGGGCGTCGCGGCAGAGCTGCTCGCCAATGATCTTGCTGGCGCCGTAGAGGATGGCGGCGGGCGGCGCGCCGGCGGAGTGGAAGGGCGTCTCCTCCACCAGCTCGCCGGCGACGCCGGGGCCGTAGCCATAGGTCGCGTTGGAGGAGGCGAAGACCACCTTCCGCACGCGGTTGGCGCGGCAGGCCTCCAGCATGTTCTGCACGCCGCGGATGTTGACGTCGATCCCGCCCCAGGGGTCGCGGTCCATCGACAGCGTCATGTAGGCGGCGAGGTGAAGCACGCCCGCCAGGCCCTCCGTCGCCCGCAGCAGCTCCGCCATGCGCATGACGTCGCCGCGGATCAGCGTCAGCCGCGGGTGGTCCCGCAGATGGGCGATGGCGGCGTCGGAGCCGAAGGCGAAATTGTCGAAGACCACGACCTCGGCGGCGCCGTGGTCCAGCAGCTCGCCGGCCGTGGCGGAGCCGACCAGGCTCGCCCCGCCGATGATGGCGAAGCGGTTGCCCGCAATGGGGACCGAGGCCATGCGTTCTCCTCCCGTGGTTTGCCCGCCATCCAATCAGGGAGCGGCGCCGAGGGAAATCCCCTTTGCCTCGGGGCTGGCCGATGCCGCGCGGGTTTCCTACCCTCGCGCCACGGGAAGGGAACGAGGCCCATGAAGATCGACCATGTCTCGCTGACGCTGTTCGGCTGGGAGGGGATCCCTCCGACCAAGTACCACGCGGCGAGCCGGCTGGACTCCGGCAACTCGGCGCTCGGCCTGCTGCGGATCGGCACGGATGCGGGGATCGAGGGCCATGCCTTCCTCGGCTCGGCGACGCATACCGCGGCGAATGACGGGCCGGGGCTGATCCGCTACCTCAAGCCGCTGCTGATGGGCCAGGACCCGCTCGACCGGGAGCGGCTGAACGCCGCGCTCTGGCCATGGACGCGGCTGGTCTCCGTGCGCTCGGTCGGCGCGGTCGACGTGGCGCTCTGGGACATCGCCGGCAAGGCGGCGGGGATGCCGATCCACCGGCTGCTCGGCACCACGCGGCATGCCATCCCGGCTTATGCGAGCTCGGCGATCCTGCCGCGCATGGAAGACTATGCGGAGGAGGCGGTGCGCTTCCGCGAGGCCAATTGGGCCGCCTACAAGATCCACCCGCCGCAGCGCCCGCGCGAGGACATCGCCGTCTGCCAGGCGGTGCGGCGCGCCGTCGGCGAGGATTACACGCTGATGCTCGACAGCACCTGGGCCTACGACTTCCCCGCGGCGATGCGCGTCGGCCGGGCGATCGAGGAGCTCGGCTTCCTCTGGTACGAGGACCCGCTGCACGACCAGGACATCACCAGCTACGTCAAGCTGCGGCAGAAGCTCGACATCCCGATCATGGCGACGGAGTACCCGGCGACGGGGCTCGAGAGCTACGCGCCCTGGATCATGCTGCAGGCGACGGACTACCTGCGCGGCGACGTGGCGGTGAAGGGCGGCATCACCACGCTGGTGAAGACGGCGCATCTCGCCGAGGCCTTCCGCATGAACTACGAGGTGCATCACGGCGGCAACTCGCTGAACAACGTCGCCAACCTTCATGTCTGCTGCGCCATCCGCAACACCAGCTTCTTCGAGGTGCTGCTGCCGGACGGCGCGCACAAATACGGGCTGGCCGAGGACATCACCGTCGGGCCGGACGGCATGGTGCAGGCGCCGCAGGGGCCGGGGCTCGGCGCCGCCATTGATTTCGAGTTGATCGACCGGAAGCGGATCGCGGCACTGGAATAGGCGCCGCGGCGTTGTAGAAGCGCCATCATCGACAACGAGACGCAAGGATGCCGGGAATGGTTGAGATCACGCAGGGAATATCGCGCCGCGGCGCATTGGCCGGGGCGCTGGGGCTCGGCCTCGCCACGCCGGCGATTGCGCAAGGCGGCTATCCGAACAAGCCGATCACCCTGGTGGTGGGCTTCCCGCCCGGCGGGCAGACCGATTTCGCGGCGCGCATCCTCCAGCCCGGCCTGTCCACGGCGCTCGGGCAGGGCGTCGTCATCGACAACCGCGGCGGCGCCGGCGGCAATCTCGGCACGGAGGCGGTGCTGCGTGCGCGGCCGGACGGCTACACGCTGCTCGCCGGCAATGCCAACCCGCTGACCATCAACCCGCACACCTTCCAGGGCATGACCATCGACCCGCTGCGGCTCACGCCGGTCGGGCTGATGCTGCAGTCCTCGCTCATCCTTTGCGTGCATCCCTCGGTGCCGGCGAAGACGCCGCAGGACGTCGCGGCCTGGGCGCGGACGCAGCGGAACGGCGTCGACTACGGCTCGGCCAGCGCCGGCAGCCTCTCCCATGTGGCGATGGAGATGCTGAAGAACCGCATCGGCAACCCGCCGCTCGAGCACATCCCCTATCGCGGCAGCGGGCCGGCGATGCAGGACTTCATCGCCGGGCGGTTCAGCCTGATGTTCGACGGCGCCTCGGTCGTCGCACCCTTCGTCCGGGCGGGGCAGGTCAAGGGCATGCTCTCGACGGGGCCGCAGCGCATTCCGGCCTTCCCCGACCTGCCGACCTCGGCGGAGCAGGGGCTGCCGGACTTCACCTTCACCGCCTGGATCGGGCTGTTTGGCTCGCCGGGCCTGCCGCCGGAGATCGTGCAGCGGCTGAACACGGCGCTCAACCAGGCGGTGCAGGAGGCCTCGGTGCGCGAGCGCATCACCAGCCAGGGCGACGAGCCGGGCGGCGGCACGGCCGAGTCCCTCGGCGAGACGCTGCGGCGCGACCATGCGCGCTGGGGCGAGGTGGTCCGCGCCAACAACATCCGTGCGGACGGGTAGGGCTACTCGCCTTCCTTGGCGAGCGCGTCGAGGGCCGCGCCGAAGCCGCGGAAGGAGACGGGGACCGAGGCATCGCCGCCGCCGGCATCCTTCCACTCCAGCCGGCCGGCCGCCTCGGCGGGGCGGCCGCGCAGGCGGCGCAGCACCGCCTCGTCGCGCAGCTCGAGCTCGGCGAAGCAGCCGCGCGGCATGCAGTTGCGGAAGGCGATCACCAGCGGCGCCTCGGCCGGGCGGTTCGGGATCTCGAGCACCAGCCTGGCGGGCGGCCCGACCTGGATATTCACCGGCACCTGCGCCACCAGCCGCAGCGGCTCGCCCTTCGCGGTGCGGCCGATGGCGAGCACCGCGACCGGCTGCTGGCGCTGGTCCTGCGTCGTCTGCGCCATCTCGCACAGCCGGGCCGCCGGCGCGCCGCCGCCGGCGGCCCGGGCCTCGCAGCGGACCACCCAGTCGGTGAAGACGGCCATGGTGCGGTCCGGGCTGCTGTCGGCGGGCGCGGCGGGGGCTGGCGCGGCGGGACGCTGGGCGGCGGGCTGGGCCAGGCCGGTGGCCGGACCGAGGCCGGCGAGCATCGCCGCTGCAGCCAAGGCCTTGAACGTCGCGCGCATGAATCCCCCGGGCACCCTGTCAGCGGCTGCCTGTACCCTGCGCCGGGGTGTTCACACAACCTTGTGCAGGTGGGTCAGAGCCCGCGTTCCGTCTCCAGCACGGGGCGACGAACGATGCCGCCCCATTCCTGCATGATGTCGCCGCCGGCCAGCGTCTCCGGCGCCCGTCCGGGGTCCTGCACCAGCACGTCGGGGCGCAGCATGCGGATCAGGTCGAGCGCCGTCTCCGCCCCGTAGCGGATGACGAGGTCGACGCTGTTGCGCTCGGCAAGCTCGGCCGCGGCCGGGTCGCCATCGGCGATGCCGACCACCAGCCGGTCGCACCAGTCCTGCGCCTGGTCGAGCAGATGCGGCTCGGCCGCCGCGGTGCTGGCGGCGAGGAAGCCGACGCGATGCCCGGCGCGGCGCCAGCCCTCCACCCGCTCGGCGGCCTGGCCGCGGGTGACGAGCTTGCGGGCGGCGAGCCGGCCGGGGGTCAGCACCTCGAGGAACTCGTCCTCCCGAACCACGCCGATGCCGGACTTGCCCATGGCGATGCCGGCGGCCAGCGCAGCGAGCCGGGCGACGAGCGGGAGCGGCAGGCCGACCGCGAGGCCGGCGGCGCTGACGGAGATCACCGCGTCGCCCGCACCGGCGGGGTCGACCAGCTCCGCCACATCGGCGGGAAGGTGGCGCGGCGTCTCGTCCTCGCCGACCAGCATGACGCCGGCCGGGCCGCGGATGACGAGCACGGCGCCGAAGCCATGGGCGGTGCGGAGCGCGGTGGCGGCGGCGGCGATCTCCGCCTCGCTGCCGGTCGGCAGGCCGGTGGCGGCGGCGAGCTCGGCGCAGTCGGGGATGACGAGGTCGGCGCCGGCGAAGCGGCCAGGGTCGCCGCCGCGCGGGTCGACGACGATCTTGCGCCCGGCGCTGCGCGCCGCGGCAATCAGGCGCGTGGCCGTGGTGCCGGCCAGCACGCCCTTGCGGTAGTCGGAGAGCACCATAACCGTCGTCGCCGCCACCGCATCGGCGGCGATGCGGACCAGCCGGTCGGCGAGGCGCGGATGGATCGGCGCCGCCTGCTCATGGTCGGCGCGGAGCAGCTGCTGCCCGCTGGCGACGAAGCGCGTCTTCACCGTGGTGGCGCGGCCGCCCTGGACCAGCAGCCAGGGCTCGACGCCCGGCTGGCCGCCGATCAGCCCGGTGAGGTCGCTGCCCGCCTGGTCATCGCCGACGATGGAGACGAAGGCGACGGCGGCGCCGAGGGCCGTCAGGTTCCGTACCACGTTGCCGGCGCCGCCGGGCAGCGCGACTTCCCGCTCGACGGCGAGGACGGGGATGGGCGCTTCGGGGCTGATGCGCTCGACTCGGCCATAGACGTAGCGGTCCAGCATCGCATCGCCGACGACGAGGACGGCGGCGCGTTTCAGCTGGCGCACCGCCTCCAGCAGATCGGCCGGTATGGCGCCGGATGGGCTTGGGAGGGGTTCGGGCGCGGGGCCGTGCATCCCACTGCGGTAGCCCAAGCCAGGGTCCGCACGCAAGGCGAGAGACGCCGATTCTTGTAATGGCCGCGGTATCCTCGGCTCAGGTCGAGAGAAACCGCAGCCGGTGCCCCTCGAGCACGACGCAGCTCAGCGAGCCGCCGAAGCAGGCGCCGGTATCGATGCCGATGCGGTGGGGGCGCACCACGGGGAGCTCGCTCGGCGTATGGCCATGGACGACGACCTGCGGCAGGTCGCCCTCGAAGGAGAGGAAGGGCTCGCGGATCCAGACGAGGTCGAAAGGGTCCTGGCGCACGGTCGGGATGCCGGGGCGCACGCCGGCATGGACGAAGAGGTAGTCTCCCGCCTCGAATTGCAGCGGGCAGTGGCGCAGCAGGTCGAGATCCTCGGGCAGGACGGCGGCGCAGGCCTCCGGATCCTCCGGGTCGGCGCCGTAGCTGGCGAGCGTCGCGGCGCCGCCATTCTCGAGCCAGAAGGGCAGCGCGCCGGGATGCGCCCCCGGTTCGCAGGCATCCAGCATCATGACTTCATGATTGCCGAGGAGGTTCACCACCTCAACCTCGGCGAGCGCCTCGCCCAGCAGCGGCGCCGGGTCGAGCAGGCGGCGCAGCACCGCGGCGCTGTCCGGGCCGCGATCCACGTAGTCGCCGAGATGGACCAGGGTGACGCGCTCGGCGGGGCGGGCGGCGGCATCCTCGGCGATCAGGGCGTGCATGGAGGCTAGGCGATCGGCGCAGCCATGGACGTCGCCGACGGCATAGACGCGCCAGCCGGCCGGCAGGGCGCCGGGGGCGAGCTGGCCGGGCCAAGGGGCAGCGGGGCGCGCCGATTTCGGGGCGGCGCTTAGGGCATCGTTCACCATCCGGCGCGACTTTAGAGGATGACGCGCCGCACCGCACCGCGCCAGGACAGCGCATGATCGTGACCGCACCCCGCCTCGCCGGCTTTCCCACCCCGCCGCCGGCCTCCCCGCCGATGGCGGGGCTGCTGCCCCTGCTTCGCCGGGCCCTGCCAGGCTCGGAGGGGCGGGTCGCCCTGCGGCTGAGCCTGGCCGGGCGGCTGGCCGGGCCGCCGGTGCGGCGGCGGCTGGCGCGGGCCCTGCTGCAGGATGCGGCGGAGGTCGGCGGCGGCGCGGTCTATGACATCGCGGCCGGGGGGTTGCTGCTGCTCGGCGCCATGCCGGCCGCGGCACGGCGGGCGGCCGCGGCGCTGGCGCGGCTGGCCGGGCCGGAGGCGCCCGCGCCGACGATCTGGGCCCTGCCCAAGGATGCCGCGGCGCTGCTCGCCTGGGCGGCCGGGGCGCAGCTCGCCGGGCCGGAGGCAGCGACGCCGCCGCCGGTCGAAGGACTGGCGGGGCTGGAGGGACTGCTCGACTCGCTCCCGGCCGACAAGGTGCTGCGGCACCGGCGCGTGATCCGCCCGGGCGCGGCGGTGCCGGGGCGAGGGCGGCGGCTTCGGCTGTCGCGCCCGACGCTCGCCGCGCTGCTGGGGCCGCTGGCGGCGGACCGGGACCTGATGGCGCATGCGGCGGAGCGGCTGGCGCAGCGGCTGCTGCCCGGCCTCGCCGCCTGGGCGCAGGACCTGCCGGGGCTGCGGCTGCTGCCCCTGCGGGCCGGGGTGCTGCCGCCGCCGGCCGCGGTGCCGGGCCTGTTCGGCGTGCTGCCCCTTGCCGCCGCGGCCGATCCCGGCCTGCCCGCGCAGCGGGAAGGGCTGGCAGCGCGGGGCTGGGGCCTCGCCCTGGACGGGCTGGATGCGGAGGGGCTCGGGCTGTTCGCCCCGGCGGGCTTGCCGGCCGATCTGCTGCTGCTGCGCTGGTCGCCGGCGCTCGAGGACCGGGCGGCGATGGCCGCCCTGCGCGGCGTGGCGGCGGAGCGGCTGGTGGTGACGGGCTGCGACGAAGCGGGCCTTGCCTGGGCCGCACGGATCGGAGCGCTGGCCACCGGCCCGGCGGCGGAGGCGGCGGGATGAGGGTGGAGCCCCCCTTCGCCCCGCCCCGGCCCCTCGCCGGCCCCCGTGGGCCGATGCGCTGGCGCTGGCGCATTTCCTGCGCGAGGCGGTGGCGGCCGGCACGGTGCGGGAGGTGCTGCATCTCCGCCTCGGCGCGCTGGCCGAGGAGCTACGGCGCACCCACCACCAGCGCCTCGTGCAAGATGCGCTGGCGCCGCTGATGCGGCCGACTTGGGCGCGCGTCTTCGAACTGCCGAATGGCGACATCGTCGCCGTCGCCCCGCCGGAAGGGCGGCATCTGGGCGAGGTGCAGGAGGCGCTCGGCATTCTCTTTGCCGCCGGGGGGCCGCCGCCCTTCACCCGGCGCCGGCTTCCGGAGGAGGCGGCGGCGCTGCTGGCCGCCGTGGAGGAGAGCCTCGCCCCGAACCCGGCGGCCCCATGCTGGCCGGCCCCGGAGGAGGAGCGGCTGCCGATTCCCGCTGCCGCCCTGCTGGCGCTGGAGCGGGGGCTCGGCCATGCCAGCCTGGCGCGCTTCCTCCTGCGGCGGCCGGTTTGCCGCCTGGCGCCTGGCGCCGGGCGAGGCGGGGCCGGAGACCGAGTGGGAGGATTGGTCGCTGCGCTGGGCGGAGCTCTGCGCGACGCTGCTGCCGGAGGCGGACCCGGCGCTGGCCCCGGCGCTGTTCCGCCGGCTCCGGCGGCTCGCCGACCGGCGCCTGCTGAGCGAGCTGGCGCGGCCGGAGGATGCCAGGCGCCTCGGCCGGGCCGGGCTGTCGCTGGCGCCGGAGACGGTGGCGGAGCCGGAATTCCTCCGCCTCGACGCAGCGCTCGGGCCGGAGCGGCGCGGGCGGATGACGGTCTCCTTCGCCGCCGAGGATGCGCTGGCCGACCCGGCGGGCTTCGCCTTCGCCCGCGACTTCTGCCGGCTGCGGGGCTGGCGGGTGGCGCTCGAGCTCGCGGCGCCGGCCCTGCTGCCCGCCCTGCCGCTCGCCGGCCTGCAGGTGGACCTGCTGCGGCTGCGCTGGTCGGCCACCCTGCCGGGCTTCGCCGCGGCGCTGCCAGCGGACCGCGCGGTGGTGGTGCTGGCCGGGGCGGACCGGGCGGCGGCAATCGGCTGGGGCTGGGAAGCCGGGATCACCTTGTTCGAAGGGCGGTTGCTGCGGCCGCAGGGCTGACGCATATGGCGGGCGCATGGACCAGCCCGCCATCCTCGCCGAGGCGCTGAGCAAGCGCTACGCCCCCGATGCGCCGCCGGCGGTCGATGGCCTGTCCTTCTCCATGCCGCGGGGGGCGACCTGGGGGCTGCTCGGCGGCAACGGGGCCGGCAAGACGACCACCATCGCCATGCTGCTCGGCCTGCTGGTGCCGAGCGGCGGGCGCATCAGCGTGCTCGGCCACGACATGGCGCGGGACCGGTTCGCGGCGCTGGCGCGGATGAATTTCTCCTCGCCCTATATCGCCCTGCCCGCGCGGCTGAGCGTCGCCGAGAACCTCCGCGTCTATGCCCATCTCTACGACGTGCCGGAGGCGGAGCGGCGGATCGGCGAGCTGGCGGCGCAATTGCAGCTGACCGACCTGCTGGACCGGCCGGCCGGGGAGCTCTCGGCCGGGCAGAAGACGCGCGTGGCGCTCGCCAAGTCGCTGGTGAACCGGCCGGAGCTGCTGCTGCTCGACGAGCCGACGGCGAGCCTCGACCCCGATACCGGCGATTGGGTACGCAGCTGGCTGGAGCGGTACCGTACCGAGACCGGCTGCTCCATCCTGCTCGCCAGCCACAACATGGCCGAGGTGGAGCGGCTCTGCGACCATGTGCTGATGCTGAAGCAGGGGCGCATGGTCGATGCCGGCAGCCCGGCCGAGCTGCTCGGCAAGTATGGGCGGGACGACCTGGAGCAGGTCTTCCTCGACATCGCCCGCGGCCGCCAGCGGGTGCCGGCATGAACCGGGCCGCGCTGCGTCGCATCTGGGGGATCATCTACCGCCATCTCGCCCTCTACCGGCGCTCCTGGCCGCGGGTGCTGGAGCTCATGTACTGGCCGGTGCTGCAGATGGTGGTCTGGGGCTTCGTCACCTCCTACCTCGCGGGCGTCCAGGGCAATACGGCGAGCGTCGCCGCCGGCGTGCTGCTCGGCGGCGTGCTGCTGTGGGAGGTGGCGCTGCGCAGCCAGATGGGCTTCTCCCTCTCCTTCCTCGAGGAGATCTGGTCGCGCAATCTCGGCCATGTCTTCGTCAGCCCGCTCCGCCCGCGGGAGCTGGTGGCGGCGCTGATGGGGATGAGCCTGATCCGCGTCCTGGTCGGCGTGCTGCCGGCGATGCTGCTGGCCTGGCTGCTCTATTCCTTCGGCATCCTGACGATGGGGCCGGTGCTGGTCGGCTTCTTCGCGGCGCTGCTGGTGATGGGCTGGGCGGTCGCGCTCGGCGTCACCTCGCTGATCCTGCGCTATGGCGCGGGGGCGGAGGCGCTGGCCTGGTCGATCCTCTTCGGGCTGACGCCCTTCTCGGCCGTCTTCTACCCCGTCGCCATCCTGCCCGGCTGGCTGCAGCCGGTGGCGCTCGCGCTTCCTTCGGCGCATGTCTTCGAGGGGATGCGGGCGGTGCTGCGCGACGGCACGGTGGAGACGGGACACCTGCTGGCGGCCTTCGCGCTGGATGCGGCCTGGCTGGCGCTGATGGGCTTCGTCTTCCTCCGCCAGTTCCAGTCCGCGCGGGTGCGGGGCGCGCTGCTCAATATCGGGGAATAGCGGCGCGATGCCGGAGACACGCTTCCACCTGATCCGCCATGCGCTGGTCGAGCCTAAGGCGCGGACGCTGTTCTACGGCGCGATGGACGTGCCGCTCTGCGACCTCGCCCTCAAGCAGGATGCCTCGCTGTTCCGCTGGCTGGCGGCGAGGCTGCCGCGGCCGGCGGTCTGGGTGACCTCGCAGCTCGCCCGGACGCGGGCGACGGCGGCGGCCATCTTCGCCGCCGGCTATCCGGAGCAGGCGCTGGCGACCGAGCCGGGGCTCGCCGAGCAGCATCTCGGCGAATGGCAGGGCCTGCCGCATGAGGCGCTGGCGGCGAAGCTGCGGCACCCGGCGCATCCCTTCTGGCCGCATGCGGCGGAGGAGGAGCCGCCGGGCGGCGAGAGCTTCGCCGCCGTCACCGCGCGCGTGGGGGAGGTGCTCGACCGGCTGGCCGCGGCGCATGCCGGGGCGGATGTGGTGGTGGTCGCCCATGGCGGGTCGATCCGCGCGGCGGTCGCCCATGCGCTCGGGCTGACCGGGCACCAGGCGCTGGCCTTCTCCATCCGCAACCTGGGCGTGACGCGGCTCGAGCGCCACGGCGGCGACTGGCGAGTCTCCGCCGTGAACGAGGAGCCCTGGGTGATGCCGGAGTTCGACTAGAGGATCTTCACCCACTGCGTCAGGTGGTCGAGGAAGACGTCCTTGTCCACGCCGTGCAGCACGATGGTGCTGTCGCCGATGGTGATCTTCGTCATGCCGTGGTCGCCGCTGACATAGGGCGCCAGGTCCTTCGCGGTCATGATGCCGGAGCCGTTGATGTCGGGGGCGAGCAGCAGCCGGTCGCCGTTCGAGAAGTCGGTGATGTGGTCGTGGCCGAAATGGTCGCCGAAGTAGAAGCTGTCCTGGCCGTCGCCGCCCGTCATGACGTCATCGCCGGCGCCGGCCGACAGCGTGTCGTTGCCGTCGCCACCGACCAGGGTGTCGCTGCCATCACCGCCCGCCAGCAGGTCGTTGCCCTTGCCGCCGAGGAGCAGGTCGTTGCCGGCGCCGCCATAGAGGTCGTCGTTGCCTGCGCCGCTGTCGAGGGTGTCGTTGCCCGCGCCGCCGTCGAGGAAATCGTTGCCGTCCTCGCCGCCCAGGTAGTCCTGGCCGCCGCCGCCATGGATCTCGTCATTGCCCTTGCCGCCGGTCAGCGTGTCGTCGCCGCTGCCGGCGCTGATGGTGTCGTTGCCCTGGTCGCCACGGACGAAGTTGCGGCCGTCGCCGGCGTCGATGCTGTCGTTGCCCTTACCGCCGAAGATGATGTCGTCCCCGCGGCCGGTATGGACGGTGTCGTCGCCCTTGCCGAGGAAGATGTGCAGCGGGTTGGCGTTGCCCGCGCCGTCGACATAGCTGTCGCCGGTGCGCATGGAGAGGTCGAGGATGGGGAGGGCACTGTCGACATGGTAGAAGGCGTCGACGCCACACGGCACTTCGTCGAAGGCCAGGTGGCCTCCGTTGCCGCCGATGATGGATGCGTAGTCGGCCATGGCACGGTTCCTTGCTGTCGGTACGCGCGAAGGGCGTTAACCACAGCGGACGATACAACCTGTGATTGCATTCCGTCTAACGGAAACACTTTGTTAACTGTAACAAACTGTCTTCCCGCTTCGGCCTCCCCGGCCACGCCGCCGCCACCCATTCCGGCGAAGCTTTGGACAGGGCGCGGAAAGCCGGGTAGCCTCCGCCGCGAAATTCCATGACTTGGCGGGGAAGCTTCATGCGGCGTCTGATGATTCTGGGCCTTGCCCTGGCAATGCTGGCCGGTTGCGCAGGCGGCCCGCCCGTCGGGGGGGAGGAGCAGACGCTGGTCGACCGGGCGACGCTGTCCGTCCAGGAGATCCTCGGCGAGGGCAATGACCGGCTGAAGGCGGCGGAGCTGCTGCGCCGGGCGCGGGCCGTGCTGGTCTGCCCGCGCATCTTTCGCGGCGGCTTCTTCTTCGGCGGCGAGGGCGGCGGCTGCGTCATGGTCGGGCGGGATGCCGCCGGCTCCTGGTCCTCGCCGGCCTTCTACTCCCTGGGCTCGGGCAGCTTCGGCCTCCAGGCCGGCATTCAGGACCTGCAGATCCTGATGCTGATCATGAACGACAAGGCGCTCACCGCGCTGCTCGACAGCCAGCTCAAGGTCGGGGCCGATGCCTCGCTCGCCTTCGCCACCTATGGCGGGTCGGTCGAGGGGGCGACGACCGCGGCCGCCGGGGCGGACATCGTCGCCTTCGCCCGGGCCCGCGGCCTCTATGCCGGGCTGACGCTGGAGGGGACGCTGCTCTCGGCGCGGAGCGAGTGGAACCGGGCCTACTACCGCCAGGAAGTCGGGCCGCGGCAGATCGTGGTGGCGATGCAGGCGCACAACCCAGGGGCGGACCCGCTGCGGGCGGCGCTGATGCGCTTCGATGCCGCTGCCTCGGCGCCCGCCCCGCCGCCGGCCGCCTATCAGCAGGCCCCGGCCTACCAGCAGCCGGCACCCGGGACGCTCGGCAGTGGCCCGCCGCCGGTGGCGGGCGGCGTGCAGCGGGCGCCGCTGCCGCCGCTGCGCTGAACGCAAGCGCGGGCGGAGCCTGAGGGGGCAGCGTCCCCCTCGGTGCCCCCAGGTTGCCCCGCGCCGCCCCCGGGTCTATGCCGCGCCCGACCGCGGAGTGCCCCATGACCGACCTCCTCCCCATCCACCGTGCCCTGATCTCCGTCTCCGACAAGGCCGGGCTGCTCGAATTCGGCAGGTTCCTGGCCGGGCAGGGGGTGGAGATCCTCTCGACCGGCGGCACCGCGCGGGCGCTGCGCGAGGCGGGCGTGCCGGTGAAGGACGTCTCCGAGCATACCGGCTTCCCGGAGATCCTGGACGGGCGGGTGAAGACGCTGGTGCCGCAGGTCCATGGCGGCCTGCTCGGCCGGCGGGACCTGCCGGAGCATCAGGCCCAGATGGCCGAGCATGGAATCGCGCCGATCGACCTCGTCGCGGTCAACCTCTACCCCTTCGAGGCGACGGTCGCCGGCGGCGCCGGCTTCGAGGACTGCATCGAAAACATCGACATCGGCGGCCCGGCGATGATCCGCAGCGCCGCCAAGAACCACGCCCATGTCGTGGTGCTGACCGAGCCCGCGCAATTCGCCGAGGTGCAGGCCGAGCTGGAGGCCGAGGGGGGCACGCGCCTCGCCACCCGCCGTCGCCTCGCCGCCGCGGCCTATGCGCGGACGGCCGCCTATGACGCGGCGATCTCCGGCTGGTTCGCTGGGCAGCTCGGCGAGGAGTTCCCGCCGCGCCTCGCCCTCGCCGGGGTGTTGCGCCAGGGGCTGCGCTATGGCGAGAACCCGCACCAGCAGGCGGCCTTCTACACCGACGGCAGCGCCCGGCCGGGCATCGCCACCGCCCGCCAGGTGCAGGGCAAGGAGCTGTCCTACAACAACCTGAACGACACCGACGCCGCCTTCGAATGCGTCGCCGAGTTCGACCGGCCCGCCATCGTCATCGTCAAGCACGCCAATCCCTGCGGCGTCGCGGTCGATGAGAGCCTGGCCTCGGCCTGGGACCGGGCGCTGCTCTGCGACCCGGTCTCGGCCTTCGGCGGCATCGTCGCGGCGAACCGGGTGCTGGACGCGGCGGCGGCAGAGAGGATCACCGCCATCTTCACCGAGGTGGTGGTGGCCCCCGATGCCGACGAGGCGGCGAAGGTGGTATTCGCCCGGAAGAAGAACCTCCGCTTGCTTCTAACCGGTGGCGTGCCCGACCCGACGGCGCCGGGCCGCATCGTCAAGAGCGTCTCCGGCGGCTTTCTGGCGCAGTCGCGCGACGCGGGGCGCGTCGAGCCGGCGGGGCTGACGGTGGCGACCAAGCGGGCACCGACCGATCAGGAGATGGTCGACCTGCTCTTCGCCTTCCGCGTCTGCAAGCATGTGAAGTCGAACGCCATCGTCTATGCCAAGGGGCTGGCGACGGTCGGCATCGGCGCCGGGCAGATGAACCGGGTCGAGAGCAGCCGCATCGCCGCCTGGAAGTCGGAGGCCGCGGCCAAGGCCGCCAGCCTGCCGGAGCCGCTGGCCCGCGGCAGCGTCGTCGCCTCGGACGCCTTCTTCCCCTTCGCCGACGGGCTGGAGACGGCGGCGGCGGCCGGCGCCACGGCGGTCATCCAGCCCGGCGGCTCCATGCGGGACAACGAGGTGATCGCGGCGGCCGATGCCGCCGGCCTCGCCATGGTCTTCACCGGGATGCGGCACTTCCGGCACTGACCGCCATGCAGCGTCTCATCGACGGGTACCACCGCTTCCGCGAGGAGACCTGGCCGCGCGAGCGCAGCCGGTTCGAGGCGCTGGCCGAGCACGGGCAGAGCCCGAAGACGCTGGTGATCGCCTGCTCCGACAGCCGGGTCGACCCGCAGATGATCTTCTCGGCCGCGCCCGGCGAGCTCTTCGTCGTCCGCAACGTCGCCAACCTGGTGCCGCCCTACATGCCGGATGCCGCCTTCCACGGCACCAGCGCGGCGCTGGAATTCGCCGTGCGGGTGCTGAAGGTGGAGCGGGTGCTGGTGCTCGGCCATGCGCTCTGCGGCGGCGTGCGGGCGCTGATCGAGGGGGCGCCGCCGGAGGCGCAGGACTTCATCGTCGGCTGGATCAGCATCGCCGCGTCGGCGCGGGAGCGGGTGCTGCGCTGCGAGCCGGCCGAGCAGCAGACCGTGGGCGAGCATGAGGCGGTGCGCATCTCGCTCCGCAACCTGATGACCTTCCCCTGGGTGGTGGAGGCGGTGGAAGCCGGGCGGCTGGCCCTGCACGGCGCGCATTTCGGCGTGGCGACTGGCAGGCTGATGCTGCTCGGTGCCGATGGAGAATTTCACCCGGCGTCCTGAGTCCGGCCCGAAACATGCCAGACTCCCCGCCGCGAATCGGGGGATTCTTCGCGTGCCGGACTGGCTGCTGCCCTTGCTGGTGCCCGTGGCGGCCGCCCTGGCCGGCGGCTTGCTGATGCTCGCCTTTCGCCCGCGCGGCGGCGAGGAGGGCGTGGCGCTCCTGGCCGAGCGGATGGAAGCGCTCTCCGACCGGATCGACCAGGCGGTGGCGCAGCAGAACGAGCGCCTGGCCCGCAGCCTCGCCGAGAGCGCCGACCGGACGCAGGAGAGCGCCCGGCGCATCCATGAGCGCCTCGCCGTCATCGATGCGGCGCGGGCCAATATCGAGGCGCTGGGCGGGCAGGTGACGACGCTCGCCGGCATCCTCGGCAACAAGCAGGCGCGCGGGGCCTTCGGCGAGGTGCAGCTGCGCGACATGCTGGCCGACCGGCTGCCGGCCGAGGGCTGGGCGTGGCAGCACCCGCTCTCCAACGGCACGCGCTGCGACGCGCTGATCCGCCTGCCCTTCCCGCCCGGGCCCATCGCCATCGACAGCAAATTCCCGCTCGAGGCCTGGCAGGCGCTGCGGGCGGCGGCGGACGACGCGGCGCGGGTGCAGGCCACGCGGCGGCTGGCCACCGATATCCGCCGGCATGTCGACGACGTGGCGACCAAGTACATCCGCCCCGGCGAGACGGCGGAGGGCGCGCTGATCTTCCTCCCCTCCGAGGCGCTGCATGCCGACCTCCACGCCCTGCATGGCGGGCTGGTGCAGGAGGCGGCGCGGCGCGGGGTCTATCTCGTCTCGCCGGGGACGCTCTGGGCCGTGCTCGGCGCCATGCGGGCCTTGATGCGCGACGTGCGGCTGCGGGCCGAGGCGCAGCACCTCCGCCTCGAGGTGGCGCGGCTGGCGGAGGAGACGGGGCGGCTCGACCGGCGCGTCGCCAACCTGAAGCGGCATTTCGGCGAGGCGCAGGCCGACATGGACCAGATCGGCATCACCGCGCAGAAGATCCTGGCGACCGCGGCCCGGATCGAGGCGGTGGAGATGGACACCCCCAGCCAGGCCCGCGCCGCCGAATGAGCGCGCTGCAGCTCCAGGCCCTCGCCGGGCTGCCGGCGCTCTGCCTGCTGGCCTGGGTGCTGGGCGGCTGCCGCCGCGGCGTGCGCCCGCGCGTGGTGGCGGCCGGCCTGCTCGGGCAGATGCTGGTCGCCGCGGCGCTGCTGCACCTGCCGCCGCTGCGCGCCGGCTTCGCCCTCGTCGGTGATGCGGTGGATGCGCTGGCGCGGGCGACGCGGGCGGGGACGACGCTGGTCTTCGGCTATCTCGGCGGCGGGCCGCTGCCCTATGCGGAGACGGTGCCGGGCGGCAGCTTCATCCTCTTCTTCCAGGCGCTGCCGCTGGTGCTGCTGGTCGGCGCGCTCTCCGCCGTGCTCTACCACTGGCGGATCATGCCGCTGGTGGTGAAGGGGCTCGCGCGCGGCCTCGGCTGGCTCTTCGGCCTGTCCGGGGCCTGCAACCTCTCGGTCGCGGCCAATGTCTTCGTCGGCATGGTCGAGGCGCCGCTGCTGATCCGGCCCTGGCTCGGGCGGCTGACGGAGGCGGAGCTCTTCGTCGTCATGGTTGCCGGCCTCGCCACGATCAGCGGCAACATGCTGGTGGTCTATGCGACGATGATCGCGCCGGTGGTGCCGGATGCGGCGGGGCAGCTGCTGACAGCGAGCCTGGTCTCCGCTCCCGGCTCCATCCTCGCCGCGCTGCTGATGCTGCCGGAGCGGGAGGCGGCGGTGGCCCCGGGACCGGAGGGCGAGGCCCCGCGCCTCTACGACAGCACCATGGATGCGCTGGTGCGCGGCACGGCGGATGGGCTGCAGCTGCTGCTCGGCATCATGGCCTCGCTCATCGTCTTCGTCGCGCTGGTGGCGCTGGCCAACGGCATCCTCCAGCCCTTGACGGGCTTGACGCTGGAGCGGGCCGCCGGCCTCGCCTTCTGGCCGCTCGCCTTCGCCATGGGCGTCCCGGCGGCCGAATGCGCGACGGTCGGCGCCAGCCTCGGCGTGAAGGTGGTGGTGAACGAGTTCGTCAGCTACCTGCAGCTGGCCGCGAGCGGCGGGGCGGGGCTGAGCCCCCGCTCCCGCGTCATCCTCACCTATGCGCTGTGCGGCTTCACCAATTTCGCCTCGGTCGGGATCATGGTGACGGGCATGGCCGGGATGTGCGCGGAGCGGCGGGCGGACATCCTGCGGCTCGGGCTGCGGAGCCTGGTCGCGGCGAGCATCGCCTGCTGCATGGCGGGGGCGACCGTCGGGGTGCTGACCGCCCCCTGAGCAAGATTCGCCAAGCGGCGCCGGCCTCCGCCCTGCTAGGCTCGGCACGGCATGGCGATCACGACCCTTCTCGCCGGTGATGCCGTCACGGTGGTGGACTACCGCTGCGAGGCCGGCCCCGGCGCCCGGCCGCAGGCGGAGGCGCATGGCGGCTTCTCCGTCTCCTATGTGCGGCGCGGCAGCTTCGGCTATGCCTCGGGCGGGCTGCGCTGCGAGCTCGTCGCCGGCAGCACCCTGCTCGGCTTCCCGGGAGACGAGTATCGCTGCACGCATGAGCATGCCTGCGGCGACGAGTGCCTTTCCATCCAGCTCTCGGCCGGGCTCGCCGCCGGCTTCGAGGAGCGCTGTGAAAGCTGGCGGATCGGCGCGCTCCCGCCGCTGCCGGAGCTGGTGGTGCTCGGCGAGCTGGCGCAGGCCGCGGCGGAGGGGCGGAGCGATATCGGCCTCGACGAGGCCGCGCTGCTCTATGCCGCCCGCTGCCTCGCCCTGACCCGCCCCGCCGTGCGGCGCTCGGCCCCGCCGCGCGCGGCCGAGCGGCGGCGGATGGTGGAGGTCGCGCTCTGGATCGAGGCGCAGGCCGCCGAGCCCCTGGCGCTGGAGGCCATGGCGCGGCAGGCGGAGCTCAGCCCCTTCCACCTGCTGCGCCGCTTCACGCGCGTCATCGGCGTGACGCCGCACCAGCACCTGGTCCGCGCCAGGCTGCGCCGCGCGGCGCGGCTGCTCTCGCGCGGGGAGGGCAGCGTCAGCGACATCGCCTATGAGGTCGGCTTCGGCGACCTGTCGAATTTCATCCGTACCTTCCGCCGCGCCGCCGGCGTCTCGCCACGCGGCTTCCGCCGGCTGGCGCGAGGGGACCGCAACATTCTCCAAGATCGTCCGGCCCGCCCCGCGTCATCCTGAGCGCCGTCACGGGCTGGAGGGGATCGGGCGATGTTCGACCATGTCGGGTTGCGGGTGCGGGATCTGGCGGCGAGCCGGCGCTTCTATGCGGCCGCGCTGGCGCCGCTGGGCCATCGGCCGGCGGAGGGCGATGGGTTCGGCCCGGCGGGCAGCCCCGGGCTCTGGCTGCATGGCGAGGCAGCGGCGGAGGGGGGCGTGCACCTCGCCTTCCGCGCGGCGAGCCGGGACGCCGTCGACGCCTTCCACGCCGCCGGCCTCGGCGCCGGGGGCCGGGACAACGGTGCGCCGGGACCGCGGCCGGATTACGGGCCGCACTACTACGCGGCCTTCCTGATCGACCCCGAGGGGAACAATGTGGAGGCCGTCTGCCTGGCCCCGGCGGGCTGATGGCCTCGCTCTACCGCGAGGCGCTGCTGCCGGCGCCGGCCGATGCGGTCTGGGCGGCGCTGCGGGAGGCCGGCGCCGTCGACCGGCTCTTCCCCGGCGTGCTGGCCGCGGCGAGGCTGGAGGGCGAGACCCGCATCGTCACCTTCACCGACGGGCAGGAGGTGCGGGAGCGCATCCTCGGCCTCGACGAGGGGCGGCGCCGCATCGCCTATGCCGTGCTGCGGGAGGGGCTGCACCACGCGGCGGCGATGCGCGTGGTGGCGGAGGGGGCGGATCGCTGCCGCTTCCTCTGGACCACCGATGTTCGGCCCGATGCGGCCGCGGCGCGGATCGCGGCCCTGATGGATGCTGGGATCGCGGCCCTGCAGCGCTGGGCGGCCGGCTGAGCGGCGCAACTCCGGGGCGCGCCGAGGTTTCTGGCCCTGTTGCAACCACGCCGGAGACGAATGATGCGCCTCGCCGCCCCGCTGCTGCTGCTCGCCCTGCTGGCCGCCTGCGGCGGACCGCCGACCCGGAATGACGGGGTGGCGACGCCCGACCAGAACGGCCGCATCGCGCCGACCCCGCAGACCACGGCGCCGCGCACCATGCGCTGAGCCCATCCCGGCCGCGTGTTGAGCGGCCCCCGGAAACATGGAACCCTGGCCCCCTTGCCGTGCCGGAGGTCCCGCCGTGAGCCATCTCGTCCATCGCAGCCTGCATGCCGACCCGCCGCTCGCGCTGCGGGGCGAGGGCATCCACCTCTACGACCAGGACGGGCGGGCGATCATCGATGCCTCGGGCGGCGCGGCCGTCGCCTGCCTCGGCCATGGGCATCCCAAGGTGATCGAGGCGATCAAGGCGCAGCTCGACAGGCTCGCCTATGCCCATACCGCGCTTTTCAGCTGCGAGAGCGCCGAGGCGCTGGCGGATGCGCTGGTCGGCGACCGGCCGGGCGGGCTGACGCACGCCTATTTCTGCTCCTCCGGCTCGGAGGGGTGCGAGGCGGCGATCAAGTTGGCGCGGCAGTATTTCCTCGAGATCGGCGAGCCGCAGAGGACGCGCTTCATCGCCCGCCGGCAGAGCTACCACGGCAACACGCTCGGCGCGCTCTCGGCCGGCGGCAATGCGATGCGCCGCGCCCCCTACCAGCCGCTGCTCTCGCCGGCCTTCAGCCATGTCTCGGCCTGCTACGCCTATCGCGGCCAGGCCGAGGGCGAGGGCGACGAACAGTATGTCGCCCGCCTCGCCGAGGAGCTGGAGGCGGAGTTCCAGCGCCTCGGCCCCGATACCGTCATCGCCTTCATGGCGGAGACGGTGGTGGGCGCCACGCTCGGCTGCGCGACGGCGCTGCCCGGCTACTTCCCGGCGATGAAGGCGGTCTGCGACCGGCACGGCGCGCTGCTCATCCTCGACGAGGTGATGAGCGGCATGGGCCGCTGCGGCACCCTGCATGCCTGGGAGCAGGAAGGGGTGGTGCCCGACATCCAGGTCGTCGCCAAGGGCCTTGGCGGCGGCTACCAGCCGATCGGCGGCATCCTGGTGCATGGGCGCGTCATGGAGGGCTTCCTCCAGGGCTCCGGCGCCTTCATGCATGGCCATACCTACCAGGCGCATCCGGTGGCCTGCGCCGCGGCGCTCGCTGTGCAGCAGGTGATCGCCGAGGAAAGACTGCTCGAGAACGCGCAGGCGATGGGCGCGCGGCTGGAGCAGCGGCTGCTGGAGCGCTTCGGCAACCACCGGCATGTCGGCGACATCCGCGGGCGCGGCCTGTTCTGGGCGGTGGAGTTCGTCGCCGACCGCGCCGGCAAGACGGTCTTCGAGCCGGGCCTGAAGCTGAACGAGCGGGTGAAGATGGAGGGCTATGCCCGCGGCCTCGCCTGCTATCCGATGGGCGGCACCATCGACGGCCGGCAGGGCGACCATGCCATCCTGGCCCCGCCCTACAACGTCACCGCGGAGCAGATCGACACCATCGTCGAGCGCTTCGGCGCGGCGGTGGATGCGGCGCTGGAGACCCTGTAGCCGCCGCGCAACCCGGAACCTTCCGATCCGCCATCGCGTTCTTCCAGCAGAGGCCGCCGCATCCCGCGACGTGCCGAGGGAGTGCCAGACATGGACAAGGATCGCATCGAAGGCATGGGCAAGCAGGTCAAGGGCGCGGTGAAGGATGCCGTCGGCAAGGTGACCGGCGACACCGCCACCCAGGCCGAGGGCAAGGCCGACAAGGCCGAGGGCAAGGTGCAGAACACCTATGGCGGCGCCAAGGACAAGGTCCGCGACGCGACCAACGACTGAGTGTCCATGAAGGCCCCCGCACGGGGGCCTTCCGCCTTGCCCGTCCCCGGCAAATGGGGGATAGCCCTGCCGGACAGCAGGGAGGCCTCGCCGCGCTGTGCCGCTTACCCGTGATGAGGTCGTACTGGCCTATCGCCTGCTCCTCGGTGGCGAGCCGGAGAGCGACGCCGTCGTCGAGGGCCATCGCCGCGAGCATGCCGATCTTGCCGGCCTGCGGCGGAGCTTCATGAGCTCGGCCGAATTCCGGGACCAGGTCGGGCAGCCCGTCGCGCCCCTGGCCGCCTCGCTGCCGCTCGAGGCGCCGCCCTTGCATGTCGGACCGAGGCCTCGCCGGAGGCCCTGGACGGCCTGCTGCGCGCGGTGGCGGCGCGGTGGCAGGCGATCGGCGAATCCGCGCCGCACTGGTCTGTGCTCAGCAGTGACGAGTTCCGCCCCGAGCGCATCGCCGAGACCGAGGAAAGCTTCTACGCCTCGGCCGCGACCGACCGGGCCATTCTGCTCGGCATCCTCGCCCGCGTCGGGCGCGCCGCAGGAATTCGCCACCGTCGTCGAGTATGGCTGCGGGGTCGGCAGGCTGACGATGCAGATCGCGCCGCTGTTCCGGCAGGTGACGGGGCTCGACATCTCGGCGTCGCACCTGCAACTGGCGGAGCAGCGTCGGCAGCGCCTCGGCCTCGGCAATGTCGCCTTCCGGCAGGTGACGGCGGAGCGGCTGCACCCGGTGCCGGGCTTCGACCTCTGGTTCTCGCGCATCGTGCTGCAGCACAACCCGCCGCCGGTGATCCTGCACATCCTCGACGGCATGTTCCGCGCACTGGCGCCGGGCGGCCTCGCCATCTTCCAGGTGCCGACCTACTACATGGGCTATCGCTTCAGCCTGGCCGACTATGCGGCGGATGCCTCGGCGCCGGCGCTCGAGATGCACATGGTGCCGCAGCGGGCGGTGCTCGAGCTCGGGCACCGGCATGGCTGCCGGCTGCTCGACCTCCGCGAGGACACCTGGGTGGTCGCGCAGCGGGCCGACTGCCTCTCCAACAACTTCGTCTTCCAGAAGGGCTGAAGCCTCAGAGTTCGCAGCCGGCCATGTCATCCGGCCGGGCGGTCCGCAGCATCGCCTCGCGCCCGCACTCCTCGTAGCGGCGGTAGGAGGCCTGGACGAAGGCCTCGAGGCCCAGGTCCCGCCCCGGCTCGCCGAAGCGGAACGCCGTCTCGTAGGGCAGCCGGTGCGCCTCGCGGATCTCGGGATAGATCGGCCAGTGCGCCTTCTCGGCCAGCGGGTTGTGGAAGGCATCCGGCGCGAACCGCCCGTCGAGGCCGATGGCGCGGGCGATGCACGTTGCCTGCGCGGCGAAGGCGCCGCTGGTCGGATGGTTCGTCGAGTAGAGCGTCTGCTCCTGCCGCGTGGCCTCGAGGAAGGCCTCGGCGAAGGTGATGTCCATCGGCTGGTCGCGCCGGCGCAGCTCCGCGGCCGACTCCTCCCAGGCCCGGAAATAGCCGAGCCGCTCATAGGTCCGGGCGTTGAAGCGGGTGAGGCAATCCCGCTCGCCATGCCCTGGAGGAAGCAGAGCAGCACGATGCGGTTGTTGTACTCGCCGATCGCGCTGTGGACGCGCCGGCCGAAGGGCCCGAAATAGGTGATGTCCGGGTGCAGCCCGGTGAAGTGGATATTCGTCATCAGATGGAAGCGCCCTGGGTCGAGCGCCCGGAGCCGGCTGGTGCAGAGGTCCGGATGGTCATCGCCGAAGGGGACGGAGATGACCTCGCCCGCCAGCCCCGCCCCCATCGCCGCCAGCGCCGCCTCGAAAGCCGGCTCGCCGCGGGCATTCACGTCGGCGATCCAGCGCACCCAGGCCTTGCTGCCGGTGCGCAGGCAGTTGGCCAGCACCGGCGCGTTGCAGTTGCCGACCAGGGTCAGCACCCGGCCGCCGCCGGGGCCGTTCACACGGCGGAATTCCTCGCGGTCGAGCAGGGCGCGGATCACCGGCCCCGGCCCCTCGCGGCGCAGCGCGGCGGCTTGGGCGGCCAGGCTGTCGGCATCGGGGCCGCGTTGCAGCAGGCCCTGGTAGAGCGCCTCGACGATGTCCTCGGCGGAGAAGAAGGCCTTCATGCCCGTTGGTCCCTGGCCGCCCCGGGCATCAGTCGTCGCCCGGATCCGCGGCGAGGCTGAGCGCGACCCAGGGCTGCGTCTCCGAATTGCTCTCGCCGGCGAGGGCGGAGGTGCGGATCTCGAGCAGGCCCTCCGCCTCGCGGATGGACTGGACGAACTGCATGCGGATCAGCGCCTCGAAGCTTTGCAGCCGCGTCTCGTGCCGGCCGGCCACCTCGCGCAGCGCGGGGTGGCCGGCGCGGCGCAGCGCATTGAAGGCGCGCAGGCTGAGGGCGGCGCAGAAATTCCAGAAGGCATGCAGCTGCATCCGCGCGCCGCTGCCATCCGGGTTGGGGAAGTCGACGACGACGAGGTCCGACTTGCGCGGATGGAACGGCTCGATCCCCAGGGTCTGCACCTGGAAGGCGTGCAGCGCGCGGTCGATGCTGGCCGCAAGCCCCGGATCGTCGAGCACCGGCAGGGCGCGGACCAGGGCGAGGATCGCCGCCGCATGGCAATCGGCGAAGGGCGCCGCGGCGGAGACCAGGCCCATCAGGAAGCCGGATTCCGTCTCGCCGGTGATGCCGCGGAAGGGCCGCTCGAACTCCAGCAGCGTGTCGACCACCTGCCGCAGGTCGCGGCGGTACCGCTCCTCCCCGGTCGCCTTCCACATGTCGACCAGGCCATGCGCGACGAAGGCCAGCGGGCGCGAGAAGATGGCCGAGGCGTCGCTGCGCTGGGCGGCGAGCAGGCTCTCGGCGTAGACGGCGTGGAAATGGTCGAACATCGCCCGGCTCTGGTCGCGCAGCAGCAGCGCGGCGCGCGGCATGCCCGGCTGGCCGGCGCCGCGGTAGCAGCGGGCGAAGGCCGCCATCTCTGCCCCGTAGTCGTAGGAGATGGAGAGGTCGAGCGGATGCGCGGTCTGCCGCGCCGCGAAGCCATGGGCGCGGAACATCGCGCTGCAATCGGCCACGCGGTCGTAGAAGCCGCCGCCGGTGATGGTCTTCCGCTCCGCCGCCACCAGCCGCTCGCCGCGCCAGGCGCCGGGAAAGCGGTGCTGCGCGACGACCCAGTGCAGGCGGTTCGGCTGGGCGATGACGGCCTCGACCCGCGCCATACGGCCCGGGTCGCGCGGCATGCTGTGGATGGCGAGCGCGAAGCCGCGCATCTCGTCCCGCTGCGTCATCGACCAGTAGGGCGCGCCCTCGGCGGCCAGGCTGTCCTGGCCGGGTGCCGCGGCATCGTGGCGGAGCGGCGCCCGGCCCGGGCGGTCGATGAGGATCGTGCCGTAATGCACGTTGTTCGTGCCGTGGCTCAGCCCGTCCTGCCCGATGGTCAGCACGACGTCGGAGACGTTGATGCCCGGGTCGAGGTCGAGCGCCGCCTCGGCATCGACGAACATGGAGGAGGCGTGCACGACATAGCTGTAGGTGAGCTGGCCGAGGCGGAGGCGCCGGCCGCCATGCAGGAAGCTCAGCTCGCTGCGGTGCGAGAGGCGGAGCCGCCGCGCATCCTGCTCGATGTCCCAGCCGGCGATGGCATCCTCGACATCGAGGCTGTGGGTCTCGCCGTCATGGGTGAAGTGCACGTAGTTGCCGGTGAGGATGACGTTCTTCGCATCCCGCCCGTCATGGAAGCGCGTGCCGATGGTGACGCTGCCGGCCGGCAGGTCACATTCCACATGCAGGAAGGTGTGGATGAACTTTGCCCGGCCGCCCTCCCGCTCCGCCTGCTCCAGCCGGGCATGGCCGGTGCGGCGGAAGATGAAGGGGCCCTCGCAAAGCGAGGTGAGGAAGCGGAAGGCATGGCCGACCGCCTCCGGATGCTGCCGCCATACGGCGGGGAGGGCGAGGAATTCGAGGATCTTCGCGTTGTCGTCGGCCCAGAACCAGCGGTCGCCGAGGATGGGGAACTCCGTCTCCGACACGGCGAGGCCCGCGCTGCCCTCCAGCGCCACGGGCTGCATCAGCTTGCGGGTGATGAAGTCCGCATAGGCGAGGGGATCGCTGGGGAGGGCTCGCATCCTGCCCTTGAACGCCAGCCTCACATTCCTGTCAATTGAACTTTGACAGAATAGATTTTGCCGACCTTGTAACGATACGGCTTCCGGCAAGATAAGAAATCAGAAACTACGTCGTGCCTTCAGTGCCGCCGCCAAGGTGCCCTCGTCGAGGACATCGAGCGCCCCGCCCATCGGCACGCCCTGCGCCAGGCGGGTGACGCGCACGCCGGTGCCGGCCAGCCGGTCGGACAGGTAGTGGGCGGTCGTCGCGCCGTCGACGGTGGCGGGCAGGGCGAGGATCACCTCCTCCACCTTCGCCTCGGCGATGCGCGCCAGCAACGGCTGCACGGCGAGGTCCTCCGGCCCGACGCCGCCGAGCGCCGAGAGCGTGCCGCCCAGCACGTGGTAGAGGCCGCGATGCGCATGCGCCCGCTCCAGCGCCCAGAGCTCGGAGACGCCTTCCACCACGCAGATCAGCCCACGGTCCCGCTGCGGGTCGCGACAGATGCGGCAGGGGTTGCGCGCATCGAGGTTGCCGCAGACGCCGCAGGGCTGCACCGCCGCGGCGGCCGCCTGGAGCGCTGCGGCGAGCGGCAGCATTACCCGGTCCGGCTGCATCAGCATCTTGAGCGCGGCCCGCCGCGCGCTCCGCCGGCCGAGGCCCGGCAGGCGCGCGAGCAGCCCGACCAGCTGCTCGATCGGGTCCGAGGGCGGATCGGCGGGCCGGTCGCTCATCCCGTCAAAAGGGCAGCTTGAAGCCGCCCGGCAGCCCGCCCGGCAGGTTCAGCCCGGCCGTCGCCTTCTGCATCTCCTCGGCCATCATGGCCTCGACCTTCTGCTTGGCGTCGGCATGGGCGGCGACCAGCAGGTCCTCCAGCACCTCGCGCTCGTCGGCCACCATCAGGCTCGGGTCGATGGCGACGCGCTTGAGGTCGCCCTTGCCGGTCAGCGTCACCGAGACCATGCCCGCGCCGGCGGCGCCCTCGACGGTGGTGGCGTCGAGCTTGGCCTGCATCTCCGCCATGCGGGACTGCATCTGCTGGGCCTGCTTCAGCATGTTGCCGAGATTCTTCATGGCGCGGACCTACTCCCTGTCATCGTCGTCCGGTGGTGGAACATCGTCGAAGTCCGGCGGTTCGTCCCCTGCCTCCGCGGCGGGGAGGGTCGAGAGGCCGTAGGCATCCGTCCCGGCATCGCGCACCGCCTCGATCACCGTGCCGGGGAAGGCGGCGAGCACCGCCTGCACCAGCGGGTGGCTCTGCGCCAGGCTGCGGCGCTCCGCATCGGCGGCGCGGCCCTGCAGGGCGAGGGTCGGCTCGCCCTCGGCATTGGAGAGGGCGATGGTCCAGCGCTGGCCGGTCTGCTCCAGCAGCAGGGCGCCGAGCTCGGTGGCGAGGTCGCGCGGGGCGGCCGGCTGCACCCGCATCTCGATCCGGCCCGGGGTGACGCGGACGGGATGGACGCTGTGGACCAGATGCGCATGCAGCATCGGCTTCCGCCCGGAGGCGAGGGCGACCACGTCGCGCCAGCCCTGCGGCGCGGCGAGCGCCGGCGCGGCGACGGCATCGGCCAGCACCGGCGCGCCGTTGGCGACGGCGCGCATCCCGCCGCCACTGCCCGGCGGCGCGGGGCGCGGCGTGCTGGCCGGCACGCTGCCGCCCTCGGCCAGGCGCCGCACCAGGTCGCCCGGCGTCGGCAGCTCCGCCACATGGGCGAGGCGGATCAGCACCATCTCGGTCGCGGCGCGTCGGTCCGGCGCCTCGTTCACCTCGCCGAGGCCCTTCAGCAGCATTTGCCAGGCGCGGCCGAGCACGGGGACGGAAAGCCGCTCGGCCAGCGCGGCGCCACGGGTGCGCTCGCCCTCGGTCAGCGCAGGGTCGTCCCTGAGGCCGGGCACGCTGCGCAGCCGTGTCAGCGTATGGGTCAGCTCGAGCAGGTCCTGCAGCACCACTGCCGGATCGGCGCCGCGCTCATGCGCCCGGTCGAGCAGGGCCAGCGCCTCGGCGGTGCGGCCCGCCATCAGCGCCTCCATCAGCTCGAGCACCATGGCGCGGTCGGCGAGGCCGAGCATGTCCCGCACCGCCTCGTCTGTCACCCGCCCCTCCGCCCCGCCGAGGGCGATCGCCTGGTCGAGCAGGGAGAGGCCGTCGCGCACCGAGCCGTCCGCCGCCCGCGCCAGCATCGCCAGCGCCTCCGGCTCCACCGTCACCCGCTCCAGCCCAGCGATGCGCTCGAAATGCGCGCGCAGCTCGGCCTGGGGGACGCGCTTCAGGTGGAAGGTCTGGCAGCGCGAGAGGATGGTGGCCGGGACCTTGCGCAGCTCGGTCGTCGCCAGCATGAATTTCACCTGGGCCGGCGGCTCCTCCAGCGTCTTCAGCAGCGCGTTGAACGCCGCCGTCGACAGCATGTGGACCTCGTCCAGGATGATGACCTTGAAGCGCCCCTGGGCCGGGCGGTAGCGCAGCCGCTCGCGCAGCTCCCGCACGTCGTCGATGCCGTTGTTGGAGGCGGCGTCGAGCTCCTGCACATCCGGGTGGCGGTCCGCAAGGATGGCGCGGCATTCCGGGCAGACGCCGCAGGGCTCGGGCGTCGGCCCGCCCTTGCCGTCCGGGCCGATGCAGTTGAGCGCGCGGGCGATGATCCGCGCCGTCGTCGTCTTGCCGACGCCGCGCACGCCGGTCAGCAGGTAGGCATGGGCGACGCGGTCCTGCGCGAAGGCGTTGCGCAGCGTGCGCACCAGGGCTTCCTGCCCGATGAGCTGCTCGAAATTGCTCGGCCGGTACTTCCGCGCCAGCACCCGGTAGGGCGTGTCCGCGGCCGCCGCCGGGGCGGGGCCGGGCGGCGCCGGCAACGGCGGGGCCTCGCCGAAGAGGCCGGGGCCCTCGGGCGCGGGCGGCTCCGGCAGGGCCTCCCCGGGCGGGTCTTCGGTGCCGAACAGGGAGGAGGACATCGGCGCGGCGGGATCCCGTGCAGCTGGCCCGCCGGGCCGGGGAGAGGGTGGAAGGCCGGCAAGCGACCCGGGCGAGAACCCGTTACGGCTGCTTCCTTCCGGACCTGACCGGGTTGGCGGGGAGCCCGTCCACCGCCGACCTTCCGGGGGCACCATATCATGCCGCGGGGGGGCTCGCACAAGCCGGGCTCTTCCGCGCCCCACCGCCCGTTGCCCCGGCGCCCCCCGCATGGCACCGTCCGCCGCACATGCATTCCATTCCCGCCAGCCGGCCCAACGCCTATTCCGGCAGCCCCCTCGACCGCGCCTCCAACCGCCGCGAGGACGCCGCCTTCATCGATGCCGCCCTCGCGGATTCGGAGACGCTCTTCGTCCCCGTCTGGCGCAGCCGCAGCCTGATGCGCGGCGTCCAGGACGGCACGCCGGAGGCGGTGCTGCTGACCGGCGCCGCGGCCGAGGCGGTGCGCATGGCGGGCGGGCCCTGGGCCTTCCTCGGCTTCTGGGAGGGCCGCCCGGTCTTCGCCGTCGACTGCTCGCAGGCGGAGGACCCGCTGCCGCTCCTGCCCGACGGCATGGGCGCCTTCACCGACCTCCGCGCCGTCGCCGGGCTGCTGCCGCCGGGCGAGGCCAGCATCCTGGCCCATGCCCGCGGGCTGATGCACTGGCGCACCCGGCACCGCTTCTGCGGCGTCTGCGGCGCCGGCTGCGAGCCGCGCTCGGCCGGCAACGCCATGGCCTGCACCGGCTGCGGCGCCCAGCACTTCCCCCGTACCGACCCGGCCGTGATCATGCTGGTGGTGCGCGAGGGCCGCTGCCTACTCGGCCATTCCACCCGCTTCCCCAACAGCGTGATGTACTCGACCCTCGCCGGCTTCGTGGAGCCGGGCGAGACGCTGGAGGAGGCCGTCCGCCGCGAGGTGAGGGAGGAATCCGGCATCGAGGTCGGCGCGGTCCACTACCATTCCTCCCAGCCCTGGCCCTTCCCCGCCTCGATCATGCTCGGCTTCCATGCCGAGGGGCTGACGGAGCAGATCACCATCGACCCGGAGGAGCTGCGCGACGCCCGCTGGTTCACCGCCGCGGAGATGCGCAACCCGGAGGCGCACGGCTTCGCCCTGCCGCGCGGCGACAGCATCGCCCGCCGCCTGATCGAGGATTGGCTGGCGGGGACCGCGCCGTGAGGCGCCCGGCCGCGGTGCTGGCCCTGCTGCTGCCGCTCGGCGGCTGCGGCCTCTACAACAGCGTCGTCGGCACGGCCCCGCAGCGCCCGCCCGAGACGCCGGAGCAGCAGGAATGCCGGGAGGAAGCCCGGCGCTCCCCCAGCGTGACCGCGCTCAACCGCCAGCGCCTGCCGGGCAATGCAATCAATGACGACCGCCTCAGCCGGGAGGAGCGGACCCTGCTGGCCCGCGCCTTCCGCGACTGCCTGCGCGCCCGTGGCCTTACCCTGCCCGGCGGGGTCGAGCCGGAGCAGCCGCGGTAAACCTTCCCGGCGTGGGGTGGGCAGGGCCGGCCGGCCCTGCCTATACTGCACCGCAGCATGAATGCCTCGTCCATCCTCGTCGTCGTCGGCATGCGGTCGGAAGCGGCCCTGCTGCCGCGCGGGCTGCGCGTCGTCGTCAGCGGCGGCGACCCGGCGCGGCTGCGCAGCCTGCTGCAGGCTCAGCCCGAGGGGATCAGCGGCGTGCTGAGCTTCGGCATTGCCGGCGGGCTCGACCCCTCGCTCGTCACTGGGGACCTGGTGGTCGCCACGCGGGTGCGCGGGCCGGGCGGCGCCTATGCGTCGGATCCGGCCTGGTCGGCGCGGCTCGCCCAGCGCTGCGGGGCGCGGCTCGGCATGGTGGCGGGCGCGGCGAGCGTGGTCGGCGAGCCGGCCAACAAGCGGTTGCTGCGGGCGGCGACCGGGGCCCTCGTCGTCGACCTCGAGACCGAGGCCGCCGCCGCCTTCGCCACCGCCCGGCGGCTGCCCTTCGCCGCCCTGCGCTCCGTCGCGGACACGGCGGAGGAGGTCCTGCCCCGCGCCGCCGCCGTGGGGCTGACGCCGGATGGCCGCCCGGCCGCCGCCCGCGTCGCCCTCGCCCTGCTGCGCCAGCCGCGGGAGCTGCCGGCGCTGCTGGTCGTTGCCCGCCGCAGCCGGGCGGCGCTCGCCTCGCTCGGCAGCGCCGTGGAGCGCGCCGGCCTCACCGGCGAGGCGCGGTGACGCGCCGCGGCGGAGGCTGACAGGCCTCCGCGCCATGCCCGAGCGCCGCGAGGTCCGGGCGGCGACCCGGCATGCGCCGCCGGGCAATCCCGGGGCGCCTTCGTCGACGTGGTGGAAAGCGGAGACGTGAATGGGCCGGAATTCAGCTTTCGGCCGGCTGGTACGTTTCCAGCCCACCAAGAAGGAGGCAGCCATGAAACAGACAATCAAGGCGGTGTTGCTGGCGGCGACCGTGTCGTTCGGCCTTGCGGCCTGCGGCCAGAGCACCGGCGGGCGCGCCCTGTCGGGTGGCCTGCTCGGTGCCGGTGCCGGTGCCGGCGTGGGCGCGCTGACCGGCGGCAATGTCGGCACGGGCGCCCTGGTCGGCGGCGGCATCGGTGCGGCGGGCGGCGCGCTGACGGCACCGCGGCGCTACTAAGGCGGTTTCCGTTCGCACAGGCTCACGGAACCCACGCTAGCCTGTTGCTCGATCGAGCAGATACCTCCGGTCAGCTGATTCCACCTGATCGGAGCCTGTTCTGGAGTCCGGATCGGGCGCCAACCGGGATGGGGATGCCTCAGCGGCGCCGTGCCGCGTAGCCGCCATCCCGGTTGGAGGCGGCGCCGGCCATCCTGGGACCGCCCGGCGTGCTGAAGGCGAGGTCGGTGCGGTCGTCGAGGCCCATCGTATCCCAGACCGATGCAGGCCCGCCATCCGCCATGAGCCTGCCGCTGCCTGCGTCGGAGAGCCGGCGTTCGATCTGCTGCTGCTGCGCCGGCGTCAACTGCGCCCAGTTCAGGGCAAGCCAAGGATTCCGCCGCACGGTGCTGCGGATCCATTGGTCGCGGTCCCCCTCCGGCACGGCGGGGGCCTGCTCTGCCGTCGCGACCGCGGGAAGCGCGGGCGCCACCGGCGCGGGCAGCCTCCGTTCCGGCATGGCCGGAGCCTGTGGACCCGCCTCCGTTCCGCCCTGTGACCCTATCTGCGTTCCGGGCTGCATCCCGCTCGGCAAGCTCGCCAGCTGCGCAGGCCCGGCGACGGCAGGCAGCCGCGTGGCGTGCCGGGCTGCATAAGCCTCCGGATCGAAGAACTGGTCGAGGTAATCCATGCGGTTCATGGTCCCGCAGCCCGGCAGGAGGAGCAATGCGGAGAGCATTGCAGCCCGGCACCAGCGCCTCGGCCGGGGCATCCTGCCCAGACAGGCGCACCAAGCTCGATGACCATAGGACATGGCTGCGGAAACGTCCGGCGCGGGCCCCGGATGCCTCGGTGCCGTGACCTTGATCCCGGGCACGGCCCGGAGCGGGGCCGCCGGGCCGGTGCGGATGGAAGCCCGCTAGGTCACCCGCTCCATCTCCGCATCGTCGAGGTTGCCGGGCACGATCGTCATCGGCACCCGCACATGGGTGGCGTAGCGCCCGGTCAGCGCATTGATCAGCGGCCCCGGCCCGCTGCCGTCGCCGGCGGAGGCCAGCACCAGGATCGAGATGCGCGGGTCCTCCTTCAGCAGGGCCAGCAGCTCGTCACGGGTATGCCCCTCGCGGATCAGCAGGATCGGCAGCCCGCCGGTGATCTCGTTCACCTGCGCGGCGAGGCCGCTCAGCACGCGCTCGGCCTCCTCCCGCCGCTCCTCGGCCATCATGGCGCCGACGCCGGCCCATTCGGTGATGCCCTCGGGCTCGATCACCCGCAGCAGGGCCACCCGCCCGCCGCCGTTGCGGGCGCGCAGGCAGGCGTAGCGGAGGGCGACGTCCCGCTCCGGGCTGTCATCCACCACCACGAGGAACACCCGGTCCCGCTTGCTGGCGGCCTCCTGCTGCTCCCGCGTCTCGTCCATCAGCCCCTCCGGAACAGGACGCTGCCGAACCAGCCGGCCAGCGCCGCGAACAGAATGCAGGCCAGACCGTAGACGAAAGGCTGCTGCGCCGCGACGGTGGCGATGCGGTCCGCCGTGCCGACCCGGTCCACCCGGAAGGAGAGTTCCTGCCGCGCCATGATCCGGCGGGAGCGGACCAGCAGCACCTCCACCTGGTAGTCGCCCGTCGGCACCGCGGCGGGCAGCGGCAGGCGGGCATGGAAGAGGCGGCTGCCGGCGATCTCGATGGGCGCGGCATCCTCGACCCAGAGCCCGTTGCTGCTCTCGAGCTCGAGCAGCGCCGCCCGGAAGGCCGGCGACCGTGCCCCGGTGCTGGTCAGCGGCAGGCTGTCGAGGCCGACGCTGTTCCGCTGCCGCTCCTCCTCCGGCAGCACCTGCCAGGCCGGCCGCGTGCCGGCGAGGAAGTAGAAGCCCGGCACGCCCGCGAAGCGGGCCGAGGGGCCGTTCACCCAGATCACCCCGAGGATGGAGACCTTCCGCCGCACCACCACCGGCCGGGTCGGGCCGCGGGCGACCACCAGCACCTCGTCGCCGCCCGGGCCGATCGGGCCCTCCGTGCTGCCGAAGACCATCACCGAGGTGCCGGTGAAGCCGGTCGTCACCTCCACGGCATTCTGCGACAGCGCCGCGACCAGCGGCAGCTCCTGCGCCCGCCCCGCCCCCGTCCAGGCGAGCAGCAGCAGCAGCAGCAGGGCCAGGCGGATCACAGCGCCGGCCCGCTGCTGAACAGGTTCGCCGGCCGCCGCAGCAGCCCCCAGAGCAGGCTGAGCGCCACCGAGAGCACCAGCAGGCCGAGCAGCGCCCGCGTCTCCTCCCCCCGCAGCCGCGTCCCCATCGAGGCGCCGAACTGCGCGCCCGCGACCCCGCCGAGCAGCAGCAGCATGGTCAGCAGGATGTCGACCGTGCCGAGCTGCACCGCCTGCAGCAGCGTCACGTTGGCCGCGACGAAGACCACCTGGAACAGTGAGGTCCCGATGACGACCGAGGTCGGCATGCCGAGGAAGTAGATCATGGCCGGGACCAGCATGAAGCCGCCGCCCACCCCCATCACCGCCGAGAGCACGCCGATGCCGAAGCCGACCGCGAAGGGCGGGATGATGGAGATGTAGAGCCGCGAGCGCCGGAAGCGCATCTTCAGCGGCAGGCCATGGATCCAGAAATGCTCGTGCAGCTTGCGCTTGTGGCTGGTGCGGCGGCGGAGGATGGCGCGGACGCTCTCCATCACCATCAGCCCGCCGACCGTCCCCAGCACGACCACGTAGAAGACCGAGACGGCCAGGTCGACCTGGCCGATCCGCCGCAGCAGCGCGAAGAGCTGCACCCCCGCCAGCGAGCCGAGCACGCCGCCGACCAGCAGCACGCTGCCCATCTTGGCGTCCACATTGCCGCGCCGCCACTGCGCGATGAGGCCGGAGACCGAGGCGCCGAGCGTCTGGTTCGCCCCCGAGGCCACGGCGACGGGGGAGGGGATGCCGATCAGGATCAGCAGCGGCGTCAGCAGGAAGCCGCCCCCCACCCCGAACAGGCCGGACAGCCAGCCGACGCCGAATCCGATGCCGACCAGCAGGAAGGCATCGACCGACATCTCGGCGATCGGCAGGTAGACCTGCATCGCAAATTCCGAACCAGAGGAGGAATGGCGGCGGTTTGGACCGGGCCTGTGGCGGGAGCAAGGCAGAAACGGCGCCGCCGTCCCTGAACCGATGGCGGAAGTAGGCGTTCAGCCGCCACAACCAGTCACGGATACAACAGATGGCGACGCGAACCATAGGCGCGACCACCGCGCCCGACACCACGACCGGCCCTGTGGAGGCGACCGCTCCGCTGCCGCACCGGGCCTCCTGGGGCGCCATCCTCGCCGGCGCGGTCGTCGCCGTCGCGGTGGGGACCATGCTCAACATCCTCGGCGCCGCCATCGGTGCCAGCTCGGTCGACGCCACCCAGGCCCAGTCGCCGAGCGGCTCCACCGTCGGCATCGTCGCCGGTGCCTGGCTGCTGATCTCGAACCTGATCGGCCTTGCGGTCGGCGGCTATGTCGCTGCCCGCCTTTCCGGCAGCGCGGACGGCACGGACAGCACGCTGCACGGCCTTTCCGTCTGGGCCATCGGCTACCTGGTCTCCGCGGTGCTGCTCGGCAACATCATCGGCGGCACGGCGTCGACGGCGTCCCAGGGCATCTCCTCCATGGTCGGCGGCCTCTCGCAGGCGGCGGGCCAGGCGGCCTCCGCGGCCTCCGGCCCGGCCAGCCGGCTTGCCAGCCAGGTCGACCCGCAGCAGCTCGTCGACCGCGCGCAGAACGCCCTCAGCGGCTCCGGCGGCGGCAACCCGGCCGCGATGACCAGCGACCAGCGCAAGGCCGAGATCGGCCAGCTGCTGACCCGCCGCGTCACCGACGGCAACCTGCCGCAGGGGGACCGCGACCGGCTGAGCCAGCTGGTCGCCGCCGAGTACAACGTCCCGGCCGAGGAGGCGAACCGCCGCATCCAGCAGGTCGAGCAGCAGGCGACCGAGACGGCGCAGACGGCCGAGCGCAGGGCCCGCGAGGCGGCCGATGCGGCGGCGACGGCCGGCGCGGTGGCGGCCTACTGGGCCTTCGCGGCGATGCTGCTCGGCGCCGTGGCCGCCGTGCTCGGCGCGCGGGTCGGGACGCGCAACGCGGCCCGGGTGGCGCGGCGCTACGCGTAAGGAGGCGACGGGGGCCCTGCCCCCGTGCCCCCGCCGGGGGGAAAGCTTCCCCCCGGGCCCCGCCGTCAGTTCGGCGGGCGTTCCGCACCATCGCCCAGCGGCAGCGTCATCAGGACGCTGTCGACCCAGCGGCCGTGCTTCCAGCCGACGGCCGGCAGCAGGCCGGCATGGCTGAAGCCGCAGGCGGCATGCAGGCCGATCGAGCCGGCATTGGCCGAATCGCCGATCACCGCCACCATCAGCCGGAAGCCGAGCGCCGTGCAGCGCTCCACCAGCGCCGGCAGCAACAGCCGGCCGACGCCGCGCCGCGCCGCCTCCGGCGCCACATAGATCGAGTTCTCCACCGTGAACCGATAGGCCGGCCGCGTCCGGTACGGCCCGGCATAGGCATAGCCGAGCACCGTCCCCGCCCCATCGGCCGCGACCAGATGGGGGTAGCCGCCGGCCAGCACCGCCTCCCGCCGCCGCGCCATCTCCGCCTCGCCCGGCGGCTCCGTCTCGAAGCTGGCCAGGCCGTGGCGGACCCAATGGCCGTAGATGCGGGTGATGGCGGCGATGTCGGCGTCGGTGCTGTCGCGGAGGTATAGGTCTGGCATGGCAACGAATCTTGCCGCCTCGCTGCCCTTCTGTCCACCGGATGACCCCTTCACCCGTCCTGCCTGCCGGACCACTCTGGCCCGGCGCCGCCGGAGTGACGTGTTGCCCTACCCCGCCCATGCCGTGTTCCTGGTCGGCCTCGCCGTCGGCGCCGTCGGGCTGGCGACCACCATCCCTCTGCCGCTCTATGGCGAGATGGCGGCCCGCGGTGGCTACGGCGCCGGCGCCCTGGCCCTCGCCTTCGCCTGCTATGCGGCGACGGTGATCGTGACGGCGCCGCTGCTCGGCCCGCTGCCGGACCGCATCGGCCGCAAGCCCTGCGTGCTGCTCGGGGTGGCGCTCGCCGCCCTGTCCAGCCTGGCGCTGTGCCTTTGGCCGAGCATCCCGGCGCTGGCCCTGGCGCGCATCGCCCAGGGCCTCGGCATGGGCTGCGTCGCCGGCGCGGCGGCCGCCTGGGGCGCCGAACTCGGCGGCGGCGGGCCGGAGGGCGGGCGCCGCGCCGCCGGGGTGATCGCGCTGGCGACCATCGGCAGCTTCGGCGCCGGCGGCATCCTGACGCTGGCCGCCATCCTGGCCTGGCCCGGGCTGCGGCCGCCGCCGACCTTCGCCCTGCACCTCGTCATCTGCGTCGTCCTGCTCGCCCTCGTCGCCCGCCTGCCGGAGACGCTGGCGGCGCCGCAGCAGGGCTGGCTCCGCCGCCCCGGCTTCCCGCGCGGCACGCTGGCGACGACCTGCGCCATCCTGCCCGGCTGGGGCGTGACGGGGACGGTGCTGACGGCGGTGCAATCCACCCTCGCCGCCGGCGGGCAGCCGCTCGCCGGCCCCTTCGCCGCCTGCGCCATGATGCTGATCGGCGTCATCGCCCAGCGCGGCTTCCGCCGCGTCGCGCCGCGGCCGGCGGTGCGGATCGGCCTCGCCATCCTGCTGCTCGGCGCCGGCCTGACCTTCCTCGGCACGACCGGCTCCGGGACGGCGCCGCTGCTGCTGGGCGGCGCCGTGGTCGGCATCGGGACCTACGGCTTCGTCTATCCCGGCGGCCTCGCCGCGGTGGCCGAGGCGGCCTCGGGCGAGGAGCGGGCGCGGGCCGTCGCCGGCTATTTCGTCGTCGCCCATCTCGGCTTCGGTGCGGTGCCGCTGCTGGTCGGCCTCGCCGTCGACGGCTTCGGCGCCGGGCCGGCCATGGCGGGGAGCTGGCTGGCGCTGCTCCTCGCCGCCTGCGTGCTGTGGGGCGCTACCGCTCGCAGCGGATGAAGAGCGTGCTGCGGTTGGCGATCTCGCCGACATCCGCCGTGCCGCGCTCCGGCCCGTTGCTTTCGGCGACGCGCGGGTTGAGGCCGGCGCGGCGGAGGAAGACCTGCGCCGCCTCCCCCTTCACCGCGAAATTGATGTTCTGCGCGATGTCGCCGGTGACCCGGGCGATGCGCTGCGCATTCAGCTTGGAGACGACGACCCCAACGATGTTGCCATGCATGTCGAGCAGCGGCCCGCCGGAGTTGCCCGGCTGCACCTCGGCGCTGACTTGGTACTGGTTGCGGTTGTCGGCGAGGCCGGCAAGCCCGTTCACCTCCCCCCGCGTCAGCTTGGCATCGGAGGAGAGCAGCCCCGCCAGCGGGAAGCCATAGGCGACCACGCCATCGCCGCGCCGCACCGCCGGCCCGCTGCGGAAGGGCAGCGCCGGCCCCGGCAGCCCCGGCACGGCGAGCAGGGCGAGGTCGAGGTCGTTGTCCACCCGCGCCGGCGGCACGGCGCCGAGCCAGCGCCCATCCGGCGCGCGCATGACGATGCGGTCGCAGCCATTCACCACGTGATGGTTGGTCAGCACCCGGTCCGGCGCGACGAGGAAGCCGGTGCCGGTCGAGACGTTGCGCGCATTCTGGTTCGGCCGCTGCTGCGGGACATTGGGGGGCGGCGGCACCACCGCGGCGGTCACCGGCGCCGGCTTGCCGGAGGGCAGCGGCCGGCTCGCGGCCTCCAGCGCCAGCTCCCGGTTGGCGCAGATGTCCTGGTCCTGCAGCATCGCCTCCCGCCCGTCCTCGAGCACCAGGCGCAGGTCGAAGCGGCAGCCGGCGGCCTCGGCCGGGTTGACGCGGAAGCCGCCGCCCGGCGGAAGCGGCCGGTCGGGCGAGAGCAGGTTGCGCCCCCAGTCGCTCGCCGCGCCGCGCGGGGTGCGGACGGCGTTCAGCTCCTTCGCCGGCATGCCGGTGCGGTTCACGACGTGGAAGGGTTGGCCCTGGGCAAGGGCGATGCCCGGCAGGAGCAGGAGGAGGAGCAGCGCGAGGCGGAACAGGTGCGGCATGACCGGGGATGTCGGACGCGGCCGGGCCATAGTCAATCGCCCGGCGCATGGCGCCGCAGCGCCTCGGCCAGCCTGCCGACCATCGCCGCCGCGGCCGCCGCCCCGCGCGCGCCCATCGGCTGCGGCACCGCCTGCCAGCGCCCGGGGAAGGCGGCATCGAGCTCCGCCTTGAGCACCCGCGCCACGGCGAGGCCGATCACCACCACCCCCGCCGGGTCGAGGGCCGGCAGCACCACGTGGTGATGCAGGCGCCAGCTCTCGCGCAGCGCCGCGCCATAGGCGGCGGGCGAGACCCGCGCGCCGCCCGGCCCGGCGACCGCGACCAGCGAGGCATCGGTCAGCCAGACGCCCCGCCGCCGCAGCCGCTCGAGCAGGGCGAGCTTGGCGGCGAGCCGCGCCTCCGCCGCCGGATAGGCCGCGCGGGTCGGCGCGGTGCTGCCCTCGGCGCCTGCAAGCAGGCCCCAGTATTGCGGCGTCCCCGCATTGCGCGGCACGTCGGGCGCCAGCGAGGGCTCGCCATAGGCCGGGCAGTAGAGATGCCGGACGAAGCCAGCCCGCATCGGCCAGCCCGGCGCCGGCAGCAGCGGCGCCGCCAACTCCGCCGCCGTGCCCGCCATGTGGCTCTCGGCCAGCAGCAGCAGGCGGAGGCGCTCCGGCCGCCAGGCCTGGCGCCAGGCCTCGACGGCGACGGCAACTTCCGGCGGCTCCAGCCCTTGACCCTCCCATTGTGGGAACCCCCATATCCCCGCCATGCCCGAAGCGCCCCTTTCCACCGACTCCGACGCCCGTCCCGACAGGACCCCGGCCATGGGCCGGCAGGAGCTTCGTTTTCCTGGCCAGGAAGACGCCGCAGGGGCGGAAAAGACCCGCGGGCCTGCACCGCAGACCCTCAGCCTGCCCATCGGCGGCATGAGCTGCGCCACCTGTGCCAAGCGCGTCGAGCGGGCGCTCGGCCGCGTAGCTGGCATCGCCTCCGCCCGGGTCAACCTGGCGACGGAGCGCGCCGCCATCGAGGGCACGGCGCCGCTGGCGACGCTGATCGAGGCCGTTGGCAAGGCCGGCTATGCGGTGCCGGAGGGGCGCTTCGAGCTCGGCATCGCCGGCATGACCTGCGCAACCTGCGCCGGGCGGGTGGAACGCGCGCTCCGCCGCCTCCCCGGCGTGCTGGAGGCGCAGGTGAACCTAGCCTCGGAGCGCGCCTCGGTCCGCGCCGTCGCCGGCACCGAGGAGGCGGCGCTGGCCGAGGCCATCCGCCGCGCCGGCTATTCGCTGCGCGACAGCGCCCCCGAGGCCCGCGCCGCCGAGGGCGGGCGGGAGCGGCGGGACCTGCTGCTGGCCGCGCTGCTGAGCCTGCCCTTCCTCCTCGGCATGATCGGCATGGGTTTCGGCCAGGACTGGATGCCGGGCGGCTGGGTGCAGCTGGCGCTGGCCGCGCCGGTGCAATTCTGGCTCGGTGCCCGCTTCTACCGGGCGGGATGGGCGGCGCTCCGGGCCGGGACGGGCAATATGGACCTGCTGGTGGCGCTCGGCACCAGCGCGGCCTTCGGCCTGTCGCTCTGGGGGCTGCTGCGCGGCTGGCACCACCTCTATTTCGAGGCGAGCGCGGTCGTCATCCTCTTCATCCTTCTCGGCAAGTACCTGGAGGCCCGCGCCCGCCGCGCGACCGGGGCCGCGATCGAGGCGCTGCTCGCGCTCCGCCCCCGCACCGCCCGCCGCCTCGCCGATGGCGTCGAGGAGGAGGTGCCGGCGGCGTCGCTCGCGGTCGGCGACCGCGTCGTGGTCCGCCCCGGCGAGCGCATCCCGGCCGATGGGCGAGTCGAGGAGGGCGAGGCGGGCATCGACGAAAGCGCCCTCACCGGCGAGAGCCGCGCAGTCGCCCGCGGCCCCGGCGATGCGGTCGCCACCGGCACCATCGCCCTTGACGGCAGGCTGGTGGTGGAGGTCCGCGCGGTCGGCGCCGAGACCGTGCTGGCCCGCACCGCCGCCCTGGTCGCCGCCGCCCAGGCAAGCCGCGCCCCGGTGCAGCGGCTGGTGGACCGGGTGAGCGCCGTCTTCGTCCCGGTCGTCGCCGGCATCGCCGCGCTGACCCTGATCGGCTGGCTGCTCGCCGGCGCCGGGGCGGAGGCCGCGGTGCTGCATGCCGTCGCTGTGCTGGTCATCGCCTGCCCCTGCGCCCTCGGCCTCGCAACGCCCGCCGCCATCATGGCGGGGACGGGGGCGGCGGCGCGGGCCGGCATCCTCATCCGCGATGCGGAGGCAATCGAGCGCGCGGGCGCCATCACCCTCGTCGCCTTCGACAAGACCGGCACGCTGACCGAGGGCCGCCCGCGCCTCGCCGCCATCGCCACCGCGCCCGGCGTGACGGAGGCGGAGGCGCTGCGCCTGGCCGGCGCCCTGCAGGCCGGCAGCGAGCACCCGCTCGCCCGCGCCGTGCTGGACCGCGCCAGGCCGGACCTGCCCCCGGTCACCGGCTTCCGCGCCCTGCCTGGCCGCGGCGTCGCCGGCACGGTGGAGGGCCGCGCCCTGCTGTTCGGCAGCCCGCGCCTGCTGGGCGAGAGCGGCGCCGATCCGGCCGGCCTTGCCGCGCCCGCGACGATGACGCCCGCCTGGCTGATCGAGGAGGGGCGCGTCCTCGCCCTGCTCGCCTTCGAGGACACCGAGCGGCCACACGCCGCCGAGGCCGTCGCCAGCCTCGCGCGGATGGGACAGAAGGCCGCGATGCTGAGCGGCGACAGCCCCGAGGTCGCGGCCGCCGTCGCCGCCCGCCTCGGCATCGCGGACGTCGCCGCCGGCCTGCTCCCCGCCGACAAGGCCGGGCGCGTCGCCGCCTGGCGTGCGGCGGGCGAGCGGGTCGCCATGGTCGGCGACGGGGTGAACGACGCGCCGGCGCTCGCCGCCGCCGATCTCGGCATCGCCATGGGCTCCGGCACCGACATCGCCGTCCAGGCCGCCGGCATCACCCTGCTGCGGCCGGACCCGGCCCTGGTGCCCGCCGCGCTCGCGGTGACGCGGCGGACGCTCCGGACCATCCGGCAGAATCTCGGCTGGGCCTTCGGCTACAACCTGATCGGCCTGCCGCTGGCGGCCTTCGGCCTGCTCTCGCCCCTGCTGGCCGGGGCGGCGATGGCCCTCTCCTCCGTCTCGGTCCTAGCCAATGCCCTGCGGCTTGCGAGGTGGAAGCCATGATCAGCATCGGCGAGGCCGCCCGCGCCTCCGGCGTCTCGGAGAAGATGATCCGCCATTACGAGGCGATCGGCCTCCTCCGCCCCGCCCGCGAGGCCAATGGCTACCGCCGCTACGGCGAGGCCGATATCGCCGTGCTGCGCTTCATCCGCCATGCCCGCGACCTCGCCTTCCCGCTCGAGGAGGTGCGGCGCCTGCTCGGCCTCTGGCAGGATCGCGGCCGGGCCAGCGGCGAGGTGCGGTCCATCGCCCTCGCCCATGTCGCCGCCCTGGAGGAGAAGGCCGAGAGCCTCCGCCGCATGGCCGAGAGCCTCCGTCACCTGGCCGCCCATTGCCATGGCGATGCGCGGCCCGATTGCCCCATCCTGGATGGGCTGGAAGGAAAAACCCCATGATCACCCTCCATGTCGAAGGCATGAGCTGCGGCCATTGCGTCCGCGCCGTGACCGAGGCCATCCGCACCCTCGACCCCAAGGCCGAGGTCGCCGTCGACCTCGCTGCCGGCACCGTCCGGGCGGAGACCGGGGCGGCGCCGGCCGCCATCGCCGCCGCGGTGGAGGACGAGGGCTACAAGGTCACAGGCACCGCTTGACCTGGGCGCTTGACCTCTGGGGCCGGGCAGGGGATCAACCGCGTCATGCAGCGCGTCTTCTCCGGCATTCAGCCCTCCGGCATCCCGACCCTCGGCAACTACCTGGGCGCCATCCGCAACTGGGTGCCGCTGCAGGACACGCACGACGCGATCTATTGCGTCGTCGATCTGCATGCCATCACCCAGCCCTTCGACCCGAAGACGCTGACGGTGCAGACGCGGGAGATGGCGGCGGCGCTGATCGCCTGCGGGCTCGACCCGAAGCGCTGCACCCTCTTCGTCCAGAGCCATGTGCATGCGCATGCGCGGCTCGCCTGGGTGTTCAACTGCGTCGCCCGGCTCGGCTGGCTGAACCGGATGACGCAGTTCAAGGACAAGGCCGGCAAGGACCGCGAGGCGGCCTCCTCCGGCCTCTATGTCTATCCGAACCTGATGGCCGCCGACATCCTGGCCTACAAGGCGACCCTCGTGCCGGTCGGCGACGACCAGAAGCAGCATCTCGAGCTCGCCAACGACATCGCCGAGAAGTTCAACCACGACTTCGGCGCCGAGGACTTCTTCCCGCGCATCGAGCCGCTGATCCAGGGCGTCGCCGCCCGCGTCATGTCGCTCCGCGACGGCACGAAGAAGATGTCCAAGTCGGACCCCTCCGACCAGTCGCGCATCAACCTCACCGACGATGCGGATGCCATCGCCCTCAAGATCCGTCGCGCCCGCACCGACCCGGAGCCGCTGCCCGAGGCGGTGGCCGGGCTCGAGGGCCGGGCCGAGGCGCGCAACCTGGTCGGCATCCTCGCCGCCGTCACCGGCACCACGCCCGACGGCGTGCTGCGCGAGCATGGGGGCAAGGGCTTCGGCGCCTTCAAGGAGGTGCTGGCCGAGGCGTTGGTCGCCCATCTCGCCCCGATCCAGGCCGAGATGCGCCGCCTGTTGGACGACCCGGCGGCGGTGGACGCGGCGCTGCGGCTCGGCGCCGAGAGGGCGGCCGCCATCGCCGACCCGATCGTCACCGAGGCGGAGCGGATCGTCGGCTTCCTCCCGCGCTGACACCAGCTCCCCTTCGGTGCCAACCTATCGGCAGCGGAGGGTCGCCCCGAAGCAGCCGATCACGGCCTCGGCGGAGCCGCTCCATGCGATGGGTCCCATCAGTGGGACTTGGTGTCATCCGCCGCCATGACTGCTTCCGCGATTTTGCCCATCGTGGTCCAGTCCACCGCATCGCCATACCTGTCCTCGATGTCGCAGAACAGGCGGTCCAGGTAGTTCATGTACAGCCGGTTCACCCCGTCGGAATGAACATGGCCCGGGACGAACTGCGTGATGTGAGCCTTGATGGCAAGGATGCCGTGAGCATCCAGGATCTCGAAGGCACGTTCCGGTGCAGTGGTCGCCTGGAAGTTGCTGCTGAAATGCAGCAAGCCTTCGACCATCCGTTCGGGGTAGATCAGGCTCGCCCCGGCCACGCCAAATCCCTCCGCCAATGTCGCCTCCGGACCGACCGGAGATCGGAGGTCCCGGCCGGATGCGACCCACTGGATGCCGACATCCACGCAGGCGCGGCGTAGGGCTGGAGGCAGGTTCCACCCTGGCGGCTGGAAGCCGCGCGACCAAACCAGCCCGCTCTCCTCGAAAATAGTGACGGCTTCCCGCATCATGGCCGTACAGGTGGCAACATCCTGCTCCTGGAACTCGACCGCAATGCGTTTTCCGCGATGGATGTGGTGCAGGCCATGCACCGCCACCTCGGTGCGCGGCATGGCGTTCAGGAAGGCCACAAGCTCTGGGTGGCGCCGGAGGTCCATGCTGCCCTTCGGCAGAATAGGCGCCAGATAGATGCGGTCGCACAGCCACGGCACATGGCGGAGCGGGCTGCGAGGGACTGGCGTCGTCTCGCGCCAGTCTGGCGTGGTGAACAGGGTGATGTGCAGCTTGGGATGCCGCTGCAATAACCACAGTAGCCGGCCAAGGCCGCCTTTTTCAAGTGCGCCACCGGCTTCGAACGGCTTTTTGGAGATGCCTGGGAAGATATCATCGACCGTGAGCACCACGGCGCCACGATGCCTGGAGCTGTAACTGCGGATCGGTCCCGGCGATGGTTTGGCTTGGGTCATGCGGTTTTGTTTCACAAACAGACTAATGCGACATTAATCGTCAGCCACCCTTCCTGCCAAGCTCCGTCGGTCCCAGCCTATCGACGGGCGGAGGGCTGCCCCAAGGCAGCCAGCCGCGGCCACGGCGGCGCCATTTCGCTCCAGGGGGTCGGCCAGTGGGGACCTGCATGACGTGCTGGCTCCAAAGGCCTTTCGGCCTTTGGCGGGAGGAGATTGCGGATGGCAGGACCCTGCCCAACGGATCGGCTCGATGTGACCCTGCCCCCGAGCCCAACCCATGCTAGACGCCCGCGCATGACCAAGCCCGCCCGCCGCACCCTGCTCGTCGCCCTCGCCCTCCTGCCGCTCGCCCGCGCCGAGGCGCAGACCGCGCCGATCGAGCGACTCAACGCCGCCCTGCTCGAGGTGATGAGGAACGCCCAGGCGCTCGGCGTCCGCGGGCGGGAGCAGCGGCTGCGGCCGGTGATGGAGCAGGTCTTCAACCTCCCCGCCATGACGCGCATCGCCGTCGGCCCGCCCTGGACGACCTATGCCCCGGCCGACCAGCAGGCCCTCGTCGCCGCCTTCACTGACTGGTCCGTCGCCACCTATGCCAGCCGCTTCGACGGCTATGGCGGCGAGAGCTTTGAGATCCAGGGCAGCACCCCGCGCCCGAATGGCGACGTGCTGGTCAACACCCGCATCGTCAGGCCGAATGATGCGCCGGTGCAGATCAACTACCTGCTGCGCGAGGGCCGCATCGTCGATGTCTACCTGACCGGCACGATTAGCGAGCTGGCCAGCCGCCGCTCGGAATTCGCCGGGCTCCTGCGCGAGGGCGGGCCGCAGCGGCTGGTGGCGGAGCTCCGCCGCCGCACCGCCGAGGCCCTGCGCGGCTGATCACAGCCCCGGCGCGTAGCCCACCGCCTGGTTGAGCCGCGACCGCGCCCGGCCGAGCTGCACCGTGGCCCGCGCCTCGGCCCCGGCCGCCTCGAGCTGGAGCTGCCGCACCCGGTAGAGGTCGAAGATCCCCGTCTCGCCGGCGCGGAAGGCACGGCGGGCGGTGTCGAGCTGCTGGTTGGCGACGGAGAGCCGCCCGCGCGCGATCCGCACCGCCTCCTCCGCCGCGCGCAGCGCCTGCTCGGCCGCCAGCACCGCGGCGCCCACCAGCCGCCGCTGCTGCGCCAGCACCGCCGTCGCGCGCGTGATATCGGCCTCCGCCGCCGCGCGGCGGGGAGCGTTGCGTGCCTCGGTCGCCAGCGGCACGCGGAGGCGGAGGCCGAGCGAGACGCCCTGCTCCGTCACGTTGCCGTTCTGGCTCTGGCCGAAGACGCCGAGTTCCGGATTGTCGCGCTGCGTCGCCGCCACCAGCCGCGCCTGCGCCTCGGCGCTGGCGAGCGTTGCCTCGGCCGCGGCCAGCAGCGGGTGGCGGGCGGCGCGCGGCGCCGGCGGCTCCGGCGGCAGGTCGGGCTCCGCCCCGCCGGTCAGCGTGGCGTAGGTGGCCCGCGCCGCGACCAGCGCGGCCTCCGCATCGGCCAGCGCCAGCTCCGCCGCCAGCGTCTCGTTCTGGGCGAGCAGGCTGTCGGAGGGCGGGATGTCGCCGAACTCCGCCCGCCTGGCCACGTCGCGGGCGATGTCGCGCGCCGTCGCCAGCCGCTCGCGGGCGAGGCCACGCTCGCGCGCGGCCAGCACCGCGTTCCACCAGTACTCGCGCAGCAGCCCGGCGATCTCGAGCCGGCGCTGGGCGAGCTGGCCATCCACCTCGGCCACGCCCGCCGTCACGACATTGCCGAGGGCGCTGCGCTGGCCCGGCAGCCAGAGCGGGGCGCCAACCTCGAGGTCGAATTGCAGCGCCTCGCGCGGCCCGCGGGTATCCGTGCGCCAGGCGCCGCTGACGGCCGGCGAGCCGGCGATGGGCGAGCGCACCGTGGCGCTCCGCGCCGCGACGGCCCCGCGCTGGGCGGCCAGCCCGCGGCTCGCCGCATCGAGGGAGACCGCCTGGTCGAGATGCCGGGCAAGGGGCGACTCGCCCTGCGCCCGGGCTGGAGGCGGCGCCAGCAGGAGGGCGAGCAGAAGCAGGATCGGGCGCATCGGCGGCATCACTCCGCGGGCACCGTCTTGGCGCCGGGCGCAGGCGCCACCTCGGCCGCGGCCTTCGGCAGGGCGAAGCGCGCATAGAGGATCGGCAGCAGCACCAGCGTCAGCACCGTCGCCGTCACCAGGCCGCCGATGACCACCACGGCGAGCGGCCGCTGGATCTCCGCCCCCGGTCCGGTGGCGAAGAGGAAGGGCACCAGGCCGAAGGCGGCGATGGTCGCCGTCAGAATCACCGGCGTCATCCGCCGCCGCGCCCCCTCCATCACCGCCTCGCGCAGCCCGAGCCCCTCCTCCGCGTAGAGCCGGTTGATGTAGGAGACGAGCACCACGCCGTTCAGCACGGCGATGCCGATCAGCGCGATGAAGCCGACCGAGGCGGGCACCGAGAGGAACTCGCCCGAGAGCCAGAGCGCGACGACGCCGCCGATCGCCGCGAAGGGCACGTTGCAGAAGACCAGCGCCGCCTGCCGCGCCGAGCCGAAGGTGAAGTAGAGCAGCAGGAAGATCATGCCGAGCGCGATGGGCACCACGATCGCCAGCCGCGCCGAGGCGCGCTGCTGGTTCTCGAACTGCCCGCCCCATTCCATGCGGTAGCCCGGCGGCAGCTCCACCCGCTGCGCCACCGCCGCCTGCGCCTCGGCGACGAAGCCGACCAGGTCCCGCCCGCGGACATTGGCGAGTACGGTCGCATAGCGCTGCGTGCCCTCGCGGATGACCTGGATCGGCCCCTCCTCCTCGGTGATGCGGGCCACCTGCGAGAGCGCCACGGTCCGCCCGCCTGGCAGGGCGAGCACCAGCCTCTGCAGGTCGGTCGCCGAGCGGCGGAGGCTCCCCTCGCCGCGCAGCATTAGCGGGATGCGCCGCTCCTGCTCCAGCACCAGCCCCATGTCGCGGCCATCGACCCAGACGCGCAGCGCCTGCTGCACGTCCCGCACGTTGAGGCCGAGGCGGCCGGCGGCGAAGCGGTCGATCTCGACGCGGAGGTACTTCATGCCCTCGTTGCGCAGTGCGAAGACCTCGGACGAGCCCTGCACGCCCTTCACCGCCTCCTCCACCTGGCGGGCGATCTTGTTCAGCTCGCCGATGGAGTAGCCGAAGACCTTCACCACCACGTCGCCGCGAGCGCCGATGATCATCTCCTGCACCCGCATGTCGATCGGCTGGTTGACGGCGTAGGAGATGCCGGGGAAGGCATCGAGCACCTTGCGCACCTCGTCGATGACGAAGTCCCGGTTCTTCCTGTCGCGCCACTTCTCGCGCGGGGCGATGGTGAGGAAGAGGTCGCTGTCGTTCAGCCCGACCGGGTCAATGCCGAGCTCGTCGGCGCCGGCGCGGCCCATGATGCCGCGCACCTCCGGCACGCGCTGCATGATCTCGCGCTGGAGCAGCAGGTCGCTCTCCGCCGCCTGCTCGACATTGATGGTCGGGTGCTTGCGCAGCGTGATGACGGGCGTGCCCTCGTCCATCACCGGCATGAAGGTGGAGCCGATGCGGCCGAACAGGAACACCGCGAGGCCGAGCCCGGCCAGCGCTGCCCCGCCCACCTTCAGCGGGTTGCGCATGCTCCAGGCGAGGAAGGGGTCGTAGACCGCGTGCAGGCGGCGGACCAGCCAGGGCTCCTTCCCATGCCCGCCCGCCTTCAGCAGCGAGGCCGCCATCGCCGGCACCACGGTGAGCGAGAGCAGCAGCGCGGCGCAGAGGGCGAAGATGATGGTCAGCGCCACCGGGCCGAAGAGCCGCCCCTCCAGCCCCTGCAACGAGAGCAGGGGGACGAAGACGGTGACGATGATGACGACGCCCGAGACCAGCGGCACCGCGACCTCGCGCACCGCCTCGAGCGTCGCCTGCGCCCGCGCCTTGAAGCCCGGCTTGCCCTCCATGCCGGCCAGCCGGTGCGCCACGTTCTCCACCACCACCACGGCGCAGTCGACGAGGAGGCCGATGGCGATGGCGAGCCCGCCGAGCGACATGATGTTGGCCGAGAGCCCGTAGAGCGACATCACCCCGAAGGTCGCCAGCACCGAGAGCGGCAAGGCGAGGGAGACGACGAGCGCCGCGCGGAGATTGCCGAGGAAGAGGATCAGCAGCACGGTGACGAGGGCGATCGCCTCCAGCAGCACCTTCTGCACCGTCCAGACCGCCTTCTCGATCAGGTCGTTGCGGTCGTAGAAGACGCTGATCTTCACCCCCTCCGGCAGGGTCTTCTGGATCTCGGCGAGCTTCGCCTGCACGCCGTTGACGACGGTGCGGGCATTCGCCCCGCGCAGGCCGAGCACGATGCCCCAGACCGCCTCGCCCTCGCCGTTGCGGGTGACGACGCCGTTGCGGGCCAGCGCCCCGAAGCGGACATCGGCGATGTCGCCGACGCGCACCACGCCCGTCGGATGGGAAACGACGACGATGGCGCGGATATCATCGAGCGTGCGGATGCGGCCCTCGGCGCGCACCAGCAGCGCTTCCTCGCCGTCCTGCACGCGGCCGGCGCCGTCGTTGCGGTTGTTCTGGCCGAGCGCCTCGGCCAGCATCGCGCTGGTGATGCCGCGCGCGGCCATCGCCGCCGGATCCGGCGCCACCTCATAGGTGCGCACATGGCCGCCGAGGGTGTTGACGTCGGCGACGCCCGGCAGGCCGCGCAGCTGCGGCCGGATCGTCCAGTCGAGCAGCGTGCGCCGCTGCATGGGCGAGAGCGTGCCGCCCTCCAGCGTGAACATCAGCATCTCGCCGAGCGGCGTCACCACCGGGGCGAGGCCGCCCGAGACCCCGTCCGGCAGCTCCTTCTCGAGGTCGTCGAGGCGCTGGTCCACCTGCGTCCGCGCCCAGTAGATGTCGGTGCCCGGCGCGAATTCGAAGGTCATCAGCGCCGTCGCGTAGCGCGTGACGGAGCGGATGTTGACGAGGTTGGGGATGCCCTTCATCGCCAGCTCGACCGGGTTGGTCACCTGGGTCTCGAGCTCCTCCGGCGGCAGGCCGGGCGCCTGCATGGCGATCAGCACCTGGGTCGGCGAGACGTCGGGGAAGGCGTCGATCGGCAGCTTGCGATAGGCATTCACCCCCCAGGCGATCAGCCCGAGCGTGGCGAGCGCGACGATCAACCGCTGGCGAAGCGCCAGCGCCACTAAGCCCATCAGCATGGCCCGGTCAGCCCCCGTAGATCTCGGTGAGTTCGGCGAGCAGCGAGAGGATGCCGCGCGTCGCCACCTGGTCGTCGGTGGTGAGGCTGGCACGGATCGAGACGGTGCTCCCCGTCTCAGCGATCACCACCACCGGCCGGGCGCGGAAGCCATGCGCGCTGCGGACGAAGACCCAGGACTGCCCGGCATGGCGCACCACGGCGCCGGAGGGCAGGCGCCATTGCGGCGTGCCATTGGGCCGAAGGGCGACGCTTGCCGTCACCACCTGGCCGGGCCGGAGCGCCTCCGCCCCGTCCGAGACCTCGACCACGGCGGCGAGGGACTGCGTTGCGGCATCGACCGCGCGGCCGAGCCGCACCACCTCACCCTGTGCCGGCGTGCCCGGCACGCCGACCCGGGTGCCGGGGGTGATGGCATTCGCCTGCGACAGCGGCATCTGCAGGGTGATCCAGAGCGGGTCGAGCTGGGCGATGCTGAAGAGCGGCGCGGCTGCAGCGATGCGCTCGCCGGCCGTTGCCCGCACCTCGAGCACCACGCCCTCCGCCGGCGCGCTGACGGTGAGGGCGGGGATCATGCGGCGGCCGTCGCGGAGCACCTTGACGTCCGCCTCGGCCATGCCGAGCAGGGCGAGCATCTGCTCGCGCTCCTGCAGCGTCGTCCGGGCATAGTCGTAGTCGGCGCGGGTGGTCAGCAGGCGGCGCTCGGCAATGATGCGCTCGCGGTGCATCTGCTCGTCGCGCCGCAGCTTCTCGGCCGCCAGCTTCTCGGCCGAGAGGGCCTGGAGATAGGTGCGCTGCGCCTCCAGCAGGTCGGTGCTGCGCAACCGGGCGATGGGCTGGCCCTGCTTCACCAGCTCGTTCGGGGCGACCAGGATCGCCTCCACCAGGCCGGCGGCCGGGGCGGCGACGACGCGGAGCTGCTGCGGCGGCACGCTGACGGTGCCGGGCAGCACCGTCTGGGTCGTGCCCGCCTCGGGCTCGACGCGCACCACCTCGATGCCGGCGGCGCGGTACTGCCGCTCGTCGATCGGGATCTGCACCTCGTGCGAGGTGGCCTCGGCGCCGCGGGCCGCGGGCGGGACAAGCAGAGGGAGCAGCATGGCACACGCAAGCAAGGGCGCGCCGAAACGAATTCGCACGTAAAGCCTCCGGATGGGTCGGGAGGCGCATGGCTCAGCGCCCTCATATGCGGCAGCCGCGTACGCGGTAGCGCATCGGCTCAACAGGTCCTCATATACGGGAGGACGTGCCACTTTGGCAGTGGTCTACAGCGCCGGCCGACCTGGCGGAAGATGGACAAACCGTAAGTTTTTTCAATCCCTGGCCGCATCGGCCCGGATCACGCCCGCGCGAAGGAGGTAACAGATGATCATCCTCGTCACCGGAGCCACTGCCGGTTTCGGCCTTGCCATCGCCCGCCGCTTCGCGGCCGACGGCGCCCGCATCATCGCCGTGGGGCGCCGGCAGGAACGGCTGGAGGCGCTGGCCGCCGAGCTGCCCGGCCAGGTCCTGCCGCTGGCCCTCGACGTCGCTGACCGCGCGGCGGTGGCGGCGGCGATCGGGGGCCTGCCTGCCGAATGGTCCGCCATCGACCTGCTGGTGAACAATGCCGGCCTCGCCCGCGGCCTCGCCCCGGCACAGGAGGCCTCGCTCGACGACTGGGAGTCGATGGTCGACACCAATGTGAAGGGGCTGATGTACCTCACCCATGCCGTGCTGCCGGGGATGGTGGCGCGCAATGCCGGGCACGTCCTCAACATCGGCTCGACGGCGGCCGAATGGCCCTATCCCGGCGGCAATGTCTATGGCGCGACCAAGGCCTTCGTCCGGCAGTTCAGCTACAACCTCCGCGCCGACCTGCACGGGACCAAGGTGCGGGTGACGGATATCGAGCCGGGCCTCGTCGGCGGGACGGAGTTCTCGACCGTCCGCTTCGGCGGCGATGCGGAGAAGGCGGCCGGCATCTATGCCGGGACCGACCCGCTGACGCCGGAGGACATCGCCGAGACGGTGCACTGGGTGGCCACGCGCCCGGCGCGGGTGAACGTCAACCTGCTGCAGGTGATGCCGGTGGTGCAGAGCTTCGGCCCGCTCCGCGTCCACAAGGAATAGTCAGGAGGGTTGGAGCGGTGCCATCCGCCGCTCCGCCCAGACCCAGGCCAGCAGGCCCGGCAGGAAGACGATGAGGTCCCTGAGGCGGCGGGCGATGGCGAGCGCCGCCGCCGCCTCCGCCGGCAGGCCGAGCAGCAGGCCGAGGCCGAGGAACCCGGCCTCCTGCAAGCCGAGCGCGCCGGGGACGAGGAAGGCCGCCGAGGACAGCGCCTGGATCATCGCCTCGATCGCCACCGCCTCGGCAACGGAGACCGGATGGCCGAGGGCGGCAAGGGCGATCCAGATCTCGAGCGAGCCCGCCAGCCACCCGGCAAGCTGCCAAAGGAAGCACCCCGCAATTGCCCCACGCACCCGCCAGAGCCGCCGCGTCATGCGGTCGATCCGCGCCGAATGCGCCGCGATCCCCGGGAAGCGCCCCGCCGCCACCCCGTTCAGCAGCCGGGCGAGGCGCGACAGCACATCCGCCCGCTGCGCCAGGATGAAGCCGCCCGCCATCGCCACCCCGGCCAGCAGCCCGAGCGCGATGGCGCCCCAGCCGATCCCCGCCCCGGCCCAGGCCAGCAGCGCCAGGCCGAGCAGCGCAAAGCCGAGCTGGCTGAGGATGGAGATGGCCATGTCCACCATCAGGCTCGCCGCCGCCGGCGCCACGGCCACGCCCTCGCCCCGCAGCAGCCGGTAGGAGGCGATCTCGCCCCCGATCCGCGCCACCGGCAGCAGGCCGTTGACCGACTCGCGGATCCACACATTGGCCGTCATCGCCCCGAGGCCCGGCCGCCGCGCCCGCGGCAGCAGCAGCCGCCAGGCATGGCCGTTGAGCGCCATGGACGGGATATGGGCGAGCGCCGCTAGCACCAGCCCGAAGCCCGCCGTCGCCAGCAGCCCGCCGACCTCGCCGAGGTCCTGCTGCCCGATCAGCAGCAGCGCCCCGGCCAGCCCGCCGAGCGCCAGCAGCAGCCCGAGCCGGTTCACGCCAGCATCGCCGAATAGCCGCCGCTCGGCAGGCCGGCGCAGGCGGCGCGTACCCTGGGGTCGACCAGCGCCGCCAGCTCCTCCGCATAGCGATAGCCCGGCGCCGCGCCGGGGAAGCCGCCCGCAGTGGCCGGATGGCAATAGAGCTCCGTCACCCCCGGCGGCAGCCGCCCCAGCGCCTCGGCCAGCCGGTCCGCCGTGAAGGCGCCGGTCCAGGCGAGGCCGACCATGCGGTCCGGCGCCCGCAGCCCATGCCGCGCCGCCAGCCGCCGGAGCCAGAGGATCAGCGGCGCCAGGGCACGGGCCGTCCCCGGCTCATGGGGGATGCGGACCGCGCGGATCCCCATGCGCGCCGCCTCGGCGAAGGCAACGGCCGCTATGACCGGGTGCAGGTGGTAGTGCTTGTGCGCATTGAGATGGTCGCAGGCCAGCCCCGTCGCCCGGAAGGCCGCGCATTGCGCCGCGACCTCCGCCCGGAGCTGCTCCCGCGCCGCGCGGGAGGCCGCCAGCGTCAGCCCAAGCCCCACCATGTCGTCGCGGAACCGGCCATTCGCCTGGACGAGGGCCGGGATGCGCTCCGGCGGCAGGGTCGGCGTGCCATCGGTCAGCGTCAGGTGCAGCCCGACGGCCAGCCGCGGGTTGCGCCGCGCGACCTCCACCCCCTCGGCCGCCGCCGGCTCGCCCACCATGAGGCTGGCCGCCGTCAGCACGCCCTCGCGGTGCGCCTGCTCGACCGCGGCGTTGACCGGCGCGGCGAGGCCGAGATCATCGGCATTGAAGATGAGGCGAGGGGTCATGGCAGGCCCCGGGCACAGGGCCCGGGGCGTTCCGGCTCAGGCGGCCTTCTGCTGCTCCCCGGCCGTCTTCCGCTCGCGGAGGAAGTGGAAAAACTCCACCCCCTCGCGCAGCCGCCGCACCAGCATCTGCCGGTCGCGGATCATCTCGCCGCAGATCGAGGCGATCTTCGGCGCGCGGAAATAGAACTTCCGGTAGAACTCCTCCACGCCGTTGAAGATCTCGGTGTGGCTGAGATGCGGGTAGGCCAGCGGCGCGATCTGCACGCCATGCGCGTCCACGTACTCGGTGTGCGCCGTGTCGAGCCAGCCCTCCTTCTGCGCCTGGTCGAAGAGGAAGGTGCCGGGATAGGGCGCCGCCAACGAGACCTGAAGGGTATGCGGGTTGGTCTCGATGGCGAAGCGGATGGTCTCGCGGATGGTCTCCGTCGTCTCGCCCGGCAGGCCGAGGATGAAGGTGCCGTGGATCATGATGCCGAGCTCGTGACAGTCCTTGGTAAACCGCCGGGCGACGTCGATCCGCATGCCCTTCTTGATGTTGTGCAAGATCTGCTGGTTGCCGCTCTCATAGCCGACCAGCAGCAGGCGCAGCCCGCCATCCTTCAGCACCTTCAGCGTCTCGCGCGGCACATTGGCCTTGGCGTTGCAGGACCAGGTGACGCCGAGCTTGCCCATCTCGCGCGCAATGGCCTCGGCGCGCGGCAGGTCGTCGGTGAAGGTGTCGTCGTCGAAGAAGATTTCTTTGAGCCCCGGGAAATTGTCCCGGATGTAGCGAATCTCCTCGATGACGTTGCCGACGCTCCGCGTGCGGTAGCGGTGCCCGCCGACCGTCTGCGGCCAGAGGCAGAAGGTGCAGCGGCTCTTGCAGCCCCGGCCCGTATAGATCGAGACATAGGGGTGCTTCAGGTAGCCGATGAAGTACTTCTTGTAGTCGAGGTCGCGCTTGTAGACCGGCGAGACGAAGGGCAGGCTGTCCATGTCCTCGAGCACCGGCCGGTCGGCGTTATGGACCAGCACGCCCTCCCGGTTGCGCCAGGACAGCCCCTTGATGGAGCCCCAGTCGCGGCCCTCGGCGACCTCCTTCACGGTGAAGTCGAACTCGTTGCGGGCCACGAAATCGACCACCGGCGCGTCGCGCAGGCTCTCCTCGGCCTGGACGGCGACCTTGGCGCCGATCAGCCCGACCTTGAGGTTCGGGTTCTCCGCCTTCAGCCGCTCCGCCACCTTCACGTCGGAGCTGAAGGAGGGTGTCGAGGTGTGCAGCACGACCAGGTCGTGGTCGCGCGCCATCGGCGCCACATCGGCCAGGCCCTGCCGGTGCGGCGGGGCGTCGACCAGCTTGGAGCCCTCGACCAGCGCGGCCGGCTGGGCCAGCCAGGTCGGGAACCAGAAGCTCTTGATCTCCCGCCGCGCCTGGTAGCGCGAGCCGGCGCCGCCATCGAACCCATCGAAGGAGGGCGCCTGAAGGAACAGGGTGCGCATCATCGCCGGCATCAATCCCCAACCCGCGCCTCGGCCATGCGGCCGTCGCGGTCCATCCGATATCGCTGGCCCTGCCACGTCACCGTGCCACGGGCAAGCCCAAGCCCCCATATACCGAAGGAGATGAGATCGCGCAGCGGCAGAAGTGCCACGCGGCTCATGCGCCAGGGGCGCCCCAGCACCCGGTCTACCGTGAGGGCGAGGCCGAGCCGCGCCGCCAGCGCCACCCCGAGCACCAGAAAGCCCCGCGGCGCCGCCAGCGCCGCCAGCAGCCCGGGCACCAGCGGGTAGGTCAGCCCGATCCCCCAATAGCCCCGCGGGTCGAGCAGCCGCAGCGTCCGCGCCCAGCGCAGCTCATGCGCGAGCAGGGCCCCGAGGCTCGGCTCCGCCTGCACATGCAGCGGCAGCACCGGCGCCACCACCACCCTGAGACCGAGGCCGCGCACGGCCGCGCCGAGCGCATGGTCGTCCGCCAGCAGCCCGGCGAGCGCCTGGAAGCCGCCGATCCGTTCCAAGGTCTCCGCCCGGAGCGCCATGGTGGCGCCGTAGCAGCCATTGGCCCGGCCCATGGCCTCGCCCAGCGCCGCATTGGGCAGGAATTGCCAGTCGATCCCCAAGCCGCCGAGGCGCGACCAGAGGCCCGGCTCCGCCGGCTCGCCCTGATAGAGGCAGGTGACGAGCCCGACCGAGGGGTCGGCCAGCGGCGCCGTCACCGCCGTCAGCCAGCGCGGCGGGACGCGCATATCGGCATCGGCGACGACCAGCACGGGATGGGCCGCGCGCTCGGCGAGGTTGACGAGCTGGGAGACCTTGCGGTTCGGCCCATGGATCCGCGGGTCGACCACCAGCCGGGCCGGGGTCCCGGGCCGGTCCGCCATCGCCGCCTCGGCGACCGGCCCCGCGCCGTCCGCATCCTGCGGCACGGCGAAGAGCACCTCGAAGGGCGCGCCGTGCTGCTGGCCGAGCGTCGAGAGCAGGTTCTCCCGCAGCCCCGGCTCCGCCCCGTGCAGCGGCTTCAGGATGCTGGCGGGCAGCGCCGGCCCGGCCGGCGGCGTGCTGCGGCCGAGGCGATGGACGGCGCGCGCCGCCATCGCCGCCGTCGCCGCGCCGGCCAGCGCCGGGATGGCGAGGACGAGGTCAAGCACGCGCGGGATGATGCAATGCGGGGTGCCTGCCGCTCACGCTTTGGGCTAGCCTCGCCTTCCCCCTGCCGGTTGGTCCCATGCGCCGAATAATCCCCCTCCTCGTCCTGCTCCTCGCCGCCTGCGCCCAATCGGGCGACGGGCGGCAGGTCGTCGCCTCCAACAGCCGCGCCGCGACCGATGTCACCGGCCAGGCCCCGCCGGTCACGGTGACGGCGCCGATCGACCCGAGCGACCCCTATGAGGCGACCAACCGCCGCGTCCTCGACTTCAACTTCGCCGTGGACGACGCGGCCATCCGTCCCGCCGCGGTCTTCTACCGCAATTCGGTCGGCAACTGGACCCGCACGCGCATCCGCAACGTGCTGAGCAACCTGAACGAACCAGCCGTCGCCGCCAACAGCCTGCTGCAGGGGCGGCCGCTGGAATCGGCGCAGACCGTGCTGCGCTTCGTCTTCAACAGCACGGCCGGGCTCGGCGGGATGTTCGACCTTGCCCAATTCGGCGGGCCGCCGCGGCTGGAGCGGGATTTCGGCCAGACCCTCTACACCTGGGGCCTGCCCGACGGACCCTACCTGATGGTGCCGATCCTTGGCCCCTCCAACCCGCGGGAGCTGACGGGCTCCGTCGTCAACGGCTTCATGAACCCGCTCAGCTACGTCATCCCGCTCGGCGCCAATCTCGGCCGCGGCGCGGTGGAGGGGCTCGACGCCCGCGAGCGGAACATCGAGACGCTGGACGAGATCCGCAACGGCTCACTCGACTCCTATGCCCGGCTGCGCAGCCTCTGGCAGCAGCACCGCAATGCCGAGCTCGGCCGCACCAGCACCGACTCGATCGAGGTACTGGACGACCCGGGCGCCAACTAGGCCTGCCGGATCAGGTCTGCGGCCTTCTCGGCGACGCTCAGCACCGTCGCGTTAATGTTGCAGACCGGGATGTCCGGGAAGACCGAGGCATCCACCACCCGCAGCCCCTCGATGCCCCGCAGCCGCAGATGCGGGTCGAGCGGCGCCGCCGGGTCGGCGCCCATCCGCACCGTGCCGCAGGGGTGGTAGACGGTGCCGCCGGTGGCGCGGGCGAAGTCGAGCAGGTCCGCATCGCTCTCCGCCGCCCGCCCCGGCCGCGATTCCCCCTCGACGATGCTGGCCAGCGGCGCCGCCGCCATCCAGCGCCGCGCCAGCCGGATGCCACGCAGCACGCAGGCCCGGTCACTCTCCGTCGCCAGGTAGCGCGGGGCGATGCGCGGCGCCGCTTCCGGGTCGGGCGAGGCGAGGCTGACGCCGCCGCGGCTCTCCGGCCGGCACTGCCAGACGCCGATGGTCATCCCCGGCGCCGCCTCGGGCGTGCCGATGGCCAACCCCGGCCAGCGCCCCTCGCCGGGCACCTCCGCCCAGGAGAGTGGCCCGCCATTGATCTGGATGTCGGGCGCCTCCAGCCCCGGCGCCGTGCGCGCGAAGAGCGAGAACATCCCCGGCGACCAGGTCAGCACACCGGTGCCGCGCAAGGCCCAGCGCATCGCCTCGAGCGGCAGCCGCCAGCCCACGATGCGCCGGTTGGCCGACCAGCGATGCGCCGCCAGCCGGTAGCCGAGACGGACGATGTAGTGGTCCTGCAAATTGGTCCCGACCCCCGGCATGTCCCGCAGCACCGGGATGCCGAGGCCGTGCAGCGCCTCCCCCGGCCCGATCCCCGACAGCATCAGGAGCTGCGGCGAGCCGATGGCCCCGGCGGCAAGGATCACCTCCCGCCGCGCCTGCACCACCTGCTCCGCCCCACCGCGGCGGATGGCGACGCCCGCCGCCCGCCCCTCTGCGACGACGACCCGCAGCGCCAGCGCCTCGTCGATCACCTGGAGGTTCGGCCGCCCCAGCGCCGGATGGAGGTAGGCCCGCGCCGCGGAGATGCGCCGCCGCCCGTGCCGCGTCTGCTGGAACTCGGAGAAGCCCTCGCGCACCGGCCCGTTCATGTCGGGCTGCACCGGCAGGCCGATGGCTCGCGCCGCCTCGGCCAGGTGGTCGAGCAGGGGAGGGCGGTCGGCCAGCGGCTCGAGGGGCTGCGGGCCCTCGGTCCCGCGCCCCTCGCCCCCGCCGGCATAGGCCTCGTGCCGCTGGAAATAGGGCAGCAGGTCATCCCACCCCCAGCCGGTGCAGCCCTTCTGCGCCCAGAGGTCGTAGTCGGAGGGATGCCCCCGCACATGCCCGAGCCCGTTGATCGAGGAAGAACCGCCCCAGACCCGCCCGCGCGGATAGTCGAGGGCGCGGCTGCCAGTGCCCGGGTCGGGCTCCGTCCGGTAGCCCCAGGTCAGGCGCGGATGGCCGAGGATGCGCGCATAGCCCGCCGGGATGTGGATATAGGGGTGCCGGTCCCGCCCGCCCGCCTCGATCAGCGCGACGCTCGCCCGTCCGCCCTCGGAGAGCCGCGCCGCCAGCACGCAGCCCGCGCTGCCGCCGCCGACGATGACGTAGTCGAAGGGGCCCGTCATTCGGTCAGCTCCGGCCCGGTCTGCAGCCCCGTCGGCGGCTCCACCCCCCGCGCCACGGCGAGCACCAGCCGCCGCATCCAGGCATGCCCGGCATCCGCCTCGAAGCGGCGATGGAAGAGCAGCGACAGCCGCGTATGCCGCGGCGCGACGGGCGGGTCCCGCAGCACCAGCCCATGCGTTTCCGCGAGACGGACGGCGAGGCGCGAGGAGAGCGTCATGATCATCTCCGTCCGCAGCAGGATCTCCGGCACGGCGGACAGATGCGCGACCACGGCGCCGAGCCGCCGCGTATGGCCGGTCTCCGCCAGCATGTCGTCGATCGCCCCGCTGCGCGAGCCGTTCGGCGAATGCAGCAGGTGCGGCACGCTGGTGAAGCGCTCCACCGTCAGTTCTCCCTCGGCCAGCGGATGGTCCGCGCGCATCAGCGTGCAGAACCCCTCCGGCAGCAGCCGCAGCCGCGTGTAGAGGGCCGGCGGCTCCGGCAGCACGCCAACGGCCATGATGGCGGCGTCGCCCTCCAGCAGCGCCTCCCAATTCGTCCGGTCTGCATGGCTGATGGCGAGCAGCGCATGCGGCGCCTCCTCCGCCATGCGGGCGAGCAGCGGCGGCGCCAGCACGGCCTCGGCATATTCGCTGAAGGCGAGGGTGAAGACGCGCTCCGTCGTCGCCGGGTCGAAGGGCGCCTGGGCGGAGATCGCCTCGCTGATCCGGTCCAGCGCATCGGCGACCGGCCCGGCGAGGCTGAGGGCGAGCGCCGTCGGCTCCACCCCGCCCGGCCGGCGGAGGAAGAGCTCGTCCCCCAGTGCATGGCGGAGCCGCGCCAGCGCATTGGAGACCGCCGGCTGGGAGAGGTTCAGCCGCTCCGCCGCCCGGGTGACGTGGCGTTCCCGCGCGACCGCGTCGAAGACCCGCAGCAGGTTGAGGTCAAGGCTGCCGAGACCGGCCATGGACGCCCCATGTCATTCATCGGCGTGATGATGGACGTTCCGGACCTGCGTTGGAAGCATCGGCCTGCGCAGGGCACCTTCGGCCCATCGCAATCTCCAGAAGGAGACCCGCCATGCCCGAGACCCAGGCCACCACCCCCTATGCCGCCGCCCTGCTGCGCGTCTCGCAGGGGATCATGCTCCTCGCCCATGGCGCCGTGCTGAAGCTCGGCACCTTCGGCCTGGCCGGGACGATGGGCTATTTCGGCAGCATCGGCTATCCGCCCGTGCTCGGCGCCATCGTCACCTTCGCCGAGATCCTGGGCGGCCTCGCCCTCATCGCCGGCTTCGCCACCCGCTGGGTGAGCCTGGCCCTCATCCCGATCCTGCTCGGCGCCACCCTCCAGCATGCCGGCAATGGCTGGCTGTTCAACGTGACGGGCGGCGGCTGGGAGTATCCCGCCTTCTGGACGGTGACGCTGCTGGTGCAGGCCGGGCTCGGCGCCGGCGCTTGGGCGCTGGACGGCCTGCGCCCCGTGGCGAAGCGGGCGGCGCTCGCCGCCTGAGTTGCGCGCGGCGCGGGCCCGCGCTTACCTCCCCCCAACAGAACGGGGGAGGAGGGGGCCGTGCCCGCCCGCAGCATCCGCATCGGCGCCGGGGCCGGCTTCTCCGGCGACCGCATCGACCCGGCGGTCGAGCTCGCCGAGCACGGCCGCCTCGGCTACCTGGTCTTCGAATGCCTGGCCGAGCGCACCATCGCCCTCGCCCAGCTCGCCCGCCAGCGCGACCCGGAGGCGGGGTACGACAAGCTGCTGGCCGCCCGCATGCAGGCGGTGCTGCCTGCCTGCCGCCGCCAGGGCATCCGCATCATCACCAATATGGGCGCCGCCAACCCGCTCGCCGCCGCGCGCAAGGTGGCGGAGGTGGCGCGAGGCCTCGGCCTCGGCGGGCTGCGAATCGCCGCCCTGCTCGGCGACGACCTCGCCGAGGCGTTGCGCGGCACGGAGACGCCGCTGGAGGAGGGCGGCACCGTCGCCGGCCTCGGCAACCGGCTGGTCTCGGCCAATGCCTATCTCGGCGCCGGCCCGGTCGCCGAGGCGCTGGCCGGCGGCGCCGAGGTGGTGGTCACCGGCCGCGTCGCTGACCCGGCCATGTTCCTCGCCCCGATGATCCACGAATTCGGCTGGTCGATGGAGGACTGGACGCGGCTCGGCCGCGGCACGGTCGTCGGCCACCTGCTGGAATGCGCCGGGCAGGTGACGGGCGGCTACTTCGCCGACCCCGGCTTCAAGGACGTGCCCGACCTCGCCCGCCTCGGCTTCCCGCTCGCCGAGGTGACAGAGGAGGGCGACGCGCTCCTCACCAAGGTCCCCGGCAGCGGCGGCCGCGTGACGCCGGCCACCTGCAAGGAGCAGCTGCTCTACGAGGTGCATGACCCCGCGCGCTACCTGCAGCCTGACGTGGCCGCCGACTTCACCGGCGTGCGACTCGAGGCCGCCGGCGAGGATGCCGTCCGCATCACGGGCGGGGAGGGACGCGCGCGCACGGGGATGCTGAAGGTCTCCGTCGGCTGCCATGAGGGCTGGTTCGGCGAGGGGCAGATCTCCTATGCCGGGCCGGGCGCCCTCGCGCGCGGCGAGCTCGCCCGCGCGATCGTCAGCGAACGCCTGCAGCGCATCGGCCTGGAGGCGGAGGAGCTGCGCCTCGACCTCATCGGCCTCGACGCCATCCTCGGCCCCGGCCCGACGCCGCAGGAGCCGCGCGAGGTGCGCCTCCGCGTCATCGGCCGCTGTGCCAGCGCCGTGGCGGCGGAGCGGATCGGGCATGAGGTGGACAGCCTCTACCTCAACGGCCCGGCCAGCGGCGGGGGGGTGACGACCGCGGTGCGCGAGGTCATCGGCATGCGTTCCTGCCTGGTGCCCGCTGCCATGGCCCGCCCCGCGCTCCATTGGCTGGAGGCCTGACCATGCTGCTCCGCGACCTCGCCCATGCCCGGGCCGGCGACAAGGGCGACACCTCCTCCATCGGCGTCATCGCCTATCGCGCCGAGGACTACGCCCGCCTCGAGCGCCTGCTGACGCCCGAGCGGGTGCGTGCGCATTTCGCCGGCACCGTCCGCGGCGAGGTGCGGCGCTACGCCCTGCCCGGGATCGGCGCGCTGAATTTCGTGCTGGAGGGCGCGCTCGGCGGCGGCGTCACCCGCTCCCTCGCCCTCGATGCGCATGGCAAGTGCCTGGCCTCGGCCATGCTGGAGATCGATCTGCCGGAGGAAGCCTAGACGCCGAGACGGTCCGCACAGCCCGCCAGGAACCCGCCCAGCGCCCGGTGGAAGTCCGGCTCCTCCAGCAGGAAGGCGTCATGCCCCTTGTCGGAGGCGATCTCGACGAAGCTGACATTCGCCGCCGCCGCATTCAGCGCCCGCACGATCGCTCGGCTCTCCGTGGTCGGGAACAGCCAGTCCGAGGAGAAGGAGGCGACGAAGAACCGCGTCCGCGTTCCCTTGAAGGCGGCCGGGAGGTCCCCGCCATGCTCCGCCGCCAGGTCGAAATAGTCCATCGCCCGGGTGATGGTCAGGTAGCTGTTGGCATCGAACCGGCGGACGAAGGTGCTGCCCTGGTGCCTGAGGTAGCTCTCCACCTCGAACACGTCCTCGAGGAAGGTGAGCGCCGAGGCCCCGCGCAGCCGGCGCCCGAATTTCCGCGTCAGCGCCTGCTCCGAGAGATAGGTGATGTGCGCCACCATCCGCGCGACCGAGAGGCCCTTGGCCGGCACCCGCCCATCCTCCCAGTAGCGCCCGCCGCGCCAGTCCGGGTCGGCATGGATCGAGGTGCGCCCGACCTCGTGGAAGGCGATGTTCTGCGCGCTGTGATAGGCGGCTGCCGCGATCGGCGCCGCCGCATAGATGGCATCGGGGAAGGTCGCCGCCCATTCCAGCACCTGCATCCCGCCCATCGATCCGCCGACCACGCCCAGCAGCCGCTCGATGCCCAGATGGTCCGTCAACTTCTTCTGCGCGCGCACCATGTCGCGGATGGTGACGTTGGGAAAATCCGTGCCCCAGGGCCGCCCCATCGGCCGCCCCTCGGCATCCGTCATCTCCTCGCGCGGCCCGGTTGAGCCCATGCAGCCGCCCAGCACATTGGTGCAGATGATGAAGTAGCGGTCGGTATCCAGCGGCCGCCCCGGCCCGACGATGGTCTGCCACCAGCCCGGCTTGCCGGTCAGCGGCTGCGGCTCGGCCAGGTACTGGTCGCCGGTGAGCGCGTGGCAGACGAGGATGGCGTTGCTCCGCGCCGCATTCAGCCGCCCATAGGTCCGGTAGGCGACGGCGAGTGGCGCGATCGCCATGCCGCAATCCAGCGCCAGCCCCTCGGGGAAGAGGGCGCGCTGATGGTCGACCTGCGGGAAGGGGGCGACATGGGCTGACATGGCAAGGCGAGGAATAGGCCCCTGCTGCCAGCTCTTCAACGGTTCGCCTTGAGGAACGCCTTGGCGCGGCGCCCGCCCGCGTCTAAAGCTGCGCGGCACAGACGCCCGGACCATGACCCCCGACACCGCCCTCGACCCCGCCGCGCCCAACCCGCTCGCCGCCGCCCGGGCGGAGATCGATGCGCTGGACGATGCGCTGCACGACCTGGTGATGCGCCGGGCCGATGTCGTGGCCCGCCTCGCCGCCAGCCGCGCCAAGGCCGGCAGCCCGAGCCCGCTCCGCCCCGGGCGGGAGGCGACGATCCTCCGCCGCCTGCTGGCCCGCCACCAGGGCGCCCTGCCGGCCCATGCCCTGGTGCGGCTGTGGCGGGAGCTCCTCGCCGCCTCCTCCGCCCAGCAGGGCGGCTTCAGCGTCGTCGTCTATGCCCGCAGCCGGGACCATGCCCGGCTGGCGCGGCAGCATTTCGGCGGGCTGACCCCGCTGCGGACCGTCCCCACCGCCTCCCGCGCCCTGGCCGCCGTCGCCGCCGGCGAGGCGCAGGTCGCCGTCCTCCCCCTGCCGGAGGAGGCCGAGCCGCCCGAGGATGCCTGGTGGGTGAGCCTCGACAGCCCGCGCCTCCAGGTGGTCGCCCGGCTGCCCTTCTACGCCGCCGGGACGGAGGGCCTGCCCGAGGCGCTGGCCGTCGCCCCCGGCGCGCCGGACCCGAGCGGCGCCGACCGCTCCCTGCTGCGGATCGAGACAACGGAGGATCGCAGCCGCGCCCAGCTCGCCGGCGCGTTGGCGGCGGCCGGCCTCGCCCCCCGCATGATGCAGCTCCGCCGCGACGGCGGCGTGCTGCGCGCCCTGATCGAGGTCGACGGCGTGCTGGAGGCGGGCGACCCCCGCCTGGCCGCCCTGCCCGTCGACCGTGCCCTGCCGCTGGGCTTCTACGCGGTGCCCGAGAGAGGAGACATCGGCTGATGCCCGCCCTGCTGCCCCGCCCCTCCATCCTCTCCATCGAGCCCTATGTCGGCGGCGAGTCGAAGATCCCGGGCGTCAACCGCATCATCAAGCTCTCCTCCAACGAGGGCGCCTTCGGCGTGCCGCCCGGCGCCCAGGCCGCCTATGCGAAGCTCGCGGCGGAGCTGCACCGCTACCCGGACGGCGGCAGCACCGCCCTCCGCCAGGCGATCGCGCAGCGCTACGGCCTGGATGCGGAGCGGATCGTCTGCGGCAACGGCTCCGACGAGCTGATTGGCCACATCATCATGGCCTATGGCGGCGAGGGCACCGAACTGGTGATGAGCGCCCATGGCTTCGTCATGTATGACATCGCCGGCCGCTATGCCGGCTGCCGCATCATCAAGGTGCCGGAGCGGAACCTGACGGCGGATGTCGATGCGCTGCTCGCGGCCGTCGGGCCGCGCACCCGGCTGATGTTCCTCGCCAACCCGAACAACCCGACCGGCTCCATCCTGCCGCAGTCCGAGGTCGAGCGGCTCCGCGCCGGCCTCCGCGAGGACGTGCTGCTGGTCCTCGACAGCGCCTACGCCGAATACGTCACCCGCCCCGACTACGACCCGGGCGTGGCGCTGGTCGAGGCCGGCACCAACACCATCATGACGCGGACCTTCAGCAAGGTCTTCGGCCTGGGCGGCGTCCGCCTCGGCTGGACCTACGCGCCGCCGCACATCACCGACGTGCTGAACCGCGTCCGCGGGCCCTTCAACGTCAACGCCCCCGCCATGGCCGCCGGCATCGCGGCGCTGGCCGAGCCGGGCTGGGTCGAGAAGTCCGTCGCCCACAACAGCGAATGGCGGGCGAAGCTCTCGGATGGGCTGTGGGCCGCCGGCATCACCGTCCACCCGAGCGAGGGGAACTTCATCCTCGCCGATTTCGGCACGGCCGAGCGCGCCAAGGGGGCGGATGCGGCGCTGAAGGCGCGCGGCCTCATCGTCCGCGCCATGGGCAGCTACAGCCTGCCGCACTGCCTGCGGATCACCATCGGCACGGCGGAGGAATGCGGGATGGTCTTGGACGCGCTGACGGGCTTCATGCACGGCACCGCATGAGCGAGCCCCTGTTCCGGCGCCTCTGCCTCATCGGCGCCGGCCTCATCGGCAGCTCCATCGCCCGGCTGGCGCGGGAGCGGGGCGACATCGCCGGGACGGTCGTCGCCCATACCCGCAAGCCGGAGACGCTGGCCCGCATCCGCGAGCTTGGCTTCGCCGATGCGGTGGAGGAGGATGCGGCACGCGCCGTCGAGGGCGCCGACTGCGTCATCCTCTGCGTGCCCGTCGGCGCCTATGAGGGCGTGATGGCGCAGATCGCGCCGCATCTTGCGCCCGGCTGCATCCTCACCGATGTCGGCAGCACCAAGGGCAGCGTGATCCGCGACCTCGCGCCGCTGCTGCCGCGGGGCGTCCACCTCGTCCCCGCCCATCCAATGGCGGGCACCGAGCATTCCGGCCCCGATGCCGGCTTCGCCAGCCTCTTCGAGGGCCGCTACGTCATCCTGACGCCGGTGCCGGGCGGCGACCGCGCCGCGCAGGCGCGGGTGGCGGAGTTCTGGCGCCGCGCCGGCTCCACCGTCGAGAGCATGGATGCGGCGACGCATGACAAGGTCGTCGCCATCGTCTCCCACCTGCCGCACCTGATCGCCTTCACCATCTGCGGCACGGCCGACGACCTGGCCGAGGAGACGCGCGAGGCGGTGCTGAAATTCGCCGCCTCCGGCTTCCGCGACTTCACCCGCATCGCGGCGAGCGACATCGACATGTGGCGCGACATCTTCCTCAACAACCGCGACGCGCTGCTCGAGATGTTGGCCCGCTTCACCGAGGACAGCCACGCCCTGGCGCGGGCCGTGCGCTGGGGCGAGGCGGACTTCATCGAGGACCGCATCCGCCGGGGCCGGCGCATCCGGCGGGGGCTGATCGAGCGGAAGCAGGCATAGCGCGGGGCATCGCCGCGCCCTATCTTCCCGCCATGGACGGGCTCTACGACCGCGACATCCTGCTCTGGTCCGAGCAGCAGGCCGAGCTGCTCCGCCGCCTCGCCGCCGGCGAGCGGGTGAACGACGCCGTCGACTGGACCAACCTGATCGACGAGGTCGAGAGCGTGGGGCGGAGCGAGTTGCACGCGGCCGAGAGCCTGATCGAGGGGGCGCTGCGCCATCTCCTGCTGGCCCATGCCTCGCCCCAACCGGAGCCGGTGCAGCACTGGCTGATCGAGGCCCTGGCAGCCCTGCAGAACGCCCGGAAGCATTTCACCCCCGGCATGGCGCAGCGGATCGACCTGCAGGGCGTCTGGCGCGATGCCTGCCGCATCGCCGAGCGCAAGCTCCAGGCGATGGGCGGCCCGGCCCGGCCCCTGCCGCCCGCCTGCCCCTATGACCTCGCCGAGCTCCTCGCCCCCGAGGCCGATATCGACGCGCTGCTGGCCCGCCTCACAGCGCCTTCATCGCCGTCCTGAGCAGCACGGCGACGGCGCCGACCGCCATCACCCCCGCCGCCCAGAGCCCGAGGAACCACAGCCAGCGGCTAATGGTAGCCCTCGCCATGCTTCACCTTCCCGCGGAACAGCCAGTACACGTAGCCGGTATAGGCCAGGATGATCGGGATTAGCACCGCCGCCCCGACCAGCAGGAAGAGCTGCGACTCGCGCGGCGCCGCCGCATCCCAGATCGTCAGCTCCGGCGGCACGATCATCGGCCACATGGAGATGCCGAGCCCGGTATAGGCCAGGAAGAACAGCCCGAGCGCGCAAAGGAAGGGCAACCCGTCCCGCCAGGGTTGGCCATCCGTCTCGCCGAGCGCCTTGAACATCCGCCAGCCGAGGAAGACCACCAGCACCGGCACCGGCAGCGCCGCGAGGATCGCCGGGAAGGCGAACCACCGTGCCCGGAAGTCCGGCTGGAGGAAGGGCATGATCGCGCTCACCAGCGCGATGGCGATAAGCGTCAGCACCCCGAGCCGCCGCGCCAGCACGCGCGCCTGGTCCTGCAGCTCGCCCTCCGTCTTCCAGACCAGCCAGCAGGCGCCGAGCAGCCCGTAGCCCACCACCAGCGCCGCGGCGGTGAGGCAGGAGAAGGGCGTCAGCCAGTCCCACCAGCCGCCGGCATAGGCCCGCTCCTCCACCTCGATCCCCTGGACGAAGGCGCCGAGCGCGATCCCTTGGCAGAGCGTCGCTGCATAGCTCCCCCAGGAGAAGGCCCGGTCCCAGGCGAGAAGCTGCCCCTTGGTCGCCGCGCGGAAGCGCATCTCGAAGGAGACGCCGCGGAAGATCAGCGCTAGCAGCATCAGGATAATGGGCATGTAGAGCGCCGGCATGATCGTGGCGTAGGCGAGCGGGAAGACGGCGAAGAGCCCCGCACCCCCCATCACCAGCCAGGTCTCGTTCCCGTCCCAGACCGGCGCGATGGTGTTGACCGAGACGTCGCGGTCCTCCTGCCCCTTGATCCAGGGGAAGAGGATGCCGACGCCGAGATCGAAGCCATCCATGCAGACATAGAGGAAGACGGAGATGGCGATCAGGAAGGCCCAGATCGTCGCAATGGTTTCGGCACTCATTCCGCCGGCTCCGGCTGCGGCTGCGGCGTGGGCGCCCGCTGCGCGGAGGGCGCCGGGGTGATGCCGGCGGTGCGGATCGGCTGGTCGTCGCGCGGCCCCTCCTCCTGCGGCAGCGGCGGCTTGCCCACGAGGCGGAACAGGTACCACATGCCCGCCCCGAAGACGCAGAAGTAGACGATGACGAAGGCTGCCAGCGAGGCCGCGACGGCCGGCGCGGCGATCGGGCTCACGCTCTCCGCCGTGCGCATCAGCCCGTAGACGGTGAAGGGCTGCCGCCCGACCTCCGTGGTGATCCAGCCGAAGGTCACGGCGACGAGGCCGGAGGGCCCCATCGCCACCGCCCATTTGTGGAACCAGCGCGTGTCATACAGCCGCCCCCGCCACCGCAGCCAGAGCGAGGCAGCCCCGAGCGCGATCATCAGGCAGCCGATGCCCACCATGATGCGGAAGGCCCAAAAGACGAGCGGCACGTTGTCCGGCCGCTGGTCGGGCGGGAAGTCCTTCAGCCCGCGGATCTCACCATCCAGGCTGTGCTTCAGGATCAGGCTGCCGAGATAGGGGATCTCGATCTTCAGCCGCGTCTCCTCCCGCTCCATGTCCGGGATGCCGAAGAGGATGAGCGGCGCGCCGCGCTGCGTCTCCCAGTGTCCCTCCATCGCCGCGACCTTCTGCGGCTGGTGCTCCAGCGCCACCAGCCCCTGCATGTCGCCGAAGACGGCCTGCATGGGCGCGACGGTCGCCGCCATCCACATCGCCATCGAGAACATGATGCGCGCCCGCTCGTTGGCCCGGTCGCGCAGGATGTGGAAGGCGCCGACCGCGCCGACGATCATCGCCGTCGTGAGGTAGGCGCCGGTGATGGTGTGCAGGTAGCGGAAGGGGAAGGAGGGGTTGAAGACGATCGCCCACCAATCCGCCGGCAGGAAGCGCCCGTCCGGCCCGACCGTGTAGCCCGCCGGCGTGTGCATCCAGGAATTGGCCGAGAGGATCCAGAAGCCCGAGATCAGCGTGCCGATGGCGACCAGGCAGGTCGCCGCGAAATGCAGCCGCTTGCCGACGCGCCCGAGCCCGAACAGCATCACCCCGAGGAAGCCCGCCTCGAGGAAGAAGGCCGTCAGCACCTCATAGCCCATCAACGGCCCGAGGATCGCCCCGGTGCGGTCGGCGAAGACCGACCAGTTGGTCCCGAATTGGTAGGACAGCACGATGCCGGAGACGACGCCCATGGCGAAGTTCACGGCGAAGACCTTCAGCCAGTAGCGGAACAGGTCGAGATAGGCCGCCCGCCCGGTCCAAAGCCACAGCCCCTCGAGCACCGCGAGGTAGCTGGCCAGGCCGATGGTGAAAGCTGGGAATAGGAAGTGAAACGTGACGGTGAAGGCGAACTGGATGCGCGCCAGCAGCAGCGCGTCCGGCAAGGCGTCCCACAGCATCAGCCAGGTCCTTCTCCGGTCCCCGACCTAGGGAAGTCCCGGCCAAGGAAACCGTTGCAGCGTCATGCTGCGCTGCCACATTACATAACGTTCATGCGGCCAGTTTCAAGCCGGACTCCCGGTCGACCTGCACTTCCATCACCCCGATGACCTGCCCAAGGTTGCCGGCGACGAGATGCACCATCTCCTCCGGCATCGCCTCCAGCACCAGCTCGACGCGCATGTCGTCCCCCTCGCGCCGCGCCGTCATGGCATCGGCGGTGAGGTCACGCTTGGCGAGCGGCTGCAGCAGGCGCGGCAAGAGGCCCGGGCTGCTTTCGGCGAACACGGAGAAGCGGACGGAAACAGGCAGGGAGTCGCACATGATGAGGTCTTCCGGACTGGCGTGGGTGTGGGCGGGGACATCCCGGCGGCGCGGACGCGCCGTACCCACGGCGCGGCTCAGGCGGCCGGGCCGGTAATTCGCGCAGTGCGGAAGAAGCCGTAGGTCATCGCGGCGGAGCCTAGCCCATGCGGCACGGGCTTGGCCACCCCCTTCTCACGGCCAGGGCAGGGCCTCGACCCGCCCCAGCGCCATGCCGGCGATGCTGAGCCGCTGCCGCTCCAGCGTCACCGGCACCTCGATCCGCGGCGGCCCGCCCTCCGGCGGCACCCGGCCGAGCATGCCGAGCATGACCCGCGCCATGCCGAGGCCGCGCGGCACCACCACCCCGGCCGCGACCAGCGCGTCGAGCGCCGCCTCCGCCCCGGTGAGGCGCAGCGTGCCCGCCCCCATCGGCTGCAGCCCCTGGTCGAGGGAGAGGGTCGCCTGCAGCAGCGCCGTCGCCGGCCCCCAGGCGAGGTCGAGCTGCCGCAGCGCCAGCGTCCCGCCGCCATCCCGCCAGACGGTCGCCCGCGCCCGCGGCCCGCCCGGCGGCGGCACCGGTCCCGTCACCACCGCATCCAGCCCGGCCCGCTCCAGCCGCCGGCCGAGCCCCGTCACGTCGGCCGGCAGCTCCACCCCCTCGAGCGCGCCGCGCAGCGCCAGCGCCGCCTCGCCCTCGGCCGCCGCCTCCTGCGTCTCGAGGTCGATCCGCAGCCCGGCCAGGCCGATCGCGCCGACCCGCAGCCCGCCGCCCTCGATCACCGCCTCGCTCGGCAGCGCCCGTTGCTCGACCGGCAGGCGGGCGGCCAGCCGCTCCGCCGTCACCGGCCATTCGGTGACGCCGAGGCGAAGCCGGTGCTCCCCCGCCAGCTCCACCTCCAGCCGCTGCGGCCGCAGCATGGCGATGGCGAGGTCGATGGCCGGGCTCCGCCACTCCACCCCCGCCGAGGCCAGGCGGAGGTCGGGCACCCGCAGCCGCACGGCGAGCGGCCAGCCGCCCCGGACCGGCGCGCCATGCTCCACCACCCAGCCCTCGGCCCGCCGCGCCGCCTCCCACCCGCCGAGCGCGGCCTCCATCTGCCCCGCCATCCAGCGCCAGAGCAGGACCTGCCCCAGGCCGAGCAGGAGCAGCAGCACGAGCCCCCCGAGGAGCAGGCGGCCCAACGGAGAGGGCTTAGGGGAGCTTGGCTTGGCTGGCATGATGCCGGGCGCTATACCGCGCCCCCACGCGGCACGCGAATGCCGAGCGCCGGACCCGCATGCCCGAACCCCTCCCAAATCCCCTCTACGTCTTCGCCTATGGCTCGCTGATCTGGCGCCCCGGCTTCGCCTACGAGGCGCGGCACCCGGCCCTGCTGCGCGGCTTCCACCGCCGCTTCTGCCTCACCAGCCGCTACTACCGCGGCACGGCCGAGCAGCCCGGCCTGGTCCTCGGCCTCGACCGCGGCGGCGCCTGCCGCGGCGTCGCCTTCACCGTCACGGCGGAGGCGGCGGAGGCGACGCTCGCCTATCTCGACGCCCGGGAGAACGTCGCCGGCGAGATGGTCTATGCCCGCCGCCTGCTCCCCGTCCGCCTGCTCGACAGCGGCCACATCGTCCAGGCCGTGACCTATGTCGCGGACCGCCGCCACGCCGCCTATTGCCGCCCGGCGCCGGAGGCGGCCGCCGCCGCCATCGCCCGCGGCATGGGCCGGGCGGGGGCCAACCGGGACTACCTGCTGAACACCCTGTCCCATTTGCGTGAGCTTGGGATCCGTGACGCTGCGCTCGATCGCATCGCCGTCCTGCTGCCCCCGGCGGAGGCCTGGGAACAAAGCATCCACACTCCTCCCAACCCCTTCAATTTGCCCACGAATCAATGAGGCGGCGCCGTCCCCGGCCGGGGGACGGCTTGTGGCTATCCCGCGGAATATCAGCCTATTTCAAAGACTTACCCTGTGCAAGGTGTGGTGGATGACTGGCTTTGCACATGCCTGGTCCGTGGAAAAACCGCGTTGGGGCAGCGGCTTGCGCTGCAATCCTGGCCTCACGGCGCAGCGGTCGGCAGCAACTCATCCACGGCTTTATCCACAGGGCCGGGCGCCATCAGCCGGTCCGTCTCCCGCTCGATGGCCGCCTCCAGCTCCCGCATCAGCACCGGCCGCGGCAGGCCCGCCGGCAGCGGCGGCAGCACGGAAATCGAGATCACCCCCGGCCGCTTGAGGAAGGCCCGCCGCCCCCACAGCATCCCGCTGTCGGTAGCGACGGGGATCACCGGCAGCCCCGTCGCCGAGGCCAGGGCCGCGATCCCCGGCTGGTAGGGGCTGTGCTCGCCCGGCGCCACCCGCGTCCCCTCCGGGAAGATGACGAGCTGCCGCCCTGCTGCCATCGCCGCCTTGCCATCCTTCAGCAGCTGGCGCATCGCCGCGCCGCCGCCCTCGCGGTCCACCGGGATCATCCCCGCCTTGGCGACGAGGAAGCCGTAGAAGGGAATGCGAAGCAATTCCTGTTTCAGCACGTAGCAGCAGCGCGGCACCAGCAGCAGCCAGATGATGGTGTCGAGCGCCGACTGGTGCTTCGCCGCGATCAGCGCCGCCCCCTGCTGCGGCAGGTGCTCCCGCCCCGTCACCTGCAGGCGGATGCCGCAGATCAGCCGCAGCTCCTGCACCACCAGCCAGGCCCAGAAGCGGATCACCGGCATCGTCCAGCGGCTCGGCGCCAGCAGCACCGGCGTCGCCAGCACCGCGACGGCCGCCGTGCCGGTGAAGAATGCGAGGTTGAACAGGACGGAGCGAAGCCAGGTCATCGAGGGGGATCCAGGGGAAGGCCGAGCCAGTAGGGCAGACCGGCCCAGGCGGCGAGCAATTTCAGGTACTCGCCCGCCAGCAGCGACCAGGTCCTGGCCCGCCCGCCCGCCGCCGGGTCGCGCAGCCGGGCCGGGACGACCGGATGGGCCACCAGCTCCACCCCCGGCAGACGCCGCCGCAGCTCGAGCAGCGCCCGCGGCATGTGGTAGCCCGCCGTCACCACCCGAATCGAGCGGAGGCCCCTGGCCCGCGCCCAGTCGGCGATCTCCGCCGCATTGCCTCGCGTCGTCGTCGCCCGGGCGCCGAGGCTGACGCGCTCCTCCAGCGCCTCCGGCTCCAGCGCCGCCAGCCGCGCCAGGTCGGCGAGCGTCACCTGCGGGTGCACGCCGGAGACCAGCAGCTGCTCCGCCCGCCCCTCGCTCAGCAGGCGGAGCCCGGTCTCGACGCGCTCCGCCCCGCCGGTCAGCACGGCGATGCCATCCGTCGGCCGCGCCGGATCGGCTGGCCCCCGCGAGACCGCGAGGAGGAACCAGCCGAAGCCGAGCGCCAGCAGGGTGAAGCCCAGCACCGGCGCCAGCACCAGCCAGCGCCGCCGGCGGCGCCAGCCGCTCACGGCAGCCGCCGCAGCCAGCGCCGCACCGTCGCCTGCGCCGTCAGCCAGCCGAGCGCCGCGCCGAGCGGCGGCAGCAGGGCGAGCGCGCCCCAGGGCAGGCTCTCCCAGGGCAGGCTTCCCCAAGGCAGCCTCTCCCCAAGCGAGCTTCCCTCGGGCAGCCCGGCCGACGCCTGCCCGAGCAGTGGCCCCGCGAGGTCGGCGAAGCCCGCCAGCACCGGCGCCGCCAGCAGCGTCCCCAGCAGCGCCCCCGCCCCCACCAGCAGCCCCGCCCGCCCGGCGAAGCGCCCGGCGATGTCCGCATCCGTGGCACCCAGGTCGTGCAGCAGGGCGATCGCCGCCCGCCGCGCCGCGATCCCCGCCTGCACCGCAACCGCCACGACCGCCGCCGCGATCCCCGCCACCAGCGCCAGCGCGGCGAGCGCCACGGCCTGCAGGCTGCGCGCCAGCGCCACCAGCCGCGCCACCCAGACGCCATGCGACTCGACCGCCGCCCCCGGCACCGCCGCGGCGATCCGCCCGGCCAGCGCCTCGGTCGAGGCCGGCAGCGACGCCAGGCGCAGCTCGATCACCAGCGGCAGCGCGACCGCCGGCGCCTCGCCGAGCCAGGGCCGCAGCAGCGCCTGCATCTGCGCCTCGTCCATCGCTTTCGCCTCGGCGACCTCGGGCAGCGCCTCGAGCGCGGCGAGCGCCCGGGCCAGCCGCCCGCCCGCGGCGGCGCCCGCCGGCAGCTGCACCGTCACCGCCGCGGCCGCCCCCGCCTCCCATCGCGCCGTCAGCGCCGCCGCCCCCTCGGCGCCGGCCAGGGCGAGCGCCGCCAGCAGCGCCATCGCCGCCACCAGCGCCGGCAGCAGCCGGTCCGACAGCGCCCGCCGCAGCCCGAGGGGATCCCGCCCCCGGCTGCGCCGCAGCCTCGGCGCCCTAGCCATGCGCCACCAGCCGCCCCTCCTCCATGCGCAGCGCCGGCGCCGGATGCTCGGCGACCAGCCCCTCCGCATGCGTGGCGACGACCACCGTGGTGCCGAGGCGGTGCATCTCCCGCAGCAGGGCGAAGACCCGCCGCGCCTGCACGCCGTCGAGATTGCCTGTGGGCTCGTCGGCGACCAGCAGCGCCGGGCGCGTCACCACCGCGCGGGCCAGCGCCACCCGCTGCTGCTCGCCGCCTGAGAGCGTCGCCGGCAGCGCCCCTGCCTTGGCGTCGAGGCCGATCCAGCGCAGCATCTCGGCGACATCGGCGCGCAGCGCCGCCTCCGCCCGCCCGCCGATGCGCATCGGCAGCGCCACGTTGTCGAAGACGGTGAGGTGCGGCAGCAGCCGGAAGTCCTGGTAGACCACGCCGATGCGCCGCCGCAGCGCCGGCAGCCCCCCGCGCCGCAGCCGGGAGAGCGGCTGGCCCAGCACCGCCACCTCGCCCCGGCTCGGCCGCAGGGCGAGGTGCATCAGCCCGAGCAGCGAGGACTTCCCGGCCCCCGACGGCCCGAGCAGCCAGTGGAAGCTACCCTGCGGCAGGGTGAAGCTGACATCGCGCAGCACCTCCGGCGCCGGCCCGGACCCGTATCGCAGCCCGACATCATCGAAGCGCACCATGGGGGCGGACAATGCCGCCGGCGGGGCGGCGCGCCAAGGCCCGCGCGTGGCGCTTGCGGCGCGGGCGGGGGAGCCGCACATTACGGCCCCGATGCGCATCCTCTGCCCCCAGTGCCAGGCCGCCTATGAGGTGCCGGAGCGCCTGATCGCCGGCGGCCGGCTGCTGCGCTGCGTGAAGTGCCGGCACGAATGGCGGGAGGCCGCCGAAGCGCCGCCACCCCCCCCGCCCGAGCCGGAGCCGGAACCCGAGCGGCTGGGCGCCGTGCCGGTGCCGCCGCCGATCCCGGCCCAGCACCGCCCCCACCAGCCGATCGACCCGCCCGGCCCGGCCCAGCGCGGCCAGCTCGCCCTCGCGGCCGCCTGGATTGCCTCCGCCCTGGCGCTGGCCAGCTTCCTCGCCGCGATCCTCGCCTACCAGGCGCCGATCACCGCCGCCTGGCCCCCCGCCGCGCGCCTCTATGTCTTGCTGGGCAAGGCCTGACGCCTAGCGCAGCAGCGGCCCGACCAGCAGCAGCACGCCGAACCCCGCGACGGCTGTCGCCCCGACCCGCGGCACCACCCCGGCGATGCCGCGCCGCGCCGCCGCCTGCCCCAGCACCGCGCCGAGCCCGATCCATCCCACCGCCACCGAGGCCAGCAGCGCGACGAAGCCGAGCATGTAGGGCAGCACCGGCACCTTGCCGAAGGGCACGACCCCGAGCGCGAAGACGATCGCCTTCGGATTGAGCAGCGTGGTGACGAACAACTGCCCCGGCCGCACCAGACCCGCCCCGACGACCACCCCGCGGGCACCCCGCCGCCACAGCCGCCAGGCCAGCAGCAACAGATAGGCCCCGACCGCCGCCCGCAGCGTCGCCGCCAGCACCGGCTGCCCTGCCATCACCGGCCCCAGCACCAGGCCGAGCGTCAGGATGGCGATGCAGTACCCCGCCGCCTCCGCCGGGACGAGCGCGAGGGAGCGCCGGAGCCCCACCATCGCCCCCGAGGTGGCAAGCAGCGTATTGGTCGGCCCCGGCGTCGCCAGCACGGCGAAGACGGCCAGGATGAAGAGCAGCGGGTCGACCATGGGGCCTCGGGCAGGAATTGCCCGAGCCGCTTAGGCTGGCCAGCGCCCGGACTCAAGCATGTCCGATCGGGCCCAGGGCATCCTGGCTGGTCGCCGTCACCACGGTGGCGAAGAGGCGCAGCGCATCTGGCCCGCCGCGGTCGCTCAGCGCGCCCCGTTCCATCTCGAGCGCCAGCAGCCTGGCGTGTTCGGCCAACGTCTCCGTGGCGCGGCGCAGCGCCTCGCGGGAGAGGGCGAGCTGGAGGTCGTCCGTCAGCAAATTCCAGTCGGCGGGCGGCATAGGGTTTCCCGGTCCCTGTCGCCATTCTGGCGGGATGCATCATGAAGCCGCCACATGGCGGCCTCGGCATCCTGCCCGATCGCCGGTTAACGACCCTTTGCCACCGCGTTCACAGCAAGCGGAGCCGCGCCTCCCCCAGCCCCGCGAAGGCGGCGACGACCTCGGCCGGCCCCTCCAGCCAGATCGGCAGCGTCACCGAGCCGAGCCAGACCACCTGCCCCGCCCGCAGTCCGCCGAAGGCCCGCGCCGCCCCCGAGCCGGCGAGCCAGGCGAGGGCCTCCAGCGGATGGCCGAGCAGCTCCCGCCCATGCCCCTCCGCCACCACCTGCCCGCCGACATGGAAGACCCCGCGCACCGCCGCCAGGTCGATTCCCCGCCATCCCTCGGCCGGCGCCCCGACGACTCCGGAGGCATGGAAGACCTGGTCGGCGATCAGCGTCGGCGTGCCGAGCGCGGCCAGGTCGCCGTAGCGCCGCTCGACGATCTCGATGGCGGGGAACAGCTCCCCCACCGCCTCCGCCGCCTGCGCGCGGCTGCAGGGCCCGACGGGCAGGTCGCGCGCGAGCCGCACCCCGATCTCGCATTCGACGCCGGGGGCGACGAAATCGCCGAAGCGGAACGCCGTCCCGCTCGGGTTGACGCTCGCCGCGGTGACGAAGCCCGCCGCGGGCCCGGCGAGACCCAGATACTCCTGCATCTTCCGCGTCGTCGCGCCGATCTTGAAGCCGGCCGGGGGCAGGGCGCCCTGCGCCTCCGCCACCTCGCGCTGCACCGCATAGCCCTCGGCCTCGCTGGCCGGTGCCGCGGCGCCGAGCGGCGCCAGCACCCGCCGCGCCCGCCGGGCCTCGAGGATCGCCTCCGCCGCCGTGCCCATCGCCGTCCCTCCCGCTATTTCCGTCCCAGCTCGTAGAGCGCCACCGCCGCGGCGGCGGAGACGTTGAGGCTCTCCATCTCCGGCGCGATGGGCAGGCGGCAGAGCTCGTCGCAGCCCTCCCGCGTCAGCCGCCGCATGCCGTCGCCCTCGGCGCCGAGCACCAGCGCCACCCGCCGCCCGCCGAGGCCGGACTGCGCCAGCGTCACCGGCGCCTCGCCCGCCAGCCCGACCACCCAGAGCCCCGCCTTCTTCAGCTCCTCGAGGGCGCGCGCCAGGTTCACCACCCGCACCACCGGCACGATCTCGAGCGCGCCCGAGGCCGCCCGCGCCAGCGCCCCCGTCTCCGGCGGCGCATGCCGGTCCTGCATCACCAGCGCCGAGGCGCCGAAGGCCGCCGCCGAGCGCAGGATGGCGCCGATATTCCGCGGATCCGTCACCTGGTCGAGCACCAGCACCGGCCCCGACCCGTGCTCCACCGCCCGGTCGAGCGTCAGGTTCGGCAGCGGCTCCACCAGCAGCGCCGCGCCCTGATGCACCGCATCCTCGGGGAGGAAGGTGGCGAAGCGCCCGCGCTCCGCCCGCTCCGGCGCCACCCGCCAGCGGCCGTCGAGCCGCGCCGCCAGCGCCGCCTCCGCCTCCTCCGTCGCCAGGAGGCGCTTCAGCCGCCGCGCCGGGTTGGCGAGCGCCGCCGCCACCGCATGCAGGCCGTAAAGCCATAGCCCGCCGGCCCCGCCGCGCGCCTCCGGCTGGGGCGGGCGGCGAGGGGCGGGCGGGGTCTGGCTCGATCGGCGCATGGGCTCATTTGGCCCCTGCCCGAGTTGCTGTCCATGCCCCTGCGACATACCCTCCGCCGCAGGAACGAGGACGCCGCGCATGAGGACGATCACTCCCGCCACGCTCAAATCCTGGATCGGCGACGGGCAGGAGCTCGCCATCCTGGATGCGCGGGAGGATGGCGAGTTCGGTCGCTCCCACCTGTTCTGGGCCAATCCCTGCGGCCTCTCCCGCGCCGAGCTGCGGGCGCGGGCCATCCTGCCGCGCCTCGGCACCCGCATCGCCTGCGTCGATGGCGGGCCAGGGGAAGGACAATCGGGGCTCGCGGATCGCCTCGCCACCTATCTCGAGGGCATCGGCTGCACCGACGTCTCCGTCATGGAAGGCGGCACCCCGGCCTGGGCGGCGGCCGGCTACGTCCTCTTCTCCGGCGTCAACGTGCCCTCCAAGGCCTTCGGCGAATGGGTGGAGCATCACTACCATACCCCCTCCATCGACCCGGCCGAGCTGCAGGCAATGCGCGCCTCGGGCGAGCGCATGGTCATCCTCGACAGCCGCCCGATGGACGAGTTCCGCCGCATGTCCATCCCCGGCGCCATCGACGTGCCGGGCGGCGAGCTGGTCTACCGCATCGGCGACATCGCCCCCGACCCGCAGACGACCATCGTCGTCAACTGCGCCGGCCGCACCCGCAGCATCATGGGCGCCGAGAGCCTGCGCAGCGCCGGCCTGCCCAACAAGGTCGTGGCGCTGCGCAACGGCACCATGGGCTGGGAGCTGGCCGGCTTCGCCTGCGAGACCGGCCGCACCGATAGCTACCGCCCCGGCACCCCGGACAGCCTGCCGACGGCGCTCGCCCGCGCCGCCGCCTTCGCAGAGCGGGCCGGGGTGAAGACGCTGCGCCGCGCCGACCTCGCCGGCCTGCTGAACGATCCCGGCCGCACCACCTACCTCCTCGATGTCCGCGACCCGGCGGAGTACGCCGCCGGCCACCTCGCCGGCAGCCGCAGCGCGCCCGGCGGCCAGCTCGTCCAGGCGATCGACCAGTGGGTCGCCGTCCGCGGCGCCCGCATCATCCTCGTCGACGATACCGGGGTGCGCGCCCGCATGGCCGGCGGCTGGCTCCGCCAGCTCGGCCAGTGGGAGGTCTTCGTGCTGGAGGACGGTCTCGCCGGCCCGCTCGAGACCGGCCCCTGGCGCCCCGCCTGCCCCGAGGCCGATGCCATCCGCCCCGCGACCGTCACCCCCGCCGAGCTTTCCGCCCTGCTCGCCGAGGGCGGCGCCCAGGTCGTCCAGCTCTCCCGCTCCATCGATTTCCGCGAGGCGCATATCCCCGGCGCCCTCTGGGGCGTCCGCACCCGCCTCGCGGCCCTTGCCCCGCGCCTCGGCGCCGACCGCCCGGTGGTGGTCGCGGCGCCGGAGGAGGCCATTGCCCACCTCGCCATCCCCGAATTGCAGGCGCTGGTCCCCGCCCCGGTGCGGCTGCTGGCCGGCGGCCTGGCCGCCTGGCGCGAGGCCGGCCTCCCCCTCTCCGCCAACCGCCGCACCCCGGAGGATGCCGACTGCATCGACACCTATCTCCGCCCCTATGACCGCAACGAGGGCGTCGAGGCGGCGATGCACGAATACCTCTCCTGGGAGATCGACCTGGTGAACGAGGTCGCCCGCGACGGCGACGCCCGCTTCGGCCAGATGTGAGCAGGCTCGCCCGCCTCGGCATCCGGGTGCTGGATGCCCTGCTGCCGCCCCACTGCCTCACCTGCGAGGCGGAGGAGGTCGGCGAGCAGGGCACGCTCTGCGCCGCCTGCTTCGGCGGCCTCGCCTTCCTCACCGAGCCGCTTTGCGCCTGCTGCGGCGTGCCCTTCGCCGATGCGGCGCAGGGCCCGCTCTGCCCGGCCTGCGCGGCGCGGCCGCCCGCCTTCGCCGCCGCCCGCGCCGCGCTGCGCTACGACGCCGGGGCCCAGCGCCTCGTCCTTCCCTTCAAATATGCCGACCGCACGGAGCTGGCCGGCCTGCTCGCCCGCCACATGGCCCGGGCCGGCGCGCCGCTCCTGGCCCGCGCCGACCTCATCGCCCCCGTGCCGCTGCATTGGCGCCGCCAGCTCGCCCGCCGGTACAACCAGGCCGGCCTGCTCGCCGCCTGGCTCGCCCGCCGCGCCGGCAAGCCCTATGCCCCCCGCCTGCTGCGCCGCATCCGCCGCACCGTCTCGCTCGGCGAGCTCGGCGCGGCCGAGCGCGAGGAAGCCCTGCAGGGCGCCTTCGCCCTCGGCCGCGGCGCCGCCCCGCGCCTGGCCGGCCGCCGCGTGCTGCTGGTGGATGACGTGCTGACCTCCGGCGCCACCGCCGAGGCCTGCGCCCGTGCCCTGCTGGACGGCGGCGCCGCCGCGGTCGAGGTCCTGGCTGCCGCCCGGGTGCCCGATCCCCGCCTCGCCGCGGTAACCGAGACTTAACCCGGATCGGCGAAGCTGCCCGCATCCCCCAGCATGGATGGATGCGGCAATATGCCCGAGCCTCCCGACCCCCTCGCCATCCCGCCCCTGCCGGCCGACCCCATCCTCAGCCGCCGCACGCCGTTGGCGCCGCCTGAGGCGCCCCTGGCCCCGTTCGGCCGCCTGGCGGATGAGGAGCATGAGCTCCGCCATTTCGCCCTGGCCCTCGCCCTGGTCTTCGCCCCGGCGGCGGTCCTGCTGAGCCTCGCCATGCTGCCCGGCCCTTGATCCGCGGGGCCCGGCTGCCAAGTTTCGGTTCATGTCCAAAGTCGAGATCTACACCACCCCCTTTTGCCCCTATTGCGAGCGCGCCAAGGCCCTGCTCGGCCGGAAGGGCGTGGCGTTCGAGGAGATCGACGCCCCCCACGGCTCCCAGGCGCGGAAGGACGCCATCGCCCGCTCCGGCGGCCGCACCACCGTCCCGCAGATCTTCATCGACGGGCAGGCGATCGGCGGGTCGGACGAGCTCACCGCCCTCGACCGCGCCGGCAGGCTGGACCCGCTGCTCGCCGCTTAAATTCCGCCGGCGCAAAGGTCTGGCACTCGAATTGCTCGACTGCCAGGCTATATTGCAAGCCGGGTGCGGCCCAAGCCTGGGCCCAGGGAAGAGCGGGGAATGATCCATTACGATCTGCGTTGCGGCGCAGGGCACGACTTCGACAGCTGGTTCAAGGACAGCGAGGCCTTCGCCGCCCAGTCCAAGGCCGGCTTCGTGGAATGCCCGGTCTGCGGCTCGAAGGATGTCAGCAAGCGGCTGATGGCCCCGGCCATCCCGAAGAAGGGCCGCAGCCGCGCGAAGGAGGCACCAGCCCCGCCCCCGGCCCCCGTCGTCACCGAGGCGCCCCCCGCCCCGCCGCCGCCCATGCCCGCGCAGATGGTCGCCTTCCTCCAGCGCGTCCGCTCCGAGATCGAGAAGCGCGCCGATTACGTCGGCCGCGACTTCGCCGAGGAGGCCCGTAAGATCCATCGCGGCGAGAGCGAGCGCAGCGCCATCTATGGCGAGGCGTCGGATGCCGATGCCGAGGCGCTGCGGGAGGAGGGCATCGAGGTCGCCCGCATTCCCTGGGTCCCGCTCGCCGATTAGCCCCAAGAGCAAACGCCGATCAGGTGGGATCACCTGATCGGAGGTATTGGCTCGATCAAACGATAAGCCGGAGCGGCTTCCGTGAGCCGGCGCAAACGGAAGCCGCTCTAGCAGCCTGTCGGATTTGGGCCTGCCGGTGGTTTGTTGGGTGGCGAGAGGGTCAAGCGGGGAGCCGCAGGCGGTGGAGCCTGCGGCCGTTGTAGGCGATGGCGATCAGCGTCCACTCGGCTGTGA
>JAESFQ010000030.1_pt1 | contig 106608 bp, 114 predicted proteins | sample 9269431 | NCBI WGS metagenome assembly JAESFQ01 (sample SAMN14502588, study PRJNA617103) | algae metagenome | isolation source: Plectolyngbya sp. WJT66-NPBG17 and co-occurring heterotrophs from well... | place: USA: Mojave Desert, Joshua Tree National Park, California | collected 2006-08-06 | reverse complement strand
AGCCAGTCCTTGGCATCCGGCGGCCGCAGAAAAGCCCGCTCGCGGCTGACCGGAATGAACCCTGTCATGCCCGCCAGATTCGCCGATTTCAGACCAGATGGGAATCCGACAGGCTGCTAGAGCGGGTTCCGTGAACCTATGCGAACGGAAACCGCATTAGCCGCGCCGGGGCCATGAGCCCGAAGCGTTGGATCAAGCGGCCCAGCGGCGGAGGTTGTCGCAGAAGATGGCGGCGACGCGCTCCGCCAGCCCCTCCCCCGCCGCGGCGCTGTGCGGGGAGATGATGACGTTGGGGAGGCCCCAGAAGGAGCTCGCGGGCGGCAGGGGTTCCTCGGTGAAGACGTCGAGGAAGGCGCCGAAGAGGTGGCCCGACTGGAGGGCGGCGAGCAGCGCCCCCTCCTCCACCACGCCGCCGCGGGAGACGTTGACCAGACCGGCGCCGGCGGGGAGCAGGGCGAGGGCGGCGGCGTCGATCAGGTTGCGGGTGGTCTCGGTGAGCGGGCAGGCGAGGATCAGCCAGTCGGCGCGGGGCAGCAGTTCCGGCAAGGCGGCGTAGGGGGCGGCGGCAGCGAAGTCCGGCGGGGGCGGTGCCGCGGCCTCGCGGCGGATGCCGATGGGGAAGAGGCCGAAGGCGGCGGCGAGCCGGGCGATCTCCTGCCCGATCGGGCCGGTGCCGATGACGAGCGCGGTCTGGCTGGCGAGGTCGGGCGGCTCGCCGGCGCCGTAGAGGGGTTCCCAGGCATGGCGGCGCTGCGCCTCCATCACCCGCGGCAGGCGCCGGGCAAGGGCGAGGAGGCCGGTGATGGCGGTCTGTGCCACCGGCAGGGCGCTCGCGCCGCTGGCGCCGACCACCTCGATCCCCCTCGCGCGCATCGCCTGGTAGGGCGCCATGTCGGTGCCGGCGGAGAAGGTCTGCACCCGGCGGATGTCGGGCGCAGCGAGGACGACCTCGACGAAGCGCCGGAAGCGGGCGGTGAGGCGGTGGCGCGTGCCGCCCTCGAAGAGGTCGCGGGAGACGAAGGCCGTCTCGACCCCTGCCGTCCCCGGCAGCGGGCCCTCGGGTGCTGTGGGGATGAGCGCTGCGCCCGGCAGGGCGGCGCGGATGCGCGCGCCGTGCCGGGCCTCGGCGACATCCGAGAGCAGGATGCGCATCAGGTCCGGTAGCTGGGATCGATGCGGTCGAGCTTGCGCAGCAGCGCCGGCCAGTCGAGCAGGCCGAAGGGGCGGCGGACATGCGGCTGGTAGTTCATGTAGGTCTTCTCGACCACATCCTCCGGCACCTTGATCATTGGGCTGTTGCAGGACATCGCCGCGATCTGCGTCCGGCAGGAGAGTTCGAGGCGGTGCAGCGCATTGAAGGCCTCGGGGATGGTGCGGCCGACGGTGAGCAGGCCGTGGTTGCGGAGGATCATCGCGTTGTTGTCGCCGAGGTCGCGCACCAGCCGCTCCTGCTCGGAGAGGTCGAGCACCACGCCGTTGAAGTCGTGGTAGCTGATATGGGCGAAGCGCATGCTGGTCTGGGTGTTCGCCAGCAGCCCGCATTCCAGCGTCGAGACCGCCATGCCGGCCCAGGTATGGGTATGGGCGACGCAGGCCAGGTCGTGCCGCGCCTTGTGGATCGCCGAGTGGATGACGAAGCCGGCGCGGTTCACGCCGTAATCCTGGTCGGGGAAGTCCGGCTTCAGCAGGATGTTGCCGTCGTAGTCGACCTTCATCAGCGAGGAGGCGGTGATCTCCTCGTAGAGCAAGCCATAGGCGTTGATGAGGAAGGCGTCCTCGCCCGGGACGCGGACGGAGACGTGGTTCGCGATCAGGTCGCTCATCTGGTAGAGGTCGACCAGGCGGTAGCAAGCGGCCAGGTCGATGCGGGCCTGCCATTCCTCCGGGCTGACCTTATGGCGCAGCGAGGGGATGCGGTATTCGGTGCCGTCGAGCATCGCTTCTTCCTTTGCGGACGCGGCCGGTATCCCGCACCCGATCGGCGATCCTGTCCAGCATGGCGGGACCCCGGCGCCTGCCGGTGCAACGGAGGCGGTTCCAGAAATGAGGCGGCGGCGACGATTTTGAGTGAAAGCTCGGCCGGTTCGACTCATTAGGTCTTCTCAACCAGTGCGGGAAACATTACGATACAGCGCAAGTTGCCGGTGGTTGACGCCCATGCCGCGGATCGCTCCGACCTCCCTCCCTGTCCTGCCGCTTGGCCGGGAGCCCGGCACCGGCCCGGCATCCGCCGAGCCGATCCATCATCGCCTGAAGCGGGCGCGCCTCGACGCCGGGGTGACGCTCGCGCAGATGGGCCTGGCGCTCGGTGTCAGCCCGCAGCAGGTGCTGAAATATGAGCGCGGGCAGAACCGGCTCTGCGCCGACCGGCTGCCGGTCTGGGCGACGCTCTCCGGCACCTCGGTCGAGGCGCTGCTCGGCCAGGCGCGGGGGCATGCCCTCGCCCATCCGGCCGGCGATGGGGTGATGAGCCTCGTCCAGGCCTTCACCGCCATCGGCGACGCCTCCGTCCGCCAGGCGCTGATCGACACGGCGCGGGCGCTGGCCCTGGCCGACCGGCAGCGGCGGGAGAAGCCGGGCTTCGCCTTCGCCGCCGATTGAGCGGCGCCGCCTACAGGATCGGCTTGCCGCCGGTCACAGCGATCGTCGCGCCGGAGACGTAGCTCGCCTCGTCGGAGGCCAGCATGACATAGACGGGCGCGAGCTCCGCCGGCTGGCCGGGGCGGCCGATCGGCACCTCGGAGCCGAAGCTCTTCACCTGCTCGACGGGCATCGTCGCCGGGATCAGCGGCGTCCAGATCGGGCCCGGGGCGACGCAATTGGCGCGGATCCCCCGCTCGGCGAGGAGCTGGGCGAGGCTGCCGGTGAAGTTCTGGATCGCCGCCTTGGTCGCCGAATAGGGGATGAGCTTCGGCTTCGGCGTGTCGGCATTGACCGAGACGGTGTTGATGATGGCCCCGCCCGGCTTCATGTGCGGCAGCGCCGCCCTGGTGATGCGGAACATGGCGTTGATGTTGACGTCGAAGGTGTAGTCCCACTCCTCGTCGCTGATCTCGTCGAGGCTCTCGCGCGTCATCTGGTAGGCGGCGTTGTTGACTAGCACGTCGATCTTGCCGAAGGCCCTCGCCGTCTCCTCGACGATGCGGCGGCAGACCGCCGGGTCGGCGATGTCGCCGCCGATGCGGATGGCGCGGCGGCCGGCGGATTCGACGAGGCGGGCGGCCTCCGCCGCATCCTCCTCCTCGTTCAGGTAGGCGATGGCAACATCGGCGCCCTCGCGGGCGAAGGCGAGGGCGACGGCGCGGCCGATGCCGCTGTCGCCGCCGGTGATGATCGCGGCCTTGCCGGCGAGGCGGCCGGAGCCGCGGTAGCTGGCCTCGCCATAGTCGGGAGGCGGGTCCATCGGCGCGTTGCGGCCGGGCGTCTGGTCCTGATGCTGTTCGGGCAGCGGCGGGCGACGGTCGTCGGGCATGCGCGGGTCCTCCGGAGCGTGATCGCCAGGGGCGCGGATCACGCGGCGCCACAAGAAGGCCGGAGCATGATCGCGGACCATGCTCCATGGAGGCCAACGCAAGCCAGGCCGATGGTTCGGCCGCTGCCGCGGAACGAGGGGTGGTTATTTACCGCGGAAGACGGGCTTGCGCTTCTCGGCGAAGGCGGCGGTCGCCTCGCGGTGGTCCTCCGTCGCGCTGACGACGCCGACGCAGCTGGCGGCGAAGGCGAGCCCGTCGCGGAAGCTGCTGGTGAGGCCCTGCATCACCATCCGCTTCATCAGCCGGATGCCGACGGTGGGGCCGGAGGCGAGGCGCTCGGCGACCGAGTAGGTATGGGTCATGAGCTGGTCGTCGGGGACGGCCTTGTTGACGAGGCCGATACGCTCCGCCTCGGCGGCGGAGACGAAGTCGCCGAGCCAGAGCATCTCCAGCGCGCGCGGCAGGCCGACGAGGCGCGGCAGCATCCAGGCGCCGCCATCGCCGGCGACGAAGCCGACCTTGATGTAGGTCTCGGCAAACCTCGCACTCTCCGCGGCGAAGCGGAGGTCGCCCATCAGCGCCATGTCCATCCCCGCGCCGGTGGCGGCGCCGTTGACCGCGACGAGATAGGGCTTGTCCAGCTCCATCAGCGTCAGCGGGATGCGGTGGACATGGTCGGTGAGGTACTTGGCGCGGTCCCAGGGCTGCTGGCCGCCGGCGGTGTTGGCCGCCATGCGCTTCACGTCGCCGCCCGAGCAGAAGATGCGGCCGGCGCCGGTCAGCACCACGCAGCGGACGGCGTCGTCTTGGATGCATTCCCGCAGGGCCTGTTCCCACTGCGCCAGCATCTCGGTGGTAAAGGCGTTGCCGCTGTCCGGGCGGTTCAGGGTGATGGTGGCGATGCCGTTCGCCTTTTCGAAGAGCAGTTCACTCATCGTCCGTGTCCTCTGTCTCGTCCGGCATCCTGCCCTGGCCGGCGATGAGGGGCCACAGGCCGGCAAGCCCGGCGCGGCGGGCGCGGCGGCCGAGCCGGCTTGCCCAGTCGGACTCGGTGCCGAACTCGCCGGACCAGGCGGTGACGCGGCGGGCCAGCGCCGGATCCTGCCCGGGGATGGCGAGCGCCGCCTCGGCCGCGGCATGGGCCTGGAGGCGGGCGCAGGCGATGGCGAAGCGGCCCGGCTCGCGCGCGGCCCGGCGCAGGGCGAAGCGGGCGCCGGCCAGCAGCGCGCTGCCGCGGCGGCCGCGGGCGAGGCGGCCGAGGGCGCCGAGCATGGCGGCCGAGCGGAACAGGGCGCCGAGCGCCCGGAGGCCGGCGGGGCCGAGGCCGGCGCCGGGCTCGCCGGCGGCGAGGACGGGCATCTCCTCCAGCAGGACGAGGTCGCGCGGCTCGCCGGCGCCGTTGCGGCCCTCGACACCGATGGCGGGGCGGCCGGCGAGGATGGTGCGGCGGCCCTCCAGCACGATGACCGCGGCTGCGGCATCGCGCGCCCAGGGCAGGCGGTGGAGGTGGCCGGAGAGCAGCCCGTCGGCGAAGCGGGGCGCCTCGCCGGGGAAGACGGGGCCGATGGTCAGCGGGCCGATGGGCGGGGCGAGGCCGGCCAGGGCCAGGGCATGGTGGCCGAGCAGCGTCTCCGCCACCGGCAGCGGCGCCCCGGCGGCGCCGGCCGCCTCGGCGATGGCGAGCAGGCCCGGCAGCCCCTCCCCCTCCCCGCCGAGCTCGGGCGGGAGGGCGGCGCGGAGCACCGGGCCATCCTCCAGCGCCGCCCACAGCCCGGCATCGAAGCCGGAGGCAGGGCCGGCGGCGAGCAGGTGCGCCGTCTCGGCGGCGAGCGGATGCCGGGCGCGGGCGGCGCGGCGGATGGCGGGGACGGGCGGCAGGAGGGGCGGCGGCTCGACCGGAGCCGGGCGGGCCTCCTCCGGCAGGAGGCGGCGAAGGGCGGCGGGGATGGCCTCCGCCGTCTCGGCGGCCAGGGCGGCGAAGCCGGGCGAGGCGCGGCCGGCGCGGGCGAGGCCCATGGCCTGCAGCGTGGCGCAGCCGGCGAGGAGGCGGCCGAGCACCGGCTCCGCCTCGGGCGGGGCCTCGGCCGCGGCGAGGGCGCCGAGCAGCGGCAGATGGGCGAGCCAGGCCCCTGGCGCCCCGCGGGCGATGCCGGCGACCTCCTGCCAGATCGCCAGCCCCCCCTCCGGCGGGCCGAGCAGGCGGTCCGCGGCGAGGAAGACGCCGTCGAAGGTCAGGCGGCCGGCGCCGAGCGGGGCGATGCCCGGCAAGGCGAGATCGACGAGGAAGAGGCCGAGCCCGCCCTCGTCGGTGCGGGCGAGCAGGACCAGCCGGCCGAGCGGGTCGCCGACCAGCCGGCATCGGCCGCCGAGGCGCCAGCCGCCTCGGTCCGGCCGGGCCAGGCAGCGCGCCGCCTCGCCATGGGGCAGCGCCGCTTCGGTGAGGCCGATGCAGGCGCCGAGGCGGCCGGCGGCGAGGCGCGGCAGGATCTCCTGCTGCTGCTCCGGCGTGCCGGCGGCGAGGAGCAGGGGGCCGGCAAGCCACTCGGCTACCCAGCTCGCCCGCAGCGGCGCGCCATGCGCGATCAGCTCCTCGGCGATGACGTGGCGGGCGCGGGCGCCGCTCTCCCCGCCGCCGAGGCTGCGCGGCCAGGCCGTGCCGATCCAGCCGCGGGCTCCGAGCCGGGCGGCGAAGCCGGGATCGACCGGGCCGAAGCTGCCCTGGGACCGGTCGAACCCGTCGGCGGCGAGGAAGGCGCGCACTGCGCGCCGCAGCCCCGCCGCATCGGCCTGCCTCATCCCGGACCCTCCGCCACCGCGGAGAGGCTAGCCCAGCCGGGCGGCGTTATCGATTGCCGGTATTGGCCTGCGCGGCGCGGACGGCGCGCCGCAGCTTGGCGATGCCGACGCGGACATGGCCGTTGCCGCAGAGCCGCATGCCCTCGGCCGCCAGGCTGCGCGAGGGCTCCATCGTCGCCGCCGGCATGTCGGCCAGGCGCGCGGCGAGGCTGCCGCAATACTCGATGGTGTCGGTGGTCACGCGCGGGCCCGGCTCGGCCGAGGCGGACATCGCCAGAGCCAGGAGCAGCGCGGGTGGCGTGACGAGGCTTTGCATGGCCTGGCACAATGCGGCCGGCGGCCTGATCCGGCGATGGGCGATGGATGACGCTTCGGTCATGGCTGGCTCAGGGCTTCGGCAGGCACAGCACGACGCGGAGGCCGGGCGGGGTGCGGCCGGGGGCAGCGTCCTCCAGGCGCAGCTCGCCCGCATGCAGGTGGATCACCGCCTGCACGAGGGAGAGCCCGAGGCCGGAGCCGGGCGTGGCACGCGCCTTGTCGGCGCGGAAGAAGCGCTCGCCGGCATGGGCGCGGTCCTCCGGCGAGAGGCCGGGGCCGTCATCGGCGACGGCGACCTCGATCGCGGCCGGGAGGGCGCGCGCCATGAGCTGCACCCTGCCGCCGGGCGCGGTGAATTTGATGGCGTTGTCGAGCAGGTTGGCGACGGCCTGCAACAGCAGGTCGCGGTCGCCGACCAGGTCGAGCCGCTCCGGCAGGGTGATGACGAGCTCCTGCCCGCGCGCCTCGGCGGCGACCTCGTAGATCTCGGCCGCATCGGCGAGGACGGGGACGAGGTCGAAGGGGGCGAAGGCGGCGCGGCGGGCGCCGGCCTCGGCCTCGGCGATGCGCAGCAGGGCCTGGAAGATGCGGCTGATGCCGTCGAGATCGGCGATGCCCTGCTCGATCGCGGCGCGGAGCGTCGCCTCGTCCGGCGGGGCGCCGGGCTGCGCGCCCTCGGGCGCCTCGGAGAGCGCATCCTCGAGCTTGGCGCGGGCGCGGGCGATCGGCGTGCGGAGGTCGTGGGCGATGGCGTCCGAGACGCCGCGCACGCCCGCCATCAGCGTGGCGATGCGCTCCAGCATGGTGTTGAGGGTCCTGGCCAGGCGGTCGAACTCGTCGCCGCGGCCGGAGAGGGCGACGCGGGAGGAAAGGTCGCCGCCGGCGATCGCCGCCGTGGTCGCGAAGACCGGGCGCATGCGGGCCTGCAGCGCATGGCGCAGCAGCCAGGCGCCGAGGAGCGCGAAGAGCACCACGGCGCCGGAGGCCCAGAACACGCCCTCGGTCAGCAGCCGGCGGAGCTGCTCGCGCTCCGACTCGTCGCGGCCGATCATGAGGCGGAGGCCGGGCAGGTCGAGCCGGTGCAGCCGCGCCTCGGCGGCGACGCCGTCATGCAGCACGCGGGTGCGGAACCAGGCGCCCTCCGCCGGCGAGGAGGCGGGCCAGCGGTCGAGATTGCCGGCGAGGCGCCGCGTGCCGTCGGCCTCCATCAGCAGGTAGATCGAGTCGTTCTCGACATCGACGGCCAGCCGCTCCTCGATCGCCTCGGCGAGGCCCGTGGCGCCCGCCTCCCGCCAGCGCTCGGCGAGCGCGATGGCGTCGGCGCGGATGGCGGCATCGGTCTGGCGGTCGAGCGCCCCCGCCGTCGCCCACCAGAGCACGGCGACGAGGGCGATGGCGGCGGAGGCGAACATCGCCGCGAAGAGCAGGGCGAAGCGGAAGCCGGCGCTGCGCAGCAGCCGCGGCGGGCCGGCAGCCAGGCCCGGGGCCAGCGCCTGGTCGGCCCGCAGGCGGGAGGAAAGCTCGTTCAGGGCTCGGCCCGGATCATGTACCCCGCATTCCGCACCGTGTGGATCAGCGGCCGGTCGAAGCCCTTGTCGAGCTTCTGCCGCAGGCGCGAGACATGGACGTCGATGACGTTGGTCTGCGGGTCGAAGTGGTAGTCCCAGACCTTCTCGAGCAGCATGGTGCGCGTCACCACCTGGCCGGCATGGCGCATCAGGTGCTCCAGCAGGCGGAATTCGCGCGGCTGCACGTCGATGCGCTTGCTGGCGCGAGTCACCGTGCGGGAGAGCAGGTCGAGCTCGAGGTCGGCGACGCGGAGCTTGGTCGCGGGCGCGTCGACCGAGGGGCGGCGGCCGAGCGCCTCGACGCGGGCCAGGAGCTCGGCGAAGGCGAAGGGCTTGGTCAGGTAGTCGTCGCCGCCGGCCTTCAGCCCCTTCACCTTCTCGTCGACCGCGGTGAGGGCGGAGAGGAAGAGCACGGGGGTGCGGTTGCCCTGGCTGCGCAGCGTCTCGACCAGGCGGACGCCGTCGACGCCGCCGGGCAGCATGCGGTCGAGCACCAGCATGTCGAACTGCTCGGAAGCGGCAAGGAACAGGCCGTCGCGGCCGTTGGTGGCGTGCTCGACGGTGTGGCCGGCCTCCTGCAGCCCCTTCCTCACGAAGCGGGCGACCTCGGCATCGTCCTCGACCAGCAGGATGCGCATGGCGGCGGGTGTCCTTGTGGGTGCGGGATATTAACCCTGGCCGGGGCGGCGGCCAACCTGGACGGGCAGCTCGCGCTCCCGCCCCTCCCGCAGCACGGTCAGGCGGACGGTCTGGCCGGGCGGGACGGCGGCGACGGTGCGGACCAGGGCGCGCGAGGTCTCCACCCGGTCGCCATTGATGGCGACCACGACGTCGCCCTGGCGCAGCCCGGCGCGGCCGGCGGGGCTGGTGCGCTCGACGCCGGCGATGAGCACGCCGCGGCGGGTGGGGCGGCCATCCTCCGGCACCAGGTCCTGGACGGAGACGCCGAGCCAGCCGCGCTCGACCCGGCCGTCGCGCTTCAGCTGCTCGATCACCGGGCGGGCGAGGTCGGAGGGGGTGGCGAAGCCGATGCCGGCGGAGGCGCCGGAGGGCGAGTAGATCGCCGTGTTGATGCCGATCACCTCGCCGGCGGCGTTGAAGAGCGGGCCGCCGGAATTGCCCGGGTTGATGGCGGCGTCGGTCTGGATGAAGTCGTCGAAGGGCCCGGCGCCGATCTCCCGCCCGCGCGCCGAGACGATGCCGGAGGTGACGGTGCCGCCGAGGCCGAAGGGATTGCCGGCCGCCAGCACCCAGGAGCCGACGCGCGTCGTCCCGGAGCTGCCCCAGGGCACGGCGACGAGGCTGTGCGGCGACTCGACCTTCAGCAGGGCGAGGTCGGTCAGCTCGTCGGAGCCGACGATGCGGGCGGTGACCTCCGTGCCGTCCTGCAGCGAGACGACGACGCGGCTGGCATTGCCGATGACGTGGTTGTTGGTGACGACGAAGCCCGCCGGGTCGATGACGAAGCCGGAGCCGGCGCCGGAGACCTCCTGCCGCCGGTTGCGCAGCCGGTCGCGGAAGTAGCGCTCGAGCGGGGTGCCGCGCAGCTCGGGCGGGAGCTGGGCCACGGTGGTCTCGCCGGTGACGGCGATGTTGACCACGGCGGGGAGGACGCGCTCTGCGAGGTCCGCGAAGTCGGGCAGCAGGCCGCGCTGGGCGCTGGCCGGGTAGGGCGCGGTGGCGCAGCCGGTCAGCAGGGCGGCGCAGGCGAGGCCGGCGTGGCGGCGCGTCAGGGTGGCGGACATCAGGGGGCGCGGTCCTCGGGGCGGGGCGTGTCGGGGCTGCAGCCCAGTTTGGGAAGATGGATGCGATCCTTCAACCTCCGGACTGGTGACGGTCGGTTCATCCGCCGCGGCCGGGGCGGGGCGGGTCGGCGGCGGCGGCGGCCGGGTCCTCGGGCCAGTGGTGCTTCGGGTAGCGGCCGCGCATCTCCTTCCGCACCTCCAGCCAGCCGCCGCGCCAGAAGCCGGCGAGGTCGCCGGTCACGGCGACCGGCCGGCCGGCCGGCGAGAGCAGGGCGACCTGCAGGGGGATGCGGCCCTCGGCGAGCGGCGGCAGGCGGGTCAGGCCATAGAGGTGCTGGGGCCGGGCCTCGAGCGTCGGGGTCTCGCCGGCGTAGTCGATGGCCGCGCTGCGGCCGGCGGGGAGGTCGATTCGGGCCGGAAGCGCGGCGTCGAGCCGCCGGCGGCGCTCCCAGGGGAGGTCCGCCAGCAGCAGGTCGGGCAGGTTCAGCGCGGCCAGCTCCGAGAGGCGGGAAAGGCCGTGCAGGTGCGGCGCCAGCCAGTCCTGCACGCCGGCGACCAGCGCCGCCTCCGACCGGTTGGGCCAGGCCTCGCCTTCGACGGCGCGGATCCAGCGGAGGCGGGCCTGGAGCTGGCGGGCGGCCGGCGTCCAGGGCAGGTCGCGGAGGCCGCGGAGCGCGACGGCCTCGGCGAGGGCGGCCGCGACCAGCGCGGGGTCGGGGTTGGGGAGCGGCTGCTCCTCCAGCACCAGCGGGCCGAAGCGGAGGCGGCGGCGGGCGAGGACGGCATTGGCGCGGGCGTCGAAGGCGGCGCCCTCCTCGCGGCGGAAGCGGCCGGGGAAGCGCCTCTCCAGCACGGCGCGGTCGAGCGGGGCGGCCATGCGGATGCGCGCCTCGGTGCCCTGCAATTCGAGGTCGGCGACGGCGAGCAGGGGGGATTTCCCCAAGGGGTCGGTTGCGGGAAGGCGGGCGCCCTGCCCCGAGGCCAGGCGGAAGGCGCCGGCCATGACTCCGCGCCTGGCGGCGATGCGGTCCGGGAAGCCGGCGGCGAGCAGGGCGCCGGGATCGCCCTCGGGCTGCGCGCCGCCGGGCAGGCCGAGGCGGCGGCGGTGCAGCGCGGCGGCGCGGCGGATGCGCTGCACGGTCGGGCGGTCGGCATTCGGGTGGTCGGCGCCGTGCAGCAGGTCGAGGCGGAGGGCGATGTCGCTCGGCGCCTCCCGGCCCCTGATGGGGTCGCGCTCCTCCAGGAGGGCCGCGAGGTCGGCGGCGAGCGCCCCCTCCCCCTCCCCCTCGGCCGCGGCCAGCATGCGGGCGAGGCGGGGATGGGTGCCGAGCCGGGCCATGCGGCGGCCGGTCGGGGTGATGCGGCCCTCGGCATCGAGCGCGTCGAGGTCCCCGAGCAGGGCGCGGGCGGCGGCGAGCGCCCCGGCCGGGGGTGGGTCGAGCCAGGCGAGGTCGCCGGGCGCGGCGCCCCAGGCGGCGAGGTCGAGGGCGAGGCCGGAGAGCTCCTCCTCCAGGATGGCCGGGCGGTCCTGCGGGGCGAGGCCGCGATGCAGCGCCTCCGACCAGAGGCGGATGGCCACACCCGGCGCGGTGCGGCCGGCGCGGCCGGCGCGCTGCTCGGCGGCGGCCTTGCTGATGCGGACCGTGACGAGGCGGGCGAGGCCGGTCGCCGGGTCGAGCCTCGGCGCGCGGCGGAAGCCGCCATCGACGACGATGCGCACGCCGGGGACGGTCAGCGAGGTCTCGGCGATGGAGGTGGCGAGCACGACCTTGCGGCGGGGCCCGGGCGCGAGTGCGCGGTCCTGCTCGGCGGGGGGAAGCTCGCCATGGAGCGGCAGCACGTCGGCCGCGATGCCGGAGAGGCGCTCGGCGGTGCGGCGGATCTCGCCCCAGCCGGGGAGGAAGGCGAGCACGTCGCCCTCATGCTCGCGCAGCGCGGCGCGGATGGCGGCGGCCATCGCCTCGGGCAGGTCGCGGGCGTCCGCGAGGTCGCGGGGCCGGTGCTCCACCGTGACCGGGAAGGCGCGGCCGAGGGATTCGATGGTCGCAGCGCCGCCCATCAAGCCGGCGAAGGCGGTGCCGTCGAGCGTCGCCGACATCGCCAGCAGGCGCAGCTCGGGCCTGAGGCCGCGCTGGAGGTCGAGGCAGAGGGCGAGCGCCAGGTCGGTGTCGAGGTTGCGCTCATGCGCCTCGTCGAGGAGCACGCCGGCGACGCCCTCAAGGCCGGGATCGGACTGCAGGCGGCGGACGAGCAGGCCCTCGGTCACCACCTCGACCCGCGTCGCCGCCGAGACGGCGCGGTCGAGGCGGGTCGAGAGGCCGATGGTGCCACCGGGGCCGGACTCGCCGAGCAGCTCGGCCATGCGGCGGGCCGCGGCACGGGCGGCGACGCGGCGCGGCTCGAGCACCAGCAGCTTCCCTGCCGCGGCCCAGGGCTCCTCCCGCAGGACGAGCGGGACGAGCGTGGTCTTGCCGGCGCCAGGCGGGGCGATGAGCACGGCATTGGGGCCGGCGCGGAGGGCGGCGGTCAGCGCCGGCAGGGCCTCGGCGACGGGGAGGTCCCAAGGGAGGTCGGGAGGAAGCATGGCGGGGGCATAAGGCCAAAGCGCCGGATTTGACACCGTCGCGCGACAATTCGCCGGGGCGCGACATGCCGGTGCGACACGGCAGCGCGAGAACAGAACTGCCACCTCGCGTTCGTGGCATGGACGCGAGGGGGGTCGATCCGCCGCAGAAAACACGCGCTGGTTGCGAAAAAAGGTTTGCTCGCGGCTCCGTGAAGTGTATACCTTATCCTATCGCGCAAAAGTGAGGATGGCCATGCAGACCAAACTCCCCGCTGGCAAGGCCCGCCGCCTGCCCACCGCCACCGCCGATGCCGCCGACAGCCGGCGCCGGTCGCTGAGCGCCATCATCGCCCACAAGCGCCGCTGCCGCGATGCCGGCCTGCCGGACAGCGCGACCATCTCCAGCATGGTGGAGGCCTTCCTCGCCGCCGGCGGCGCGGTCACCGCCTGCCCACCTGCCTATGTCCTGCCCGTGCAGAACGGCGCCGGGCGCCAGGGCTGACCCATCCAGCAGGCCCGATTCCGGGCCGGCCCCGAGACCCGCTGACGGATCACGCCCCCATGTCCGAGATCATCGTTTTCCCACTCGCCCGCCCGCCCGCCCCGGGGATGCCGCGCCACGGCGAGGAGGTCGCCACCCTCGCGGACCGGCTGGGCAAGATCGAGCGCAGCGAGAGCGCGGACGAGTCGATCATGGAGCTGCTGGTCGATGCGGAGCTCGCGGCGCTCGCCGCGCTCGCTGCCGCCCCGGCCCGCTGCCATGCGGACGTGACGCTGAAGCTCGCCACCCTGCTGCGCCGGGTGGAGGCCGATGAGGAAGGCCTGATGCCCGAGGGCGAGACCGCGCTGCTGCGCTCCGCGCTGCGCGACCTGCGGCGCCTGGCCCGCCGCCCGGTGGCGGCGCGGGCCTGAGGCAACAGCCCCGCCGCAGCATTGGCGGCGGGGGAGGCATTTCAGCAAGGTTTTGAGACCGGTAGGGGGCCGGGGGCGCTACGGGCGTCCCCGGCCTTCTTTTTCGTGGGGGCTTGCGGCCGGCGCGGGCCTCCCCCCTTTATCCGCCCATGCGGTGCCTGCTCGCCCTCCTGCTCCTGCTGACCCTGCTGCCCGGTGCCGGCCGGGCGGCGGAGAGCGCGGCGCAGCGCTCGCCGCGGGCGGTGGCGACGCTGGTGGCGGACCGGGTGGCGGTGGCGCCGGGCGAGAGCCTCCGGCTCGGCCTCAGGCTGGCGCTGGCGCCGGGCTGGCACACCTATTGGCGCCATGCGGGCGATGCGGGGGCGGCGCCGGAGATCGCCCTCACCCTGCCCGAGGGGGCGGCGGCGGGCGGCGTCGCCTGGCCGGCGCCGCGGCGCATCCCGACCGGGCCGCTGATGAGCTTCGGCTATGAGGGCGAGCTGCTGCTGCCGGTCGCCGTCACCGTCCCGGCCGGGGCAACGGGCGAGTTCACGGTGGAGGCGGAGGCGAACTGGCTGGTCTGCGCAGAGCTCTGCATCCCGGAGGAGGGACGGTTCCGGCTGAGCCTGCCGGTCGCGGCGCGCGGCCAGGCGGATCCGGCGCTGGCGTCGCTCTTCGCCGCGGCGGAGGCGGCCGCGCCGCGGCCCCTGCCTTGGACGGCGCGGGCGGCGTTGGAGGGCAGGCGCGGCAGCCTCACCCTTGCGGGCGAGGGGCTGTCGGCGGCGGCGCTGCGGGAGGCGGAGTTCTTCCCCGACGCGCCGGGGCTGATCGAGAATGCCGCGCCGCAGGCGCTGCAGGCGCGGGACGGGGCGCTGACCCTCAGCCTCAGCCGGCCGGAGGGCGCCGCCATGCCGGCGACGCTCACCGGCGTGGTGGCGCTGGTGGATGCGGCGGGCGTGCGCTCGGCCTATGACGTGGCGGCACCGGTGGGCGGGGCGGTCGAGGGCGGGAGCCTGCCGCTCTGGCAGGTGCTCGGCTCGGCGCTGCTCGGCGGGCTGCTGCTGAACCTGATGCCCTGCGTCTTCCCCATCCTCGCCATGAAGGCCATGGCCCTCGCCAGGCTCTCCGGCGCGGCGCGGCGCGAGGTGCGGGCGCATGCGGCGAGCTACACGGCGGGGGTGCTCGCCTGCTTCCTCGCCCTGGCCGGGGCGCTGATCGGGCTGCGGGGGGCGGGCATCGCCGCGGGATGGGGCTTCCAGTTCACCGCGCCGGCCTTCGTCGCCGTCCTCGCCTGGCTGATGCTGGCGGTCGGGCTCAACCTCTCCGGCGTCTATGCGGTCGGCGGGCCGGCGGGGGCCGGGGCCGGGCTCGCCGCGCGCGGCGGGCATGCGGGGAGCTTCTTCACCGGGGCGCTCGCGGTGCTGGTGGCGACGCCCTGCACCGCGCCCTTCATGGCGGCGGCGGTCGGGGCAGCGCTGGCCTTGCCGCCGGCCGGGACGCTGCTGGTCTTCGCCGCGCTCGGCCTCGGGCTGGCGGCGCCCTATGCGCTGCTCGGGCTCTTCCCCGGCTTGGCCGGGCGGCTGCCGCGGCCGGGCGGGTGGATGGAGGCGCTGCGGCAGGGCCTCGCCTTCCCGATGTACGGGGCGGCGGCCTGGCTCGCCTGGGTGCTGGCGCAGCAGGCGGGGCCGGACGGGCTGCTGCTGCTGCTCGGCGGTGCGGTGCTCATCGGCTTCGCCGCCTGGGCGCTGGGGCTGGCGCAGCGGGGCGGCGGACGGGCCGGGCGGATGCTGGCGGCGGCGGCGGCGATCGGGGCGCTCGCCCTGCTGCCGGGGCTCGCCGCGGCGCCGCCGGCCGCCGGCACCGAGGCGCGGGCGGATGCCTGGTCGGCGACGCGGGTCGCGGCGCTGCAGGCGGAGGGGCGGCCGGTCTTCGTCGACCTCACCGCGGCCTGGTGCATCACCTGCAAGGTCAACGAGCAGCTGGTGCTGCGGAGCGGCCCGGTGCAGGCGGCCTTCGCCGGGCGGAACCTCGCCTATCTCGTCGGCGACTGGACCCAGGGCGACCCGGCGATCGGCGCCCTGCTGCGCGAGCACGGGCGGGAGGGGGTGCCGCTCTACCTGCTCTATCCCGCGGGCGGCGGGGCGCCGCAGGTGCTGCCACAGGTGCTGACCGAGGGTATCGTGCTGCGGGCGCTGGCCGAGGCCGGCTAGGCGCCGTCACGCAAGGGGGACGGTCATGGCCAAGGAAATCCTGTGCGCCTTCAGCATCCATTGCGACGCGGTGGCGGGCTGGCTCGGCAGCTACATGGGTGAGGACAGCCCGGGCGACATCAGCCGCGGCGTCTTCGCCGCCGAGGTCGGCATGCCGCGCATCCTGCGGCTGTTCGAGCGCTTCGGCCTGACGCAGAGCTGGTTCATCCCCGGCCATACCATCGAGAGCTTCCCGGAGCAGACCGACATGGTCGCCAAGGCCGGGCACGAGATCGGCCTGCATGGCTACAGCCACGAGAATCCGCTGGCGCTCAGCCGCCAGCAGGAGGAGGCGATCTTCGACAAGTGCATCGGCCTGATCGAGAAGCACTGGGGCCGGAAGCCGGTCGGCTATGTCGCGCCCTGGTGGGAGGTGAGCGCGACCAGCATCGAGATCCTGGTCGAGCGCGGCATCGCCTACGACCATTCGCTGATGCACCACGACTGCACGCCCTACTATGTCCGCACTGGCGACGGCTGGACGCCGATCGACTACTCGAAGCCCGCCGAGAGCTGGATGAAGCCCTTCACCCGCGGCAAGACCACCGGCCTCGTCGAGATTCCGGCCTCCTGGTATCTCGACGACCTGCCGCCGATGATGTTCATCAAGAAATTCCCGAACAGCCACGGCTATGTCTCGCCCCACCAGCTCGAGCAGATCTGGCGCGACCATTTCGACTTCATCTACCGCGAATACGACTATGCCGTGGTGCCGATGACCATCCACCCGGACGTCTCCGGCCGGCCGCAGGTGCTGATGATGCTGGAGCGGCTGATCGCCCATATGCTGAAGCACCCCGGCGTGCGCTTCGTCACGCTGGAGGAGATGGCGCAGGACTTCCGGCGGCGCTCGCCTCAGCCAGCCTGAGCGAGCAGGTGGCGGGCGATGGTCAGCCATTCCTCCTCAAGCGTGCCGGCCGGCATCGCCCGGCCGGCTCGGCGGTACCAGTAGCCGGCATTGGCGAGGTCGCCCTCCTTGCGGTGCAGGTAGGCATGCACCCAGGCGCTGTCGGCATCCTCGCCCGCCTGCGCCGCCGCATGGGCGGCATCCCAGTCGCCGCGCGCATCCTCGGCCAGCGCCCGCAGCGGCCCGCCGAGCGGCGGCAGCCCCCCGCCCCCGCGGGCGGCGCGCAGCAGCTCCTCCGCCGTCATCCGAGCAGCCGCTTCGCCGCCCGCCGCCTGGCGACGAAGACGCCGAGGAAGGCGAGCGCGATCACCAGCACCGAGACGCCGGTGACGACGGTGCCGAGGGCGTAGATCTCCGGCGTCGTCACCGTGCTGGTGAGGCCCTGGAGCTCGAGCGGCAGGGTATTGGCATCGCCGATCGCCTGGCTGGTCCGCGCGATCTCGTCCCAGGAGAGGGTGAAGCCGAAGAGCGCGACGCCGACCAGGCTCGGCGCCACCAGCGGCAGCACGACGTGGCGGAAGACCTGCCAGGGCGAGGCGCCGAGGTCGCGCGCGGCCTCCTCCAGGTCGTTTGGGAAGCGGTTGAACACGGCGAACATGATGAGCAGGCCGAAGGGCAGCGTCCAGGTGAGATGCGCCCCGAGCCCCGAGGTGAAGAGGCCCATGGCCGTGGTGTAGCCCTCGTTCAGCCATGCGACGCCATGCTCCTCGGCGAAGGCCTTCACCGCATCGTCGAGTAGGCGGAATTCGAGGGCGATGCCAAGCGAGACAACGATGGAGGGCACGATCAGGCTGGCGATGGTCAGGTTGAAGAGCAGCCCCTGGCCGGGGAAGCGCCGGCGGAAGGCATAGCCGGCGAGGAGCGAGATCACCGTCGTCAGCACCATGACGACGAGGCCGAGCCGCAGCGAGCGGCGGAAGGAGGACCAGATGTCGATGACGCCGGCGCCGCGCCAGAGCGTTTCGTACCAATGGGTCGAGACCCCGCGCAGCGGGAAGGTCAGCCCGCCCTCCGGCCCCTGGAAGGACAGGACGAGGATGGTGAGCGTCGGCCCGTAGAGGAAGACGACGAAGAGCAGGAAGAAGGCCCCGAGCAGCCAGAAGGAGAGCGGGCGGCGATCCTCGTCCATCACAGCTCCCGCCGGATGTCGATGAGCCTGGTCATCGCCGCGATCACCAGCAGCACCAGGCCGAGCAGCACCACCGCCTGGGCCGCGGCCGCCGGGAATTGCAGGTAGGACATCTGCACCTGGATCACCTTGCCGATGGAGGCGATCTGCTGCCCGCCCATCACGCCGATGGTCACGAAGTCGCCCATCACCAGCACGATGACGAAGATGGAGCCGATGACGAGCCCGGGCTTGGTCAGCGGGATGACTACATGCCGGAGCGTCTGCCAGCCGCTCGCCCCCGCATCCTGCGCCGCCTCGAGCAGGCGGCGGTCGATCCGCATCATGCTGTTGAAGACGGGGACGGTGACGAAGAGCGTGTAGAGGTGGACGAAGGCCAGCACGACCGAGAAGTCGGAGAAGAGCAGCCAGTCCTGCGGCTGGTCGACAAGGCCGGTCGCGATCAGGGCCTGGTTCACCACCCCTTCGCGTCCCAGCAGCGGTAGCCAGGAGATCATGCGGATGACGTTGGAGGTGAGGAAGGGCGCGGTGCAAACCAGGAAGAGCGCCATCCGCACCGTGTCCGAGCGGATATGGAAGGCGAGGAAATAGGCGATGCCGAAGCCGAAGAGCGTCGTGACCGCCCAGACCATCGCGCAGAGCCGGAGCGTCGAGAGATAGGTGCCGAAGGTGGCGCAGAGCCCCTCCGAGATGTTGGAGCAGCCCTCGAACATTTCGACATAGTTGCGCGAGGTGACGTCCGGCACCAGCGAGTACTCCGTGTAATTCCACAGGCTGACGACCCCGGTCGCCAGCAGCGGGAACACGAAGAAGAGCAGCAGCACCAGCGCCAGCGGCGCCGCCTGGAGCAGCGGCGCCACAGGACGGCCCATCGGGCGGCGGTCAGGCGGCGATGAACTCATTCCATTTCCTGACCATGTAGTCGTTCTCGTCCATGACGGCGTTCCAGCAGGCGACGGCGCCCATGCGCGCGTCGAAGCTGCCGCCGTCGCGCACCGACCCCGCCTTCTCCATCACCGTGCCGTCGGGCGCCTTAATGTCCTGCGCCGCCGGCTTGCCCATCATCCAGAAGTCCCACTCATAGGGTTCCATGTTCTTCTGCGCCGTCGACAGCACGGCCGAGTAGTAGCCCTGGCGGTTGAGGAAGGCGCCGGCCCAGCCGGAGAGGAACCAGTTGATGAAGTCGTAGGCGGCGTCGAGCTTCCGGCCCGACAGCGTCCTCGGCAGGCCGAAGCCGGCGGCCCAGGCGCGGTAGCCCTCCTTCAGCGGCTGGTAGGTACAGGGAATGCCGCGGCTGCGCACCGCCGTCACCGCCGGCGACCACATGGACTGGATGACCGTCTCGCCCGAGGCCATCAGGTTGACGCTCTCGTTGAAGTCCTTCCAGAAGGCGCGGAACTGGCCGGCGCGCTTCGCCTCGGTCAGCACCCGCATCGTCAGGTCGATCTCGGCGCGAGTCATGTTGCCCTTGTCGGCGTATTTGTGCCGGCCCATCGCCTCCACCGCCATCGCCGCATCCATGATGCCGATCGAGGGGATGTTGAGGATGCTGGCCTTGCCCTTGAACTCGGGGTTCAGCAGCTCCGACCAGCTGGCGATCGGGCGGCCGACCTTGTCCGGGCGGATGCCGAGCGTGTCGGCATTGTAGGTGGTCGGGATCAGCGTCAGCCATTGCGTCTGGCCGGAGGCGAAGGTCTTGCCGTCGCGCGCGGGCAGGTAGCTGACCTTGATCGGCGCCGTGCCCTGGTCGCCGATCTTCTTGCCGGCCACCTCGCCCTTGGTGAAGACGGTGGTGATCTCGTTGACGAGCTTGATGCGGTTGGCATCCATCCCGACCAGGTTGCCGGAGGGGATGATCTTCTTCAGCATCCAGTACTCGGAATCGAGGATGTCGAAGCTGTTCGGCTGCGTCACTGCGCGGCGCACCACGTCGTCCGAGGTGACAGGGATGTATTCGAGGGTGATGCCGAGGTCCTGCTTCACCTTCTCCTTGATGCCGGCATGCTGGTTCACCGCCGTGCCGACATAGCGCAGCGTCACCGCCTCCTGCGCATGCACGGCGGGGGCGGCGAGGCCTGCGGCGGCAAGGCCGGCCGCGCCTTGCAGAAGCTGGCGGCGGCCAGCGCGAATGGGCTTGTCCATGCCTCGGGTCTCCTTCTCCGTCATGTCCGGTCCGCCAGGTGGCGGAGATCCTTCTCGTCCCAGCCGAGGCCGACCGCCTCGCCCGGCTCCAATGGCCGCTCGCGCAGCGTGGCTTCACCGACCAGCGCCTGCCATTCCTCGCCCGCCGGCCCGGCCAGCGTCACGGCGAAGCCGGTGCCGGTGTATTCGACGCCGCGCACCGTCGCCTGCGCCGAGCCCTGCCCTGCAGGGCGCAGCAGCGTGCGGTCCGTCCGCACCGCGACGAGCCCCTGCGGCATCGCCATCACGTTGTGCCCACCCATGAAGCGCGCGGCAAAGGCGGTGCGGGGGGCGTCGAAGACCTCGAAGGGCGTGCCCTGCTGCTCGATCCGCCCGTCCCGCATCAGCACCACCAGGTCGGCGAGCGCGAGCGCCTCGTCCTGGCTGTGCGTCACATGGACGAAGGTGATGCCGAGCTCGCGCTGGAAGCGCTTGAGCTCCGCCCGCACCCGGCCGCGGAGGAAGGGGTCGAGCGCCGAGAGCGGCTCGTCCAGCAGCAGCGCCGCGGGGTTGGTGACCAGCGCGCGGGCCAGCGCGACGCGCTGCTGCTGCCCGCCCGAGAGCTGCGCCGGCAGCCGGTCCGCCAGGGCATCGAGCTCGACCAGGCGCAGCATCCTGTGCGCCTTGGCGTGGCGCTCGGCCTTGGCGACGCCGCGCATGCGGAGCGAGAAGGCGACGTTGTCGAGGCAGGAGAGATGCGGGAAGAGGGCGTAGGATTGGAACATCATCGCCGTGCCGCGGCGGGCCGGCGGCAGCCCGCTGACTTCGTGGTTGTCGAGCAGGATGTCGCCGCTGCTCTGCCGCTCATGCCCGGCGAGCATCCGGAGGCTCGTCGTCTTGCCGCAGCCGGAGGGGCCGAGCAGGCAGCAATAGGTGCCGGGAGCGATCCGAAGGTCGAGCGCATCTACCGCGACCGAGCCGCCGAAGCGCTTGGTCACCTTGATGAACTCGATGGCGCCGCGGCTGGTCTGGCCGGTGCGGTGAAGCGTGGTGTCGGGCAGGCGAAGGTCCCCCTCGCCCCGGAGCCTGCGGCAGAACCCCACCCTGCTTCAAGCATCGGGGTGGGGTAAAGACGCGGTTCCCGGCCCGAAACTGCCCAAGGTGCGGGCAGTCCGCCGCCTTCTCAGGCGCGGACCAGCGAGCAGCCGCCCTGGGCCATCGGGCGGAAGGCCTCATCGGCCTCGGTCGTCGCCGCGACGCGGCAATAGTCCCAAGGTCCCGCCGACTCGCCCGGCGCCTTCACCTGCAGCAGGTAGGCGGGGTGCAGCTTGCGGCCGTCCTCGCGGATGCGCCCCGGTCCGAAGGCGTCGTCGTCGGTCGGCATCGCCTTCATCCTCTCGACGACGGCGCGGCCGGAGGCGCGGGCCGCGGCATCCATGCCCGCCGCCGCCTTCAGCAGGTGCAGCGCGCCGCTGTAGGAGCCGGCCTGCAGCATCGTCATCCGCACGTTGTTCACCTTGGGCGCAAGGCGGCGGGAGAGCGCGCGGGTGCGGTCGTTGAGGTCCCAGTAGAAGGTCTCGGTCATGTAGAGGCCCTGCGTCGCCTGCAGGCCGACCGCATGGACGTCGACGATGGTCATGACCAGTCCGACCAGGCGCATGCGGCGTGTGAGGCCGAATTCCGCCGCCTGCTTGATGGTGTTGACGATGTCGTTGCCGGCATTGGCGATGCCGAGCACCTTGGCGCCCGAGGCCTGCGCCTGCAGCAGGTAGGAGGAGAAGTCGGTCGTACCGGGGAAGGGATGCCGCGCGCTGCCGAGCACCTTGCCGCCGGCGACCTGCACCATGGCGGAGGTGTCGCGCTCCAGCGCATGGCCGAAGGCGTAGTCGGCGGTGATGAAGCACCAGCTGTCGCCGCCCGCGCGCACCATGGCGGTGCCGGTCGACTTCGCCAGCATCCAGGTGTCGTAGGCGACATGCACGGTGTTGGGCGAGCAGGCCGGGCCGGTGAGGTCGGCGGTGCCCGCGCCGGTGACGATACAGACCTTGTCCTTCTCCCGCGCGACGCCCGAGACCGCCAGCGCGGCCGCGGAGCCGACGACGTCCACCACCGCATCCACCCCGTCGCGGTCGAACCATTGCCGGGCGAGGGAGGCGGCGATGTCCGGCTTGTTCTGGTGGTCGCCCTGGATCACCTCGACGCTGAGGCCGGACCCGAAATCCTCCACCGCCTGCCGCACCGCGGCGACCGAGACGCCGCCCGAATAGTCGCGGAAGGGGCCGGACAGGTCGGTCAGCACGCCGATCCTCAGCGGCCGCTGCTGCGCCCGGGCCGGCCAGGCGGCGAGGGCGGTGCCGCCGGCGATCAGGCCGCGGCGGGTGATGGCTGGCATGGATGATCCTCCTGTTCCCGCTTGTCAGCCGCAGGCCCGGGGCCTAATCCGCCCCTACCGCAGCCTCTTCTTGATTCGGCAGGATGGCTTGCCGGGCCTCAGGCTTTGCCCAACCACCTCCCCTGCCGCCCATTGTTATGCAACTGAACAAAGCGATGCAAGCAGTCTCGCCGTGACCACGCCCGATCGCGCCCATGCCGAACCGGAGGACAGCGGCTTCCTCGCCGCGCTCGGCGACCGGCTGCGCCTGCTGCGCGCGCGGCGCGGCGTGACGCGGCGGGACCTCTCGCGCCGTTCCCATGTCTCGGAGCGCTACATCGCGCAGATCGAGGCCGGGCACGGCAACATCTCCATCCTGCTGCTGCGGCGCATCGCCCGGGCGCTCGGCCTTGCGGTGGAGGAGCTGGTGGGGGAGCGGCCGGAGCGCACGGTGGAACGGCTGCTGCTGGAGCAGGTGGTGGCGCAGCTGCCCGAGGCGCGGATGGCGGAGGCGCGCGGCCTGCTGCTGCGCCATCTCGGGCGGCGGGAGGCGGATCGCCGGGCGCAGCGGATCGCCCTCGTCGGGCTGCGCGGCGCCGGCAAGTCGACGCTCGGGCGGATGCTGGCGGCGCGGCTCGGCACCCGCTTCGTCGAGCTGGACCGGGAGGTGGAGCGCGAGGGGCGGATGGACCTCTCGGACATCTTCGCCATCCATGGCCAGGAGGGCTTCCGCCGGCTGGAGCGGGAGGCACTGCAGCGCCTGGTGCAGGATGGCGAGCCGGCGGTGATCGCCACCGGCGGCGGGATCGTCGCCGAGGCGTCGAGCTTCGAATTCCTGCTCGGCACCTGCACCACCGTCTGGCTGCGCGCCTCGCCGGAGGAGCATATGCGCCGCGTCGTCGAGCAGGGCGACACGCGGCCGATGCGCGACAACCGCCGCGCTATGGAGGACCTCCGCGCCATACTGGCGAGCCGCGAGGCGCTCTATGCCAAGGCCGACCTCACGGTCGACACCACCGGCCAGGCGCCGGAGGCGAGCCTCGAGGCGCTGCTCGCCGGGCTGCAGGCGGCCTCTGGCACATGAGCATTGCGCCGCCCGGCTATCTCCGCCTGCCCGAGCATGCGCTGCCGATCTTCAACAGCCTGGTCGGACCTTTCTGGGTGAAGCCGGAGGGCGAGGGCATCCTGCTCGGCTTCCGGGTGGAGCTGAGGCATTGCAACCCGATGGAGCTCTGCCATGGCGGGATGCTGACCGCCTTCGCCGACATCGTGCTGACCGGCGGCTGCAACCATATGGCGCGGCTCAGGAGGTTCCTGGTCACCGTCAGCCTGGCGACCGATTTCATCGGCCCGGCGCGCATCGGCGCCTGGGTGGAGGCGCGGCCGGAGGTGCTGAAGGTGACGCGCGGGATGCTCTTCGGCCAATGCCTGATGACGGCGGATGGCGAACCGGTGCTGCGCGCCAGCGGCACCTTCCGCCACTCCGGGGACCCGGACCCGCGCTTCGACCGCATTGCGCGGCTGCTGGAGGCTCAGGCGAGCGCCGCCTCCGCCTCCAGCGCGGGGCGGTAGCGCTCGGGCGCCGGGATCGGCTTCATCCGCGCGGCATCGACGAAGGCGCAGACCAGCTCCGCCTCGTAGACCAGCCGCTCGCCCACGCGGCCTGTCACGGCGAAGCGGAGGGAGGAGCCGCCGAGGCGGGCAAGCCGGACCGTGCTGGCGAGGGTATCGCGCGGGGTGACGGGGCTGCGGAAATCCATCTGCACATGCACGAAGGGGGTGCCGATGCCCTCGTCGACATTCATCTCGTACCAGCCGGTGCCGAGCCGGTCCTGGAACCAGCGCTCCACCGCCTCCATGGCGAAGTCGAGGAAGCGCGCGGTATAGGCAATGCGCGCCGCATCCGTCTCGCCCCAGGTGATGCGGCGGGTATGGGTGAAGGCCTCAGTAGGTCTCAACGTGGTAGCGTCCCTGCTCCCGCATCTGGCCGCGCAGCCCGGGCCAGTCGATGCCATGCTCGCGCCCGATCGCCTCGAGCGCCTCCTCCACGCCGGCCTCCAGACCGCGCAGCCCGCAGACATAGATATGGGTAGAGGGCTTGCGGAGCAACGCCGCGAGTGCCGGCGCCTCGGTGCGCATGCGGTGCTGGACGTACTCGCGCGGCTTCTCGGGCACGCGGCTGAAGCAGAGATGCTGGTCGAGCAGCGCCGCCGGCACCTTCTGCAGCGGGCCGAAATAGGGCAGTTCCTCCGGCGTGCGGGCGCCGAAGAAGAGGTGCAGCCGCCCCCTGCCCTGTTGCGCCAGGCGGCGCCGCCGCTCGGTAAAGCCACGGAAGGGCGCCGCGCCGGTGCCGGTGCAGATCATGACGAGGTCGGTGTCGCCATCGTCCGGCATCAGGAAGGTGGCGCCGAAGGGCCCGGTCACCGGCACCGTCGCACCGATCGGCAAGTCGCAGAGATAGTTGGAGGCGAGGCCGCCCTCCACCCGCTTGACCGTCAGCGCCAGGTTGTTGGTGTTCGGCCGCTCGCCGTCGCGCGCGCTGCTGATGGAGTAGAGCCGCATCTCTGTGGCACCCGGCGGGGTGATGCCGATGCTTTGGCCCTCCAGCACCGGGAAGGCGGTCGCGCCGAAATCGAGGATGATGTGATGGACGTCGGAACCGGTGCCCGAGCGCGTGACGCGGATATTGCCGACGACCTTCGCCACGGCCGGCACCGCGCGGTTGAAGAGGTTGACGCGCGGCTTGCTGGCCGAGGCCGGGGCGCGCGCCTTGCCGCCGGCGCCGGCATGGGCGGCCGCGATCAGCGCCTCGGCCTGCTCGTCGAGGGCGTCGGGTGCCGCTTCCTCGGCCGGGCGCGGCGGCAGTTCGGACCAGGAGAATTGCTCCCCCAGGCTGAAGGCGGCCGGCACCTGGAACCAGTTGTCGATCGCGCCCGTTGGGCAGGGCGCCACGCAATCCATGCAGGCGTTGCAGATCGACGCGTCCACGACATAGTTGTTCTCGTCATGGGTGATGGCGCCGATCGTGCAGGTCGCCTCGCAGGTGTTGCAGCGGATGCAGATCTCGGGGTCGATGAGGTGCTGCTTCAGCATGCCTGCTTCCTCCGCCACACTCGCCAGGCGCGGGCCGGCCCGCGCCTGGCGGCCGGTCAGTTCCAGATCTTCACATACTCGAAATGGCCCGGCTTGTTGTCGATGCCGACCTTCGGCGGCGCGATCCAGCCGGCATAGGCACCCGCCGCATCGACCGGCTTCATCAGCCCGGTGATGTAGAGGTTGTCGTCCGCATTTGGCAGCCAGCGGTCATGGTTGGCGGCGAAGGTGGCGGCGTCGATCACGCGGCCCTCCGGGTCGGCATGCAGGCGCGAGAACTCGCCGATGCGCCGGTTGAAGGCGACATGCGGCAGGGTCAGGCGGAACTGGATGCCGGCCTTCTCGATCGCCTTGTTCCAGCGGTTCACCCCGCCCTGGCAGTCCTGCACGTAGTCGTCGCGCAGCCGCATGTTGAGCGCTGAGAGCGCCGGCACCGCCTCCTGCGCGATCTGCCCGTCCACGCAGCGCAGCACGGGGTAGGTGGCGTCGAGCAGGCGGTGGTCGTCCTCGATCTTGTCCTCGCGGTAGCGGCCCTTCATCCCGGCATTGTAGGCATTGGCCGCGTTGGTCGAGACCTCGTTGCCGAAGAGGTCGAGGGTCAGCGAGAAATGCAGGTTCATCTTGCGCTGGAGCGTCGGCAGGTCGACCACGCCGAGCGCGCGGATGCGCTCCACATCCGTCGGGTCGCTGATGCCGGCCGCCTTCATCGCCTCGCAGGTGCGCTCGATGATGCGCTGCACGCCGGTCTCGCCGACGAACATGTGGTGCGCCTCTTCGGTCAGCATGAAGCGGCAGGTGCGGCTCAGCGGGTCGAAGCCCGACTGCGCCAGCGCCTCGAGCTGCATCTTGCCGTCGCGGTCGGTGAAGAAGGTGAACATGAAGAAGCTCACCCAGTCCGGCGTCGCCTCGTTGAAAGCGCCGAGCATGCGCGGGCTGTCGGCATTGCCGGAGCGGCGGTTGAGCAGCTCCTCCGCCTCCTCGCGACCGTCCTTGCCGAGGTATTTCTGCAGCAGGTAGACCATGGCCCAGAGATGCCGGCCCTCCTCCACATTGACCTGGAAGAGGTTGCGCAGGTCGTAGAGCGAGGGCGCGGTCTTGCCGAGATGGCGCTGCTGCTCGACCGAGGCGGGCTCGGTGTCGCCCTGGATCACCATCAGCCGGCGCAGCATGCCGCGGTACTCGCCGGGGATCTCCTGCCAGGCGGGCTCGCCCTTGTGCTGGCCGAAGCCGATGAGGCGGCCCTCGACCTTCGGCGCCAGCAGGATGCCCCACTTGTACTCGGGCATCTTGACGTAGTCGAAGCGGGCCCAGCCCTTCGGGTCGACGCTGACGGCGGTGCGGAGATAGACCAGCGCCTCTTGGAAGCCCTCGGGCCCCATGTCCTTCCACCAGTCGATATAGCCGGGGTGCCAGGTCTCCAGCGCCTTCTTCACCCGTGCATCCTCGGCCAAGCCGACATTGTTCGGGATCAGGCCGTCATAGTCGACGTTCATTCCGTCGGGCATGTCTCGTCTCCTCGGATTTACACGCGGTTGCGGTCGAAGCTCGGCTGCACGCCGCTGCCGTAGAGCTTCAGCGCGCCCTGCTCGCCGACCGAGTTGGGGCGCTGGAAGATCCAGTTCTGCCAGGCGGTCAGTCGGCCGAAGATGCGCGTCTCCATCGTCTCCGGCCCGACGAAGCGGAGATTGGCCTCCATCCCGGTCAGCGCATCGGGCGAGAAGCTGGAGCGCTCCTCCAGCATGATGCGGACCTCGTCCTCCCAGTCCACCTCGTCATAGGCGAAGGTGACGAGGCCCATCGCCTCCGCATCCTCCGCCTCAATCGCACCGGTGCGGGCACGGGCGGCGTCGAGGCTGGCGGGCTCGCCGTAGAAACGGGTTTGCAGCCGGGTCATTCCATTCGCCATCGGATAGGCGCCGTGGTTGAGCGGCGAGAGGGCGAGCGCGGCGCCGTGGCGCATCACGCTGCGGTCGGCGGCGAAGGCGAGCTCGGCGAGCGTGCCGGCGAAGCAGCTGCCGGGCTCGATCAGCGCGACGAGGCTGCGCGAGGTCATGTCGAGGCGCTTCAGCACGCGCTTCAGGTTCAGCCGAACCTCGCGGATGAACCAATCGGAGGCGTGGGCATCGAGGCATGCGTCATGCGCCAGGACATGGGATGCATCACCCTCCGTCCGCAGCACCCAGAGGCCGATCTCCGGCTCGTTCAGGCGGAGATGCAGCATGGCGTCGTCCAGCTCGCGCGCCATCTGCAGCGGCCAGAAGGCCGCGGTCTTCGCCGCCTCCAGCGCCTCGGGCGGCGGGCCAGGGGGCGCGGCGACGGTGAGGACGGCCTGGCGCCTCGCCCGGTCGATGGCGACGGAGACGAAGCCGTAGCGCAGCGCATCCGCCTCGATCCGCCGCTCGAGCGGTGTGAGGGCGACGCCGCGCGCCTCCCGCGGCCGGTCGGAGCGCGCGGCGATCTCGGCGGCGCGCTGCATCACCCGGCCCTCCCAGGCGGAGGGCGGCACGACCTCGTCCACCAGCCGCCACTCGACGGCGCGCTTGCCGCGCACCCCCTCCTCGGTGGAGCAGAAGACATCGGCCAGGTCGCGGCGCACCTTGCGCTTGTCCGTCACGCGCGTCAGCCCGCCGGTGCCGGGGAGGACGGCGAGCAGCGGCGTCTCCGGCAGGGAGACGGTGGAGCGGCGGTCGTCGATCAGTAGGATGTGGTCGGTGGCAACCGCCAGCTCATAGCCGCCGCCCGCCGCGGTGCCGTTGATGGCGGCGAGGTAGCGCTGGCCGGAGTTCTCGCTGGCATCCTCGATCGCGCAGCGGGTCTCGTTGGTGAATTTGCAGAAGCCGACCTTGTGACCGTGGCTCGACTTGCCGAGCATGCGGATATTGGCGCCGGCGCAGAAGACGTTCTCCTTGCCAGAGCGGATGACGACGGCGCCCACCTCCGGATGCTCGAAGCGCAGGCGCTGCACGGCGTCCGCCAGCTCGATGTCGACGCCGAGGTCGTAGGAATTGAGCTTCAGCTCATACCCGTCGAAGAGGCCGCCCGCCGGGTCCACATCCATGACGATCTGGGCGATGGGGCCGTCGAATTGCAGCCGCCAATGGCGGTAGCGGCTCGGATCGGTTTGGAAGTCGATCATGGACGCGCCTTTCCCTCGGGGCTTATGACTGCTATATAATGCACATAGAGGACATTAAGCAAGGGCATATGCATTATAATGCCTCGTGCGAACCGAAGAGCCGCGCGGCGAAGTCCTGCACGGCGGCGAGCACCGCCTCCGGCGCCTCCTGATGGGGGGCGTGGCCGATGCCGGGGAGCAGCAGCGCCTCCACCGGGCAATAGGCCTCCCGCTCGATGGCCCGGACCTGCTCCGGCGTGCCGTAGGGGTCCGCCTCGCCCTGGATCACCAGGATGGGCACGCGGATATGGGCGACATCCGGCTGCAGGTCGAAGAGGCGCGGGAAGTCCCGATGCAGCCAAGTGTCGTTCCAGCCGAGGAAGGCCGCCTCCGGGTCGCGGTGGTGACGGGCGAGGCGGGCGCGCAGGTCGCCCTCTTCCCAGCGCCGGCGGGCGGCGCGGATGGCGGGGAGGGCGAAGTCCTCGACGAAGACATGCGGGGCGAGCAGCACGAGGCCCCTCACCCGCTGGTCCTGGTGTGAGCCGGCATGGATGACGGCGATGGAGCCGCCATCGGAATGGCCGAGGAGGATGCAGCGGCGGATGCCGGCGGCGTCCAGCACCCGCGGCAGCACCTCCCGCCCCTCGCGCTGCATGGCATCCAGCGGGCGCGGCAGGGCGATGCCGTCCGACTGGCCATAGCCGAAGCGCGAGAAGGCCATGACGCCGCAGCCGGTCGCTTCCGCCAGCCGCTCCGGGAAGTCGCGCCAGAGGGAGAGGCTGCCGAGCCCCTCATGCAGCAGCAGGATGGTCGGCGCCGCCTCGGGCCCCTTCCCCCACCAGGCGGCTTCCAGCGCGCCCTCGGCGAGCTCGATCCTCATGGCGCGCGCAGCTTGAAGCGCTGGATCTTGCCGGTCGCGGTCTTGGGCAGCTCCTCCAGCACCTCCACCCAGCGCGGATAGGCCCAGGGGCCGGCGCGGGACTTGGCGGTGTCGCGCAGCGCGTCGAACAGGTTGTCCTCGGCGGCGTCCGGCTTCAGCACGACGAAGGCCTTGGGCTTTACCAGGCCATCGGCGTCCTCCTCGCCGATGACGGCGGCCTCCTGCACCGCGGGGTGGGTCATCAGCGCCGCCTCCACGGCGAAGGGGGAGACCCAGATGCCGCTCACCTTGAACATGTCGTCGGCGCGGCCCTGGTAGCGGTAGAAGCCATCCGCCTCACGGACGTACTGGTCGCCGGTGCGGGTCCACTCGCCCTCGAAGGTGCGGCGGGTCTTGGCGCGCTGGTTCCAGTAGCCCTCGGCCGCCGAGGGGCCGCGGACCAGCAGCTCGCCGATCTCGCCATCCGGAACCTCGCGCCCGCCCTCGTCGACGATGCGGAGCTCGTAGCCGGGCACGGCGAGGCCGGTGGTGCCGTAGCGGATCGCCTCCGGCCGGTTGCTGACGAAGATGTGGAGCATCTCGGTCGAGCCGATGCCGTCGAGGATGTCGCAGCCGGTCTGCTCGCGCCAGCGCAGGCCGATCTGCTCCGGCAGCGCCTCGCCGGCCGAGATGCAGCGGCGCAGCCGGTCGGAGCCGGCGCCGTGGCCGAGGCCCTCCTGCGCCAGCAGCGCGGCGTAGAGCGTCGGCACGCCGCAGAAGATGCTCGGCCGGTGGCGGCGGAGGACGTCGAGCACCGCGGCGGGGGTCGGCCGGTCGGGCAGCAGCACGCTGGCGGCGCCGACGGCCATCGGGAAGGTCATCGCATTGCCGAGGCCATAGGCGAAGAAGAGCTTGGCCGCCGAATAGACCAGGTCATCGGCGCGGAGGCCGAGGACCTGGGCGCCATAGGTCTCCGCGGTGGCGCGGAGGCTGGCATGGACATGCTTCACCCCCTTCGGCGCGCCGGTGGAGCCGGAGGAGTAGAGCCAGAAGGCGACCTCGTCCGGGCTGGCCGGCACCGGCCGGTCGAGCGCGGTCCCCTCGGCGAGGAAGCCGGCGAGGCTGCGGGCGCCGGGCGGCAGGCTGCCCTCACCCGCCACCAGCAGCAGGCGGGGCGGCGTGGCGGCCAGCGCCTGGCCGAGGGCGGGCAGCAGCGGGGCGGAGGCGCAGACGGCCGCCGCGCGGCTGTCGGCCAGCATGTAGGCGAGCTGCTCCGGCGGCAGCAGCGTGTTCACCGGCACCGGCACCACGCCGGCGTGCAGCGCGCCCCAGAAGACGATGGGGAAGTCGACCGTGTCGAGCATCACCATCAGCAGCCGGCTCTCGCGGGCGATGCCGGCGGTCTGGAGGCTGCCGGCGAAGCGCGCGCTGGCCTCGGCGAGGGCGGCATAGGTCAGGCTGCGGTCCGGGTCGATGAAGGCGGTGGCGCCGCCGCGCCCCTCCGCCAATTGCCGGTCGAGGAACCAGCTCGCCGCATTGCCGCTTGCGTCCATCTCCGCCCTCCCGGATTGTTATGGACCGAAAGGATATCGCTTCCCCAAGGTCCGTTTCCTGCACTATCCTGCATGCGAGCGCCGCCGCAAGAGCGGAATGCCGGGAGATCGTTCATGACACTCTTCGCCGCACCGAGGATGCTGCGCAGCGCCCTGCCGGGCGGCGGCTGGCTGCTGCGATCGGCCGATCCGCTGGCGCCCTACAGGCCGCGCATCACCGACTGGCTCTGGCACTGGGCGGAGGCGGCACCGGAGCGGGTCTTCCTGCAGGAACGCGGGGCGGACGGGGCCTGGCGGCGCCTCACCTATGCCGAGGCGGCGGAGCAGGCGCGGCGCATCAGCGGCGCGCTGCTGCGGCGGGGGCTCGGCCAGGACCGGCCGGTGGTGGTGCTCTCGGGCAACTCGATCCGCCTTGCGCTGCTCGGGCTCGCGGCCCAGGCGGTGGGCGTGCCCTACACCGCCGTCTCGACGCCCTACAGCCTGCAGAGCGGCGATCTCGGCAAGCTGCGGCACATCCTGCGGAAGCTTCGGCCCGGCCTCATCATGGCGGAGGACGCCGCGGCCTTCGCCCGGGCGCTGGGATGCGAGGAGGCGCAGGGCATCGAAGTGGTGGGCGACGGGGCGACGCCCTTCGAGAGTTTGGTCGCCGAGACGTGCGACGGGCGCGTCGAGGACGCGATCGCCTCGCTCGATCCCGACCAACCCGTAAAAATCCTCTTCACCTCCGGCTCGACCGGCGTGCCGAAGGGCGTGCCGGCGACGCAGCGGATGATGGCCGTCAACCAGCAGCAGATGCTGCAGGTCTGGCCCTTCCTCGCCGAGGATCCGCCGCTGCTGCTCGACTGGCTGCCCTGGAGCCATGTCTTCGGCTCCAGTCACAACCTCAACATGGTGCTGCGCTTTGGCGGGACGCTGGCGATCGACGAGGGGCGGCCGATGCCGGGGCTGTTCGAGCGGACCATCGCCAACCTGCGCGACGTGTCGCCGACGCTCCGCTTCGACGTGCCGCGCGGCTATGCGCTGCTGCTGCCGGCGCTGGAGGTGGACGAGGCGCTGGCGAAGAGCTTCTTCGCCCGGCTGCGGCTCGTCTTCAGCGCGGCGGCGGCGCTGCCGGAGGGGCAGTTCCGCCGCCTGCAGGCGCTGGCCGCGCGGTTCGCGCCGCGGCCGGTGCCGGTCGTCTCCTCCTGGGGGCTGACGGAGACGGCGCCGGCAGCGACCACGACGCATACCGAGGCCGCGCCGCCGGGCGGCATCGGCACGCCGCTGCCGGGCGTCGAGCTCAAGCTGGTGCCCGCCGAGGGCAAGATCGAGATCCGGCTGCGCGGGCCGAATGTCTTCCGCGGCTACCTCGACGAGCCGGCGGCGGATGCGGCCGCCTTCGACGAGGAGGGCTATTTCCGCACCGGCGATGCCGTCACCTGGGTGGACGAAGCGCGGCCGGAGATGGGGCTGCGCTTCGACGGGCGGATCGTCGAGGACTTCAAGCTCTCCTCCGGCACGCGCATCAATGCGCAGGAATTGCGCGGGCGGGTGCTCTCGGCGCTGGGCGGGATGCTGCGCGACGCGGTCGTCGTCGGCTCCGACCGGGAGGATGTGGGGCTGCTCGTCTTCCCGGCCGATCCGGCAGCGGCCGATGCCGCGTGGCGGGAACGGCTGCGGGCGGACCTCGCGGCAATCAATGCGGCGGCGGGGGGTGGCTCCTCGCGCCGGGTCGCCCGTGCGATGGTGCTGCTCGAGCCGCCCTCCCTCGATGCGGGGGAGGTGACGGACAAAGGCTCGCTCAATGGCCGGGCCATCCAGGCGCGGCGGGCCGCCGATCTCGAGCGGCTCTACGACGACAACGATCCGGAGGTGCTGACGCCATGAATGCTCCCGTTTCCACGACCGAAGCTCCGGACTGGAGCCGCTACGCAGCCGGCGCCATGGTCGAGGTCTTCCAGGATGCCGTGCTCGCCGGCGGGGCGCGGACGCCCTTCGTCGACCTGAACGGGGCACTGGCCCTCGTCTCGCCGACGGATCTCGGCATCCATGCGGCGCGGGCGGCGGTGGCGCGGGCCGGGATCGATCCGAGGCGCATCGGCACCACCGTCGCCGGCAACTGCACCCAGGCGAGCTTCGATGCGCTCTTCTTCGCGCGCCATGTCGGCCTCTATGCCGGCATGCCGGACGACCGGCCGGCGCATGGCGTGCAGCGGCTCTGCACCACGGGCTTCGAGGCCATCGCCCAGGCGGCGCGGGCGACCAGCATGGGCCAGGTCGATGTCGCCCTCGCCGTCGGCACCGAGAGCATGAGCCGGGCGCCGGTCGCCAGCTACACCTCGCGCGGCGGCTTCGCGCTCGGGGGGGTGGAGTTCAAGGACTTCCTGTGGGAGGCGCTCTACGACACGGGCTGCGCCACGGCGATGGGCGGGACGGCGGAGAACCTCGCCCGCCTGCACGGCATCAGCCGCGCGGAGACGGATGCCTATGCGGCGGCGAGCTTCGCCCGGGCGCTCGAGGCCCAGGCGGTGGGGCGGCTCGGCGAAGAGATCGCGCCCGTCACGGAGGCCGCCTTCGAGGGGCCGGGGCTGAAGCCGCGGCGGCTGAAGCTGCCGCGCAAGGTCGATGCCGTCTCGGCCGACACCCACATCCGGCCGACGCCCATCGAGGTGCTGGCGAAGCTCCAGCCCGTCTTCGGCGGAGTGCAGACGGGGGGCAACAGCAGCGCCATCGTCGATGGGGCGGCGGCGGTCCTCGTGACCACGAACAAGGTCGCGGCCGAGGGCAGGGCGGTGCCGCTCGGGCGGGTGGTCGCCGCCGCGGCGGCGGGCGTGCCGGCGGAGGTGATGGGCATTGGCCCGGTGCCGGCGGCCATCGCGCTCACGCGGAAGCTTGGGCTCGCCGTCGAGGACATCGACCTGTTCGAGATCAACGAGGCCTTTGGCGCCCAGGCGGAGGCCGTCAGGCGCGCGCTCGGCGTGCCGCACGACCGGTTCAACGTGAATGGCGGGGCGATCGCCTTCGGCCATCCGCTGGCGGCAACCGGCGTGCGCTGCGTGCTCTCCGTGGCGATGGAGTTGAAGCGGCGCGGGCTGAAGCGGGGCATCGCCGGCGCCTGCGCGGGTGGCGGGCAAGGCATGGCGGTGCTGGTCGAAGTCGGGTGAGCGAGTTCGTCAGGCGCTTCCTCGTCCATTGGAATGATTGCGATCCGGCGAGGATCGTCTTCCATGCCAATTTCATCCGCTGGATGGATGAGGGCTTTACCGACATGACCCGGGCGCGCGGCGTGGATTTCCGCGCAATGGCCGAGGCGGACCCGCATTTCCGCGGCGCGCCACTGGTCGACCTGCGCTGCGGCTTCCGCGCGCCGGCGCGCTTCGGCGACATGCTGGAGCACAGGATCGCGCCGCCGGCCTTCTCCGGCGGGCGGTCCTTCAGGCTGGCGCATCGCTTCCTGCTGGAGGATGGGACGCTGGTCGCCGAGGGCGAGCAGACGCGCATCTGGGGGCGGGACGAGGGCCAGGGGCTTAGGGCGGTGCCGATGCCGGAGGCGATCCAGCGACAGCTCGAGGGCTGACCCCGGGTGCGCGACAGGATATGGGGCTCCCGCCCCGGCCCGCGTTATTCTCTGCGGATGACGCCTCCCTCCATGTCCATCCGCCGCCTCGGCCCCCGCGACGTCCCTCGGCTCCGGGCGCTGAACGATATGTTCGCCGAGGCCTTCGGCGATGACGCGACCTACCGGGGGGCGCCGCCGACCGGCGCCTATCTCCAAGGCCTCCTGGCGAAGGACCATGTCATCGTCCTTGCGGCCATCGCCGGAACGGCGGTTCTGGGTGGCCTCGTTGCCTACGAGCTCGAGAAGTTCGAGAGGATGCGGAGCGAGGTCTACATCTACGACCTCGCCGTCGCCGCGCCGCACCGGCGGCAAGGCGTGGCAACGGCCCTGATCGACCGGCTGCGCGGGATCGCGGCGGAGCGCGGCGCCTGGGTGATCTTCGTCCAGGCGGACCATGGGGACGATCCGGCCATTGCGCTCTACGAGAAGCTCGGGATCCGGGAAGACGTCCTCCACTTCGACATGCAAGTCGAACCGGACGGCCGCTAGAGCAGACTCCGATCGGGTGGAATCACCGGTCGGAGGTATTTGCTCGATCAAACGACAAGCTGGAGCGGGTTCCGTGAGCCTATGCGAACGGAACCCGCTCTAGCTCTGCGCTCCGGCGCTACCCGGCCACGACCCAGGGCATCTCCAGCGCGCCGAGGCCGAGCGGCCGGTCCCCCTCGATCCGCACCCGCTGCAACGCGGCGGCCGGGGCGCCGGTATGGAGCACCGCGCGGTTATCCCAGAGGATCAGGTCGCCCGGCTGCCAGGCATGGCGCCAGGCGACGGAGGGCGCGGTCGCGGCGGCGAAGAGCGCGGCGAGCAGCCGGTCGCTCTCGCCCGCGGGCAGGTTCAGGATGCGCCGGGTGAAGGCGGGGTTGACGAAGAGCGCCCCTTCCCCCGTCACCGGATGGCTGCGGATGACGGGGTGCTCCGCCAGGCGCCCCTGATGGGCGTGCTCGGCGCGGAGCTCCTCGGCGCGGCGGCGGAGGGCGGGCGGCAGCAGCGCAAGCGCCGCGCGTTGGTCGGCGAAGGCGATCTCCGTCGCCTCCGCGGCCGGCGCGTGGGCGAGGCAGGCGAGGCTCGGCTCCGCCTCATGGGTGTGGTCGGCATGCCAGGCAGCGCCGGGAGGGGCCTCGCCCTCCGGTATGCCGGCGACGACGCGAAGCGCGGGCGGCAGCAGCATGCTGCGGTGGTCGAGCAGCGGCGCCTCCACCGCGGCGAGGCCGGCGGCGAAGCTGGATTGCGCCGCAGGACTGAGGCGCTGGCCGCGGAACAGCAGCACGGCATGTTCGAGGAAGGCGTCGTGAACGACCTCGAGGGTCGGCCCGTCGAGCGGGGAAGCGAGGTCGAGGCCGGTCACCTCGGCAGCGAAGGCCGGGTGGAGGGGATGGATCTGCATGAGGAGGTGGTTCCGCGGAGAGGGTGAGGAGAGGGCAGCGCGTCAGCGTCGACAGCGCATTCGCTCGTTCCCCGGCCCTCGGCTTCGCCCTATTCCACACATCTTCCTGTTGGTCATGGCGCTTATCCACGATCCGAGATGAACATAATGGACATTGCACGACGGGACGCAAGGATGATTCCGTCACGATGCAGCGTTCAACTCGGCGGAAGTTGGTTGAATTTACCGATCAAGGATTGTTAATCATTGGCCATGAGCCGAGAGGAGCCGGAGGCCGCCATGTCCCACCCCCTCGCCCGCCGCGTGCTGCCTGGCCTTGCCCTGGGATTGGCCGCGCCCGCCCGGGCCCAGGGCGCGGGCCCGCTGCTGAATGTCAGCTACGACCCGACGCGGGAATTCTACCGGGCCTACAACGCCGCCTTCGTCGAGCACTGGAAGGCGAAGTCGGGCCAGGCGGTGCGGGTGAACACCTCGCATGGCGGCTCGGGGCGCCAGGCGCGGGCGGTGATCGACGGGCTGGCGGCGGATGTCGTCACCCTCGCCCTCGCCTATGACATCGACGAGATCGCCGAGCGCGGCCTGATCGCGCGCGACTGGCAGCGGCGCCTGCCGGAGAACAGCGCGCCCTATACCAGCACCATCCTCTTCCTCGTCCGGAAGGGGAATCCGAAGGCGATCCGCGACTGGGGCGACCTGGTGAAGCCGGGCGTCGGGGTGATCACCCCCAATCCGAAGACCTCAGGCGGGGCGCGGTGGAACTACCTCGCCGCCTGGGCCTGGGCGCGGCGGAATGCCGGGGGCGATGCTGGCGCGGCGGAGTATCTCGGGCGGCTGCTGCGCAACGTGCCGGTGCTCGACACCGGGGCACGCGGCTCGACGACCAGCTTCGTGCAGCGGGCGCAGGGCGACGTGCTGCTCGCCTGGGAGAACGAGGCGCATCTCGCCTTCGCCGAGTTCGGCGAGGGAGGGTTCGAGATCGTGGTGCCGAGCCTCTCGATCCTCGCCGAGCCGCCGGTCGCCCTGGTCGACCGCAATGTGGAGCGGCGGGGGACGCGGGCGGTGGCCGAGGCCTATCTCGGGCATCTCTACTCCGCCGAGGCGCAGGCGCTGGCGGCGCGGCACTACTACCGGCCGCGCGACAAGGCGGCGCTGGCGGCGGCGCGGGCCAGCTTCCCCGACCTGCCGCTGGTGACGGTGGATGCGGAGTTCGGCGGCTGGGCGGAGGCGCAGCGGACGCATTTCGCCGATGGGGGCAGCTTCGACCGGCTGTACCAGCCGGGACGATGAGGCGGCGGGCGGCGCTGCCGGGCTTCGGCCTCGCCCTCGGGGTGGCTCTGCTGTGGCTGGGGCTGATCGTGCTGGTGCCGCTCTCGGCGCTGGTGCTGCGGCCCTGGGAGCTGGGGCCCGCGGGCGTCTGGGCGAGCGTCACCGAGCCGAGGGTGCTGGCGGCGCTGCGGCTCTCCTTCGGCGCGGCGCTGCTGGCGGCGCTGGTCGACCTGCCGCTCGGGCTGCTCGTCGCCTGGGTGGTGGTGCGGTACCGCTTCCCGGGGCGGCGGGTGCTGGATGCGGCGATCGACCTGCCCTTCGCCTTGCCGACCGCCGTCGCGGGGCTGGCGCTCACCGCGCTCTATGCGCCGAATGGCTGGCTCGGGGCGCCGCTGGCGGCGATGGGGGTGAAGGTGGCCTTCACCCCGCTCGGCGTCGCGGTGGCGCTCGCTTTCGTCGGGCTGCCCTTCGTCGTGCGGATGGTGGAGCCGGTGCTGCGCGACTTGGGGCCGGAGGCGGAGGAAGCGGCGGCGGTGCTGGGCGCGACCCGCTGGCAGGCCTGGCGGCGCGTGGTGCTGCCGGCGCTCGGGTCGGCGCTGGTCTCGGGCGTGGCGCTCGCCTTCGCGCGTGCCGTCGGCGAGTATGGCAGCGTGATCTTCATCGCCGGCAACCGGCCGATGGAGAGCGAGATCGCGCCGCTGCTGATCGTCGCCCGGCTCGAGCAATACGACTATGCGGGGGCGGCGGCGCTGGGCCTCGCCATGCTGCTGCTCTCCTTCCTCTGCCTGCTGGTCTTCGGCGCGATGCAGCGGCGGCTGCGGCGGGGGATGGTGTGAGGCGACCGACCGAGGAACCGGCCTGGCTGCGCTGGGCGCTGTGCCTGCTGGCGGTGCTGCTGCTCGGCGCCTTCCTGCTGCTGCCGCTGGTCGCCGTCTTTGCCGAGGCGCTGCGGCGGGGGGTGGGGCCGGCGCTCGCGGCGCTCGGCGATCCGGATGCGCTGGCGGCGGTGCGGCTCACCCTGCTGGTCGCGGCGATCGCGGTGCCGGTCAACCTGGTGGGCGGCGTGGCGGCGGCCTGGGCGATCGCCAAATTCGACTTCCCCGGCAAGCGTCTGCTGACGGTGCTGATCGAGCTGCCCTTCTCGGTCTCGCCGGTGATCTCGGGGCTCGTCTACGTGCTGGTCTTCGGGGCGCAGGGCTGGCTCGGGCCCTGGCTCGAGGCGCGGGGCGTGCAGGTGGTCTTCGCCCTGCCGGGGCTGGTGCTGGCGACGATCTTCGTCACCTTCCCCTTCGTGGCGCGGACGCTGATCCCGCTGATGCAGGACCAGGGGCGGACGGAGGAGGAAGCGGCGGCGACGCTCGGCGCGGATGGGTGGCAGATGTTCCGGCACGTGACGCTGCCGAACATCCGCTGGGCGCTGCTCTCGGGCGTGCTGCTCTGCAATGCGCGGGCGATGGGAGAATTCGGGGCGGTGTCGGTTGTCTCCGGCCATGTGAGGGGGGAGACCAACACCATGCCGCTCCATGTCGAGATCCTCTACAACGAGTACCAGTTCGTCGCGGCCTTCGCGGTGGCGGGCTTGCTCGCGCTGCTGGCGCTGGTGACGCTCGCCGCCAAGGCGGTGCTGGAGCGGGCGGGGTGATCGAGGTCAGGGGCTTGCATCTCCGCTATGGCGGGGTGGCGGCGCTGGATGGGGTGGAACTCGCCCTCCGGACGGGGGAGTTCGTGGCGCTGCTCGGCGCCTCGGGAAGCGGGAAGACGACGCTGCTGCGGAGCCTGGCGGGGCTCGAATTCCCCCATGCGGGGCAGGTGCTGATCGGCGGGCGGGACATGGCGCAGGTCCCGGCGCGGGAGCGCGGGATCGGCTTCGTCTTCCAGAACTACGCGCTGTTCCGGCACATGACGGTGTTCGAGAACATCGCCTTCGGGCTGCGCATCAAGCCGCGGCGGCTGCGGCCGGGGCGCGCCGAGATCGCGCGGCGGGTGGAGGAGCTGCTGGCGCTGGTGCGGCTGCCGGAGATGGGCGGGCGCCATCCGGACCAGCTTTCGGGCGGGCAGCGGCAGCGCGTGGCCCTCGCCCGCGCGCTGGCCATCGAGCCGCGGGTGTTGCTGCTCGACGAGCCCTTCGGCGCGCTGGACGCCAAGGTGCGGAAGGAGCTGCGGCACTGGCTGCGCGGGCTGCATGACCGGCTGGGGCTGACGAGCCTCTTCGTCACCCATGACCAGGACGAGGCGCTGGAGCTCGCCGACCGCGTGGCGGTGATGCGCGACGGGCGCGTCGTGCAATTCGACACGCCGGAGGCGCTGCTGGCGGCGCCGGCGGATTCCGGCGTGGCGGGCTTCCTCGGCGATGCGGTGCCGGTGGAGTGCGAGGTACGCGGTGGGCAGGCGATGATCGCCGGCCTGGGCTCGGTCGCCGCCAAGGGGGTGACGGAGGGCAAGGCGATCGCCTTCCTGCGCCCGGTTGATGTCGCGGCGGAGCCCGGGGATGGCCCGGCGCGGGTCGTGACGGCGCGGCCGGACGGGCGGGGCGTGCGGCTGACGGTGGAAGTGGCAGGCCTGCTGCTGGAGGCGGTACCCGCCCCAGGCTGGATGCCGCGGCGCGGGCAGGCATGCCGGATCAGGCTGGTCGCGGCGCGGGTGTTCCCGGCCTGAGCAGCCGTCCGGCCTGGCTTACCGAACGCGCTCTGGCTTGTCGCTCGGCCGGGCGAATGGCCCCGACCTGCGTCTGCCCTAGCCCTTCACGTCCATCGCCTGGCGCAGCCCGTCGCTCAGCAGGTTGAAGCAGATCGAGGTGACGAAGATGCAGGCGCCGGGCAGCACCGCGACCCAGGGCTGGACGTAAATGGCGGTGCGCAGCGTGTTCAGCATCAGCCCCCATTCCGGCTCCGGCGGCTTGGTGCCGAGGCCGAGGAAGCTGAGGCCGGAGGAGAGGATCATGCAGACGCTGATCAGCCCCGTCGCATAGACGAAGATGGGGCCGAGCACGTTGCCCAGCACATGCACGCGGACGATGGTGAAGCCCGAGGCGCCGGAGGCCCGCGCCGCATCGACGAAGTCGAGGCTGCGCACGCCCTGGGTCACGCTCTCCGCCACGCGGATGATTTGGGGAACGAAGACGAGGGTGAGGGAGAGGATGGCGTTGAAGATTCCCGCGCCGAGCGCGCCCGAGATGGCGACGGCCAGCAACACCGAGGGGAAGGCGTAGAACACGTCGGTGACGCGCATGATCGCCATGTTCACGCGGCCGCCGACATAGCCCGCCGTCACGCCGAGGGTGGTGCCGATGACGAAGGCGAAGGCGACGGGAAGGATGCCCATGAACCAGGACAGGCGGCCGCCGTAGAGCAGTCGCGTCAGGATGTCGCGGCCGAGCTCGTCCGTGCCGAGCGGGTAGTTCGGCGTGCCGATCGCCCGCAGCCGGCGGATCATGCTGCCCTGGTAGGGGTCGTGCGGGGCGATCAGGGGCGCGAAGACGATCGCCAGCAGCATCAGCAGCAGGATGGCGGCGCAGGCGATCGTCACCGGGTCGCGCCGCACCCGCCTGAACACGCCGGCCCAGTAGCCCTGCGAGCGGACGGGCGCCTGGCGGGACTGGACGGCAAGCTCGGCCTCGGCGGCACTGGGCGTGGTTGCGGTGCTCATCGTCATGCCCTCCTCAGGCGCGCTTGATGCGGGGGTCGAGGGCGGTCTGGACCAGGTCGACGAGCAGGTTGAGGGCGACGAAGAACATCGCCAGCACCAGGATCGTGCCCTGCAGCACCGGCAGGTCGCGCTGGAAGATGGCGCTGTTCAGCAGCAGGCCCGTCCCCGGCCAGGAGAAGACGGTCTCGACCAGGATCGAGCCGCCCATCAGGTAGCCGAGCTGCAGGCCCATCACCGCCAGCGCATTGGGCGCGGCGTTCTTGACGACATGGCGGAAGATGCCCGCGCGCGTCAGCCCCTTGCCGCGCAGGGCGGTGATGAATTCCTGGTTCATGATCTCGGCGACGATGCCGCGCACGGTGCGCGTGACGATGCCCATCGGGATGACCGAGAGGGTGATCGTCGGCAGGACGAGGTGCCGGGCATGCTCCCAGTCCCAGCCCCAGTCGGCGGAGCCACCGGGGCCGGCGCCCATCGCCGGCAGCCAGTTGAGCTGCACGGAGAAGATGACGACCATCACCATCCCGAGCCAGTAATGCGGCACGGAGACGCCGGCGACGGCGAGGCCGGTCGCGCCGCGGTCGATCGCCGAGCCGCGGAAGGTGCCGGCGAGCCCGCCCAGGATGCAGCCGAGGACGAAGCCGAGGCCGGAGGCGGCGAAGGCGAGCATCAGCGTGTTGCCGATCGCCGAGCGGAGGTCGGCCCAGACCGGGCGGCCCGTCGCCAGGGAGCGGCCGAGATCGCCGACCACGACCTTCGACAGCCAGAGGCCGAATTGCACCGGCAGAGGCTTGTCGAGACCATAGTCGCGGCGGACCTGCTCCACCACATCGGCTGGGGCGTCGGGCGGGACGATGGCGTTGATCGGGTCGCCCGGGGCGATCTGCACCAGCATGAAGCAGACGAAGCCCACCGCGAGGGCGATGGGCACGGCATAGAGCATGCGCCGCAGCAAATAGAGGATCATGCCGTGGTTCCCCGGTCTGGCGGCCAGAGGGACAGCAAGCTGCGTGCCAGCCCCGGTTAGGCGGAAATTAAGGAGGATGGCGGCAGGGTGGCGCGACCGGAGCGGCAGGCATGGCAGGCAAGGGCAAGAAGGACGGCGTCACCATCGTCATCCGCAAGGAGGAGGCGGTGGGGCACGGGCACCATGGGGGGCCTAGAAGGTCGCCTATGCCGACTTCGTCACGGCGATGATGGCCTTCTTCCTGCTGATGTGGCTGCTGAACGCCACCTCGGAGGAGCAGAGGCGCGGCCTCGCCGATTTCTTCTCGCCGAACAACGTGCTGGCGCGGGCCAATTCGGGCAGCGGCCAGCCCTTCGGCGGCAAGACGCCGCATGCCGACGGCACCTCGCTCTCCGACAGCGGCGCGGTGCGGGTGGAGCGGGGGCAGGCGCCCTTCACCCTCGACATCGAGGAGGATGGCGAGGTGCCGGCGCCGCCGCCCTCCCCGCCCCTGCCGCCGCGGCCGGACCAAACGGAGGTGCCGCATGCGGCGCAGCCCGACCCCGCCGCCATCCCCGATGCCGCGCTCCGCGAGGAGGTGGCCAAGCGGGAGCGGGTGGCACTGGAGCGGGCGGCGGAGGATATCCGCGCGGCGGTGCGCGACGACCCGGCGCTGGCGGAGCTGGCGCGGCAGCTCGTCGTCGAGCAGGTCCCGGAGGGGCTGCGCCTCCAGATCCTCGATGCGGAGCGGCAGCCGATGTTCGCCACGGGCAGCGCGGCGCCGAACGAGCGGGCGCGGGCGCTGATGCAGGCGGTGGTGCGGGTGGCGGCGCGGCTGCCGAACGGCCTCGCCATCGCCGGGCATACGGATGCGGCGCCCTTCCGTGGCGGCGAGCGGAGCAATTGGGAGCTCTCGGCCGAGCGGGCGAATGCGGTGCGGCGGCTGCTGGTGGAGGGCGGCATCGCCGAGGCGCGGCTGCAGAGCGTGACCGGCCATGCCGAGCGCGACCTGCTGCTGCCGGCGGAGCCGACCAACCCGGCCAACCGGCGTGTCGCCATCACCCTGCTCCGGCAGCTGCCGGAGAGCGCCGCGCGATGACGACGATCGGCGGCCTCGTCTTCCTCCTCGCCTGCGTCTTCGGCGGCTACATCCTCGCCGGCGGCAAGTTCGACATCATCCTGCATGCGCTGCCGCACGAGATGCTCACCATCGGCGGCGCGGCCATCGGCGCCTTCGTCATGGCGAACAGCCTGCACGACATCAGGCATGTGCTGGCCGGCTTCGGGCGGATCGTCCGGGGCGGGCGGTTCCACAAGGCGGAGTTCCTCGAGCTGCCGGCGCTGCTCTACTTCTTCGTCCGCCTGGCGCAGCAGCGGGGGGCGATGGCGCTCGAGCCGCATATCGAGAAGCCGGAGGAGAGCGCGGCCTTCCAGAAATTCCCGAAGATCGCCCGCGACAAGGTCGCCGTCGCGATGATCTGCGACTACCTGCGGATGATCGGCATGAATGCCGACGACCCGCACCAGATCGAGGACAGCATGGCGCGCGAGCTGAAGAAGCTGCGCGAGGAGGAGATGCATGCCTCCCACGCCATGCAGTCCATCGCGGATGCGCTGCCGGCCCTTGGCATCGTCGCCGCCGTGCTCGGCGTCATCAAGACCATGGCGAGCATCGACCAGCCGCCGGCGGTGCTCGGCGCGATGATCGGCGGCGCGCTGGTCGGCACCTTCCTCGGCATCCTCCTGGCCTATGGGATGATGGGGCCGATGGCGGCGCGGCTGAAGGGCGTCGTCGAGGAGGACTGCAAATTCTACGAGGTGATCCGCGCCGTCCTCGTCTGCCACCTGCATGGCAACGCGCCGCAGGTGGCGGTCGAGGCGGGGCGGAAGACGGCGCCGAGCCATGCCATGCCGAGCTTCCAGGAGCTCGAGGGCGCGCTGCAGGAGGTGCAGGTCGCTTGACCGGGGCGGGCGGCGCGGGCATCGATGCGGGCATGGACCCGTCGCATTCGCCCTATCACGAGCATCTCGGCATCGTGGTCGAGGAATGGCGGGAGGGCTATGCGCGGCTCGTCTGCGAGACTGCGCCCTTCCATGCGAACCGCTCGGGCATCGTGCATGGCGGGCTGCTGCTCTCGATGGTCGACCAGGCGGCGGCCTTCGCGGGGCTCTACTGCCCGGTCCCCGGGCGGGTCCGGCGGGCGGTGACGCTCGACCTCGATTGCCGCTTCACCGGCCAGGCGGCGATCGGCGGCCGATTGGTTGCCGAGGGGCGGGTGGCGACGGCCGGGCGCCGCGTCTTCTTCGCCCGCACCGAGATCTTCGACGCGGAGGGGCGGATGGTGGCCTTCGGCGCCTCCACCCACCGCTACCGGGAGGGGAGCGGGGATTCCCAAGGGGTCCCTATTCAACCTTGAGCGCGGCGCGGCGCTCGGCACGCCCGGCGGGGTCGGTCAGGGCCGAGAGGCGCTCGGCGGCGAGCATGGCGAAGCGGTGCAGCAGGGCGCGCCGGCGGGCCGGGGCCAGCGGGTGGGCCGGGGGCGCGCGCAGCTCGGCCATCTCGAGGCCGTCGGCGACGAGCAGGCCGGCATCCTCCGGCAACAAGGCCTGCGGGAAGTCGAGGTCGACGGCGAAGTAGAGCCGGTCGCAATACTCCCGGTAGTCGGGCCATTTCAGATCCGACAGGAAATCGCGGGCGCAGGACTTCACCTCGACGATAACGAAGCCGCCATCGGGAAGAAGGGCGAGCAGATCGGCGCGGCGGCCGTTGGGCAGGGGCATCTCGGCCAGCGTCGCCCAGCCGCGGAGGCCGGCGAAGCGCTGGGCGGCGCGGCAGACGGAGCTGGTGCGTTCCGCCGGCGTCAAGGTGCATCCCTGCGTGAACTCCGGCGTTGATGGGAGAATGGTCACAAATTCACGGCTCCGGCGTCAGCGAAACAATGGAAAGGGCCCCGGCGACCCGGGCCGGCCTGCCCTGACAAATGATCACTCATGATAGCGACTCGCTTCTCCGTGGGCCTCCATATCCTCGTCATCGTCGCCAATGACCCGCCGGGCGGGGCGACCAGCCTGCGCCTGGCGGCCAGCATCGGCACCAACCCCGTGGTGGTGCGGCGCATCGCCGGGCAGCTCTCGCGGGCGGGGCTGATCACAGTGCAGCGCGGGCCGGGCGGGGCGACGCTCACCCGGCCGGCGGAGGCGATCAGCCTCAGGGATGTCTGGCAGGCGATCCACCCGGCGCCGGAGGTCATGCTCCGCGTCCACCGGGCGAGCCCGCAGGCCTGCCCGCTGGGCCAGAGCATCCCGCCCCTGCTGCGCCGCCGGTTCGACCAGGCGGAGGAGGCGATGCTGGTCGATCTCGGCCGCACGACGCTCGCCGACCTGCTGCAGGCGGCGCGGCAGCGGACGGCCGAGGCGGCGGATTAGCGCAGGCTCCGGTCAGGCGGAGCCACCCTGCGGGCGCGGTCTGCCCATCGGGACGCCAGTCCGGGGCGGCTTCCATGGCCAGGGCAAAGGGAACCCGCCCTAGCCGCGCAGGGCGTCGATCGCGCGGGCAAGGCGGAGGTCGCGGGCGGAGAGGCCGCCGGCGTCATGCGTGGTCAGCAGGATCTCGACCCGGTTCCAGACATTGGACCATTCCGGGTGGTGGTCCTGCGCCTCGGCCAGCAGGGCGACGCGGGTCATGAAGCCCCAGGCCTCGGAGAAGTCGCGGAAGCGGAATTCGCGGCGGATGGCGTCACGGCCCTCCACCGGCTGCCAGGCGGGCAACTCGGCGGCGAGGGCGGCGCGGGCGGCGGCATCGAGGGGCTCGACCATCTCAGTCCTCTCCGTGCGGCTTGACCTGGGGGCGCCGCGGGCTTCCGCTAGGGGGATGCGCCATAGCACCCCGCCGAGCCTCGAGGATATCCTGGAACTGGCCGAGCAGGCCCTCACCGCCATGCCCGCCGTGTTGCGCGAGCAGGTGCGCGGCACGGCGATCATCGTCGAGGACATGCCGGACGACGAGACGCTGGAGGAGATGGGGATCGAGGAGCCCTGGGAGCTCACCGGCCTCTATCGCGGCGTGCCGCTGACGCAGAAGAGCGTGCTCGACACGCCGCAGGAGCCGGACACGATCCTGCTCTACCGGGAGCCGATCCTGCTGGAATGGATCGAGACGGGCGAGGATCTCTTCGGCCTGGTGCGAAACGTGCTGATCCATGAGATCGGGCATCATTTCGGCCTGTCGGATGCGGATATCGCGCGGCTGGAGGGCGAGGGCTAGAGCAAACTCCGACCAGGTGGAGACACCCGATCGGAGGTATTCGCTCGGCCAGACAATAGATGGGAGCGGAGACCGCTCTATGGCCCATCCGGTCCGCACGGGTTCGCCGGACATGCTCCAGGCCGTTGTTCTCCGGGCAGCGTCACGCCTCCGGATGGTGCCGTCCCGCGGCGATCCGCTCCGGGCGCTGTCCGCCCGCGCCGGCCTGCGGGTCCTGCCCTGGTTGGTCGGGCGGGCCGATGCCGCCGATCAGGTCGCTCGACCCGATCGGCGCTCGCCCTGTGGCGGCGGTCGCCGAGGCGGCGACAGCAGCGGTCAGGGAGGTGGCGGCGCGCTTAGTGCCGCATCGGGCTGCGGGCGCCGGCGCTGCCGACATGCAGCATCACCCGTGCTTCGCCGGCCCGCTCGAAGCGGAGGGTCAGCGGCACCTCGCTGCCCTGGGCCAGCGGCTCCTTCAGCCCGATCAGCATCACGTGGAAGCCGCCGGGCTCCAGGGTGACGGTGGCGCCGGGCGGGATCGGGATGCCGCCTTCCGCTTGGCGCATGCGCATCACCTCCCCGTCGCGGATATGGGTGTGCAGCTCGACGGTGCGGGCGACGGGCGAGGCGACGGAGATTAGCCGGTCGGGCTGGGTGCCGGTGTTGCGGATGGTGAGGAAGCCGGCGCCGGTGCCGTTGGCCCCGGCGGCGCGGGACCAGGGCTGGGTCACTTGGATGTCGCCGATGGCGACGTCCTGGGCGAGGGCTTGAAGCGGAGCGAGGCAGGCCAGGGCCAGCAGGCTGCGGCGGAGGGTGGGCATGGGGTTCTCCTGAGTCCGGTAAGGGGGCGGGGCGTCAGGATGGGTGGGGCGGGGCGCGGGCGCCGCCGGGCGGGCCGGGCCGGGCCTGCACGCGCGGGGCTGGAGCGGGGATGGCGGCGCAGTCGCCGATGAGGGTCCAGGCCGGAGCCGGCAGGACGGGCGGATCGAGCGCGGCGCCGGCCGGAAGGGCGTGGCAGGCGAGGCAGGCGCCGGACTGCGGCAGGCTGGCCGGGCCGCCATCCGCAGGCTTCGCGCCGCCGGCGGTGCAGAGGGCCGGCGGCAGGCTGCGGCCGGCCATGGCCAGCCCATGCGCCGGAGCGAGGATCGCCTGCAGCAGCAGGGCGGCGATCAGCAGCAGGGGCAGCCGGCGTGTCACCGGGCGGACCCTAGCGGGGGCCGCCCGGGAAGTCGATCCGGTTGCGCCCCCCTCCCCGGCTCAGGCGGCCAGGGCGTATTCCACCTCCGGCACGTAGAAGGCCTGCTCCTTGCCGAGCAGGCTGGAATAGAGGGTGAAACTCTCGACCGGCACGGGCGGGGCGCGGAAGAGGTTATGCGCCTGGACGAACTGGATCAGCTTGTCCGGCGCGGCGCGGTCGGTGCGGGCCAGCGTCACATGCGGGGCGAAGCGCTTGCGCTCCGGCTCCAGGCCGACGCGCTGCAGCGCGGTCTCGACCTTGGCCTGGAGGAAGGCCAGCGCCTCCGTCTTCTCGACCCCGACCCAGAGGGCGCTGATGCGGCCAGCCTTCTCGAAGGTGCCGAGGCCGCGGAGCGACAGCTCGAAGGGGCGGGCGCGGATGTTGGCGAGCGCGTCGTCCACCTCCTGCGCCTGCCAGGACTCGACCTCGCCGATGAAGCGGAGGGTGAGGTGGTAGTTCTCCGGCGGCACCCAGCGGGCGCCGGGGATGCCCCCCGCGAGGTCAGCGAGCTGGTCCTTGATGGCGGGCGGCAGGGCCAGGGCGACGAAGAGGCGGATCATCGGGGACACTCCTCAGCCAGGAACACGGTCCAGCAGGGCCTCCACCGCGGGGAGGATGCGGGCGACCAGACGCTCTACGCCGCGGGCGTTGGGATGGATGCCATCCGCCTGGTTCAGGGCCGCTTCGCCGGCGATGCCCTCGAGGAAGAAGGGGTCGAGGATCACCCCGGGATGGGCGCGGGCGAGGTCATGGAAGACGGCCCGGAACTCGCGGCCATAGTCGGCGCCGAGATTGGGCGGGGCGAGCATGCCGGAGAGCAGCACCGGGATCCGGCGCGCGGCGAGGCGCTGGAGGATGGCCTCGAGGTTGCGGCGGGTCTCGGCGGGGGGCAGGCCGCGGAGGCCGTCATTGCCGCCGAGCTCGACGATCGCGGCCTGCGGGTTGTCGGCGAGGGCCCAGTCGAGCCGGGCGAGGCCGCCGGCCGTGGTGTCGCCGGAGACGCCGCCGTCGAGCACGCGCACCGGCCGGCCGCGGGCCTTGAGGGCCGCCTGGAGGCGGGGGACGAAGCCCTCGCCGGGGGGCAGTCCGTAGCCCGCGGTCAGGCTGTCGCCCAGGGCGAGCAGGCGGACGGGCTCCGCAGCGCGAGCCCGCAATACTCCGATACCCGATAGAGCTAGGCCGATCGCGCTTCTGCGCCCATATCGGCTGGTATCCCGGAACCCGCATGGCACCATGGACACCATCGCAAGCCACTCCCGCCCCTCGATCGGCAACACAGCGGACGACTCGCTCATCACCGCCAAGGACCTGACCTTCAAGGTGGCGGGGGCGGCCGGTGCGGTCAACATCCTCCGCGGGGTCGATCTCGGCATCGGGAAGGGGGAAGCGGTGGGGCTGGTTGGGCCGTCCGGCTCGGGCAAGACCTCGCTGCTGATGCTGCTGGCGGGGCTGGAGCGGCCAACCTCCGGCAGCCTGGTGGTGGCGGGGCGGGAGCCGGGGCGGATGGACGAGGATGCGCTGGCGCGCTTCCGGCGGGAGACCATCGGCATCGTGTTCCAGGCCTTCCATCTGATCCCGACCATGACGGCGCTCGAGAATGTCGCGGTGCCGCTGGAATTCGCCGGGCGGCGGGATGCCTTCGCCCGCGCGACGGAGGCCTTGCGGAATGTCGGGCTCGGGCATCGGCTCGGGCATTACCCGGGCGAGCTTTCGGGCGGCGAGCAGCAGCGGGTGGCGCTGGCCCGGGCGACGGTCGCCGAGCCGGCGCTGCTGCTGGCCGATGAGCCGACGGGCAATCTCGACCGCGGGACGGGCGCGCAGGTGATGGACCTGCTCTTCGGCCTCCGGGCACGGCTCGGGACGACGCTGCTGCTGATCACCCACGACCCGGTGCTGGCCGGGCGGTGCGACCGGGTGATCCGTATGGAGGATGGGTTGATCCTGCCGGGCTGAACGGCCCCCGGGGTGATGCGTTCGGGCGGCGAACGGATAAGGATGAGGCCGATGCGCGTGGTGATGCTGATGCTGGCGGCGCTGTCGCTGTCCGGCTGCGGGTTGGTGGCGCTGCCCTTCCGGGTGACGGGGGATGTGCTCTCCGTCGTGCCGGTGGTGGGCAAGCCGCTCGGGGCGCCGATCCATGCGGTGGGCGATGTGATCGACTAGAGCGGCTTCCGTTCGCATAGGCTCACGGAACCCGCTCTAGCTTGTTGTTCGATGGAGCAAATACCTCCGATCAAATGATTCCGCCTGATCGGAGTTTGCTTTAGGCCTAGCCTGGGGGCGGCAGGCTCCCGGCCGGCAGGCGCTACAGGCCCGCGCCGCGGCGCCGCTCGATCTCGCGCCAGCGGGCGACGTTGCGGTTGTGCTCCTCGAGGGTGCGGGCGAAGGCGTGGCCGCCGCTGCCATTGGCGACGAAATAGAGATCCTCGGTCGCGGCCGGGCGGGTCACGGCCCGCAGCGCGGCGACGCCCGGCGCGGCGATCGGCGCCGGCGGCAGGCCCTTCACCTTGTAGGTGTTGAAGGGGTGGTCGCGGTCGAGGTCGGCGCGGCTCAGCGGGCGGTCGAGCGGGGCGCCGTCGGCGGCGGCATAGGCGACGGTCGGGTCGGATTGCAGCGGCATCCCCGCCCGAAGGCGGTTGAGGAAGACGGCGGCGATGCGCGGCCGCTCCTCCGGCACCGATGTCTCGCGCTCGACGATGCTGGCGAGGATCAGCGCCTCGCGCGGCGTCGCCAGCGGCAGGTTCTCGGCGCGGCCGGTCCAGGCCTCGGACAGGGCCTGGAGCATGGCAGCCTCGGCGCGGCGGAGCAGCGCGGCGCGGTTGTCGCCCAGCTGGTAGGCATATGTCTCGGGCAGGACCATGCCCTCGGCCAGGGAGGGCAGTTCGCCGGTGAGGCCCTCGGTGCCGTTCAGGATGGCGGCGATCTGGCGGGCGGTAAGGCCCTCGGGGATGGTCAGCCGGCGCTGCACCGGCCGGGCATGGCGGAGGATGCCGAGCACCTGTGCCATCGAGGCGCCGGGCGGGAAGGCGAATTCGGCAGCGCGCAGGGGCCCCTCCCCCCGCGTCGCCAGGGTGGCGAGGGCGAAGAGGCGGGGCTCGTCGATCACCCCGGCGCGGTCGAGGGTGGCGGCGATCACATCAATCCCGCCGCGCGGGATGACGAGCTGGGCCTGCTCAACCAGCGGCCCGGGGGCTTGGTAGCGATGCCAGGCCCAGCCGGCGCCGGCCACGATGAGAAGGGCCAGGGCGGCGAGGGCCGCCCCGGCGATGCGCAGGCCCCGCCTCAGGGCGCCGCGCGGAAGACGATGCTGGCGTTGGTGCCGCCGAAGCCGAAGCTGTTCGACAGCGCCACCTCGATCTTCCGCTCCTGTGCCACCTTGGCGACCCGGTCGATCGGGCTGTCCTTCGAGGGCTTCTCGAGGTTCAGCGTCGGCGGGGCGATGCCGTCGCGGATGGCGAGGATGGAGAAGATGCCCTCCACCGCGCCGGCCGCGCCGAGCAGGTGGCCGATGGCCGACTTGGTCGAGGACATCGCCAGGCCGCGGGCATCCACGCCCCAGAGCCGCTCCACCGCGCCGAGCTCGAGGTCGTCGCCGAGCGGCGTCGAGGTGCCGTGGGCATTGACATACTGCACCTCGCCCGGGGCGACGCCGGCGCTTTTCAGCGCCGCGCGCATGGAGCGGAAGGCGCCGTCGCCGGTGTCGGAGGGGGCGGTGATGTGGTGCGCGTCGCCCGACATGCCGTAGCCGATGACCTCGGCGTAGATCTTCGCGCCGCGCTTCCTGGCGTGCTCGTACTCCTCGAGCACGACGACGCCGGCGCCCTCGCCCATGACGAAGCCGTCGCGGCCCTCGTCCCAGGGGCGGGAGGCCTCGGCCGGGGTGTCGTTATAGGCGGTGGACAGCGCGCGGGAGGCGCAGAAGCCGGCCATGCCGATCTCGCTGACCGCGGCCTCGGCGCCGCCGGCGACCATCACGTCGGCATCGCCGAAGGCGATCAGCCGGGCAGCGTCGCCGAGGGCGTGCACGCCGGTCGCGCAGGCCGTCACCACCGCATGGTTCGGCCCCTTGAAGCCGTAGCGGATGGAGACATGCCCGGAGGCGAGGTTGATCAGCGCGCTCGGGATGAAGAAGGGCGAGACGCGCTTGCCCTTGCCCTGGGCGATGAGCTGCGAGCTCTCGTAGATGGTGGTGAGGCCGCCGATGCCGGAGCCGATCATCACGCCGGTGGCGCAGCGGCCCTCCTCATCCTCCGGCATCCAGCCGGAATCCTCGACCGCTTCCACCGCCGCCACGACGGCGAGCTGGATGAAGCGGTCCATCTTCTTCTGGTCCTTGACCGGGATCCATTCGGCGAGGTCGAGCCCGCCCTCGGCCCGGGTCCCGACCGGCACCTGGCCGGCGACCTTGGCCGGCAGGTCCTTCACGTCGAAGGACTGGATGGCGGCGATGCCGCTCTGCCCTTCGATGAGGCGCTTCCAGACCCGCTCGACACCGAGGCCGAGCGGGCTGGCGATGCCCATGCCGGTGACGACGACGCGCCGCGGCGCGGCAGTCTGTGCGAACACGCTACACCCTCTTCCCGGTCTCGATCTGGCGCCCTGGGGGCTTCAGCCCTTCTGGCCGTCGATATAGGCGATCGCGTCCTTCACCGTGGTGATCTTCTCGGCCGCATCGTCCGGGATCTCCACGCCGAAGGCCTCCTCGAAGGCCATGACCAGCTCGACGGTGTCGAGGCTGTCGGCGCCCAGGTCGTCGATGAAGGAGGCGTCCTCGGTCACCTTGGCCTCATCCACGCCGAGATGCTCGACGACGATCTTCTTAACCTTCTCGGCGGTCTCGCTCATCGCGTGCCAGTCTCCAAATCAACAGCCATGCCCCTGGCGTCGACCAGCCCATGCCCGGAATCGCGGCGTGCCGCACGGGGGCGGTCGGTTGGTCAACGCGGAACCCGGAGGGGGCGTAGGCGGTGTTGGCGATGCTGGCAAGTCCCTTTGGTGGCTTCCGCCCGGCCCGAAGGGATGACGCGGCGCAGCATCAGCGCGGCGGGGCGGCCAGCTGTGCCAGGCGGGCCACGCCCATCATCGCCTCGATGGCGGCCGAGGGCGAGACGAGGCAGGCGAGGCCGGTGGCGATCGCCAGATGTAGGTCGGCGCCCTGAGCGAGCACGGCGAAGGGGGCGGCGACGGCGGCGGCGCCGAGCAGCCACCAGGGCCCGTCCGGCCAGGGGCCGACCAGGGAGTCGCGGGGGAATCGGGGCGGATTGAGACGCACCATCGCTGCCTCGGCTGCTGCGGCTGAAGCGGGCGAGGCAGTCTCGGGTTGCGCGGGCGGCGACGCAACAAAAAGCGACGGGCGAGCGGGCCGCTGCCGCTCAGATCATCGCCATGCCGCCGTTCACGTGCAGCGTCTGCCCGGTGACCCAGGCCGCCTCGGCGCTGGCGAGGTAGACGACGGCGGCGCCGATGTCCTCCGGCGTGCCCATGCGGCCGGCGGGGATGCGCTCCAGCAGCTTGGTGCGGGCGGCCTCGGGCAGGGCGTCGGTCATCGCCGTCTTGACGAAGCCGGGGGCCACGACGTTCACCGTGACGCCGCGCGTCGCCACCTCCTGCGCCAGCGACTTGCTCATCCCGATGAGGCCGGCCTTGGCGGCGGCGTAGTTGGCCTGGCCGGCATTGCCGGTGACGCCGACGATGGAGGCGATGGAGACGATGCGGCCGTGCCGGCGCTTCATCATCCCCCGGAGCGCGGCGCGGGCCAGGCGGAAGGGGGCGGTGAGGTCGACCTCGAGCACCGCGGCCCAGTCGGCGTCGCCCATCCGCAGCGCCAGCATGTCGCGGGTGAAGCCGGCATTGTTCACCAGGATGTCGAGGCTGCCGAGCCTGCCCTCCACCTGCTCGACGAGTGCGGCAGGCGCCGCCGGGTCGGCAAGGTCGGCGGGGGCGACCAGCACGCCCTCGCCCAGCTCGGTGGCGAGCGCCTCGAGCTCCGCGGCGCGGCGGCCGGTCAGCGCCAGCTTCGCCCCGCGGGCATGGAGGGCGCGGGCGGTGGCGGCGCCGATGCCGCCCGTCGCGCCGGTGACCAGGGCGGTGCGGCCGGTCAGGTCGAACATGGGGGAGCTCCCGTCATGGGTTGAGGCCGCGGGCGGCCGGGTCGAAGGAGGCGGCGGTCGTGAGGTCGAACCAGGCGGCGGCATCGGCCTCGCCGGCGCCACCCAGCGCGAAGTGGCGGCCGAGGCCGGGGATGTAGAGCTGGTCGATGAAGAGGTGCGGCGCCTCCTGGGCGACGACGAAGCGCTGGCCGCCGCCCTCCGCCGTGACGCCCGGCCCGGCATGGGCGGCGATCAGGACGCCGGGCTTCGGCCGGACGCGGACGATGATGTCGCAATCCGTCCAGGCCGGCGGCAGGGCGAGCTGGCGGCGGGCGGCCTCGACCAGGGTGATGCCGGCGGTGCGGGCGCGGGAGAGGAGGAGCACCATGCGGTCCTCCTCCATCCACCAGGGCGAGTTCAGCAGCGGCAGCAGCGCCTGGCCGCCGGTGCCGAGGTAGCGGCGGGCGGCGAAGCGGTAGAGCATGTTGTCCTCGGCCAGCAGCACGCGGCGCTTGGCGATGAGGCCGCCATTGCGCTGGTAGGCGAAGCGGCCCAGCGCATCCGGGTCCGGGTCGCTGGCGAGGGTCTTGCGCGGGCCGTGGTTGGCGTTGCGCCACTGATAGCCCTCTGCCTCCATGCGGAGGGTGCTGTTGCGGTACCAGTCCTCGTTCACCGGGTTGGCGGGCATCGGGGTTGGGATCCTCGCAGGGGTGAGAGACCTGCGGTTGAACATGGTCGCCCCGGTTGCGCGATTGAGTTCCACGTGATCGGGATGGCAGGGGTTCAGAGGGTCTTGAGGAAGGCCTCGACCTCGGCGGGGGTGCCGATGGCGCTGGCCGTGGCGTCCGGCGCGTTGCGCTTCATCAGGCCGGTGAGGACGCGGCCGGCACCGAGCTCGACGAAGCGGTCGCAGCCCATCGCCGCCATGCCGCCGACGCATTCGCGCCAGCGGACGGTGGCCGTCACCTGCTCGACCAGCAGGCGGCGGATCTCGGCCGGTTCGGTCGCCTTGGCGGCAGTGACATTGGCGATCACCGGAACGAGGGGGGCCTTGATCATCGCCTCGGCCAGGGCCGCGGCCATGGCATCGGCGGCGGGCGCCATCAGCGCGCAGTGGAAGGGGGCGGAGACGGGGAGCGGCAGGGCGCGCTTCACGCCGAGCCCGGGCGCGGCGGCGATGGCGCGCTCGACGGCCGCCTTGGCCCCGGAAATGACCACCTGGCCGCCGCCATTGTCGTTGGCGATCTGCAGCACCTCCTCCTCGCCGGTCTCCGGGTCGGCCTTGGCGGCGTCGCAGATAGCCTGGGCCTGGGGCAGCTCGGCGCCGAGGAGGGCGGCCATGGCGCCGGTGCCGGGCGGCGTCGCCTTCTGCATCGCCTCGCCGCGGAGGCGGAGCAGGCGGGCGGCGGTCGGGAGGTCGAAGGCGCGGGCGGCGGTCAGCGCGCTGTACTCGCCGAGGGAATGGCCGGCGACGAGGGCGACCTTGGCCGGGAGCTCGAAGCCCCCCTCGCCTTCCAGCACCCGCAGCACGGCGACGGAATGGGCCATCAGCGCGGGCTGGGCATTGACGGTGAGGGTGAGCTCCTCCGGCGGGCCCTCGAACATCAGGCGGGAGAGGTGCTGCTTCAGCGCCTCGTCGACCTCCTGGAAGACCTCGCGGGCGACCGGAAAGGCGGCGGCGAGGTCGCGGCCCATGCCGGGGGCCTGGCTGCCCTGGCCGGGGAAGACGAAGGCCATTGCCATGGACGGTTCCTCAGAGCGTGCGCGGTTGGCGGGCGGGCCTACCGGCCTGTCACAGCCCTGTCAATCGGCGCCTCAAGGGGAGGCGGCGACGCTGCGGGCGACGCCCTGCGCCACGGGCGGGAGCTGGGAGGTCAGCGCGTTCTGCACCGCCTGGGAGGCGCCGCCCTGCGCCGGAGCCTGCGGCGGGGGCTCGGCAGCGGCCTCGGCGGGCGGGGCGGGTGGCGGCGGGATGACGACCGGCGGCGACGGCGCGGGCGGCAGGGCGGCGGTCCCGCCGGCGGGGGCGGGCGCGGCGGAGGCGGGCTGGGGCTGCGCGGCGGCGGCCGTCGCCGCGGCGACGGCTGGGGTCGCGGGCGGCTCGGTCGTGTAGTCGGGGACGATGCGGGCCTGGGTGCCGGCGATGACCAGGACCCGCTGGCCGACGACGAGCGGCGTCTGGTCGCGCTGCGTCACCGAGATCAGCTCGTTCTTGCCGGTGGTGCGGACTACGTATTCGAAGGCCTTGGTGTCGCCCGCCACATGCTCCGCCGTGGTGCCGATCAGCCCGCCGATCAGCGCGCCGCCGACGCCGCCGAGCGCCGAGCCGATCCCGCCCCCCGGCGTCTGGGCACCGAGCACGCCGCCCGCCGCCGCGCCGGTCGCGGCGCCGGTGCTGCCCTCGGCGGTGACGCTCACCTCGCGCCGGCCGACGACCATGCCCTGCTCCACCTTGTTCGCCTGCTGGACGGCGCGCGTGGCGTAGGTGTCCGGCGAGTAGTCGGCACCGCAGGCGGCGAGCAGCAGGAGGGGAAGAATACGCGGGAGACGTCGCAAGAGTGGTTCACCGTTCCGGGTTGGAGGAATTTGCTGCGCTGCATAATGCGGATGGGGGGTGTTTGTCATCCTGTGCCTCGGTAGCCTAGCCTGCGGCCCGGGGAGCAAGGCCGGGCCGCACGCCACCGCCGGGGGCAGAGAGCCATGGACATCCGCTTGAACCGTCGCACCATGCTGGCCGGGGCTGCCGGCCTGGCCATGCCGCGCCTTGCCGCCGCCCAAGGGCAGCGGGTGCTGAAATTCATCCCGCAGATCGACCTCGCCTTCCTCGATCCGCACTGGACCACGGCCTATGTGACCCGTGGCCACGGGCACCTGGTCTTCGACACGCTCTACGGCCAGGACAGCAGCTTCAAGGCCTCGCCGCAGATGGTGGAGGGGCATGTCGTCGAGAATGACGGCCGGCTTTGGACGCTGACCCTGCGGCCGGGGCTGCTCTGGCATGACGGGGAGCGGGTGCTGGCACGGGACTGCGTCGCCAGCATCCGGCGCTGGGCGAAACGGGATGCGCTGGGCGGCGCGCTGATGGCCGCGACCGAGGAGCTCTTGGCGCCCGACGACCGGACCATCCGCTTCCGCCTCTCCCGCCCCTTCCCGCTCCTGCCTGAGGCGCTGGGCAAGGTCAGCTCGCCCATGCCGGCGATGATGCCGGAGCGGCTGGCCGAGACCGACCCGTTCAAGCAGGTCACCGAGATGGTCGGCAGCGGGCCCTTCCGCTTCCTCGCCGATGAACGGGTGGCGGGCTCGCGCAACGTCTATGCGAGGTTCGAGAAATACCTCCCGCGCGAGGGGCGGCGGGCCGACTGGAATGCCGGGCCGAAGCTCGTCCATCTGGACCGGGTGGAGTGGACCACCATCCCCGATGCGGCGACCAAGGTGGCGGCGATCCAGCGCGGCGAGCAGGACTGGTGGGAGAACCCGACGCATGACCTGCTGCCGCTGCTGCGGCGGGACCGGCGCATCCGCATCGAGGTGAACAACCCGACCGGCACCGTCTGCATGATGCGGCCGAACCACCTGCAACCGCCCTTCGACAAGCCGGAGGCGCGGCAGGCGCTGCTGCATGCCTTCGACCAGGCCGCCTTCATGCAGGCGGTCGTCGGCGACGATGCGGCGATGTACCACGTGCCGCACGGCATCTTCTGCCCCGGCACGCCCATGGCGAGCGAGGCGGGGCTCGAGCCGCTGACGGGGGCACGGGACTACGGGAAGGGCCGGCGGCTGCTGGCCGAGGCGGGCTATGGCGGCGAGACGGTCGCCCTGCTGGTCGCCACCGACTACCCCCATCTCAAGGCGATCGGCGAGGTGATGGCGGATGCGATGGGCAAAATCGGCCTCAAGGTCGACTACATCGCCACCGACTGGGGCACCATGCTGCAGCGCCGGAACAACCGCGGGCCGGTGGCGCAGGGCGGGTGGAGCTGCCTCAACACCAGCTGGGAGGGGGCGGACCACATGGACCCGGCCAGCCACTACGCCATCCGCGGCAACGGGAAGGAGACCGGCGCCTGGCCGGGCTGGTGCGTGAGCGAGCGGCTGGAGCAGCTGCGGGATGCCTGGTTCGCCGCGCCGGACCTGGCCGGGCAGCAGGCGGCCTGCCGCGAGATGCAGGTGCAGGCGATGCGGGACGTACCCAGCATCCCGCTCGGGCAGTACATCCAGCCGACGGCCTACCGGACCAGCGTGACCGGCGTCGCCAAGGGCTTCCCGACCTTCTGGGGGGTGCAGAAGGGGTAGATCGGCCCTTGCTTCCGGCGGGGCGGCGTGCTTTACGCCCCGCTTCCCTGCCGCCGCGGAGGCATCGCGCGCGGCTATGCCCATTTGCGCGCCCGGCATCCCGCCTGTCGCCACGGGCTGAGACAGCCAGAGGGAGTGCACATGCCGCTCTATGAAAGCGTGTTCATCGCACGCAACGACGTCACCCAGCAGCAGGTCGAGGCGATTGCCGAGCAGGTGGCCGCCGTCGTCGCCGAGCAGGGCGGCGAGGTCAAGAAGCGCGAGTACTGGGGCCTGCGCGGCCTCGCCTACCGCATCAAGAAGAACCGCAAGGGGCACTACATGCTCCTCGGCATCGACACCGTCCCGGCGGCGATGCAGGAGGCCGAGCGCCAGCTGGGCCTCAACGAGGACGTGCTCCGCGTCATGACGCTCCGCGTCGAGGCGATCGACGAGGCGCCGTCGGCCATCCTCTCCCGCCGTGGCGAGGAACGCGAGCGCGACCGCGGCTTCCGCGGCCCCCGCCCGCCGGGGCGCTTCAGCAGCGGCCGGCGCGAGCGCGGCGACGAGCGCGAGGAATTCCGTGCCCGCCCGCGCGACGAGATGACCGATCCCTCCATGGGCGGCGAGGAGTAAGCCATGTCCGACGAGATCCCCGCTTCCGACATGACGCCGGCGGCGCGCCGCCCGGCCGTCGGCGCGCGCCGGCCCTTCTACCGGCGCCGCAAGTCCTGCCCCTTCTCCGGCCCGAACGCGCCGAAGATCGACTATAAGGACGTGCGCCTGCTGAGCCGCTTCCTCTCCGAGCGTGGCAAGATCGTCCCCAGCCGCATCACCGCGGTCAGCGCCAAGAAGCAGCGCGAGCTGGCGAACGCCATCAAGCGTGCCCGCTTCCTGGCCCTGCTGCCTTACGTCATCAACGACTGACGGGCGGGACCCGGGGTAGTGAGGCGTGGCGGCGGTGACGGCATCAGCACCACTCGGCCGGTCTAGTGAGGGCCTGATGGCGGCGGCGGCCGCGGCCCTGGCCGCGACCGTCTGCGCGCTCTGGGCCTTCCGCGGCCTGCCGGGCGGCACGGTGCTGTTCTGGCTGACGCCGTTCCCGCTCTTCGCGGCCGGGCTCGGCTTCGGGCTCGGCAGCGCGGTGGCGGGGGCGGTGCTGGCGGCGGTGCTGGTGGCGCTGGCCGGCGGCGGCCTGCCGATGCTGGTCTTCCTGCTGCTCTTCGGCGTGCCGGTGCCGCTGCTGCTGGGGGCGGCGATGCGCGGCGGCGGGTTCGGCCTGTCGCTGCCGCTGGCGCTGCTCGGGCTCTGGCCGGTTTCCGTGCTGCTTTGCGCCGCGCTCTTCCTCGTCGATGATGGCGGGCTGGAGCCGGCGATGCGGCGCGCGGTGGAGATCGCCCTCGCCCGGCTCGGCCTGCCGGCGCAGGAGATGCTGGTCGCCGAGCTGGTGCGGGTGAAGGCGGCGGCGATCGGCTTCTGGGCCTGCATCGCCCTGCTGGCCAATGCGGCGGGGGCGGAGCGCTTCCTCGCCCGGCGCGGCTGGCTGCAGGGGCCGCGCATCCCGTGGAGCGCGGTGCGGCTGCCGGGCTGGTACCTGCCGCTGCCGGCCATCGCCGCAGGCTTCTTCCTGGCGGCGCCCGAGGACGGGGATGCGGTCGCGCTCTCCGCCCTGCTGCTGCTGCTGGTGCCGCTCTTCCTGCAGGGCTGCGCCGGGGTGCATGCGCGGGTGCGCGGCCGGCCGGGCGCGGCGGCGATGCTGGCGGGCTTCTACCTGTTGATGCTGCTCTTCCTGCAAATCATGGGCCCCGGCCTCGTCGGCCTCGGCCTCTACGACCAAATCCGGCGGCGCCCGGCGCCGCGCAACAGCTGACGAGAGAGTTCAACCCATGATCGACATCATCCTGATGCAGCGCGTCGAGAAACTCGGCCAGATGGGCGAGGTGGTGAAGGTGAAGCCGGGCTATGCCCGCAACTTCCTCCTCCCCCTCGGCAAGGCGATCCGCGCGAACAAGGCGAATCTCGAGAAGTTCGAGCAGCAGCGTGCCCAGCTCGAGGCGCAGAACCTCAAGCGCCGCGAGGAAGCCGAGCGTGTGGCCGAGCGGATGGACGGCCTCACCGTCACCATCATCCGCCAGGCGGGTGAGAGCGGCGGCCTCTATGGCAGCGTCTCGGCGCGCGACATCGCCGACCTCTGCAAGGAGGGTGGGCTGACCGTCTCCCGCAGCCAGGTACTGCTGGAGCAGCCGATCAAGACGCTGGGCCTCACCAAGGTGCGCGTCGAGCTGCACCCGGAGGTGCATATCCCGGTGACCGTCAACGTCGCACGCAGTCAGGAGGAGGCCGAGCGCCAGGCCCGCGGCGAGGAGATCGTCCGCGAGGAGGAGCCGAGCCTCGAGGACGAGCTGCGCGCCGAGATCGGCGCGGCGATGGACGATCGCTGATATCCCCACGACAGCGCTGCGCGTTGCCGTGGGGCCCCGGTTTACGGGCGCTTGGTGAGCAGCGCGTTGGCATCCTTCCGTGGCAAAGCCACGGAAGGCGCAGACCGAAAGGGAGCCGTGAGGCTCCCTTTTTTCGTCATGAGCGGGGGAAGTCGTAGAGGCGGGCGGGGTTGTCGACGAGGATGCGCTGGCGGGCGGCGGCGTCGGGGACCCAGGTGGTGAGCAAGTCGAAGAGGACGGCGTCGTCGGGCTTGTTGTCGGGCTTCTCGGTCGGGTGGGGCCAATCGCTGCCCCAGACCATCTTGTCGGGCGCGATCTGGGCAAAGGCGCGGGCCACGGCGCTGGTATCGGCATAGGCGGGCGGGCCGGACTTGGTGTCCATATATGCGCCGGAGAGCTTCATCCAGACATTGCCCTTCTCCAGCAGCGACTTGACGAAGGCGAAGGTCGGGTCGCTCGTGCCGGTGGGCTGCGGCACATGCGCCAAGTGGTCGAAGACCAGGGTGGCGTCGACGCGCTGAAACAGCTCGCGCTGGGCCATGATGACGGGCGCGGGCGCGTTGATCTGGATGTGCCAGCCCATCGGTTTGATGCGGCGGGCGAGCGGCTCCATCATCCCGGGCGTCGTCGCACCCGCCTGGGCCAGGTTGAAGCGGATGCCGCGGATGCCGGCGGCGTGCAGCCGCTGCAGCTCGGCATCCTCCACCTTGTCGTTGACCACCGCGACGCCGCGGAAATTGGGGCCGAGCGCGGCCATCCCCAGCAGCGTCGGGCTGTTGTCGGTGCCGTAGAGCGAGGGCTGCACGACGACGCCGCGCGTCGTGCCGATGCGGCGCTGAAGCGCGCGGTAGTCATCGGGCGAGGCGTTGGGCGCGGGCAGGCCGCCGGGCGCGGGCGGGTACTTGTCGTTGTAGATGTGGAAGTGGCAGTCCGTGGCGTTGGGCGGCGCCTGGAGCTTGGGCTTCTCCGTGCCGACGGAAAAGGGGACGGTCTGGGCGAGCGCCCGAGGAACAAAGGCTGGCGCGGCGAGCAGGCTGGCGCCGGCGGCCAGCGCGGTGCGGCGCGTGGCGGCGGTCTCTGTCATGCGGGTTTCCTCCTTCGGGCCTCCATGGGCCGTGCGGAGGGAGGCTAGGCCGGCATCCCGGCGAGGAAAAGGGCGCGCCCCCCGCGGACCGCGCCCTCATTCAACCTACCGTGCCCTGCGCCGTCCCGCAGCTTCACCGTGGGACGGTTGCCGAAGCTTCCAAAGGCCCGCGAAAAGCGGGGAGTGTCAGGCCGCCTTCGCCATCCCGCGCAGCACGTAGTGCAGGATGCCGCCGTTCTTGTAGTACTCGACCTCGTCAGCGGTATCGATGCGGCTGAGGACCTTGGTGCGGGTCTCGGTGCCGTCGGCGCGGCGGATGACGAGGTCCAGCGTCTGGCGAGGCGAGAGCTGCTCGAGACCAAGGATGTCGACCACCTCGTCGCCCTGGATGCTGAGGCTCTTGCGATCCTCGCCATTCATGAAGACCAGCGGCAGGACGCCCATGCCGACCAGGTTCGAGCGGTGGATGCGCTCGAAGCTCTCGGCGATGACGGCCTTCACGCCGAGCAGGAAGGTACCCTTCGCCGCCCAGTCGCGCGACGAGCCGGTGCCGTATTCCTTGCCGCCGAACACGACCAGCGGCACGCCCTCGGCCTTGTACTTCATCGCCACGTCGTAGATCGGCGCGACTTTGCCCGAGGGGTGGTGCTTGCTGACGCCGCCCTCCGTGCCGGGGACCATCTCGTTCTTGATGCGGATATTGGCGAAGGTGCCCCGCATCATGACCTCATGGTTGCCGCGGCGGGCGCCGTAGCTGTTGAAGTCGTCCTGCCGGACCTGGTGCTCCAGCAGGTATTCGCCGGCCGGGCTCGACTTCCGGATGTTGCCAGCGGGCGAGATGTGGTCGGTGGTGATGCTGTCCGCCAGCTCGGCCAGGACGCGGGCGCCATGGACCGAGGTCACCGGCTTGATGTCGGCCGACATGCCGTCGAAATAGGGCGGGTTCTGCACGTAGGTGGAGCCGCTGTTCCAGCGATAGGTGTCGCTGTCCGCATCGACGCGGATGGCCTGCCACTGCGCCGGGCCCTTGAACACGTCGCCGTAGCGGCCCTGGAACATCTCGCGCGTCACGCAGGCATGGACGGTGTCGTTCACCTCCTTCTGCGTCGGCCAGATGTCCTTGAGGTAGACCGGCTGGCCGTCCGAGCCGGTGCCGATCGGCTCCTTGGTGATGTCCTTGGTGATGGTGCCAGCCAGCGCATAGGCGACGACCAGCGGCGGTGAGGCCAGGTAGTTGGCGCGCACGTTGGCATGCACGCGGCCCTCGAAGTTGCGGTTGCCCGACAGCACCGAGGCGGCGACCAGCTTGTTGTTCTCGATAGCGTCCACGATCGGGTCCGGCAGCGGGCCGGAGTTGCCGATGCATGTGGTGCAGCCATAGCCGACGGTCTGGAAGCCGATGGCGTCGAGATCCGACTGCAGGCCGGACTTCTCGAAATACTCGGTGACCACCTGGCTGCCCGGGGCGAGCGAGGTCTTCACCCAGGGCTTCGGCGAGAGCCCCTTCTCCCGCGCCTTGCGGGCGACGAGGCCGGCGGCGACCATCACATAGGGGTTCGATGTGTTGGTGCAGCTGGTGATCGCGGCGATGACCACGTCGCCATGGCCGAGGTCGTAATTGGCGCCCTCGACGGGGACGCGCTTGGTGGCCTTGTCACCGGGCACGCCCATGGTGCCGGCGGCGAGATCCTTTGCGAAGCTGGTCGCGGCGTTGGACAGCGCCACGCGGTCCTGCGGGCGCTTCGGGCCGGCGAGGGAGGGCTCGACGGTCGCCATGTCGAGCTCGAGCGTGTCGGTGAAGACCGGGTCGGGCGAGCCGCTGTCGCGCCACATGCCCTGGGCGCGGCAATAGGCCTCGACCAGCTTGATGCGGTGCTCCTCGCGCCCGGAGAGGCGGAGATAGCCGATGGTAACGGCATCGACCGGGAAGAAGCCGCAGGTCGCGCCGTATTCGGGTGCCATGTTGCCGATGGTGGCGCGGTCGGCGAGCGGCAGGTCATCGAGGCCAGGGCCGAAGAACTCGACGAACTTGCCGACGACGCCCTTCTTGCGCAGCATCTGCGTGACGGTCAGCACGAGGTCGGTGGCCGTCACGCCCTCGCGCAGCTTGCCGGTCAGCTTGAAGCCGATGACGTCCGGGATGAGCATGGCGATCGGCTGGCCGAGCATCGCGGCCTCGGCCTCGATGCCGCCGACGCCCCAGCCGAGCACGCCGAGGCCGTTGACCATCGTCGTGTGGCTGTCCGTGCCGTAGCAGCTGTCGGGATAGACATAGGTGTCGCCGATGTCCTGCGCGGTCCAGGCGACCTGGGCGAGGTATTCGAGGTTCACCTGGTGGCAGATGCCGGTGCCGGGCGGGACGACGCGGAAATTGTCGAAGGCGGCCTGGCCCCAGCGGAGGAACTCGTAGCGCTCGCCGTTGCGCTGGAACTCGATGTCCACGTTCTTCTGGAGCGCCTGCGGCGTGCCGGAGACATCGACCATGACCGAGTGGTCGATGACGAGGTCGACGGGGACGAGCGGGTTCACCTTCCGCGGGTCGCCGCCGAGGGCGATGATGCCGTCGCGCATCGCAGCGAGATCGACCACGGCGGGGACGCCGGTGAAGTCCTGCATCAGGATGCGGGAGGGGCGGAAGGGCACTTCGCGGTCGGAATGGCCAGCGGGAAGCCAGCCGGCGATCGACTTCGCATCCTCGACCGTGTAGCTGCGGCCGTCCTCGTAGCGGAGGACGTTCTCGAGCAGCACCTTCAGGCTGTAGGGCAGGCGCGCGATGTCGCCGATCGAGCGGGCCGCCTCGGGCAGGCTGAAATAGTTGTAGGTCTTGCCGTCCACCTCGAGGGTGCGGCGGGTCTTCAGGCTGTCCTGCCCGATCATACGCATGGTGCGGGGGCCCTTTTTCCTCAAACCGCATCGACTATGCTGCGATGCGGGGCTGGCGGTTTTAACCACGCTGCCGCGGGCTGGTCCATGCCCCCGCGGTTGTCAAGGCCAGATGAGAAGGGTTCGCAACTGGCCATGCTGCAAGCGGAAAACCTGGCCTGCCGGCGTGGTGAAAGAGTCGTCTTCGCAGGGCTTTCATTCAAGGTGGAGCCGGGCGCGGCAGTGCTGTTGACCGGCGAGAATGGCGCCGGGAAATCGACCCTGCTGCGGCTGCTGGCCGGGCTGCTGGCGCCGGCGGAGGGGCGGCTGCTGTGGCAGGGCGTGGATGCCTTCGCCGACCGCGCGGCGCATGCCGGGCGGCTGCGCTACCTCTCGCATGCCGATGCGCTGAAGCCGGCGCTGACGGCGCGGGAGAATCTCGGCTTCTTCGCCAGGCTCTGGGGCGGCGAGGTGGGGGCGGCGCTCGACCAGCTTGGGCTCGCACCGCTCGCGGAGCTGCCGGCGCGAGTGCTGTCCTCCGGGCAGAAGCGGCGGCTGGCGCTGGCGCGGCTGGCCCTGGCCCCGGCGCCGCTCTGGCTGCTCGACGAGCCGACGGTCGGGCTCGATGCGGCCTCCGTGGAGCGGCTGGGGGGGCTGCTGGCGCGGCACAGGGCGCAGGGCGGGATGGTGCTGGCGGCGACGCATCTGCCCTTGCCCCTGCCGGACGCGCGGGAGCTGCGGCTGTGAGGGGGTTCGCGGCGCTGCTCGGGCGGGAGCTGCGGCTCGCCTTGCGGCATCCGGCGGATTCGCTGGCGGCGGTGCTGTTCTTCGTCCTGGTGGCCGCGCTCTTCCCCTTCGGCATCGGGCCGGCGCCGGAAGCGCTGGCGCGGCTGGCGCCCGGGGCCCTGCTGGCGGCGGGGCTGCTGGCGGCGCTGCTGCCGCTCGACCGGCTCTTCGGCGCGGATGCGGAGGATGGGACGCTCGACCAGCTGCTGCTGTCGGGGATGGGGGCGGCGGCGGTCGCGCTGGCCAAGGCGGTCGCGCATTGGCTGGTGACGGGGCTGCCGCTGCTGGTGGCGACGCCCATCGCCGGCGCCATGCTCAACCTGGCGACGGAGGCCTGGCCGGCGGCGATGGCGGCGCTCGGCCTGGCGACGGGGTTCCTGTCGCTGCTGGGGACGGCGGGGGCGGCGCTGACGCTGGGCGCGCGGCGCGGCGGGGTACTGCTGCCGCTGCTGGTGCTGCCGCTCGCCATCCCGGCCGCCATCTTCGGCGCGGCGGGGATCGAGGCGGCGGCCGCGGGGCTGGAGGCGCGGCCCTATCTGCTGCTGCTCGGGGCGCTGGTCGCTGCGGCGCTGCCGCTGGCGCCGCTGGCGGCCGGGGCGGCACTTCGGGTGGAGTAGGGCGATGGCCTGGGCGGTGACCTTGCGCCTCGACGGGGCAGCGGCGCGGCGGGTGGAGGGCTTGCGGGCGGCGCTGCTCCGGGCAGAGGGCGAGGCGGCGCGGCCCCCGCCCTATCCGCCGCACATTACCCTGGCGCTCGCCGCGCAGGCGGTGCCGCAGGAGGCGCTGGCCCTCATGGCGGGATGGGATGCGATGCCGCTCGCGCTCGCCGGGCTGGCGGTATTTCCTGGCACGCCGTCGGTGGTCTGGGCGGTGCCGGTGGTGACCGAGGCGCTGCTCGCCCGGCATGCGGCGCTGCATCGGGCGCTCGGCGACTGCGGATGCCATCCGCATTACCGCCTCGGCGCCTGGGTGCCGCATGTGACGCTGAGCCTTGAGGGGCGGCTTCCGGGCGGGGCGGCCCTGGGCGCGGCGGCCGAGGCCTGGACGGGGCCGGTCGAGGGCTGGCTCGACCGGGCCGAGCTCGTGGAGCTGCCGGCGGTACGGGTGGCCTGGGGCATGGCGCTTCCGCAGCCCGCCCCCAGATCGGACGGGTGATGGAGGGTCCACTGCCATGCTCGGACGCGTGCTGTCGGCTGCCTCGGGCCTACTGCTCGGGGCCTGTTCGGTCTTCGGCGTGAGGTCGGGGACGGAAGAGCCGCGCTTCTCCGTGGCGGGGCAGCTCGGCGAGGTGGAGATCCGCGACTATGCCCCTCGCGTGGCGGCTGAGACGCTGGTTGCAGCCGGGAGCGAGGAGGCGGCGCGGCAGGAGGGGTTCCGCCGGCTCGCCCGCTACATCTTCGGCGGCAACCGGGGCCAGGCGCGGATCGCCATGACGGCGCCGGTGGCCCAGGCGCCGGAGCGGATCGCCATGACCGCGCCGGTCGGGCAGTCGCCGGCGGCGGGGGGCTGGGTGATCCGCTTCTTCCTGCCCGCCTCGATCCCGAGCGCGGAGGCGGCGCCGGTGCCGGAGGACGGGCGCGTCACCATCGCCAGCGTTCCGGGCGAGCGGGTCGCCGTGCTGCGCTATGCCGGGGTGCCGAATGCCAAGGCGGCCGCCGCCGCGCGGGCGCGGCTGCTGGCGGCGCTCGCCGCCGGGCCCTGGCAGGCGGAGGGCGAGGCCTTCGATTGGTTCTACGACCCGCCCTGGACCCTGCCGCCGCTACGGCGGAACGAGGCGGCGGTGCGCGTCAGCCGCCGGCCGGGGGCGTAGCGAGGCCGGTCGCCACCCGCTCCAGCACGGCGAGGCAGGCGGCGAGGTCCTCCTCCGGGATGCCGGCCAGGATCTCGGCGCGGACCAGCGTCGCCGCGGCCTCGATGCGCTGGATCAGCGGCAGGGCGCGCTCGGTCAGGTGCAGGGTCTTGGCGCGGCGGTCCTGGGCGGAGCTGCGGCGCTCGACCAGCCCCTCGCCTTCCAGCCAGTCGAGGGTGCGGACCAGGGTCGGCCCCTCGATCAGCAGCCGGTTGGCGAGGTCCTTCTGGGTCAGCCCGTCCCCGCAGCGCGAGAGGGTCAGGAGGGCGAGCCAGCGTGCCTCGGTCAGCCCGAAATCGGCGATGCGGGCGTCGAGCCGCCCCCGCCAGCGCCGCGCGATCTGCGCGATGCTGATGCCGAGCCGCCACTGGGTATGGGCAAGCGTTGAGCCGTCCCGCATGGCGCAAGGCTAGACCGGGCGCGGATAGCTAGGAAGCTAGATGTTTGGCCGGCGGGGCGGCGGGCAGGCGCGGCCGGGCCCGCATCAGCGGCGCCTCCACCGCGACGTGCAGCAGCCAGGCCACGGGGATGGCGACGGCGAGGGAGAGCAGGGCGAAGGCCAGCACCTGCCCGGCGGCGCCGAGCGCGGTAAACCCGATCGCCAGCGGAGCCGCGAGCGTCAGGCCGAGGCTGTGCGACAGGTAGAAGGGGTAGCTGATCCGGCCCAGGAAGAGCAGCACCGGATGCAGCAGCCAGGCCGGGCGGCGATGGGCGACGGCGCCGACCACCAGCACCGCGCCCAGCGACTCGACGACGCGGCCGAGCCCGCCGCGGCCGAGGCCCAGGCTGCCCAGCAGCAGGCCGGCGAGGCCGAGCCAGGGCACCGCGCCGCGCCAGAGCCGGGCGGGCAGGTCCGCGATCAGCGCCCCGCCGAGGAAGACGGGGAAATAGACCGCCATCGGCAGCGGCCCACGCAGCAGCGGCAGCAGCAGCACCGAGAGGGCGAAGGCGAGGGCGAGGCCCCTGCCCCGCCCGCCCGCCAGCCGATGGACGAGGAAGAGGCCAAGGCTCGCCACCATCTCCACCTGCAGCGACCAGGCGGGGCCGTTGAGGTCCGTGCGCAGCAGCAGCATGTTGCCGACCAGCCGGCCGGCCTCCGCCCCGGCGAGCAGGCCGAGCGGCAGGGCGCTCGCCATGGCGACGGGGAGCAGGCGGTAGAGCCGGGCGAGCGTCCAGTCCGGCAGCCCGCCCAGCAGGCCGCCGGGGTGGCGGGCGCAGGCGGCCCAGAGCACATGGCCGCTGAGGGCGAAGAATAGCAGCACCGCCGCATCGCTCGGGAACGCCACATAGGCGAGGCGGGCGAGGATGGCGGCCGGGTCGGCGCCCGGGAAGTCGGCGAGGCGCAGCGCCCAGGCGCCCTGGCCGGTGACGGCGAGGACGCAATGGCCGAGCGCCACGGCCAGCGCCGCCAGCCCGCGCAGGCTGTCGAGGGCGTGGTTGCGGGTCATCCCGCCGCTATTGCAGGTAGCGGCCGCGCAGATGGGCCATGAAGTCGGCCGGGTCGAGCGGCTTGCCGGTCGCCGCCCGCAGCAGGTCCTGGAAGCCGAGGCGGGAGCCATGGCCGTGGACATGGGCGCGCAGCCAGCCGAGCAGCGGCGCCATCTCGCCCTCGGCCAGCGACTGGTCGAGGTCGGGCAGGGCGCGGCGGGCGGCACCCATCAGCTGGGCGGCAGCCATGGCGCCGAGGGTGTAGCTCGGGAAGTAGCCGAAGGCGCCGTCATGCCAGTGGATGTCCTGCAGGCAGCCCTGGGCGTCGTCGGGCGGGGCGAGGCCGAGCAGGTGGGTGAAGCCCTCGGCCCAGGCGCCGGGGAGGTCGGCGACGGCCAGCTCGCCCGCGATCATCGCCCGCTCGAGGCGGAAGCGGAGGATGACATGGGCAGGATAGGTCAGCTCATCCGCATCGACGCGGATGAAGCCGCGGGAGACGCGGCGCCAGAGGCGGGCGAGGTTGGCGGTCGCATAGGGCGCCGGGTCGCCGCCGAAGGCCGCATGCAGCTCGCCGCCGAGGAAGGCGAGGAAGGCATCCGACCGGCAGGCCTGCATCTCCATCAGCAGGCTCTGCGATTCATGGGCGGCCATGCCGGCGGCCTCGCCGACCGGCTGGCGGGCCCAGGCGGCGGGCAGGCCTGCCTCGTAGAGCGCATGGCCGGTCTCGTGGATCACGCCCATCAGCGCCTTGCCGACCTCCGCCTCGCTGTAGAAGGTGGTGATGCGGATGTCGGTCGGCGTGCCGCCGCAGAAGGGGTGCAGGCTCTCGTCGAGCCGGGCATGGTCGTAGTCGAGGCCGAGACGGGCGGAGAGGCCGCGGCAGAGGCGGCGCTGGATCTCCACCGGGAAGGGGCCGGGCAGCGGCTGCGGGGTACCGCGGGCGGCCTGGAGGGCCTCGGCCCGGGGCAGCGCCTCGGCGAGGAAGCCCTCATAGGCGGCGAAGACGGGCTCGACATCGGCGGAGGCGATGCCGGGCTGGTAGCCGTCCATCAGCGCGTCGTAGGGCGAAAGGCCGAGAACCGAGGAAAGTGCGGCCGCCGTCTCGCGCTGGAGGCGGACGACCTCCTCCAGATGCGGGCGGACCAGGGCGAAGTCGGAGCGGGCCTTGGCGCCGCGCCAGACCTTCTCGCAGGCGGCGTTGGCGCGCTCGGCCGCCTCCACCAGCGCCGTCGGGAGGGCCGTCGCGCGGCGATGGGCGCGGCGCATGAGGGCGAGGTTGGCCTCCTCCCACTCGCCCTCGGCCGAGGCGGCAGCCAGCTCCTCGGCGACCTCCGGGGCGGTCAGCAGTTCGTGGCGGAGCCCGGCGAGGGTCGCCAGCTGCTCGCCGCGGGCGGCGCCGCCGCCGGGGGGCATCATCGCGCTCGCATCCCAGTGCAGCATGGCGCTGGCCTCGCCGAGTGCCGCGATGCGGGCGAAGCGGGTGGCGAGGCGGGCATAGGCGGGGCGGCTCATGCGGCATGCTCCCGGCGGTTGCGGAGGAGGAAGGCGGCCAGGACCCCGACCAGGGCGGCGGCAAGGCCATACCAGGTGATGGCATAGCCGAGATGCGGATTGTCCGGCCGCGGCAGGCTGCGCGCGGCGGCCGGGAGGGTCGCCACGCCGGCCCCCGGTGCGGCGAGGGCGACCAGGCCGAAGGGGGCGGGCGGCGGCAGGCCGAGCGCGGCGCCGATCACGCCCGGGTCGAAGACGTAGAAGCGGCGGGCCGGCAGGTCGTCGCGCGGCGAGTTCCAGTCGCGGGTATCGGCCGCGCGGACATAGCCGGTGACGGCGACCTCCCCCTCGGGCCGGGCGATGCCCTGGCTGCGCTCCATCGGCACCCAGCCGCGGTTGACCAGCAGCGGCGGGGCATCCGCGCGGAGCAGCGGCGTGACCAGATGACCGCCGAGGGTGGTGCCGCGCAGCTCGATGCCGACCAGCACCTCCCGCTCATGGTCGAAGCGGCCGGTGGCCACGACCTTGGTATAGGGCGGTGGGACACCTGCGAGCGGCACCGGCGGCCCGGCCTCGGCGGCCGCGATGCGGGCGAGGATGTCGAGCTTCCAGTGCAGGCGATGGACCTGCCAGGTGCCGAGTGCGACCAGCGCGGCCAGGACCGGCAGGCTGGCGAGGATGGGGAGGAGGAAGCGGCGCATCGCTCACCGATATGGGGGCGGATCGGGGTGCTGCCAAAAGGAAAGGGCCGCCGCCGCGCTTGCGGACGGCGGCCCCGGCCCGAGACCCTCCGGCCTCAGTGCTGGGCGATCTCGCCCGCGCCGAGGAAGTAGATACAGACGAAGAGGAAGAGCCAGACCACGTCCACGAAATGCCAGTACCAGGCCGCTGCCTCGAAGCCGAAATGCCGGTTCGGGGTGAAGTGGCCGCGGAGCGCGCGGACCAGGCAGACGATCAGGAAGGTGGTGCCGACCATCACATGGAAGCCGTGGAAGCCGGTCGCCAGGAAGAAGGTCGAGGGATAGACGCCGCCGGTGAACTTGAAGGGCGCCTCGGCATACTCGATCACCTGGAACATGGTGAAGGAGAGGCCGAGCACCACGGTCAGCGCTAGGCCGGTGATCAGCGACTTGCGGTCGTTGTGCAGCAGGCCGTGATGCGCCCAGGTGACCGTGCAGCCCGAGAGCAGCAGGATCATCGTGTTCAGGAAGGGCAGGCCGAAGGGGTCGAAGGTGAGGATGCCCTTGGGCGGCCAGATCGCCTCCACCGCGCCCGAGACATGTTGCGGGTAGAGCGCGTAGTGGAAATAGGCCCAGAAGAAGGCGACGAAGAACATCACCTCCGAGGCGATGAACAGCATCATCCCGTAGCGCAGGCCGATGCGCACGATCGGGGTGTGCATGCCCGGCGTGCGGGACTCGCGGATGACGTCGCGCCACCAGAAGAACATGGTGGCGAGCAGGCCGGCGACGCCGAGATAGAGCATCCAGTGGATGCCGTAATGCGCCAGCAGGATGATGCCGAGCACGAAGGCGCCGCCGGCGAAGGCGCCGACCAGCGGCCAGGGCGAGGGATCGACCAGGTGGTAGGGGTGCTTGTGGAGCGGCGCGGGTTCCGCGGTCGCCGTCATGTCGGTGGGGCTGGCCATTGCGCGTCCTGGTATCGTGCGGGAGGGCCCCGCCGGTCGGGGCGCATCAATCCTCAAAAGCCGGCCGTTTTCAAGCCCCGAGGCGGCTACTCGGTGGTGGTCCGGGCCGGTCCGACATGCGTCCCGGCATTGGCCAACGCGCCGGAGCGGGCGGCGTCGTCGAGGGTGCGGAAAAAGGTGTAGTTGATGGTGACGGTGCGGATGCCCCGCGTGTTCGGGTCGCTGGCGATGGCGGGATCGACCCAGAAGCTGAGCGGCATGTCGACCCTCTGCCCGGGCTCGAGCGTCTGCTCGTTGAAGCAGAAGCAGGCGGTTTTGTGGAAATACTTGCCCACCACCTCGGGCGTCACATTGTAGGTGGCGACCCCAGTGACCGGACGGTCGGCGAGGTTCTCGGCACGGTAGAAGCCCATCCCCTCCTCGCCGAGGCGGAGCGAGACGCTCGCCGCCTCCGGGGCGAAGCGCCAGGGCAGGCCGGGATGGGTATTGGCATTGAAGCGGACGGTCACCGCCCCGGCATCGGCCGTGGCGCCCGGCGCGGCCGGCCCGCCGGTCTGCACCGTGCCGTTGTAGCCGGTCACCTGGCAGAACATGGTGTAGAGCGGCACCGAGGCGAAGGCGAGGCCGACCATGCAGGCGACGCCGCCGCCGACCACGAGGCCGAGGCGGCGGTTGCGGCGGCGAAGGGTCTCGGCAGGCGTCATGGGATCAGCCCCTCAATACGCGGGCGGTGCTGATGGCGAAGAACAGCACCACGAGCAGGACAAGCACCCCGAGCACGGCCCAGTTCTTCTGCCGGCGCCGGCGGTCGAGATCGAAGCGCTGCTCGGGCGTCATCATCCGAGCAGCGCCTTGTCGGCGGCCAGCGCGACGAAGAGCAGAGCCAGGTAGAGAAGCGAGTAGCGGAAGGCCTTCTTGGCCGGCTTGTCGCCGGTGAGGCTGCGCCCGGTCTCGTCCTGCCTGTCGCGCCAGACGGCGATGGCATGGCGCAGGAACTCGGCGCCGAGCAACACGGCCGCCGCCGCGTAAAGCCAGCCGGCGAAGCCGAGCAGCGTCGGCAGCAGCGTCAGCGGCAGGAGGAGGATGGTGTAGACCAGGACCTGCTTCCGCGTTTCCCGCGCGCCATGGGTGACGGGGAGCATCGGCACGCCGACCTTCTCGTAATCGGCATGGGCGAAGAGGCTGAGCGCCCAGAAATGCGGCGGCGTCCAGAAGAAGATGATGGCGAAGAGAATCATCGGCGCCAGCGTCACGTCGCCGGTGACCGCCGCCCAGCCGATCACCGGCGGGAAGGCGCCGGCCGCGCCGCCGATGACGATGTTCTGCGAGGTCCGCCGCTTCAGCCAGGCGGTGTAGACGAAGACGTAGAAGGCGATGGAGAGCGCCAGCACGCCCGCCGCGGCCCAGTTGGTGGCGAGCCCCATGATGAGGACGGAGGCGACGGCGAGGCCGACGCCGTAGCAGAGCGCCGCCCCCGGCTCGATCCGCCCGGCGGGGATGGGCCGGTTCTGGGTGCGGCGCATCACCGCATCGATGTCGCGGTCGTACCACATGTTGATGGCGCCCGAGGCGCCGGCGCCGAGCGCGATGCAGAGCACCGCGGCTATGGCGAGCGTCGGGTGGAGGTGGCCCGGGGCGACGAGCAGCCCGCAGACGCCGGTGAGCACCACCAGCGAGATGACGCGCGGCTTGAGAAGGGCTACCCAGTCGCGGACTTCGGACAGGTCCTGCTGGGGGGCTGCTGCGGTGACGTCGCTCATGGGGGCGATGTAGGGCCTCATAAAGGAAAACGCCACACCCCGGGTGCCGGGATATGGCGCTTTCCGTCGCTAGGAGCTGCCTCAGCGGACCTGCGGCAGTTCCTCGAAGGTGTGGAAGGGCGGCGGGCTGCTCACCTGCCACTCGAGGGTGGTCGCCCCCTCGCCCCAGTAGTTGTCGGCCAGGTGCTCCTTCGAGGTCAGGGTCTTCCAGCAGACATAGAAGAAGACCAGCATCGAGGCGCCGGCGACATAGGAGCCGAGCGAGGAGACCAGGTTCCAGCCCCAGAAGGCGTCCGGGTAGTCCGGGTAGCGGCGCGGCATGCCCTGGGCGCCCAGGAAGTGCTGCGGGAAGAACACCAGGTTGGCGCCGATGAAGAGCATCCAGAAATGCACCTTGCCCCAGAACTCGGGGTAGGGCTTCCCGCTCATCTTACCGATCCAGTAGTAGAAGCCGGCGAAGATCGAGAAGACGGCGCCGAGCGACAGCACGTAGTGGAAGTGCGCCACGACGTAGTAGGTGTTGTGCAGGATGACGTCGACGCTGGCATTCGCCAGCTTCACGCCTGTCACGCCGCCGACCGTGAAAAGGAAGATGAAGCCAATGGCGAAGAGCATCGGCGTCCTGAGGTCGAGCGAGCCGCCCCACATGGTGGCGATCCAGGAGAAGATCTTGATGCCCGTCGGCACCGCGATGACCATGGTCGCGGCCATGAAGTAGGCCCGCGTGTCCACGTCGATTCCGCTGGTGAACATGTGGTGCGCCCAGACCACGAAGCCGACCACGCCGATCGCCGTCATCGCATAGGCCATCCCGAGATAGCCGAAGACGGGCTTGCGGCTGAAGGTCGAGACGACGTGGCTGACGATGCCGAAGCCCGGCAGGATCATGATGTAGACTTCGGGGTGGCCGAAGAACCAGAACAGGTGCTGGAACAGCACCGGGTCGCCGCCGCCCTCGGGCTTGAAGAAGGCCGTGCCGAAGTTGCGGTCGGTGATCAGCATGGTGATGGCGCCCGCCAGCACCGGCACCGCCAGCAGCAGCAGGAAGGCGGTGATCAGCATGGCCCAGACGAAGAGCGGCATCTTGTGCAGCGTCATGCCCGGGGCGCGCATGTTGAAGATGGTCGTGATGAAGTTCGCCGCGCCCATGATCGAGCTCGCACCGGCGAGGTGCAGCGCGAAGAGCGCGAGGTCCATCGACGGGCCCGGGTGGTAGGCGCTGTCGGAGAGCGGGGTGTAGATCGTCCAGCCCGCGCCGGCGCCCTCGCCGATGAACATGCTGGCGCCGAGCAGCAGGAAGGCCGGGACCAGCAGCCAGAAGCTGATGTTGTTCATCCGCGGGAAGGCCATGTCCGGCGCGCCGATCATCAGCGGGACGAACCAGTTGCCGAAGCCGCCGATCAGCGCCGGCATGATGACGAAGAAGACCATGATCAGGCCATGGGCGCTGACCACCGTGTTCCAGGCCTGGCCGCTGCCGAAGAATTGCAGACCGGGCTGCTGCAGCTCCATCCGCATCAACATCGACAGGGCCACGCCGATGGTCGCGGCGAAGACCGAGAAGATGAGATAGAGGGTGCCGATGTCCTTGTGGTTGGTGCTGAACAGCCAGCGCGCGACGAAGCCGGGGGCGTGGTCGTGGTGGCCGTCGTGATGTGCGTCTGTGGCGTGCGCCATGGATCCGCCTCTGGATGAAAGGGTCAGCCGCCTAGCGGCTCAGCTCGGCGACGCGGGTGCCGGCCTCGGCCGGGGCGCCGTCATTCGCCGCGTACTTCTTCTTGGCCTCCTCGACCCAGGCCTGGAACTCGGCCTGCGGCACGGCACGGACCATGATCGGCATGAACCAGTGGTTGGTCCCGCAGATCTGGTTGCACTGGCCGTAATAGACGCCGGGGGCATCGGCGCGGAACCAGGTCTCCAGCGTCCGGCCGGGGATCGTATATTTCTGCACGCCGAGCGAGGGGACGAAGAAGCTGTGGATCACGTCCTGGCCCGTCGTCAGCACGCGGATATTGGCGCCGACGGGGATGACCAGGGGCTCGTCCACCGCGAGGTTGCGGGGCTGGCCGGGCTTCAGGTCCTCGTCCGGGATCGGGCGGCTGTCGAAGGCGAAGTCGCCGTTGTCCGGATAGGCATAGTGCCAGTACCACTGGCGGCCTTGGACGTTGATCGTCAGGTCCGCATCCCGCGCCCGGTCCTCGTAATAGATCAGGCGGAAGGAGGGGATGGCGATCACCAGCAGGATCAGCACCGGCACCACCGTCCAGGCGATCTCGAGGATCGTGTTGTGGCTGGTGCGCGAGGGCGTCGGGTTGGCCGAGGCGCGGAAGCGCCAGATGCAGTAGCCCAGCAGCGCCATGACGAAGACGGTGATGGCGACGATGATCCACAGCACCAGGGTGTTGAAGTCGTGGATCGCCTCCTTCACCGGGCCGCCGGCCGGCTGCAGGCCGGTGCCCCAGGGGATGGGGGCGCCGAGATTGGAGTGGGTTTCGCCGACCACCCCGCCGGAGGCGCGATTATCCTGCGCCAGGGCCGTGCCCATGGCGCCACCCAGCGCGAGCAGGGCGGCCAGCGCCAGCCTCGATGCCCACCCGAACCCCTGACCGATCACCCGCTGCATCCCGTGTCCCGCCCGCCGCGCGCGCCGTGCGCACCGCCTGAGAAAGGTCCCCGCCGGCCGGACTGGCCAGCCGACGCATCGCCGCGCCCGGAGGGCGCTGAGGCGACGCGGCCGGACCATAGTCGCCCTGCACCGCAACGCACAAGTGAGGCTCCGCCGGCGATCCGCAAGTCCGCGCGGAGGGTCCGGGGTCAAGGCGCAGCTTCGGCCTCGGCATCGACCTCGGCGACATGGTCCACCATGTCGGACAGCATGGAGCGGACATGCTCGTCCATCACCGCATAGAAGACCTGGCGGCCGCGCCGGTCCGCCTGCAGCAGGCGCGCGGCGCGCAGCAGGCGCAGGTGGTGCGAGACGAGGGAGGCGGAGATGCCGAGGCGCTCCGCCATCTCGCCCACCGCCGCCGGGGCGTCGAGGCAGGCGAGGATGATCTTGAGCCGCGTCGGGTCGCTCATCAGGCGGAACATTTCCGCCAATTCGACCACCTGGTCGTCGCCGATCCGGATTCGTCCGCGCATCTGCCCTCACCCCTGCTCTCATGCCTTGACAGGAAAGCATCGCGAGCGCAACTGGGTGGTAACGGATAACCCACTGAAAAACAAGGAACCTTTGAACAGTTGAAGACCTGTTCAGCCATCCGTGCGGGAATGGCCGCATGTTGAAGCCGCCGCCGGCCGATCTCAGCCTAGCGGAGATGCATGCCAGCGTCCGCATCCCCCATGCCGCGGGCTGGCTGCGGCGGCTCGGCGCCTTCGTCGGGCCCGGCTACCTCATCGCCGTCGGCTACATGGATCCGGGCAACTGGGCGACCGCCCTCGCCGGCGGCTCGGCCTTCGGCTACACGCTGCTCACGGTGGCGCTCGCCTCCTCGCTGATGGCGATGCTGCTGCAGGCGCTCTGCGCGCGGATCGGCATCGCCACCGGCCGGGACCTGGCGCAGCTCTGCCGGGACCGCTTCCCCCGCCCGGTCAACCTCGTGCTTTGGGCGCTGGCGGAGATCGCCATCTGTGCCACCGACCTCGCCGAGCTGATCGGTACGGCGATCGCCCTCAACCTGCTCTTCGGCTTGCCGCTGCTGGTCGGCGTGGTGCTGACCGCGCTCGACGCGCTGCTGATCCTCTGGCTGCAGCACCGGGGCGTGCGTTGGCTGGAGGCGCTGGTGGCGGGGCTCATGGTCCTCGTCTTCGGCTGCTTCGCGGCGCAGATGGTGCTCGCCCAGCCGGACTGGGCGGCGGTGCTCGGCGGCTACCTGCCGAGCGCCTCCATCCTAACGAACGAGACCCAGCTCTACATTGCTATCGGCATCCTCGGGGCGACGGTGATGCCGCACAACCTCTACCTGCACACGGCCGTGGTGCAGTCGCGGGCCTATGGCGAGGGCGTGGCGGACCGGCGGGAGGCCATACGCTTCGCCACCATCGACAGCACCGTGGCGCTGACGCTCGCGCTGCTGGTGAACTCGGCGATCCTCATCACCGCGGCGGCGGTCTTCCATGCCGGCGGGCGCACTGAGGTCGCCGAAATCCAGGAGGCCTATGAGCTGCTGGCGCCGATGGTGGGCACGGCGATGGCCGCCACCCTCTTCGCCGTGGCGCTGCTGGCCTGCGGGCTGAACGCCACTGTCACCGCGACTCTGGCCGGGCAGGTGGTGATGGAGGGCTTTCTGGGCCTGAGGCTGTCGCCGGTGTTGCGGCGGCTGGTGACGCGGCTGATCGCCATCGTCCCGGCCGTGATCGTCACCTGGCTCTATGGTGAGAGCGGCACGGCGGAGCTGCTGGTCTTCTCCCAGGTGGTGCTCTGCCTGCAGCTGCCCTTCGCCGTGATCCCGCTGATGATGTTCGCCGCGGACCGGGAGCGGCTGGGCGCGCAGGCGGCGCCGCGCTGGCAGGTGGTGCTGGGCTGGGCCTGCACGGTGGTGATCGTGGGGATGAACCTCAAGCTGCTCTGGGGGTTCGTGGCGGGCTAGGCTCGAGCGATGCGCTGGATCGCCCTCTGCCTGATCCTCCTCGCCGCCGGCCCGGCCCGGGCGCAGGAGGACTCCTGGCTGGCCTGCCGCCGCGCCATCGCCGCCGCCGAGCGCGGCTCCGGCCTGCCGCCCGGCCTTCTGCTGGCCATCGCCCTCGTCGAGACCGGGCGGGGCGAGCCGGGCACCGGCCGGTTCGAGCCCTGGCCCTGGAGCTGGAATGCCGCGGGCGAGGGCCATGCCGAGCCGACGCGGGAGGCCGCGGTCGCCGCGGTCTCCGGCCTGCTCGCGCGCGGGCAGCGCTCGGTCGATATCGGCTGCATGCAGGTGAACCTGCTGCACCATCCCGAGGCCTTCCCCGGCGTGGCGGAGGGCTTCGACCCGGCGGCCAATGTCCGCTACGCGGTGCGCTTCCTGCAGGAGCTGCGGGCGCGGACGGGGAATTGGGCGGATGCCATCGCGCAGTATCATTCCGGCGATCCGGAGCGGGGCGCGGGGTACCAGCAGCGGGTGGTGATGGCGCGGCTCGGGGCGGCCTTCGCCCATGGCGGCAGCGTGCCCCTCCCCGCCCGGAACCTCGCCGGGCTCTGCGCGGCGGGGCGGCAGCCGGCGCTGGTCATCAGGCGCGGCGGCGGCGGGGTCAGGCCGCGGCTCGCCTGCGCGGCGGTCAGCCGGGGTTCGGCACGCGCACCAGGGTGAAGAGCCCGAAGGGCGGGCAGGCCTCGATCTCGGCCGCCTGGCGCGGGTCGTCCAGCAGGTCGGTCAGGGCGAAGTCCGGGTGCCAGCCGAGCACGCGGGAGAGCGGCGCCAGCGTCCGCTCCGCCCACCAGCGGAGGCCGCCCTCGGCGGCGAAGTGGTTGACGAAGAGCAGCTCGCCGCCCGGCCGCACGACGCGGCGCATCTCGCGGAAGAGGCGGCGGGCATCGGGCACCACGGTCGCGGTGAACATGGCGACGGCGATGTCGAAGCTGCCATCCTCGAAGGCCATGGACTCGGCATCCATCTCGAGCAGGCCGGTGACGTTGCGCAGGCGCTCGTTGGCGACGCGGTCATGGGCGCGGCGGAGCATGTCGCTCGACAGGTCGATGCCGACCACCTGCTTGTGCTTCTCGTAGAGCGGCAGGGCGAGGCCGGTGCCGACGCCGACCTCCAGCACCTTGGTGCCGGGCAGGCGGTTGGCGGCAGCGACGGCGCGGCGCCGGCCGGCGCCGGAGACGCCGCCGAAGACCTCGTCATAGACGCCGGCCCAGCGGCGATAGGCATCCCGCACGGCGCCGGCATCCAGTGCCGTCCGCGGATGCGGGTCACGGTCGATCGGCTTGTGATGGGGCTGTTCCAGCCTGGCGTGCGAAATGACCCGGCTCTCCTCAGTCGAGGTTCCTGCGCTAGACCAAGCAGGACTGGGACGCAAGCGGGGGCCGGCGCCGAGGGTTCCCGAAGAAACCGCTGTTGATTGATCAGGCCGGCCTTCGGTCCGGCAGGGCGACGAGGATGCCGCCGAGGGCGATGACCAGGCCGCCGAGCAGGGTCCAGCCATCCGGCCAGTCGCCGAAGACGAGGATGCCGGAGAGGCTGGCCCAGATCAGCTGGGTATAGGAGAGCGGCGCCAGCAGGCTGACCGGGGCGCGGGCATAGGCCAGCACCAGTAGCCCATGGCCGAGCGCGCCGAACAGGCCGAGCAGCATCAGCAGCGGCCAGTGGCCGAGCGGCGGCCAGGTCCAGAAGAGGGGCTGCACGAGGCTGGTCACCACGCAGCCGGCGAAGCCGGTATGCAGGATGGTGGTCCGCGGGTCGTCGATCGCGGCCAGCCTGCGGGTCAGGATCTGGTAGACGGCGAACATGCAGGCCGTGCCGAGCGGCAGGATGGCGGCCCAATGCGGCGGCTCGGCGCCGGTGAGGAAGGGCGGGCGGAGCGCCAGCATCACGCCCCCGAGGCCGATGGCGACGCCGGCCCAGCGCCGAGCGCTGACGCGCTCGCGCAGCCAGAGGGCGGCCAGCGCCACGGTCAGCAGCGGGGAGGCGAAGCCGATGGCCGTCGCGTCGGCAAGCGGCAGGTAGGGCAGCGCCGAGGAGAACATCAGGTTGGCGCCGGTCAGCATGAGGCTGCGCCAGGCCTGCAGCCATGGCGCGCGGGAGCGCCAGGGCAGCCGGCGCATGGTGAGGCGGAAGACGAGGGCAACGGCGAGCAGGCTGAAGAGGAAGCGGGCCCACATCAGCTGCGGCACGGCGTAGAAGGCGGTCATCACCTTCAGCAGCGTGTCCATGCAGACGAAGACGGCGAGCGCTGCGACCTGCAGCAGAAGCCCGGCGAGCCAGCCGCTCATCGGGCGGGAAGGATGGACATCCCGTCAGGATCGCCCCGGCGCCACCCGCTGGCAACCGGGAAGGACCCCGCCGCGGCGTCGCCGTGGCAGGAATGCGATGCGCCCGGCATTCGGTGGCTCATCGGCCCCCGCGGCGACGCGAAGCGTTGTCTTGGGGGTCTAGGCCGCATCCTCCCGCCGGTCGCGGGCCTTCACATAGGCGACGGCGGCGTGTTCCTGGCAGTAGGGCTTGCCGGTCAGCGCATCGCCCGAGCAGAAGCGGAATTCCGGCGTCCCCGGCTCGCCGAGCGGCCAGCAGCAGGTCCGCGCCGCGGCGCGCGGGAAGTGGCGGACCACGGCGGCGGGCGGCGCAGCCGGCTGCTCCAGGCGGCGGAGCGGTGCGGCCTCGCGGGCCGGCGGCGTGGTGCGGCGGGGCTGCGCGGCCGGGCGCTCGCCGCCTTCGGTCTCGCGGCGGATCGGGCTGGGCCGGGCATCGAGGTTCAGACGGTGGGCCTTGCCGACGACTGCATTCTTCGAGATGCCCATGCGCCGGCCGATCTCGGCGGTGGAGTGACCCTCCGCCCAGTAGGCGCGGAGTTGGTCGATAGCCTCTGCCGTCCACTCCATGTGGTCCTCCCCTGCCCCGGCCTACCAGATGTGGCCACCCACTAGATACGGTAGGATATCGCGCAGGGCCGCCACAAGTTCTGGCCGGTCGTGACTCCTGTGAATCCTGTGGAAAAGCCTCGTTTCGGTCTCAACCGGCGAGCGCATGCCACAGCAGGGGCAGCAGGAGGGCGGTCGCCAGGGCATTCAGTCCCATCGCGAGGCCGCTGAAGGCCCCTGCGGCAGCGCTGACGGAGAGCGCGCGGGCCGTGCCGATGCCATGCGATGCAGTCCCGATGGCGAGTCCCCTCGCGCGCATGTCCGCGACTCGGGCGAGGTCGAGCACCAGGGGCCCAAGCGCCGCGCCGGTGATGCCGCTGGCGATGACGAGGGCCGCGGTCAGCGAGGGCAGCCCGCCGATCCGCTCGGCGATGCCCATGGCGACGGGGGTGGTGACGGAGCGCGGGGCGAGCGAGGCGACAACTTCCGGCGAGGCGCCGAGGGCGAGCGCGATGCCGACGCCGACCGCCGCGGCGAAGAGCCCGCCGGTAACGACGGAGAGCGCGGCGAGCAGGGCCGAGCGGCGGACGGCGGCCCATTGCCGGTGCAGCGGCACGGCCAGCGCGACGGTCGCCGGGCCGAGCAGGAAGTGGACGAACTGCGCCCCCTCGAAGTAGCGGCCGTAGTCGACGCCGCTCAGCAGCAGCCCCGCGGCCAGGATCAGCACCGCGAAGAGCACCGGGTTGGCCAGCGGATGCCGCCGGCAGAGGCGCTGCAGCCGGAGCGCGCCGAGCCAGGCGAGCAGCGTCGCGGCCAGGGCGGCCAGCGGCTCCCGCGCCAGGTAGACCCAGATCTCACCGAGCTCGTTCATCGGCCGCGCAGCAGCCATTGCGCGAGGCGGCCGGTGAAGGCGATGGCCGCCAGCGTCCCGACCAGGACGCCGAGGCTGAGCGGCGCCCAGTCCCGCGCCAGCAGCGGCAGGTAGAGCATCACCCCGACGCCGGCTGGGACGAAGAGCAGGCCGAGATTGCCGAGCAGCGCATCGGCCGTGGCGTCGAGGGCGGGCGGCGCCTCGCGGCCGCGCAGCAGCAGGCCGGCGAAGAGCAGCGCCATGCCGATCACCGGGCCGGGGACGGGCAGGTGCAGCGCGCGGGCGAGAACCTCGCCGGCAAGCTGGCAGGAGAGCAGGGTGGCGAGAGCGCCGATCATGCGCGGCGCCCCTTGGTCGGCAGCAGGATCATGGCGGCAAGGCTCCTTCCCGCCGCCATGATCCGCCCGCCGCGACGGGGTGGACAAGGCTCGCTCCGCAGGGAGAACCCTTCCGCGGCAAAGCCGCGGAAGGGATGGACGGTGCTGGGAAGGAGGCACCGACCGGGGCCCCCGCGGCAAGGCGCAGCGTTGTCGTGGGGATCTACTGCAGGTCCACCGTCACCAGGTCCTGGAACCAGGACTGCGCTGACGTGAACCCGCGCACCCGGCGCGACATCGCCCGCGGGTTGAGGTCGTGGACGATGTAAAGCCAGGGCGGGTTGTCGACCAGCCGCTCATGCGCGCGGGCATAGGCGGCGGAGTAGGCCGCCGGGTCGCGGGCATTCTCGAGGGCGGCGAAGGCCTCCTCGAATTGCGGGTCGTTCCACTGGCCCCAGTTGAAGCCGTTCGGCGGGACGAAGGCCTGCAGGAAGTAGCGGGTCGCCACGGCCGGGTCGGAGGAGGGCGAGGAGGGGTTCACCGAGACCGCGCCGTTCAGGACCGGCGCCTCAGGCGCGCTGCGCACCGCCGTCAGGAGCGTGTTCCACTCGGTCACCTCGAAGGAGACCTCGACTCCGCAGGCCTCCTTCAGGCTCTGCTGCAGGAACTCGTTCATCGGCAGCGGCAGCATCTGGCCGGAGCCGCTGGCCGAGATCATCACCTTGAAGCGCAACGGGTTCTGCGCATTGAAGCCGGCCGCGGCGAGCATGGCCCGGCCCTTGGCCGGGTCGAAGCCGTAGCGGTTCTGCGGCGAGCCGAAATGCGGGTCGGAGGGCTTCAGCCAGCCGACAGACGGCTCCGCCGTGCCGTTCAGCAGCTCCACCAGGCCGGCGCGGTCGACGCAGTAATTGAGGCCCTGGCGGGTGCGGACGTCGCGGAAGGGGGTGGTGCTGCCGCCCATCTGGTAGAACCAGGGCCAGACATGCGGGTAGCTGTTGGTGACGACCTGAAAGCCGGCCCCCTTCAGGCTTGGGATGGCATCCGGCGGCGGCACCTCGATCCAGTCGACCTGGCCGGAGCGCAGCGCCGCGAGGCGGGAATTCGCCTCCGGGATCGGCAGCAGCAGCACCCGGTCGAGCTTCGGGACGCGGGCCTGGTCCCAGTACTCGGCGTTCTTCGTCAGTTCCGCCGAGACGCGCGGGGTGAAGCGGGAGAGGCGGAAGGGCCCGGTTCCCGCCGGCGGCAGGGCGGCGACCTTGGCCCAGTCGCGGCCGCCCTGCTCCCAGCCCTGCGGGCTGATCATGAGGATATAGACCGCCATGTAGGGGAAGTAGCTGGCGACCCGCGTGGTGGTGATCGAGACGGTGAAGTCGTCGAGCCTGCGGTAGCTGGCGAGGATCGGGATGCGGGCGCGGGTGATGCCGCTGCCGGCCGGGTCGAAATGCGGGCTGTCCTGCTTCCAGAAACGGTCGAGCGTCCAGATCACGCTGTCCGCGGTGAAGGGGGTGCCGTCGTGGAACCTCACCCCGCGGCGGAGATGGAACACCCAGGTCTTCGGGTCGGCCGGGTCCTGCTCGTAGCGCTCGGCGAGGCCGGGGCGGAGCGTCGCCGGCCGGTCGGCGCGGGAGAGGTCCCAGAGCACCAGCCCCTCGAAGGCGGGGTAGCCGAGGAAGCGGACGCCCTCGAAGCCGTTGTTCGGCGCGCCGGTCGTGGTCGGCACGTCGGCGGCGGTCATGGCGATGCGCAGCACCTTCGGCTGCTGCGCATCGCCCGGCGAGGCGGCGAGCAGGGCAGCGATGGCGAGGGTGCCGATCAGTCCCGATCTCTTCATGCGTGGTCCCATCCCCGGCTTGGTGCCGGCGGGGAATGCAAGCGGCGTGCAAGCGCCGGAGCGCGGGCGGGCGGGGCGTCGGCGCCGGGGGCTGCGCAGGGCTTGGGCAGGCTGCCCTCAGGCCGGGCGCTGGAGCAGCTCGACCATCACGCCCTCGGGCCCGCGGACGAAGGCGAGGCGGAAGGGGCCGGCCGCCAGCGGGCCGATGGGGATGTCGGCGCCGAGGGCGCGGAGATGCGCGCAGGCGGCATCCACGTCATCGACGGCGAGGCCGACATGCTCGAGGCCGAGATGCGGGAAGCCGGGGGCGGGCGCAGCCGGGAAGTCGGGGTTGGCGGGGGCGACCAGCAGGCGCTGGCCGTCGAGGGTCAGCTCGTAGCGGTCGCTGCGGCCCTCGGGGCGGGCCTCGGCGCCGAAGAACTCGATGAAGAAGCGCGCCATCGCCGCCGGGTCGCGGGCGCGGAGGTGGATGTGGTCGTAGCGGAAGCGGGGGGCGGCGTGGGTCATGCGCCAGGGCCTTCCGCCAGCGGGATGCGGAAGCGCAGCTCCTCCGCCGCGCCATAGGCGGCAGGGCCGCGGAAGCGCTCCACGAACTGCCCGCCGCAGGCGAGGATGACCCGCTGGGAGGCGAGGTTGTCCGGATCCGTCGTCAGCTCGACATGGCGGAGGCCGCGGGCGCGCGCCTCGGGCAGCAGCAGGGCCAGGGCGCGGCGGGCGAGGCCGCGGCCGCGCTTCCAGGGAACGACGGTATAGCCCACATGGCCGAGCACATGCGGCGGCAGCGCCTCCGTCCCCGGCTGCCAGCGGAAATGGACGGCGCCGCAGAACTCGCCGTCCGAGATCCAGCGGGTGAAGCCGGGCAGGCGCGGGACTCGGTTGCCATCGGGCAGGCGGACGGTCCCGGCTCGGCCGGGCGGCTGCTCCAGGCTGGCGAGGAAGCGCTGCGGGTCGGCGGCGATGGCCGCCAGGTGCTCGGCCGCGACCTCGGCGCCGCGGAGGTTGTGGGGGGACCAGCCAGCCTCCAGCGCCTGGCGGTAGCTGCCGAGCAGGGCGGGGCCGGGGCGGGCGAGGACGAGGTCGGGCATGGCGCGGAGCATAGCGCCCCCTCGCCTTCCCTGCGCGCCGGTGCTACCCCGCGCGGATGAACCGTCCCTCAGGTCGCGTGGCCGATGCGCTGCGCAGCGCCACCCTCGAGCCCAATGTCGCCCGGCATGCGGAGGGCTCCTGCCGCATCCGCATGGGCAATACCGAGGTGCTCTGCACCGCGAGCGTCGAGAGCCGGGTGCCGCCCTTCCTGCGCGGCACCGGCCAGGGCTGGGTGACGGCGGAATACGGCATGCTGCCGCGCGCGACCCATACCCGCTCCGACCGCGAGGCGGCGCGCGGCAAGCAGTCCGGGCGGACGCAGGAGATCCAGCGGTTGATCGGGCGGAGCCTCCGGGCGGTCACCGACCTCAAGGCGATGGGCGAGATGTCCATCACCGTCGACTGCGACGTGCTGACGGCGGATGGCGGCACGCGCTGCGCCAGCATCACCGGCGGCTGGGTGGCGCTGCACCTCGCCTTCCGGCACTGCATGAAGATGAACGTCTTGGGCACCGTGCCGCTGCGCGACCAGGTGGCGGCGGTGTCCTGCGGCATCTGGCAGGGCACGGCGGTGCTCGACCTCGATTATGACGAGGACAGCAAGGCGCAGACCGATGCCAATTTCGTCCTGACCGGCAAGGGCGGCCTCGTCGAGGTGCAGGGCACGGCCGAGGGCGAGCCCTTCTCCGAGGCGGAGCTGCTGGCGCTGCTGAAGCTGGCGCGCCAGGGCACGGACGAGCTGTTCAAGCGGCAGCGGGCGGCCGTCGGCATTGGCTGAGCCGTCCGATGGCCGGAGCGCCGACAGGCCCGAGGGGCTGAAGCGGCCGGCCGGCGGGCACCGGCGGCTGGAGCGCGGCCGCCTCGTCATCGCCACCCATAACGAGGGCAAGCGGCGCGAGGTCGCCGAGCTGCTGGAGCCCTTCGGGATGGAGGTGCTCTCGGCAGGCGGGCTCGGCCTGCCGGTGCCGGAGGAGACTGAGGACAGCTTCCTCGGCAATGCGCGGATCAAGGCGCGGGCGGCGGCACGGGCGACGGGGCTGCCGGCGCTGGCCGATGACAGCGGCTTCTCCGTCGCCTCGCTCGGCGGCGACCCGGGCGTCAGGACCGCCGACTGGGCGGAGCTGCCGGGCGGCGGGCGGGACTATGCCATGGCGATGGCCAAGGTGGCGGCGCTGGCCGGGCCCTTCCCCGACCGGCATGCCTGGTTCACCTGCGCCCTCGTCCTCGCCTGGCCGGACGGGCATGAGGAGGGCTTCCTCGGCGAGATCCACGGCAGCTGGGTGCATCCGCCGCGTGGCGAGCGGGGCTTCGGCTACGACCCGATGTTCGTCCCCGAGGGCGCGACCGAGACCTTCGGCGAGATGGAGCCGGCCAGGAAGCACCTGTTCAACCACCGGGCCCGCGCCTTCGCCCTGCTGCGGGAGGCCTGCCTCACAGGCTAGCGGCCAGGCTGAAGCGCAGCGCCAGCGGCTCGGCCGGATGGTAGTGGCGGTCGCCGACGCCCTCGGCCGGCTCGCCGGGCAGGCGCGAGGCGTAGAAATAGTCGATCTGGCTGGCCTTGCTGTCGAAGAGGTTGAAGGCGTCGAGCTGCATCCTGAGGCCGTTCCCGAAGCGGTAGCCGAGCCGCGCATTGACCAGGGCCGTTGCGCGGGAGCGCTGGCTGTTGTCCTCGACCAGCGGGCGGGCGCCGAAATAGCGGAGGCGGGCGGCGGCGAACCAGCCGATGCCCTCGTCATAGGTGGCGCCGGCCGCCATGACGAGGTTCGGCGCGCCGGGGATGTAGCGCCCGGCCGGTTCGGCCCCGAGGGAGGCGGCACCGAAGCGGGCGCGCGTCGCGGCGATGTCGAGGTCGAAGCCGAGCCGCGGCGTCGCCTGCCAGCGATTGATCCACTCGACGCCCACCCGCCGGCTGGCGCGGCTCGGCTCCGTCGTGCCGGCATCGCCGAGGAAAAGGATCTCGGAGCCGAGCTCGAGCAGGAAGGCGGCAAGGCGGGATTCGAGGCCCTCGGCCGGGCGCGTCAGCAGGCCGATCTCGGCACCCCTAGCCCGGACCAGGAGCGGCACGCGGGAGAGCGGCGTCAGCCGGTCGGTCGGGTCGAGGCGGATGGTGGCGCCGCGCAAGTCGTTGCTGTGGAAGCCGGTGGCGGCGTTCAGGAAGAGCTCCGTCCACCACCAGGGGCCGAGGGCGAGGCCGCCCTTGGGGCTGGCGATCCATTCGCCGGCATCGCCGGAATTCTGGGCCGCGTCGCTGCGGACGCGGCCGCCCACCCAGTCGGCGCGGGCGCCGGCGGTGAGGCGGAGCCAGGGCACCGGGCGCCAGCTCGTATCGGTGAAGAGGCCGAGCTGGTGCTCCTCGACGCGGTCCGCGCGGACCGTGGAGAGGGCCGTGCGCGCCGCGGTGCGGCGCAGCGCCAGGCGGATGTCGTCATCGCGGGCCTGCAGGCCGAGGCGGGTCATGGCCTCGCCGTCTAGCAGCCGCCAGGGAAGCGCCTGGACGGCCTCGCCGCCGAGGATCCAGCGGCGGTCCTGCTGGTGGAACTGGTCGCCATTGACCGGGTCGTCGAGGAAGTAGGTGAAGTTGTTGAAGAGGTCGAGCGTGGAGCGGATGGCATGGGCGCTCACGCTCGTCGTGCCGAAGCTCGTCGTGCGGGCCCAGCGTGCGGACAGGGAGTAGCGCTCGGCGCGGCCGCCATCGCTCGGGTCGAGCGTGCCGAAGCGCGGGATCAGCCCGGCGGAGACGGCGCGGGCCGGGACCTGGTCGGTTGCGTGCCAGCGGCTGCTGTAGCCCATGGCGGTAACGGAGAGGCCATCCTCCGCCGTGCCCTGGCTGTAGCGCAGCAAGCCGTTCAAGCGCCGCAGCGCATCCGGGCGCTGCCAGGGACCGTCATAGGTGGCGACCTCGCCGGCGGCGAGCAGCGTACCGGGGCCGAGATCGACGGAGCCGGCGGCGAGGCCGCGCCAGTAGCCGAAGCTTCCCCCCGTCGCCTGCAAGAAGGGCCGGTCGATGCGGTTCAGCAGGGACAGGCGGAGCGAGCCGGCGGTCGCGAAGTCGCCGTCATCGGCGTAGTAGGGGCCCTTGCGGACCAGCAGGCCGCCCAGCGTCTCGGGGATGAGGAAGTTCGTGTCGGCATAGCCCTGGCCATGGGCGTGGGTCGGCATGTTGACCGGCATGCCGTCGACCGAGATGGCGAGGTCGGTGCCGTGGTCGAGGTTGAAGCCGCGAAGGAAGTACTGGTTCGCCTTCCCCTCCCCGCTGTGCTGGGTGACGATGAGGCCGGGGGCGGCCTCCAGCGCCTCGCCGATGCGGGCGACGGGGCGGGCGGCGATCTCGCCCGCGCCGAGGCGGATCTCGCTGGCGGCGGCGGGCGGCGCGGCGCCGGTGACGGTGAGCGGCGGCAGCGTCGCCTCCTGCGCGGCGGCGCCGGTGCCGATCAGGAGGAGGGCTGCGCCGAACCGCCGGGGCATGCGAGGGTGCCTCTTACTTTTCGGGCAAAAGATCACATGGCCGCCGCGGCGCGGCAAGCAGGCGGGGGGATGTGGGATGGAGCGGGTGACGATCACCATCGAGGCGGCGCTGCTGGAGGCGATCGACCGGCTGGCGGCGCGGCGGGGCTATGCCAGCCGCTCCGAGGCGGTGCGCGACCTGGTGCGGGAGGCAACTGACCGCGAGGCGGCGCTGGCGGAGGAGACGCCCTGCCTCGCCACCCTGACCTATGTCTACGACCACGCCGTGCGGGACCTGGCGCGGCGGCTGACCCAGTCGCAGCATGACCACCATGCGCTGAGCGTCGCCAGCCTGCATGTGCATCTCGACCACGAGGCCTGCCTCGAGGTCGCGGTGCTGCGCGGCCCCTCGGGCGCGGTGCGGCGCTTCGCCGATGGGGTGACGAGCCAGCGCGGCGTCCGGCAGCACGGCCTGCACTTGGTGCCGGTGCAGGCTGCGCAGGGCTAGGGCCAACCCCGATCGGCCGGGATCGTCCGACCGGGGCAATCGGCTCGCCCGGACACGCGCGTGCCGCCGCGGCGATGATGCCTCGTCCCGGCATGATGCCTGGCCTGCCCTGTTCGAGCCTCTCGGGGATGGTCGCGGCTGCGGCTTCGCCCTGTCGATGCGAGGCGGGCGGCGCCTCAGGGCGCGGAGACCGGCTTTGTCTCGTTTGCGGGCAGAATGCGCCCATCTTCCATGGCGACGATGCGGTCGGCGATGTCGAGGATGCGCGGGTCGTGCGTCACCATCAGGATCGGCACGCCGCGGCGGCGGGCGAGGTCGCGCAGCAGGCGGACGACGTCGCCGCCCGACTGCTTGTCGAGCGCCGCGGTCGGCTCGTCGGCGAGGATGAGGCCGGGCTGGCCGGCGAGCGCGCGGGCGACGGCGACGCGCTGGCGCTGGCCGCCGGAGAGCTGGTCCGGGCGGCTCTCGCATTTCTCGGCGAGGCCGACGGCCGCCAGCATCTCGCCGGCGCGGGCGAGGCGGTCGCGCTCGCTGGTCGCCGGGTCGAGCTCGAGCGCCATCGCCACGTTCTGCCGGGCGGTGAGGAAGCCGAGCAGGTTGTGCTGCTGGAAGATGAAGCCGATGCGGCGCCGGAGCGCGGTGCGCTGCCGCTCCGTCGCGCCGGCGAGCGGCTGGCCGAGGACGGTGCCGCTGCCCTGCTGCAGGGCGCGCAGCGCGCCTATCAGCGTCAGCAGCGTGGTCTTGCCGCTGCCCGAGGGGCCGGTCAGCAGCACCACCTCGCCCGGGGCGACGGTGAGGTCCACCTCGCGCAGGACGGGGCGGGCGAGGTCGCCCGACCCATAGGCATAGGTGACGCCGCTGAGCGAGACGGGCGGCGGCGCCATCAGAACATGTCGGCCGGGTTGGCGTCGCGGAGCTTGCGCATGGCGAGCAGGCCGGCGATGCCGCACATGGTGAAGATCATGGCGAAGACGCTGAGCGCGCGCGAAGCGTCCATCTCGAGCGGCAGGAAGGTCCCCTTCCCCACCACGTCGTAGAGCAGGGTCGAGAGGGCGAGGCCAGGCAGGAAGCCGAGCACCGCGAGGATCAGCGCCGCCGAGAGCACGGCGCGGCGCAGGAAGCCGTTGGAATAGCCGATAGCCTTCAGCGTCGCGTATTCGCGCAGGTGGCTGGCGATGTCGCTGAAGAGGATCTGGTAGACGATCACCATGCCGACCACGAGGCCCATCAGGCTGCCGAAGGCGAAGATGAAGCCGATCGGCGTCGCATTCTCCCAATAGGACCGCTCATGGGCGACGAGCTGCGGCTGGCTCATCACCATGACATCGGCGGGGAGGATGGCGCGCAGGCGGGCTATGGCGGCCTCGCGGTCGGCGCCGGGGCGGAGCTTGATGGCGACGAGGTCGACCTGGCTCGGCAGGCGCTCCTTCACCACGCGGCGGAAATTCACCTCCGACATGACGACGTTGCCGTCGGCGCCGAAGGAGGGGCCGATCTCGACCAGCCCGGCGACCTCCATCCGGCGGTTGCCGACCTGCACCTCGAAGGGGCCGCGCTCGCCGAGCAGCCGGGCGACATCGCCGAATTCGGGGCGGGAGCGGCGGTCGAAGGCCATGGTGTCGGGGCGCTTCAGCGTCTCGACCAGGGGGGCGAGGCCAGGGAAGTCCATCACCCCGGATTCGGTGTCGAAGCCGACGAGCTGGACGGCGCGGCGGCTGCCGTTCTCCGGATTCCGCCAGGTGGCCTGGGCCAGGTAGACGGGCACGGCCGCCTGCACCTCGGGCAGCGCCATGGCCTGGCTGGCGCGGATCCGCGGCAGGGTCTCCGGCTTGAAGCTCACCGTGGTCAGCGGGTGCATCAGGAAGATGTCGGCGCGCATCGCCGCCAGCAGGGCGGTCGCGCTGTCGAAGAGCGCCGAGCGGAAGCCGAGCTGCATGAAGACCAGCACGCAGGCGAAGAGCACGCCGGCGATGGCGGAGGCGAGGCGGGCGCGCTCGGCGCGGAGCTGGCGCCAGGCGAGGCGGAGCGGCAGCCAGAGCCCGGCGAGCGGCGAGCCGCCCCCCGGCGGCGGCGGGGATGCGGCCACCGCGGCGTCGCCGGTGAGCTCGGGCGCCCAGGGCAGCAGCTCTGCCTCGGCCGCCGGCGCGGTGCGGGGCATGGCGTTCATGGCTGGATGGAGACCTGCACCTGCATGCCGGCGCGGCGCTCGAGCGCGGCGCGGCCCTCCGGCGAGAGGGTGAGGCGGACCTCGACGGTGCGCGCATCCACCGCCGCCACCGGGTCGGTGCCAGCCTGGGTGGAGCGGCGGACCAGCCAGCCGATCTCGCGCAGCTCCGCCGGGTAGCGCCGCGGGTCGCCGGGGACGATCACCTCGGCAGGGGCGCCCTGGCGCAGGCGCGGCAGGTCCGTCTCATAGACATCGGCCACGATGTCGAGCCGGGTGAGGTCCGCCATGTCGAGCAGCCCGTCGCTGCCGACCTGGTCGCCGGGCCGGGCATAGATCTTCAGGATCGTGCCGGCGATCGGGGCCACAACGCGGGAGAGGGTGGCATCCGCGCGGGCCTTGGCGAGGGCGGCCTCCGAGGCCCTCACCTCCGTCTCGGCAACGGCGAGATCCTCGGGGCGGGGAACCAGGAGCTGCTGCAGCGTGGCCTCGGCCTCGGCGCGCTCGGCCGCGGTGCGGGCGGCGGCGAAGCGGGCGCGCTCGGCGGTGGCGGCGCCGCCGGCGCCGGAGGGGACGAGCGCCTCGGCCCGCTCGGCGTCGCGGCGGGCGCTGGCCTCGGCGTAGCGGAGGGCGTCGATGCGGGCGCGCTGGGCGGCGATCTCCTCCGGCCGGCCGGCGGCGCGGATGCGGGCGAGCTCGGCGCGATCCTGCGCGAGCTGCGCCTCGGCCTGGGCGATGGCGGCCTCCTTCTGAGCGAGGTCGCCGAACTCGGCGATGAGCTGGCCGGCCTCCACCCTGTCGCCCTCGGCCACCAGCAGGCGGTCGAGGCGGGTGACCGCCATGCCGCCCGGCGGGTTGAGGCGGCGGATGCGGCTGGCGGGATCGACCCGGCCGAGGGCGCCGACGCCGGGGGGCGGCAGCGGCGCGGCCTCCGCGGGCGAGATGGGCGCGGCCTCGCGGACGCCGAGACGGACCCAGGCGAGGCCGGCCCCGGTCAGGGCCACGAGCAGCAGGCCGAAGAGGGCGACGCGGCGCCTCATCGGGGGGGCGACTCGGGCTCGAGCAGGGACAGGAATTCGGCCTCGTCCAGCACGTCGAAGGCGAGCAGCGCGCTGTCCTGCGGGTCGCCGCGGAGGCAGTCGCTGATCAGGCCGAAGAGGCCGGGCATGGCGGGGTGGAACTGCGTCCCCGCCGCGGCCCCGGCGGCGAGCATGGTGAGGATGGCGCCGGCGAGCGCGGTGGACAGCCTCATGGCAGGGCCTCCTCGATCAGGCGGGAGAGGGTGGCGTGCATTGCGGCCATCTCCTCGGGCGTCGGGGTGTACATGCCGAAGATGCGCGCCATGAAGAGGCCGTCGCCCGCGGCCATGACGACGCCGCCGATGCCAGGCGGCAAGCCGTCCGCGGCGACGCGGCGGCGCATGTCGGCGATGACGGCGCGCACGGGGTCCAGCAGGGCCGGGTCGTGGTGGAAGGTGGCGAGGAAGACGGCGGCGGCACGGTCGCAGCGCTCGTTCATCGCCTCCGGCGTCTGGCCGAAGCCCCAGGCGAGCACGGCGCGGGCGACCTGGCCGGGCCCCGCGGGCTGGGCGGCGACGCCGGCGGCGAAGTCCTCGGTGATGAAGGCCGCCATGCGCGCGATGAGGCCGGCGAGCAGCGCCTCCTTCGAGGCGTAATGGTAGAGCAGCCCGCCCTTGGAGACCCCCGCGAGGCGGGCGGCGGCCTCGAGGGTGAGGCCGGCGACGCCCTTGGCGCGGACCAGGCTCTCGGCCGCATCGAGGATGCGGGTGCGGGCATCGGCCTGGGCGGGAAGAGTCGAGCCATCCATCATGGTGACAAACTATACCGGCTGGACGGTCTGTCAAGCTGAACCGTCCAGCCGGTACAGTAATCCAGGAGCCTTAGGCGGGCCACCGGCGGTGCAGCCAGAGCCACTCCGCCGGGCGCTCCGCGATCCAGGCGGAGATGCGGTCGTTGATGGCCGTCGTCAGCGCCAGGATCTGCGCCTGCCGGTCCTCGCCGGGCGGGACCGGAAGCGGCGGCTCCACCATCAGGCGGAAGCGGCAGGGGCCGAGGCGCAGGACGCGGCCGGGGATGATTGGACAGCCGAAGCGCAGCGCCAGCTGCGCCGGCGCCGGGGCGGTCATCGCCGGCAGGCCGAGCAGCGGGACGGCGATGCCGTCATTCAGCTTCTGGTCGGCGAGCATGCCGAGGACGCCGCCCCGCGACAGGTAGCGCAGCGCGGCGCGGGCGCCGGCCGAGCCCTTCGGGAAAAGCGGGAGCGGGTCGCCCGGCACGGCCTCGGCGCGGCAGGCGGCGATGAGCGCGTCGACCTCGGCATTGTCGGCGGCGCGGTAGACGCTGCCCATGCGGATGCCCATGGTGGCGAGCGCCGGGGGCAGCACCTCCCAATTGCCGATATGGCCGGAGACCAGGATGGCAGGGCCGCCGCGCTCCGCGATGGGGACGAGGTGCTCCCTCCCCTCCATCTCCCATTCCAGCGCCGGGATATGCGCCAGCTCGGCGGCGGTGCGGCCGAGATTGTCCCACATGGCGCGCACCACCCGGTCCCGCTCCGCCGCGGCCAGGGATGGCAGGGCGCGCGCCAGGTTGCGCCGCGCGGTGCGGGTGACGGGGAGCATCGGGCCGATGCTCCGCCCGATCCAGCCGCCGAGGTCGGAGGCGCGGCGCGGCCCGAGGCGGCGCGAGAGGCCGAGCAGCAGCCGCGCCGCGGCCGCCTCGAGCCGGTGCTGGAGGCGGGGCATGTCAGGCCGGGATCGGCACCCGCTGGGCGAGCGGATCAAGCAGCGCCTCGATCGCCGCCGTGTCCTCCCACTCCAGACCGACATTCACCACCGTCACCCGGCTGCGGAAGCCAGGGGGGATGCGGACGAAGTCCTTCCGCGTGGTGACGGGGATGGCGCGCAGCCGGTCGGCCTCGGCCAGGATCTCGCGCATGTCGCCCTCGTCGAAGGGGTAGTGGTCGGCGAAGGCGGCGCGGCCGGCGACCACGGCGCCGACCTCGGCCAGGGTGGCGAAGAATTTCTTCGGGTTGCCGATGCCGCAGAAGGCATGGACGGGCTGGCCGGCCAGCATCGCCGCCTCGGGCGCCGGGCGCTGCCGGGCGCGGAGGATGCGGGTGCCGGGGGGCAACAGGCTCGCCGCATCGGCCTCGTCCTCGCCGATCATGACGGCGGCGCGGCAGCGGGCGGCAGCGGCGGCGACCGGCTCGCGCAGCGGCCCGGCGGGGATGATGCGGTTGTTGCCGAAGCCGAAGCTACCGTCGACGATGAGGAAGGAGAGGTCCTTCCCGAGCGTCGGGTTCTGCAGCCCGTCATCCATGATGATGGCCTGGGCGCCGGCGGCGACGGCGGCCTGGGCGCCGGCGGCGCGGTCGGCCGAGATCCAGGCGGGGCGCTCGGCGGCCAGCAGCAGGGCCTCGTCGCCGACCGCCCGGCTGTCATGCACCGCGGGGTCGACGCGGACGGGGCCGCGCAGCTTGCCGCCATAGCCGCGGAGGAGGAAATGCACGGCGATGCCGCGATTGGCCAGGCGCTGGCCGAGGTCGAGCGCGACGGTGGTCTTGCCGGCGCCGCCCGCGGTGGCGTTGCCGCAGCAGATCACCGGCACCGGCGCCTGCCAGCCCGGCCTCGCCACGCGGCGCGCGGTCGCCGCCGCATAGAAGGCGGCGATCGGGGAGAGCAGTAGCGGCAGCAGGCCGGAGCCGTCGCCGCCCCAGAAATCGGGGGCGCGCATCAGCCGGCGGTCATCTCAGTCGGCATGGGGCGTCGATCGATCCTCGTCCCTGTCGGCGCGCTGCGGCAGCAGGTGCAGCAACGCCTCGGCCACCTGGTCCGGCAGGGTGGCGGCCGGCGCGATGGCGGCGGCGGCAGCCTCTGCCAGATTTCGGCCATGATCGGGGCTGGATAGCACGGCGCGGATGGCCCCGGCCAGCGCCCCCGGCTCCGGCGGCTGGACCAGGCGAGCGCCGCCCGCGGCCAGCAACCGTGCGGCGATATCGGCGAAATTGGCGGTATGGGGACCGAGCAGAATGGGGCAGCCGAGCCGGGCGGGCTCCAGCGGGTTCTGCCCGCCATGCGGCACGAGGGAGCCGCCGACCAAGGCGACATGGGCCAGGCGGTAGAGGAGGCCGAGTTCGCCGAGGGTGTCGGCGATGTAGACCGCCGTCTGGGGGCCGGGGAGCGCGCCGGCACTGCGGCGGGCGAGCGGGAGGCCGGCGGCCTCGGCCTCGAGGCCCGCGACGCGTTCCGGGTGGCGGGGGGCGAGGATGGTCAGCAGGCCGGGGATGTCGGCGGCGAGCCGGCGATGGGCGGCAACCAGCATCGCCTCCTCGCCCGGATGGGTGGCGGCGCCGAGCACGACCGGGCGGGGGCCGATGGCCGCCCGCAGCGCGGCCAGGGCGGCGGGGTCGGCCGGGAGGGGGGGCGCGGCCTCCTTCAGGTTGCCGGGGGCGCGGACGGCGCGGGCGCCGAGGCCGGCGAAGCGGGCGGCATCGCCCGCGCTCTGCGCCATGACCAGGGTGAAGGCGGCCATCAGCTCCCGCCCCAGCGCCGGGGCGAGGCGCCAACGGGCGGCGGAGCGGGCCGAAAGGCGGCCGTTGATCAGCACCAGCGGCAGGCGACGGGCGCGGGCGGCGCGGATCAGGTTCGGCCAGAGCTCCGACTCGACGAGGCCCGCGGCATCGGGCCGCCAGGCATCGAGGAAGCGGGCAACCCAGGCGGGCACGTCGAGCGGGGCGAAGCGATGGATCACCCGCGGGCGGAGCGCGGGCGGGAGGCGGCGCTCGAGCAGGGCGGCGCTGGTGACGGTGCCGGTGGTCAGCAGGATGGCCAGGCGCGGGGCGCGGGCGGCCAGCGCCTCCAGCACCGGGAGGAGGGAGAGGGTCTCGCCGATGCTGGCGGCGTGCAACCAGATCAGGGGCCCCGGCGGCCGGGCGGCATGGAGGCCGCGGCGTTCCGGCAGGCGGGCGGCGAGTTCCTTGCCGCGGCGCAGGCGGTGGCGCAGCCAGAACGGCAGCAGCGGGGCGGCCAGCGTCGTGCCGCAGCGCCAGGCCCAGGCGGCAAGGCTCATCCGGCCATGCTCATGCCGCGGCGACCCAGGCATCCGCCGTGTCGCAGGCGGCGGTGAGGGCCGCCTCGATCGCCGGCAGGGCGGCGAGCGGCGCGGCGCGGTCCACGGCGACGGGCGGGCCCATCACCAGCACCCCGCGGGCGAAGGGCAGCGGCAGCACCATCCGGTCCCAGCTCCGCAGCCGGCGGACGCGGCTGGTGCGGGCGGCGCAGGGCAGGACGGGGATGCCGGCCAGCGCCGCCAGCTGCGCGACACCGGGCGCGGCACGGCGGCATGGGCCGCGGGGGCCGTCCGGGGTGATGACTACCATGTCCCCCTCCCCCAGCACCCGCAGCAACTGCCGCAGGCCGGTGGCGCCGCCGCGCGAGGTGGAGGCATGCACCAGCTCCAGCCGGAAGCGGCGGACGATGTCGCCGATGAAGCGGCCATCGCGGTGGCGGGAGACCAGGACATGGGCGCTGACGGCCGCGAGGCGCGGCTCGGCGGCGCGGGCGCGCAGCCAGAGCATCGGCATCATCGGCAGGCGCTCATGCCAGAAGGCGGCGAGGATGGGCCGGCCTGCCGGGCCGAGGGCGGCGGCCAGGTTCGGCTCGCCGAGCAGGGTCCAGCGCGTGGTGCGGAAGACCAGGGCGAGGTAGAGGCCGAGCGCCCTGGCGAAGGCCGCCTGGGTCGTGGGATGCCGGATCAGGCGGCGGAGCATGGCGGGCGGGACATGGGGCCCGCCGCCCTAGCACGCCCCGTCCGGAGCCGGAATAGGGCGGGCCGCCCGCCCCTGGCCTCAGGCGAAAACGCTTTTCCGGCGCAGCGCCAGGACCGCAGCGGCGAGGCCGCTGGTCAGGGAGACGAGGCCGAGCACCGGCGCGGCGAGCAAGCCGGCCGAGGCGGCGGTGCCGAGGGCGAGGCCGACCGCGGCCAGACCGCCGACGGCGGCAAGGACGGCCACGAAGCAAAGTGGTAGCATGTGGGGCCTCCGGCGAATGAGACAGGGTCTGCCATGGTTATGCCATGATTTGGCCCCAGCCGGCCACAATTACGACCGCGCCGCCAACCCCTCCCGGGGATGGCGGCGCGTTTGTGACGGAATAGTGAAGGTATCAGCCGGTCTGCTGGATCGCCGAGAGCATCCAGGGCCCGCCCTGGACGCGGAGGAAGGTCCAGAGCTCGGTCGCCTCGGTGCGGCGGTTGGGGTCGCCCTCGACCACCGCGCCATCGCTGACCCGGCGGGTCACGTCGATCATCGAGAAGCGCATGGCCACGGTGGCGAACTCACGCGTGCCCTCGCGCCATGCCTCGGCCAGGTCGCCCTGCTCCAGCTTCACGTCGCGGGCCTCGTTGCGGAGGCCACGGCGATCCAGATCGGCCAGGTCGTCGCCGAAGTAGCGCAGCATCTCGGGCGTGACGACGGCGCGCATCCCGGCCTCGTCCTGCCGGTTCCAGGCCTCGTTGACCCGCTGGAGGGCCGCTTCGAAGGCCTGGAAATCGGCCGGCGTCACCTCGATGGCGGCCGAGGGCGCTCCGCCGGCGCCGCCGATGGGCCGCGCGCCCTGCATCGCCTCGCGGGCCATGCCCTGCGGCATCCGCTCGGACATCCCCTGCGGCATCCCGGCCATGGCGGGCTGCGGCTGGCGGCGGCGGATGAAGCCCATCACCAGCCGGACCAGGAGGAAGATCAGTCCGATCTGCAGCAGCAGGCCGAAGATGGAGCCGAGGCCGGTGAAGCCGCCGAACAGGCCATGGCCGAAGAGCAGGCCGCCGATGCCGGCGCCGATCAGGCCGCCCATCAGCCCTGCCATGAAGGGCGAGCGGGAGAAGAAGCCGCCGGCCGGATTGGGCTGGCCGATCGGCGAACGGCTGGCCTGCTGGCCGTAGGGCGTGGCCGGGCGGGTGGATTCCATAGAGCGCTCCATCGGCCGCGCGGCGTTGGGCGCGGTCGTGGTGGCCGGCGGGGCGCTGTAGGTGCGGCTGCCGCGGCTGCCCGTCGAGGTACCACCCCCCGGTCGCGCATCGGCGAACGCAGGGGCCAGCGCCAGGAGGGCGGCGGCGAGGAACAGGACAGGGCGACGCATCGGGCCAGGGTCTCCGTGATTCTGAACTAACTGCAATATAGGGAGGCGTGCCCCCGATTACGACAGGAACCGCCGAAGTTGGGACGGCAAGCCGACAGATGGCTGGTTGCGGGTGGTGTCCCGGCTGCGGGGCAGGCCCGTCATGGGCGAAGGTAGCGGCGCAGCCGGGAAGGCGGCACCCAGCCCGGAAGCGCTCCAGCCGGCAGGAAGGTTGCGACCGGGCGCGAAGGCGATCATCCGTCCACAAAACGCATCATGTCTTTTTGTTGGATGGCCACGGCGAAACTTAACGATGGCTTAACGCTGCGGCCGGGCAACGGGCGGATGGCGGTGATCGGGTCGCCGCTGGCTGGGGACCACCCGGAACATGGCGGAAAGCCTCGTGATCGGGAGCACCGGCCCCGAATGGATCGATACCCCCGACATCTCCGGCTTCGACGACCTCGAGGTCTAAGGCAAGGGCGGCAATGACGGCATCTGGGGCTCGGGCCTCGCCGACAGGCTGTATGGCGGGGACGGCAACGACCTGCTGGAGGACTATGGCAGCGTCAACGCCCTCTGTAGCTGGGCGGGCGACGATACCCTGTGGGGCAGCATCAACAACGATACCCTCCAGGGGGATGACGGCAACGACGTGATCGGCACCGCGCTCGGCAACAACACCGTCCATGGCGGCACCGGCAATGACTGCGTGCGCTCTTCGCATCCTCGGCCAATGCGGATGCCCGGATCCTGCATGTCCTGGGCTACAGCAACGGCGTCAAGATCGGCGGCATCGGCGTCATGCCGAAGGGTATCGTCGGACGGGTGGGCGCCCTCAACGGCCTCAACTTCGGCCTGGTGGACGGGGTGCATCTCAACGCCGACAACTACTTCGGCATCGACGACCTCACCGTCATCATCTGACCGGCCCGGGGCGGGAAGCGATCCCCGCCCCGTTCCGGCCGCGCCTCAGGCGCCGGCCATGGTCAGCCCCTCGACCCGGACGGTGGGGCTGTCGGTGCCGCGGCGGAATTCCAGGTCGTCCGCCGGGGTGAGGTGCAGCAGCATCTCGCGGACATTGCCGGCGATGGTGACCTCGGAGATCGGTTCGGCCAGGGCGCCGTCGCGGATCATGAAGCCGGCGGCGCCGCGGCTGTAGTCGCCGGTGACGCCGTTGACGCCCATGCCGATCAGCTCGGTGACGTAGAGGCCTTCCCGGATATCCGCCATCAGCGCCGCGGGCGTGAGGCTGCCGGCAGCGAGGTAGAGGTTGGTCGGCGCCGGGCCGGGCGGGCCGCCGGTGCCGCGGCTGGCATGGCCGGTCGAGGTCATGCCGAGCTGGCGGGCGCTGCGCCAGTCGAGGATCCAGGTGGTGAGCACCCCGTCCTCCACGATGGCCCGGCGGATGCCCTGCATCCCCTCCCCGTCGAAGGGCCGGCTGCGGAAGCCGCGGCGGCGGGTCGGGTCGTCGATCACCGAGAGGCCGGGCGCCATGACGCGCTGGCCGAGCCGGTCGCGCAGGAAGCTCGTGCCCCGCGCGACGGCCGCGCCATTGATGGCGCCGGAGAGGTGGCCGAGCAGCGAGGTGGCCACGCGCGGGTCATAGACGACGGGCAGCCGGGCGGTCCTCGGCCGGGTCGGGTTGAGGCGGGCGACGGCCCGCTCCCCGGCGCGGCGGCCGATGGCGGCGGCATCCTCGAGATCGGCGAGGAAGACGGCGCTGGAGTAATCGTAGTCGCGCTCCATGCCAGTTCCCTGCCCGGCCAGCGCGGTCGCCGAGATGGAATGGCTGCTGCGGGCATACTCGCCGGCGAAGCCGTTCGAGGCGGCGAGCGCGATGGTATAGCGGGAGAAGCCGGCATCGGCGCCCTCCGAATTCGTCACGCCGGCGATGGCCAGCGCCGCATCCTCGGCGGCGGCGCAGCGGGCGATGAGGTCCTCGGCGCTGGGCTCGGCCGGGTCCTCCAGCTCGAGGGCGGAGGCGATGAGGCCGTCCGGCGCCTCGGGCAGGCCGGCGAAGGGATCCTCGGGCACGACGCGGGCCATGGCGACGGCGCGCTCGGCGAGCGCCTCGAAGCCGCGCGGCGACGGGTCGGTGGAGGAGACGATCGCCTGGCGCTGGCCGAGGAAGACGCGGAGGCCGAGGTCGAAGCCCTCCGCCCGTTCCAACTGCTCGATCTTGCCGAGGCGGCGCTGGACGGAGAGCGAGGCGGAGGCGACCAGCAGCGCATCCGCGGCATCGGCCCCGGCGCCGCGGGCGGCGGCGACCAGGTCCTGGAGGAGTTCGGCATGGGAGGTCATGGCCGCACCCTAGACCAAGCCGGCGGGGCGTGAACCAGGAACTTCCCCGTCACCCTCGCAGCCGCCGGGCGAGGCCGCCGATGGCGGAACGGAGCGTCGCCGCCTGCTGCGCCACCTAGTCGGCATGGCCGCGCAGGCCCCCGACCGAGGCGGAGGTGGCGGCCGCGCCCTCGGCCAGCTGGATGACGCTGGCGCTGGCCGCCTCGAAGCCCGCGGCCGCGTCGCCGGCGCCGCCGGCGATCTGGCGGGTGACGGCGCCCTGCTCCTCGACCGCCCGGCTGATGGCGGCGGAGGCATCGTCGATGCGGGCGATGGTGCCGCCGATGCCGCGGATGGCGCCGACCGCGGTGTCCACCGTCGCCTGCATGCGGGCGACCTGGTGGCCGATCTCCTCCGTCGCGCGGGCGGTCTGGGCGGCGAGCCCCTTCACCTCGGAGGCGACGACGGCGAAGCCGCGGCCGGCCTCGCCGGCTCGGCTCGCCTCGATGGTGGCGTTGAGGGCGAGGAGGTTGGTGCGGCTCGCGATGTCGGCAATGAGCCGCACCACCTCGCCGATGCGCGTCGCCCTCTCGGCGAGGTCGCGGATGGTGGCATCGGTCGCCTCGGCCTCGGCGACGGCCTGGCGGGCGATGCCGGCGGCCTCGGTCACCTGCCGGGCGATGGCCTGGACGGAGCCGGCCATCTGCTCCGCCGCGCCGGCCACGGCATGAACGCTGCCGCCGGCCTGGCGGGCGCCGCGCTCCGCCGTGCCGGCCTGCTCGGCGGCGGCTTCGGCGGTGCGGTGCAGCGCCTCGCCCGACGCGGTCAGCGCCGTGGCGGCGGAGGCGAGGCCATCGGCGATCTCGCCGAGCGAGCGCTCGACCTCGGCGGCCAGCGAGAGCTGCGCATCCTGGCGCTGCCGCTCGGCCGCCGCGCGGGCGGCGTCCGCCTCGGCCTCGAGCCGGGCGACGGCGCGGGCATTCCCGCGGAAGACCAGCACGGCCTCGGCCACGGCGCCGAATTCGTCGCGGCGGCGGACGGCGGGAATCTCGGTCTCCAACGCGCCCTCGGCGAGGCGGCGCATGGCGGCCGTCATCGCCGTGACGGGGCGCGTGACGGAGCGGGCGATCAGCAGCGCGGCCAGCGCGCCCAGCAGCAGGGCGGCGGCGCCGCCGGCGAGGATCAGCCGCTCCGAATCGGCCGGCCGGCAGCCAGGGCCTCGCCCTGCGCGGTCGAGAGCTGCGTCATCTCCCGGTCGGCGGTCGCCGTCGCTTCCTGCATCGCCGCCTCGTGGCGGGCGCGGCCGGCGGTGGCGAGGGTCGCCTCCTCGAAGGCCTGGCCGGCACCGGCGATGGCGCCGGCCAGGCTGCCGAGCGCCAGGCGCTCCTCCGGCTCGACGGCGCCCAGCAGGGTGGTGAAGAGCGTCTCGGCGGCGCCGAGGGCGCGGCGGACCTCGGCTGCCTCCTCCGCCTGCCCGGCGAGAGCGAAGGCATTGGTGTGGAGCTGGGCCCGCAGCGCCTGGGCCGTCAGCCGGCCGGCGATGTCGCGGATGGCGGCGTGGCGCTCGAAGTCGGTGCGGGCGGCGACGGCGCCCTCGACGAAGCCGGGGATGGTGGCGCGCACCTCGTCCAGCAGGGCCGCGATGTCGGCCATCAGCACGCCGGCACCCTGGCGCCGGGTGGCGAGCAGCGAGCCGGGGCGGGCGGCGGCCTCGGCGGCGCTGCGCTCCAACGCCGCCTGCCCGGTGGCGGCGGCGGCGAAGCGGCGGAGGAGGCCGTTGATCCGGTCGGCCTCCCCGGGCCGCCGGGCGGCCTCGGCGACGAGAGGGGCCGCGAGCTCCGCCGCGGCGACCAGACTCTCGGCGCGCGAGGCGGCGCCGGCGCGGAGCGAGGGAAGCTGGCCTTCCATGGCGCGGGCAAGCCGGCGCAGCCCCTCCGACCCGGCCTCGCCGGCCAGGGCCAGCAGGGCCACTTCGACCTCGCTCCAGGCCTCGGCCAGGCGGGGGCGGAAGGCGGCCAGGGCGAGGGCGAAGCGGCTGCGCTCCTCCGCCGCCTCGACGAGGCTGGCGAGGCCGTCATGCAGCTCCTGCGCCTGCTCGACGATCCGGGCGGCGGCGGGGCGGGCGGCCTCGCTGACCGAGGCAAGGAACCCGTCGAGGGCCGCGCTGACCGCGGCCCCGGCCCGCTCCGCGGCCTCCCGGTCGGTGGCGCGGCCCTCGGCGACGAGCTTGGCCTCGGCCTCGGCAAGCTCGCTCAGCAGCAGGGCGAGGCGCTGGGCGGCGAGGAGGGTGCCGTTGGCGGCGAGCTGGGCGGCGCGGCGGGCCTCCTGCGTCTCCAGGCTGGCGGTGTAGCGGGCGAGCGCGGCAGTGCCCAGCGCCTCGGTTCGGCGGGTGAAGTCCTCGATGCGCTGGTTGAGCTCGGCGCGGGCCTCGCGGATCGCGGACTGGCTGGTGGCGAGGTCGGCCAAGGTGCCAGCCAGGCGCTCGGTCGCCTCGCCCGCGGCGCGGATGCCGGAGGCGGCCTCGGCGCCGGCCAGGCCTTCCAGCCGTCGCAAGGTCGCCGTCGCCTGCCCGAGGGCGTCGAGGGCAGCCTCCAGCGCCGCGGGCTCGAGGCGGATGCGGTCGGCGGCGAGGCGGGCGGTCAGCACCGACTCGCGCACCGCCGCCGCCATCTTCGCCGTGTCGACGCGGGCGGCGAAGGAGCGGAAGCCGCTCCAGCCAACGGCCGCGACGGCGCCGATCAGCAGGAGGACGGTGGAGAAGCCTGCGAGGATCCGGGTTCTGATCGCCATGGTGATCCGCTGCCTTGGATGCGGCGGATCAATGGCATGCGGAAATTACCGCCGGGTTTACGCGGCGCCCCGCAGCGCCGCCCAGACGCGCGGCGGCGTCAGCGGCATCTGCAGCCGGTCCGCCGCCTGGGCATGGCCGGCCCGGGCCAGCGCATCGGCGATGGCGCTGACCACGGCGGGCGTCGCGCCGATGGTGCCGAGCTCGCCGACGCCCTTCACCCCGAGCGGGTTGGTGCGGCAGGGGATGGACTGGTCGAGCTGCGTCAGATAGCCATGGGCGAGGTCGGCGCGCGGCATGGCGTAGTCCATGAAGCTGGCCGAGAGGGGCTGGCCCGTCTCCGGGTCGTAAGCGACCTGCTCGGCGAGCGCCTGGCCGATGCCCTGCAGCGCGCCGCCGACGATCTGGCCCTCGACGATCAGCGGGTTGACGACGCGGCCGGCATCGTTGGCCGAGACGTAGGAGAGGACGTCGACCTCGCCGGTCTCGGCATCCAGCTCCACCTCGCAGATGTGGCAGCCATTGGGCCAAGTCGGGCCGGAGACGGAGTGGCTGATATCGACGAAGATGCGCCCCTCCGGCTGGTGCGCGGCGAGGTCGTAGAGGCCGATGCGGCGGTCGGTGCCGGCGACGCTGATGACGGCGTTGCGGTATTCGAGGTCGGCGGCGGCGGCCTCCAGTGCCTCGGCGGCGAGGTCCTTCGCCGTGTCGACCGCCCTGTCGGAGGCGACCTTGATCGCCGAGCCGGCGGTGAAGAGCGAGCGGGAGCCGGCGCTGCCGAAGCCGCTGCCGCGGTCGGAATCGCCGAGCACCACCTTGATCTGCCCGATGGGCACGCTGAAGACGTCGACGGCGAGCTGGGCGTAGCTGGTGGCGATGCCCTGGCCCATGGCCTGGGTCGTCGCATAGACCTCGATCTCGCCCTCGCCCTTCACCGCGACGGTGACGCGCTCCTCGAAGACGTTGCCGCCGGTCCATTCGAGGAAGGTGGCGATGCCGCGCCCGCGCAGCTTGCCTGCGGCCCGCGAGGCCTCGGCGCGGGCGGCGAAGCCCCCCCAATCGGCGGCGGCCAGCCCCTCGTCGAGGATGCGGGCGAAGCTGCCGCTGTCATAGGTCTGGCCCATGGCATTGGTGTAGGGCATCTGCTCCGGCCGGATCATGTTGCGGCGGCGCAGCTCGGCCGGGTCCATGCCCATCTGCCGCGCGGCGGCGTCCATCAGCCGCTCGATCAGGTAGATCGCCTCCGGACGGCCGGCGCCGCGATAGGGGGCGGTCGGCGCGGTGTTGGTCAGCAGCGCGGTGAAGCGCAGGTCGATCGTCCCGATGTCGTAGATGCTGGTCGAGACCCAGGGGCCGATCATCAGCTGGATGGCGACGCCGGCCGCGCGTTGATAGGCGCCCATGTCGGCGAGCGTCCTGACGCGGAGGGCGAGGATCCTGCCATCCGCGTCGAGGGCGAGCTCGGCGCGGCTCTCGGTGTCGCGGCCATGGGTCGCCGAGAGGAAGTCCTCGAGCCGCGTCGCCGCCCATTTCACCGGGCGCCCCAGCTTGCGGGCGGCGAAGGCGACGACGCCATCCTCCGGATAGAGGCCGGTCTTCATCCCGAAGCCGCCGCCGACATCGCCGACGAGGACGCGCACTTGCGCGGGCTCAATGCCGAGGATCTCCTTCGCCAGCGTGTCGCGCGCGCCGGAGGGCATCTGGCTGCTGAGGCGGATGGTGATGCGCCCGCTCGCCGCGTCGTAATCGGCGAGCGCCATGCGCGGCTCCATCGAGGCCGGGGCGAGGCGCTGGTTGACGAGGTCGAGCGAGACGGCGTGCGCGGCGCGGGCGAAGGCGGCCTCGGCGGCGGCTGCGTCGCCGTAATGCGTCTCGGCGACGACGTTGCCGGTCGCCGCCGGCCAGACCAGCGGCGCATCGGGGGCGCTGGCGCGGGCGAGGCCGATGACGGCGGGCAGCTCCTCGTACTCCACCTCGACGGCCTCGGCGGCGTCGCGGGCCTGGCCGGGCGTCTCGGCGATGACGGCGGCGACCGCCTCGCCGGCGAAGCGCACCGTGCCGATGGCGAGGATCGGCCGCGGCGGGGCGGCGAGCGGCGAGCCGTCCGGCCGCTTGAAGGGCAGCGCGACGCCGAGCGGCTTCACCCCGGCGGCTTCCAGCTCGGGGCCGGTGATGACGGCGAGCACGCCGGGCATGGCCAGCGCCGCGGCGGCGTCGATGCGGGTGATGCGCGCATGGGCGTGGGGCGAGCGGAGGAAGACGCAATGCGCCTGGCCGGGGAGCGAGACGTCGTCGGTGAAGCGGCCGGTGCCGGAGAGCAGCGCCTCGTCCTCGATGCGCCTGACCTTCTGGCCGCTGCCGAAGCGGCCGAAGCCGGCCTCCATGCCATCCGCTACCATCTCGCCGCTCCACCAGGGACTTCGTCGGCGGCGAGCTTAGCAGCGGGGCGGCGGGGGGCGACAGCCCCGGCGGGGCGAGGTAGCCTTGCCCGGCCTCATCGCTACGGAAGGACAGGATGCCTCGATCAGCCATCGTGCTCGGCGCCGGGATGGTCGGCGTCTCGGTCGCGCTGCACCTCAGGCGCCGTGGCTATGACGTGGCGCTGGTGGACCGGCGGGAGCCGGGCGAAGGCGCCTCCTTCGGCAATGGCGGGCTGATCCAGCGCGAGGCGGTCTTCCCGCATCCCTTTCCGCGCGAGGCGAGGGAGATCGGGCGGGTGGCGTGGAACCGCTCCATCGACGTGCGCTACCACCCGCTCGCCCTGCCCGGCTTCGCCGCGCCGCTGCTGCGCTACTGGTGGCACTCGGAGCCGGCGCGCTATGCGGCGGCCGTCGCCGCGCATGCGGCGCTGATCCGCACCTGCCTCGACGAGCACTTGGCGCTGGCGCGCGGGACGGCGGCGATGGCGCTGCTGCGGCCGATCGGCTGGATGCGGCTCTACAGCTCCGCGCCCATGCTGGAGGCGGCGCTGGCGCAGGCCGAGCAGGCGCGGCGCGAGCATGACGTCAACTTCGTGGCCCTCGACGGCGCGGCGCTGGCGGAGGCGGAGCCGCACCTGCTGGCGTCGCGGGCGGGGGCGATCCACTGGACCGACCCGCTCTCGGTCAGCGACCCGCATGCGCTGGTGCTCGCCTATGCCGGGTTCTTCCAGCAGGAGGGCGGCGCCTTCCGCATCGGCGATGCGGCGACGCTGCGGCGGGCGGGCGCGGGTTGGGCCGTGCGGACGGCGGAGGGCGAGGTGGAGGCGGCGGAGGTCGTCATCGCGCTCGGCGCGGCGGCGGTCGAGGTGACGCGGCCGCTCGGCTATGCGCCGCCGCTCTTCGGCAAGCGCGGCTACCACATGCATTACGGCCTCCGCGGCAATGCCGTGCTGCACCGGCCGGTGCTCGACACCGAGAGCGGCTTCCTGCTGGCGCCGATGCGGGCCGGCATCCGGCTGACGACGGGGGCAGAATTCGCCAAGCCGGGCGCGCCGGCGACGCCGGTGCAGCTGGAGCGGGCGGAGCCGGTGGCGCGCGGCCTGCTGCCGCTCGGCGAGCGGGTGGAGGGGGTGCCCTGGATGGGCGTCCGGCCCTGCACGCCGGACATGCTACCGGTCATCGGCCGGCTGCCGGGGCAGGCGGGCGTCTGGTGCGCCTTCGGCCATGCGCATCAGGGGCTGACGCTCGGGCCGACGACGGGGCGGATGCTGGCCGAGATGATGACGGGCGAGCGGCCCTTCGTCAGCCCTGAGGCCTACCGGGCGGAGCGCTTCCTGCGGCGGGGCATGGCAGCCTAGCACTACCTGGGCAGTCTGAAGTCAGGCGGCGGCCTAAGCTTTCGCCGGCAGTGTGGACATCGGATCGGCGGGATCAGGTCGGCGAACAGTCGCGCCATGATGGCGCGGCGCAGAGCTGGCAG
>JAESFQ010000029.1_pt1 | contig 106740 bp, 84 predicted proteins | sample 9269431 | NCBI WGS metagenome assembly JAESFQ01 (sample SAMN14502588, study PRJNA617103) | algae metagenome | isolation source: Plectolyngbya sp. WJT66-NPBG17 and co-occurring heterotrophs from well... | place: USA: Mojave Desert, Joshua Tree National Park, California | collected 2006-08-06 | reverse complement strand
TCACAGCCGAGTGGACGCTGATCGCCATCGCCTACAACGGCCGCAGGCTCCACCGCCTGCGGCTCCCCGCTTGACCCTCTCGCCACCCAACAAACCACCGGCAAACCCAAATCCGACAGGCTGCTAGATCGCCCGGGAGATTCCCGCAAAAAACCCCCGCCGCATCCCGTATTGCGGCGCCCCGACGCCGATGCCCGTCCCGTCGCGCAGTTGATAGGCGCGGTCGAAGAGATTGAGCACGTCGAAGCGCAGCGTCCAGGCGCCGCCATTCGGCAGGGTCAGGCGCTGCGAGATGCCGAGATTCACCGTGAGATAGGGCGTCCCCACCTCGCTGTTGGCGAAGCCCCTCCGCAGGCCGCTGCCATAGACCACGGAGGTGGAGAGGGTGCCGCCCTCCCAGGCCTCGTAGGCGGCACCGGCCGAGCCGGTGAGGAGCTGGTCGTGGTCAGTGCGGACCCATTTGCGGCGGATCTGGGCAAGCTCGGCCGGCGACCAGAAATACTGGTTGGAGACCAGCCCCCTCCCCTCCGAGCGGGAGACGGAGAGGTTGCCGTAGACCCGCCAGGGCCCCTGCCGCCAGTCCGCCGTCAGCTCCGTGCCGTAGACCCGGCCGCGCCGGTAGTTGTAAGGCGAGAAGACATAGGCGCGGCCGAACTGCCCGAGGTCCTGCATGTCCTCGACCGAGCGGCCATAGGCCTCGATGCCGAGGGTCAGGCTCTCCGTCACCCGCCGGCGGATGCCGAGATTGAGGTAGTGCGCCCGCTCCGGCTGCACCGGGTCGGCCTGCTGCGTCGCCGGCTGCAGGGTGGTGCCGCGGTAGCGGGCGATGTCGATCACCCCGACCAGCTCGGCCGGTGGCGGGGTGAAGTAGCGGGCATAGCCGAAGGCGACGGTCGTCGCGTCGTCTGGCGTCCAGACCAGGTTGGCGCGCGGGCTGAACTGCGAGGCCTCGACGATGCCGGAGACAGTATCAAAGCGGCCGCCGGCATTGAGGGTGAGGCGCTCGGTGATCCGCCACTCGTCCTGGAGGTAGACCCCGAAGAGCGTCTGGCGCACCCGGCCCGACTCGCGCAGGTTGAAGGGCGCGTCGAAGGCCTGGCCGAAGGCGTCGAGCGGCAGCAGCGTGCTGTCGGTCACGCTCCGCGTCGTGTCCTGGGACAGGAAGAAGCCGGCGCGCAGCGTGTGCTCGGGATGGAGGCGCCAGGCGGCATCGCCCTGGGTGCCGTAGGAGAGATTCTCCCGTCCCACCGTGCTCGCCGCGCCGTCGAAGAGCAGGTCGCCGAGCCCGTCCGGCCGGTAGCGGATGGAGGAGTTGCGGACGAAGCCAGAGAGCTGGAGGTCCACCGCGCCGACGCTGTGCTGCCCGGCGAGGATGGCGAAGCTGTTGCGCTGCACCTGCCGCGCGCGGAGGTCGGCGCTGTCGAAGGCCGAGCGGCCATAGGCGGTGAAGCCCGGTTGCAGCCCCGGCGTGTTCGGCACCTGGTAGGTCGAGAGCATGCTGCCGGCGATCAGCGAGATGCGGCTGCGGTCGCCGACCGGCACGGCCGCATGGATGAGGCCGCGGATCTGCTCCGTGCGGTTGTGGATGGCGTCCGGCCCCGGCGTCGGGTTCTCGAAGCCCCGGTCGCTGCGCAGGCCGGAGATGGAACCGAAATACTCGACCGGCCCTGCCCTGCCGCCATAGCTCGCCCCCGGCTGGATGGTGCCGAAGCTGCCGCCATAGATGCCGATGCTGCCGCCCGGATCCTCGAGCCCGGAGCGGAGCTGCATGTCGACGATGCCCGCCGTGCGGTAGCCGAACTGCGCCGGCAGCGCGCCGGTGATGAGGGAGACGCTGCGCAGCGCCCGCGCGTCGAAGAGCTGGCTGAAGCCGCTGATCGCCTCCGGCAGCAGCACGCCGTTGACGCGGTATTGCAGGTTGCGGTGGTCGCCGCGGACATGCAGGTCGCCGAAGGCCTCCTGCACCACGCCCGGCGCCTGGAGCAGCACGTCGGTGAGGCGGGCATTCTCGCCCTGGGGAAGCTGCTGGATGGCCTCGCGGTCGATCTCGTAGCGGCTGGCGCCGAGGCTCGGCGCGATGGCGTTGCGCGCGATATCGAGGCGCCGCGACTGCACGACGAGGTCGGGCAACTCGAACACCTGCTCCTCCGCCCGCGCCGCAGCCGCCGCGAGGAAGAATGCGATGGCGACAATTCGATAGGTGTTCATCTCTGCATCATCCACGGCTATTGATATCTTCATGTGTTTAATGTTTATTTTCAGTGGTTTACCCTGAACGAGCCCAGCGGATGGCGCAAGCCGCCGCAATGCGCGATGCTGGCGGGGCAGACCGACGAGGCTCTTCATGACCGGCACGCTCTTCCGCAACTTCCGGCTCTTCGATGGCCTCTCCGACCAGCTCGCCGAGGGGATGGAGCTGCTGGTCGAGGGTGGGCGGATGAAGGAGCTCGCCGACCGGCCGATCACCTCCGCCACGGCGCGCCTCGTCGATTGCGGCGGGCGGACGCTGATGCCGGGGCTGATCGACGCGCATGTGCACGCCTATGGCAGCGAGGCCGACCTCGCCCGGCTCGAGCGGCTGCCGCACAGCCTGCAGGCGCTCCAGGCGGCGGACCGGCTGCGGCAGTCGCTGCAGCGCGGCTTTACCACCATCCGCGATGCGGGGGGCGCCGATTGGGGCCTCGCCATCGCCTGCGAGACGGGGCTGATCGCGGGGCCCCGGCTCTTCTATCCCGGGCGGGCGCTCTCGCCGACGGGCGGGCATGGCGACATGCGGCCCAACACCATGCTCGACCAGTTCTGCGGCTGCTGCGCGCCAGCCATGGCGCTCGGCGTCATCGCCGATGGCGTCGACGAGGTGCGCAAGGCCGTGCGCGGCGAGCTGAAGCGCGGGGCGCATGCCATCAAGATCATGGCGAGCGGCGGCGTCGCCTCGCCCTCCGACCCGATCTACGCCCTACAGTACAGCGACGAGGAGATCGCCTGCGCCGTCTGGGAGGCGAAGGCCTGGCGGCGCTACGTGCTCGCCCATGCCTATACGCCGGAGAGCATCCACCGCGCGGTGCGGCTCGGTGTGCGCTCGATCGAGCATGCCAACCTCATCGACGCCGAGACGGCGGGCTTCATGGCGGAGCGCGGCGCCTTCGCCGTGCCGACCCTCGTCACCTATGACGCGCTGGAGGAGGAGGGGCCGGCGCTCGGCCTGCCGCCCGAGAGCATGGCGAAGCTCGCCAGCGTGAAGGATGCCGGGCTCGGCAGCCTCGAGATCCTGGCGCGGGCCGGGGTGCGGATGGCACTGGGGACGGACCTGCTCGGGGCGATGCACCGGCGGCAATCGGATGAATTCGTCATCCGCCGCCAGGTGCTGCCGGCGGCGGAGGTGCTGCGCAGCGCGACCAGCGTGGCGGCGGCACTGCTGAACCAGGAGGGCGCGCTCGGCGTGGTGGCGCCCGGGGCGCTGGCCGACCTCATCCTCGTTGACGGCGACCCCATCGCCGATATCGGCGTGCTCACCGGCCAGGGCGAGCGCATCCCCTTCGTCATGAAGGGCGGCGCGGCGATGATCGACCGGCTTGGCGCCTAGGGCAAGCTTCGATCAGGTGGAAGCACCCGATGGGAGGTGGTTGCTCGACCGGACAACAGGCTAGAGCGGGGGCCGTGAGCCGTGGCGGACGGGAACCGCGCTAGCGCACGAGGCGCAACGTCCCGGAGGAGGGAATCTCCCCCGCCGATTTCTGCAGGTTGAGCAGCTGGGTCGTTAGCGCCAGGACGCGCAGCGTCTGGTCCTCCGCCTCCTCCTGCTGCGCGACATACCAGCGCGCGCCGCCGTAATCGACCGCGAGCCGCGGCCGGGCCGGCGGCTGCTGCCAGAGATGGAAGAGCCGCGGCCTTGCCTGCTGGCCGCCCGGCAGCGGGACGGAGATGCGATAGGCGACGCCTTCCTCCTCCCTGCGTTGCACGGCGCCGAGATAGTTCAGGATCTCGCTGACCGACCGCAGGTACCAGGCGAGGCCCTGCGCCGCGGCGCGGCCGGCAGGGATGGCGTGGTCCGCCACCTCGTCGGCATTGCAGGGGTCGCCCTCCTGGGTGATCGGCGAGATCTGCGGCGGCTCGTTGTCGAGGGCAAGCGCGGTGAAGGGCGGCGAGGAGCCGGGGCTGCCGGGCACGCAGATCACCAGCTGGTTCACCGCGCGATAGAGCTGCCACCCCTCCCCGGCCCGGCGCAGGCTGATGCCGGCCTCCTTCAGCATGGCCAGCCGGTCCGGCGCCGTCGCCTCCGCCCGGCTGAGCGGCGGGCCGAGCGGGATCAGCCGCGTGTAGCCGTTGAAGCGGAGGCGCCCGAAGCGCGTCAGCCGGTCGACGATGGCCTGGAAGGGGTCGCATGGGGGCCTCGCCTCCAGGCCGGCCGCGGCGCAGGCGGCCTCCGCCCCAGGGTCGAGCGCCTGGCGGCGGGCAGGGTTGTTCTCGATGATCCGGCCGCCCGGCCCCTCGTCGAATTTGGAGACCAGGAGGTAGAGCAGCACCTGGTCCGGCAGGCCTTGGTCGGAGAGCAGGCGGAGCAGCACCGGGTCGATCGGGCGGAGCAGGCCGCGGGCGAATTCCTGCCGGTCGAGCGGCCCGATGTCGAAGCTTGGGTTGGTCGAGGCCAGCAGCGCCGGCTGGGCCAGGCCAGTTGTCTGGCTGAGGTCGTAGCCGAAGCCGGCGGAGAGGGTGAAGGCGCCGTGGATGGCGCCGATCGTCGAGAAGTGCAGCGGCGCCTGGTCCCTGGCGCGGAGCACGTTAACCACCAGCAGCGTGTCCGTCGCCGCCTGCAGGGTGCCGTTATAGGCTATGCTGTTCTCGGCGATGCTCCCGCCGAGCGAGCAGGCGGCGAGGCCGGGCAGCAGGGCGAAGGCCAGCAGGCGGAGGCGCATCCGGGTTGCGGCAGCGTCAGCCGAGATGGACCTCGAAGCCCTTGGCCGTTGCCGGGCGCGCCATCATCCGCGCGTACCAGGCGCCGACATGGGGCAGGTCGTCGAAGGGCACCTGGTGCCGCTCATGCCGCCAGGCCCAGCCGAGGATGGCGAAATCGGCGATGCTCGGCTCGGCCTCGGTCGCCACGTAGTCGCGCCCTGCCAGGCGCCGGTCGAGCACCCCGTAGAGCCGCTTCGTCTCCGTATGGTAGCGGTTGAGGCCGTAGTCCTTGGCCGGCCCGTCCTGCTGCATGAGGAAATGGTGGACCTGGCCGGGCATGGGGCCGAAGCCGCCCATCTGCCACATCAGCCACTCGAGCACCGGCACCCGGTCGCGCAGCTCGCGCGGCAGGAACCGGCCCGTCTTCTCGGCAAGGTAGAGGAGGATGGCGCCGCTCTCGAAGACGGTGATCGGCTGGCCGCCCGGCCCCTCCGAATCGATGATGGCGGGGATGCGGTTGTTCGGGCTGAAGGCAAGGAAGCCGGGGGCGAACTGCTCGCCCTTGGTGATGTTGACGGTCTTCACCGTGTAGGGGAGGCCCATCTCCTCCAACGCCACGCTGATCTTCCGGCCGTTCGGCGTGTTCCATGTATGCAGCTCGATCATGGGGTCCCCGTCCCGAATGCGTCGGATGGAGCCTAGCCGAGGCCGCAGGGGCTGGCGAGCGCGGCGCACTGTGGCAGCGGAGCCACCCATGGCCACGAACCCGCGTGCGAAACATTGGAGATGCTTCCCAAAGTCGCTGCGATGACGCAACCTGTGCGTGCAGTGCCGGCCAGGGGACATGGTGGCGGCACGGCGTTTTGGGGGATGAGTTTCATGCTGGGAATGTCGCTTCCGGCCGCGCGCCGAAAGTCGGTGACGCTTGCCTACCTGATCTGGGCCGCCTTCGGCCTGTTCGGCCTGCACCGCTTCTATCTGGGGCGCACGCTCTCGGCCGCGGGCATGGCCGCCATCACCGTGCTGTCCGTGCCGCTGATCTGGAGCGGCCTCGGCCTGCTCGGCTTCGTCGCCACCGGCACCTGGGCGCTGGCGGATGCCATCCTCATCCCCGGCATGGCGAAGGAGCTCAACACGGCAGTGGCCGCGGCACCCTGACGGAGGCCGGCGCCCCTTCCCCCAAGGGCGCTGCACAACCGAGGGTTGAGGAAGGTCGCGCCCCTCCTCAGGCCAGCTTCTGCTTCAGCACCTCGTTGACGAGGGCCGGGTTGCCCTTGCCCTGCATCGCTTTCATCACCTGGCCGACGAAGAAGCCGAACAGCTTCTCCTTCCCACTGCGGTACTCGGCGACCTTGTCGGCATTGGCGGCCATCACCTGATCGATCGCGGCCTCGATGGCGCCGGTATCGACCACCTGGCGGAGGCCCCGCGCATCGACGATGGCGCCCGGCCGCTCGCCGGTCTCGAACATGATGGCCAGCACGTCCTTGGCGATCTTGCCGTTGATGGTCCGGTCGGCGATCAGGTCCAGCAGCTCGCCAAGCGCCGCGGCGTCGACCGGGCTCTCCTCGACGCCGAGGCCGGTGCGGTTGAGCGCGGCGAAGAAGTCGCCGGTGACCCAGTTGGCGACCGTCTTGGCGTCGCGCCCCTTGGCCACCGCCTCGAAGAAGCCGGCCGTCTCGCGCTCCAGCGTCAGGACATGCGCGTCATAGGGCGAGAGGCCCATGGCGACGTAGCGCGCGCGGCGCTCATCCGGCAGCTCGGGCAGCGAGGCCTTCAGGCTCTCGACCCAATCGGCCTCGAGCACGAGGGGCGGCAGGTCGGGGTCAGGGAAGTACCGGTAGTCATGCGCATCCTCCTTGGAGCGCATGGAGCGCGTCACCCCGCGGCCGGTATCGAACAGCCGCGTCTCCTGCTCGACCGCGCCGCCCTCCTCCCAGACCTCGATCTGACGGCGCGCCTCGGCCTCCACCGCCTGCATGACGAAGCGGATGGAGTTAACGTTCTTGACCTCGCAGCGGGTGCGGAACCCCTCCCCCGCCTTGCGGACGGAGACATTGACGTCGGCCCGCATCGAGCCCTCGTCCATGTTGCCGTCGCAGGTGCCGAGGTAGCGCACGATCTGGCGCAGCTTCGTCAGATAGGCCCCCGCCTCCTCCGGCGAGCGCATGTCGGGCTCGGAGACGATCTCCATCAGCGCGACGCCGGAGCGGTTGAGGTCGATGAAGCTCTTCGACGGGTGCTGGTCGTGCAGCGACTTGCCGGCATCCTGCTCGAGATGCAGGCGGGTGATGCCGATCTGCTTGGTGCTGCCATCGGCGAGCGTGATCTCGACCGTGCCCGTGCCGACGATCGGGTGGGCGAACTGGCTGATCTGGTAGCCCTGCGGCAGGTCGGCATAGAAGTAGTTCTTCCGGTCGAAGCGCGACCAGAGATGGATCTCCGCCTTCAGCCCGAGCCCGGTGCGCACGGCCTGCGCCACGCATTCCTTGTTGATCACCGGGAGCATGCCGGGGAAGCCGGCATCGACGAAGGAGACCTGGCTGTTCGGCGCGGCGCCGAACTCGGTCGCCGCGCCGCTGAACAGCTTGGCCTGCGAGGTCACCTGGGCATGGACCTCGAGTCCGATGACGACTTCCCAAGGGCCGGTGCGGCCTTCGATCATGTAGGTCATGGGCTTGTCTCCTCTGCCCAGGCGAAGACGCGTTCCTGTTCCTCCGCCAGGAAGCCGGCGGCATCCGGGCCGACGATGCGGCCGCAGCGCTCGGCGGCGCGGGCGAAGCCGATCAGCGGCCGGCCGCGCATCGCGCCATGCGGGACGCTCGGCTGGTCGACGACGATGGCGGAGAGCAGCGGCCAGCCGCGCTCCATGGCCATGCGGCACAGCCCGTAAAGATGCGGGTCCATCCGCCGCCGGGCCGCGGACCAGGGCAGCCCGCTTGCCGCAGCTACCGCGCCATAGCTGAGATAGCGACGGCCTGCCGCCGCCGCATGGATCGCGGCCAGGCTCCGCTCCATGTCGAGCTCGCCGCTCATGTGCCGGCCCTCAGCCGCGGCAGGGCGGTGAAATTCGCCGCCTGCTCGATCGCCGCGCCGACGGCGAAAACCGTCTCCTCGTCGAAGGGCTTGCCGATCACCTGCAGGCCGAGCGGCAGTCCGTGGGCGTCGAGCCCGGCCGGCACCGCGATCCCCGGCAGGCCGGCGAGGTTCGCTGTCACGGTGAAGACGTCGTTGAGGTACATCTTCACCGGGTCGTCCTGCTTCTCGTCCATGCCGAAGGCGGCCGAGGGCGTCGCCGGCGTGACGATGGCGTCCACTTTGCCGAAGGCCTCGTCGAAGTCGCGCTTGATGAGGGCACGGATCTTCTGCGCCTTCAGGTAGTAGGCGTCGTAGTAGCCGGCGCTCAGCACATAGGTGCCGATCAGGATGCGCCGGCGCACCTCGGCGCCGAAGCCCTCGGCCCGCGTCCGCTCGTAGAGGTCGCGCAGGTCGCCGCCCGACTCCGCGGCGCGCAGCCCGAAGCGCACGCCGTCATAGCGGGCGAGGTTGGAGGAGGCCTCCGCCGGCGCGACGATGTAGTAGGTCGGCAGCGCATACCGGGTGTGCGGCAGGCTGATATCGACCGTCTCCGCCCCTTCCGCGCGCAGCCAGTCAAGGCCCTGCTGCCAGAGCGCCTCGATCTCGGCCGGCATGCCGTCCAGCCGGTACTCCTTCGGCACGCCGATCCGCAATCCTTTCACCCCGCGGGCACAGGCGGCGGCGAAATCAGGGACGGGGATATCGGCGCTGGTGCTGTCCTTCGGATCGTGGCCGGCCATGGAGCGCAGCAGGATGGCGCAATCCTCGACGGTGCGGGCCAGCGGCCCCGCCTGGTCGAGCGAGGAGGCGAAGGCGACGATGCCGAAGCGGCTGCACCGTCCGTAGGTCGGCTTCATGCCGGCGACCCCGCAAAGGGCCGCCGGCTGGCGGATTGACCCTCCGGTATCCGTCGCCGTCGCGCCCAACGCCAGCCGCGCCGCAACGGCCGCCGCCGAGCCGCCGGAGGAGCCGCCGGGCACCAGCCGGGTATCCGGGTCATTGGCGCGCGACCAGGGGTTCTCCACCGGGCCGAAGGCGCTGGTTGTGTTCGAGGAGCCCATGGCGAACTCGTCAAGATTGGCCTTGCCGAGGAAGACCGCGCCGTCCCGCAACAGGTTGGCGGAGACGGTGCTCTCATAGGGCGGGATGAAGTTGCCGAGGATGCGGCTGCCCGCCGTCGTCAGCGTCCCCGCCGTGCAGAACAGGTCCTTGATGGCGAGCGGCACGCCCTCGAGCGGGCCGGCGATGCCCTCCTTCCGGCGCGCATCGCTGGCGCGGGCCTGCTCCAGCGCCCGCTCGCCGGTCACGGTGATGTAGGCGTTGAGGCGCGGGTTCAGCGCCGCGATGGCGTCGAGATGCGCACTCGTCAGCTCGACCGAGCTGATGATGCCCTCGTTCAGCGCCTCGATGGCGCCGCGCAGGGTGAAGTCGGTTGGGTGCATCTTATTCCACCACCTTCGGGACGCCGAAATACTCGCCCTGACGGTCGGGCGCATTGGCGAGGATCTTGTCCGCGATGCCGCCATCGGTCACCGCATCGGGGCGCGGGCGGAGGGCCACGGCGCCGCCGCCGGCCATCGGCTCAACCCCCTCGGTATTCACCGCCTGCAATTGCTCGATCCAGCCGAGGATGCCGTTCAGCTCCACCTGGGCCTGGGCGAGCTCGCCCTCCTCCAGCCGGATGCGGGCCAGGGCGGCGATGCGGCGGACCGTCGCGAGATCGAGGGACATGGGCCATTCCAGTCTGCACGAGAGAGGCGGCTATAAGGCTCCGCATGGCGCTCTTCAACCTGACCGACCTCCGTTCGGCCCTTCCCCGGGGACATCGCCTGCTGGGGCTCGACCCGGGGAGCAAGCTGATCGGCCTTGCCCTGTCCGATGCCTCGCTGCTGCTGGCCAGCCCCTATGGCAGCCTGAAGCGGGCGAAGCTGGCGGCCAATGCGGCGGAGCTGCGGGCGATCGTTGCTAAGGAGGCCGTGGGCGGGTTGGTCGCCGGCCTGCCCCTTTCCATGGATGGCAGCTTCGGCCCGGCCGCGCAGGCGGCGAAGGACTGGGCCACGGCCATCGCCGCCGCGGTCGGCCTGCCGGTCGCCATGTGGGACGAGCGGCTGTCCAGCGCTGCCGTGAACCGGATGATGGTCGAGGCCGACCTCAGCCGCGCCAAGCGTGCGGCGGCGGTCGATGCCGCGGCGGCGGCCTATATGCTCCAGGCAGCCTTGGACGCCAGCCGCCCCGCCGCGGGTCCGGCGTCGGCCTGACCCTTGCCAGGCCGACGCCGGACCGGCTTCTTTCGAGCCGGCGATTCACGCCCTGAGCGATTTCACTCAGGGCGATCGCGGGCTAGTGTCCCGCCGACCTGAAAGTGGCGAATCCTGGATGTCCTTCTCCTTCCCCATCCTGCCCGATGGCCATCTCCTCGCCATCGAGGGGCTGGAGCCGCCGCATATCGGCGCCCTGCTCGACCTGGCCGAGAGTTACGCCCTCCTCAACCGCCAGGGGAAGACCCAGCGGGACCTGCTGCGGGGCCGGACCCTGATCAACCTCTTCTTTGAAGACAGCACCCGGACGCGGACCAGCTTCGAGCTCGCGGGCAAGCGGCTCGGGGCCGATGTCATCAACATGTCCGTCTCCAACTCCTCGGTGAACAAGGGCGAGACGCTAATCGACACGGCGACCACGCTGAACGCCATGCATTGCGACCTCTTGGTGGTCCGCCATGCCCAGTCCGGCGCCCCGGCCTTGCTGTCGCAGAAGGTCTCGGCCAGCGTCATCAATGCGGGGGACGGCACCCATGAGCACCCGACCCAGGCGTTGCTCGACGCGCTGACCATCCGCCGCCGCAAGGGCCGGCTCGAGGGGCTGGTGGTCGCCATCTGCGGCGACGTACTGCATAGCCGCGTCGCCCGCTCCAACATCCACCTGCTGACGGCGATGAATGCCCGCGTCCGCGTCGTCGGCCCGCCGACCCTGATCCCGTCGGAGGCCAGGCGGCTCGGCGTCGAGGTCTTCCACGACATGAAGGCCGGCCTCGCCGGCGCCGATGTCGTCATGATGCTGCGGTTGCAGAAGGAGCGGATGACGTGCGGCCTCGTCCCCTCCTCCCGCGAGTTCTTCCGCTTCTTCGGCCTCGACCGGGAGAAGCTCGGCTGGGCCAGGCCCGATGCCATCGTCATGCATCCCGGCCCGATGAACCGCGGCATCGAGATCGACAGCGCCATCGCCGACGACCCGGAGCGCAGCGTCATCGGCGAGCAGGTGGAAATGGGCGTCGCCTGCCGCATGGCGGTGCTCGACGTACTGGCGCGGGACCTTCGCCGCAATGCGTGACACGCTGATCGCCGGCGCCCGCCTGCTCGACCCCGTCTCCGGCCTCGACGCGCCGGGCGACCTGCTCATCCGCGGCGGGCTGATTCTCGACCACGGCCCCAACCTCGCCCGCCCCGAGGGCGCCGAGGTGATCGCTGCCGAAGGCGCCTGCCTCGCCCCGGGCCTGGTCGACCTCCGCGCCGCCATCGGCGAGCCCGGCGCCGAGCACCGCGAGACCATCGCCTCCGCCGCCGCGGCCGCCGTCGCGGGCGGCATCACGACGCTCTGCGCCCTGCCCGATACCGACCCGGCGCTGGACGACCCTGCCCTGGTGCAATTCGTCCTTCGCCGTGGCGAGGCGACGGGCTGCATCACCCTCCTCCCCTATGCCGCCGCGACCAAGCATTGCGACGGAAAGGAGATCGCAGAATACGGCCTGCTGCTGGAGGCAGGCGCCGTCGCCTTCACCGATGGCAGGCGGGCGATCGGCCATGCCCGGACCATGCGCCTCGCTCTCTCCTATGCCCGCGCCTTCGGCCGCATGGTCGTCCAGCACCCGGAGGAGCCGGGCCTCGCCGCCGGCGGCGCCGCGACCGAGGGCGAGCTGGCGACCCGCCTCGGCCTGCCCGGCATTCCCGCCGCGGCGGAGGCGATACTGGTCCAGCGCGACATCGCCCTCGCCCGGCTGACCGGCGGCCATGTGCATTTCGCCCATATCAGCACCGGCGCGGCGCTCGACCTCATCCGCGCGGCGAAGGCGGAGGGGCTGGCGGTGACCTGCGACACCGCGCCGCCCTATTTCGACCTGAACGAGACGGCGATCGGCGACTACCGGACCTATGCCAAGCTCTCCCCGCCGCTCAGGCCGGAGGCGGACCGGCTGGCGGTGGTCGCGGCGCTGCAGGACGGCACGATCGACGCCATCGCCTCCGACCACCAGCCGCACGATGCCGACGACAAGCGCTTGCCCTTCGCCCAGGCCGAGGCGGGCGGGGCGGGGCTGGCGACGCTGCTCGGCGTCACCCTCGCCCGCGTCCATGGCGGGGACCTGCCGCTGCTCCAGGCCCTCGGCCTGCTGACGGCGCGGCCGGCGGCGCTCCTCGACCTGCCGATCGGGCGGCTCGCCAAGGCGGCGGCGGCCGACCTCGTTCTCTTCGAGCTCGATCGCGGCTGGCAGGTGAAGGCAGGCGCTCTCCCCGGTAAGGCGCAGAACTCGCCCTTCGACGGACGGGCCCTGGAGGGCCGCGTCATCGGCACCTGGAAATTCGGCCGGAGGGTCTTCGGCGCATGAGCCTGCTGCTGGCCTTGCTGCTCGGCTACCTGCTGGGCTCCGTCCCCTGGGGGCTGGTGCTGACCCGCACCGCCGGGCTCGGCGACATCCGCGCCATCGGCTCCGGCAGCATTGGCGCGACCAATGTGCTGCGGACGGGGAACAAGCCGCTCGCCGCCGCGACGATGGTGCTCGATATCGTCAAGGGAGCGCTCGCACTCTGGCTGGCGGGCAGCCTCTGGGGCGAACAGGCAGGGCTGGCGGCCGGCTTCGGCGCCGTGCTTGGCCATGCCTTCCCGGTCTGGCTCGGCTTCAAGGGCGGAAAGAGCGTGGCGACGGGGGGCGGCGTGCTGCTGGTCGCCGCCTGGTGGCTCGGCCTCGGCGCGGCGCTGGTCTGGCTGGCGACGGCCTTCGCCACCCGCATCTCCTCGGTGAGCGCGCTGGCGGCCTGCGTCGCGGCGCCGGTGCTGGCGCTGGTGGCAGGGCGGTACGACCTGGCCGTGTTCAGCGCCGGCATCGCCCTGCTGGTCGCCTTCCGGCACAGGTCGAACATCGAGCGCCTGCTGGCCGGCACCGAGCCGCGCATCGGTCATAAATAATCCGGAACGAAACGCTGGACTTCGGCGGGGGGCCATGGTTCCTGCCCGGTGAACCATGGCTGCGCCGATGACCGCCGACACGCTCGACCGCCTTCGCCTGGCCCGCACCGAAGGGCTTGGGCCGCAGATCTTCCAGAAGCTGCTGCAGCGCTTCGGCACCGCCCGGGCGGCACTCGACGCCTTGCCGGACTTCAGCAAGGGCCGCCTCCTCCCGCCGGCGCCGAGCCTCGCGGAGCGAGAGATGGCCGCCCTTGCCAGGCTGGGCGGGCAATTCCTCTGCCTCGGCCTGCCCGGCTATCCGCCGCTGCTGGAGACGCTCTACGACCCGCCGCCGGCCATCGCCCTTCTCGGCGACCCAGCCGTGCTCGCCCCGCGCGCTGTGGCCATCGTCGGCGCCCGCAACGCCTCCACCGCCGGCCGCCGCCTGGCCGATACCCTTTGCGGCCGACCTGGCCAGGGCCGGCCTCGTCATCGTCTCCGGCATGGCGCGTGGGATCGATGCCGCGGCGCATCTCGGCGCAATGCGGGAAGGCCGGACGGTCGCCGTCGTCGCCACCGGACTCGACCGTCCCTACCCTGCCGAGCATGCGGCGCTCCAGGCCCGCATCGCCGCCGAGGGTGGCGCCGTGCTCGCCGAGGCGCCGCTCGGCACCGCGCCGCACGCCCAGCACTTCCCCCGCCGGAACCGCATCGTCGCCGCGCTCGCCATGGGCGTCGTCGTGGTGGAGGCGGTGCAACGCTCCGGCAGCCTGATCACCGCGCGGCTCGGCCTCGAGCTGGGCCGGGAGCTCTTCGCCGTCCCCGGCAACCCGCTCGACCTGCGCTGCCGCGGCTCCAACGACCTGATCCGCCAAGGCGCCCATCTCGCCGAGTCGGCCGAGGACATCCTGCCGAACCTGCCCGAGGTGCCGCACGACCAGCCCCTCTTCAGCGCCCGACCCGAACGCGAAGCCCCGCCCGCCCCAGCCCCGCCACCCGGCGAGGCGGGCCAAGTGTTTGAATTGCTTGGGGCCACCCCCATAGCGGTTGACGAGGTGGTGCGGCGCTGCCACCTCTCGCCCTCCGCGGTCCAGACGATCCTTCTCGAATTCGAACTGGCCGGGCAGGTAGAGATGCTCCCGGGCAACCGCGTGGCGCTCACCGGCCAGGCCTGACGGAAGGGTTCCCGGACCGGAACCTATGCACCCGGCCGCGAAGGCCAGGGGGACTGGAGTCCATGACGGACGTCGTCGTTGTCGAATCGCCCGCCAAGGCCAAGACCATCAACAAGTACCTCGGCGGGGACTACAAGGTCCTCGCCAGCTTCGGCCATGTGCGCGACCTGCCCCCGAAGGACGGCTCCGTCCGTCCCGACGAGGACTTCGCCATGGACTGGGAATCGGAGGACCGCGGCGAGCGCCAGGTCAACGAGATCGCCCGTGCGCTGAAGGGCGCCCGCCGCCTCTTCCTCGCCACCGACCCGGACCGGGAAGGCGAGGCGATCTCCTGGCACGTGAAGGACATGCTGGCGCGCAAGGGCGTGCTGAAGGGCGTCGAGGTCCGGCGCATCACCTTCAACGAGATCACCAAACGCGCCATCCAGCACGCCATCGCCCATCCGCGCGAGCTCGACACGCCGCTGATCGACGCCTACCTCGCACGCCGCGCGCTCGACTACCTTGTCGGCTTCACCCTCTCCCCCGTGCTCTGGCGAAAGCTCCCCGGCAGCCGCTCCGCCGGCCGCGTGCAATCCGTCGCCCTCCGCCTGATCTGCGAACGCGAGGCGGAGATCGAGGCCTTCAAGGCGCGCGAGTACTGGACGATCGAGGGCCGCTTCACCACGCCCCAGGGCGCGCCCTTCACCGCCCGCCTGACGCATCTCGACGGCAAGAAGCTCGACCAGTTCGACCTGCCGGACGAGGCGAGCGCCATGCGCGCCAAGGCCGCCGTCGAGGCCGGCACCTTCTCGGTCGTCTCGGTCGAGAAGCGCCGCGTCCGCCGCAACCCGCCGCCGCCCTTCACCACCTCGACGCTGCAGCAGGAGGCGAGCCGCAAGCTCGGCATGGGCGCGCAGCAGACCATGCGCACCGCCCAGCAGCTCTACGAGGGCGTCGACATCCAGGGCGAGACGGTCGGCCTCATCACCTATATGCGGACCGATGGCGTGCAGATGGCCCGCGAGGCGATCGCCGCCATCCGCGACCATGTGAAGGGCGATTTCGGCCCGGACTACCTGCCCTCCGCCCCGCGCGAATACTCCTCCAAGGCGAAGAACGCTCAGGAGGCGCATGAGGCGATCCGCCCGACCGATGTGCGCAACACGCCGGAGAAGGTGGCCCGCTTCCTCGACGACCGGCAGCGCAAGCTCTACGAGCTGGTCTGGAAGCGCGCCGTCGCCTCGCAGATGCAGTCGGCCGAGCTCGACCAGACCACGGTCGAGATCGCCGACGCGAACCGCAAGACCGTGCTGCGCGCGACGGGCTCCGTCATCGCCTTCGACGGCTTCCTCAAGCTCTACCGCGAGGACGAGGACGACCGCGCCGCCGATGCCCGCGCAGGCCTCGTCACCGGTGCCCAGGAGGACGAGGAAAGCCGCACCCTGCCCCCGATGCGCGAGCGGGACCCGCTGAAGCGCGGCGAGGTCGCGGCCTTGCAGCACTTCACCCAGCCGCCGCCGCGCTACTCCGAGGCCTCGCTGGTCAAGAAGATGGAGGAGCTCGGCATCGGCCGGCCCTCCACCTATGCCTCCATCCTGCAGACCCTGCAGGACCGCGACTACGTGAAGCTCGACAAGCGCCGCTTCATCCCGGAGGACCGCGGCCGTCTCGTCACCACCTTCCTCGTGCGCTTCTTCGAGCGCTACGTCGATACCGGCTTCACCGCCGGGCTCGAGGAGCAGCTCGACGACATCTCCGGCGGCAAGATCGACTGGCGCGCCGTCATGCGCGCCTTTTGGGACGATTTCCGCAAGGCCGTCGATGCGACCAAGGACCTCAAGATCAGCGACGTCATCGACACGCTGGACGAGGAGCTCGGCCCCCATTTCTTCCCCGAGCGCGGCGACGGCGCCGACCCGCGCGTCTGCCCGGCCTGCGCCGGCGGGCGGCTCGGCCTCCGCCTCGGGCGGACCGGCGCCTTCATCGGCTGCTCCAACTACCCGGAATGCCGCTACACCCGCCCGCTGATCGCCCCCGGCGCCGAGGGCGAGGGCAGCACGGGCCTGACGGAGGGCCCGCGCGAGCTGGGCAGCGATCCGGCCTCGGGCGAGCAGGTGACGGTCCGCCGCGGCCCCTATGGCGTCTATGTCCAGCTCGGCGAGGGCGGGACGGATGCCAAGGGCAAGCCGACCAAGCCCCGCCGCGCCAGCCTGACCCGCGACATGGACCCGGATACGCTCGACCTGGAGCGGGCGCTGAAGCTGCTCTCCCTCCCCCGCGTCATCGGGCGGGACCCGGAGAGCGGCGAGGAGATCCAGGCCGGGCTCGGCCGCTTCGGGCCCTACATCAAGGTCGGCTCGATCTTCCAGTCGCTCGAGCCGGGCGACGACGTGCTCGCCCTCGGCATGAACCGGGCGATGGAGCTGCTGGCGAAGGCCCGGGCCAAGGTCCGCCTGGTCGGCCAGCACCCGAAGGACGGCGCCCCGGTCGAGATCCGCAAAGGGCGCTTCGGCCCCTATGCCCAGCACGGCAAGGTGGTCGCCAACCTGCCGCGCAACCTCGCCATGGAGGATGCCACGCTCGAGCAGACCGTCGCCCTGCTGGCCGAGAAGGGCAAGGAGCTGAAGCCGCTGGCGAAGGGCGGCAAGGGCAAGGCGAAGCCGGCGAGGTCCGCACCCCGGGCCAACGGAGCCGAGCCGGCGCCGGCCAAGCCCGCCCCGCGCAAGGCGGCCATCAAGCCCGCGTCCCGCAAGCCAGCCGTCGCCGCGGCGAAGAAGCCCGCCGCCAAGGCCAAGCCCGCCGCCCGCAAGGCCCCGGCCCGGAAGCCGGCCGCCAAGGCCTGATGGCGGAGCGCCCCCTCCCCTCCAAGGAGGAGCTGCGCCGCTTCATCGAGGCCGCGCCGGGCAAGGTCGGCAAGACCGAGATCAGCCGGCATTTCGGCCTGACCTCGGACCAGCGCCCCGCCCTCCGCGCCCTGCTGCGGGACGTGCTGGCGGAGGGCGGCGCCATGCCCGCCGGCCGGCGGGGGCTCGCCGCGCCCGGGCGCCTGCCGGAGATGGCGGTGGTCGAGGTCTTCGGCACCGACCGGGATGGAGACCCGCTGGCCCGGCCGCTCGGCTGGAAGGCGGAGCAGGGCGACATGCCCCTCGTCTACATGCGCCCCGAGCGCGCGGGCCAGCCGGCCCTGGCCCCCGGCGAGCGGGTCCTGGCGCGCCTCAAGCCCGCCGGCCGCGGCCGCTACGACGGCAGCACGGTGAAGCGCATCGGCAGCACCCCGGCCCGCCTGCTCGGCCTCTTCGAGGAGGGCCGGATCAAGCCGGTCGACCGCCGCCACCGCGCGGAATGGGAGGTGCCGCCCGGCGAGGCGGGCGGCGCCGAGCCGGGCGAGCTGGTCCTTGCCGAGCCGCTGCCGGGCCGGCCGATGGGCCTCCGCCCGGCGCGCATCATCGAGCGGCTAGGGCGGATGGGCGAGCCGCGCTCGGTCTCGCTGCTCTGCATTCATGTCCATGGCATCCCGCATGCGCTGCCCGGCGCGGCGCTTGCCGAGGCCGCGGCGGCCTGCGCCGTCCAGCCCGATGGGCGGAAAGATCTCCGCCCGATCCCCCTCGTCACCATCGATGGCGAGGATGCGCGGGACTTCGACGATGCCGTCTGGGCCGAGCCCGTCGAGGGCGGCTGGCGCCTGCTCGTCGCCATCGCCGACGTCGCGCATTACGTCCGCCCCGGCAGCGCGCTCGACCGCGAGGCCTGGCTGCGCGGCAATAGCGTCTATTTCCCCGACCGCGTCGTGCCGATGCTGCCGGAGGCGCTCTCCAATGGCTGGTGCAGCCTGAAGCCCGGCGAGGATCGCGGCTGCCTCTTCGCCGAGATCACCATCGACGCGGCGGGGAGCAAGACGGGCCACCGCTTCGGGCGCGGCATCATGCGGAGCGCCGCGCGCCTCACCTATGAAGGCTTCGAGGCCGGCGAGGATCCGGCCGGCACGCGAGAGGCGCTGCTCGGCGCCTACGCCGCGCTGCAGGCGGCGCGCGACCGCCGCGGCACCCTCGACCTCGACCTACCGGAGCGGCGCGTGCGGCTCGACGAATCCGGCCAGGTGCTATCGGTCGAGCCACGCGCCCGTCTCGCCGCGCACCGGCTGATCGAGGAATTCATGATCGCCGCCAATGTCGCGGCGGCGGAGGAGCTGGAACGCCTCGGCCAGCCCTGCCTGTACCGCATCCACGACCGCCCCTCGGACGAGAAGCTGGAAGGCCTCCGCCGCTTCCTCGAGACGTTCGAGATCAGCCTGCCGCCCGGCGACCGCGTCCGCCCGGCCGACCTCGCCCGGGTGCTGGACCGCGTCCGGGGCGCGGCAGAGGAGCGGCTGGTGAACGAGACGCTGCTGCGCGGCCAGTCCCAGGCCGCCTATGCGCCGGACAATATCGGCCACTTCGGCCTTGCCCTGCCGCGCTACGCGCATTTCACCAGCCCGATCCGGCGCTATGCCGACCTCGCCGTCCATCGCGCGTTGGTCCGCGGCCTCCGCCTCGGCCCCGACGGCCTGACCGAGGAGGAGGCCAGCCGCCTCACCGAGACCGGCGACCACGGCACCGCCACCGAGCGCCGCGCTGCCGCCGCCGAGCGCGACGCGGTGGAGCGCTACCTTGCGGCTTATATGGCACATCGTATCGGTGACGTGTTTCCCGCCCATATTTCCGGCGTGACACGCTTCGGCCTGTTCGTCACCCTGGAGGCGACTGGCGCGGCGGGAATTGTTCCTTTCGCGTCCCTGCCGGACGACCGATGGTTGCAGGATTTGCCGCGGCACGCCTTGGCGGGCCAGAGGACCGGGCTGCGCTTTGCCCTGGGGCAAGCGGTCGAGGTTCGTCTGGCCGAGGCGGTGCCGCGCACCGGCGGGCTGGTGTTCCATCTCATGCAGGGCGTGCCTGCCAGGCCGCGCGGCGCACGGCGGCGCTGATCCTGCTGCTGCTCGCCACGCTGGTCGGGCGCGGTGCGGCGGCGGAGGAGGGTTTTCCGCGCGAGCCGATGCAGGCGGTGCTCGCCGCCGCGCTCGGCACGGTGCTGGAGCGGCACCTGGAGGCGGCGGCGCCGGCCGATCTCGGCCTCTGGACCCTGCGCGGCCTCGAGGTGCTGGACAGCCAGCTCAAGGCGGAGATGCGCTCCGGCACGCTGCTGCTGACGGCCGGCGACCGGCTGCTCGCCGCCCGCCCCCTCCCCCCGCTCCTGCCGAATGCGCCGCCGGATTCCGCCGCGCCCGGCCTCGCCCTCGGCCTCGCCGCGCTGTTCGAAGCCGCCTGGCAGTACTCCCCGCTGCTGCGCCGCGCCGGGCCGGAGCGGATACTGCGCAGCGGCTTCGAGGAGCTGTTCAACCACCTCGACCCCTATAGCCGCTACCTGACGCCGGAGGAGGCCGAGGCGGCGCGCGGCCGGCGCGTCGGCCAGGTGGGGCTCGGCCTGCGGCTCGCTGCCGGGCGAGGCCGGGAGGTGGTGCTGGCGACCATCCTGCCCGGCGGGCCGGCGGCCTCGGCGGGGCTCCGGCCGAATGACCGGGTGCTGGCGATCGACGGCGCCACCGTCTCGGTCGAGGACCTGGCCGGCGCCGCCGCCCTGCTGGAAGGCCCGGCCGGAACCGAGGTGGTGCTTCGCCTGCAGCGTGCCGGGCGGCGCTTCACCGCCCGGCTGCTGCGCAGCCTGCTGCCACCGGAGACCGTCCATGCCGAGCGGCGCGACGACATCCTCTGGATCCGCCTCGACAATTTCTCGAGCGCCACCGACCGCCACGTGCTGGAGGCGCTGGCCGAGAGCTTCCCGTCCGACGGCGCCCGCGCCACGCGGCCGCGCGGCGTGGTGCTCGACCTCCGCGGCAACCGCGGCGGGCTGCTCGGCCAGGCGGTGGCGGTGGCGGGCGCCTTCCTCCCCGGTGGGGTGGTGGCGCAGACGGCGGGGCGGCACCCGGATGCGGCGCGGGTCTACCTGGCGACGCTCGGCGACCGCACCGGCGGGGCGCCGGTCATCGTGCTGGTCGATGGCCGCACCGCCTCGGCGGCGGAGATCGTCGCCGCGGCGCTGGCCGATCAGGGCCGGGCCGTGGTCGTCGGCAGCGCCACCACGGGCAAGGGGCTCGTCCAGATCGTCATGCCGCTGCCGAATGGCGGAGAGCTGCTGGTGACCTGGTCGCGCGTATTGGCGCCGCGCGGCTGGCCGATCCAGGCGCTCGGCGTGCTGCCGGCGCTCTGCACCAGCCTCGGCGAGGAGGCGGCGGCGGCCGGCCTCTCCCGGCTGCGGCAGGAGGACCCGCCGATGGCGGCGGTGCTGGCGCGGGAGCGGGCGGCCCGCGCCCCGGTCCCGGCGAGCGAGGTCGCGGCGCTGCGGCAGGCCTGCCCGCCGGCCGAGGGCAAGGCCGCCGATGCCGCCATGGCCCGGGCGCTGCTGACCGAGCCGGCAACCTACGAGGCGGCGCTGGCCCGGTGAGCGCCGGCAGGCCAAGCCAGGCCCGATCGTGGAAACCCTGGCGTTCCCGGCCCGTTCCAGGCCGCGTTGCCAAGCCGCGACACCACCCGATATCTTGCACCGCACCATCCGGCCGCGTCTTCCTGGCATGGCCGCAGCATCCGAGGACACAGGCGACATGAGCAGCACGGCATCCGGGGCGGCCAAGCCGACCGTAACCGTCACCTTGGACGGCACCAACCGCAGCACCACGCTGCCGCTGCTCTCCGGCACCCTCGGCCCGGCGGTGGCCGACATCCGCAAGCTCTACGGCGATCTCGGCGTCTTCACCTTCGACCCCGGCTACGGCGCGACCGCCTCCTGCGAAAGCAAGATCACCTATATCGACGGCGATGCCGGGGTGCTGCTCTATCGCGGCTACCCGATCGACCAGCTGGCCGAGCAGTCCGACTTCATCGAGGTGGCCTACCTGCTGCTCGAGGGCGAGCTGCCCTCCGCGAGCCAGCTCGCCGAGTTCCGCAAGAACGTTACCTACCACACCATGCTGCACGAGCAGCTGCGGCGCTTCTTCGACGGCTTCCGCCGCGACGCGCACCCGATGGCGATCCTCTGCGGCGTGGTCGGCGCGCTGGCCGCCTTCTACCACGACAACCTCGACATCAACGACCCGCGCCAGCGCGAGATCGCGGCCTTCCGCCTGATCGCCAAGGTGCCGACCATCGCGGCCTGGGCCTACAAGTACTCGATCGGCCAGCCCTTCATGTATCCGCGCAACGACCTGAGCTATGCGGAGAACTTCCTCTACATGCTCAACGCCGTGCCGGCGGAGCCCTATGTCAACAACCCGATCCTGTCGCGCGCCATGGACCGCATCCTGGTGCTGCACGCGGACCACGAGCAGAACGCCTCGACCAGCACGGTGCGCCTCGCCGGCTCGACCGGCGCCAACCCCTTCGCCTGCGTCGCCGCCGGCATTGCCGCCCTCTGGGGCCCGGCGCATGGCGGCGCGAACGAGGCGGTGCTGAAGATGCTCGCCGAGATCGGCCGCCCGGAGAACATCCCCGAGTTCATCCGGCAGGTGAAGGACAAGAACGCCCACACCAAGCTCATGGGCTTCGGCCACCGGGTCTACAAGAACTTCGACCCGCGGGCGAAGATCATGAAGGAGACCTGCCACGAGGTCCTCGCCGAGCTCGGCATCAAGGACGAGCCGCTGCTCGACATGGCGATGGAGATGGAGCGGATCGCCCTGGAGGACGACTACTTCGTCTCCCGCAAGCTCTACCCGAATGTCGACTTCTACTCGGGCATCATCCTGAAGGCGATGGGCATCCCGACGCACATGTTCACCGTGCTCTTCGCCGTCGCCCGCACCGTCGGGTGGGTGAGCCAGTGGAAGGAGCTGATCGAGGATCCGGCGCAGCGCATCGGCCGCCCGCGGCAGATCTACAGCGGCGCCGGGACGCGCGACTACGTGCCGGTCAGCCGCCGCGACTGATCCTTCGAGTCCGCGCTGGGCGAAGCCGGCCGGGAGCAGCCCCGGCCGGTTTTTTTGCGGCCCGGGGCCGGCCCGTCCCTTGGCCTGGACATGCTTCGGCCAGCGAGACATTGTTCTGCTTGAGCGCGAAGCAAGTATTCACAAGTCCTTATTGCACTTTCTGCAAGTACTTTCAAATGTCCAGTTGTGGCACTCGGTGACCATCTTATGAACGGAAAGCGAACGACAACCGACAGTTGTTGCGCATTCGAATCTAATACGCGCACTAGGCATCTCTGGTTGCATGAACGGCTCGGGATGCATTCGATGAGCGAAGCTTTCACCTCCGCACCACCTCACTCCCTGGACCGCCAGGTGCGCACGCAACTGAAAAAGTGGCCGCAGCGCCCCCCGGGCGTGCTGTCCAGCGCGAAGCAGCCGGGCACCTGGCTGCGTGGCCGCCCCGGCGACACGCCGCCACCAACCAGCCCTACCTGAAGCTACCCGGCTCCAACCGCCTGCGGACCCTGCCGGACGGGCTGTGGCTCCACTTCTCGCCCGACTCCGTCGATCCTTACGTCGACCTCCTTTGCATCGAGGCCTGCTCCTCGCTGCAGAACCTGCTCGACAAGCGCTCCCGCTTCGCGCCGACCACCTCCTCGCTCATGGCCTATTGCCCGCTCGACTGGCTGCGCGGCCCGGCCCAGCCGAATGACGAGACGCCGCGCTGACGCCTCATCCGCATGCTGAAGGCGGAGCCGGCGCAGCCGCTGATCCTGCCGGTGCGGGATGTCCGCGTCCTCTTCGGGCTCAAGACCCGGCATTACGAGGGCTTCGCGCGCAACCAAGTGGCGCAACCGCACGAATTTCACTGCCCGATGGACGCGCTGACCGCCGAGCGCGGGCATGAGGACCCCGACATGCGCGCCCTGATCGCCCGCGCCAGCGCGACGGCCAACTTCATGCGGCTGCCCTGATCGGGCATGCTGCGGGGATGACGAAGATCCTCGGCGTCCTCGGCGGCATGGGCCCGCTGGCCAGCGCGCAGTTCATGCTGCGCCTCACCCTCCTCACCCCGGCGGAGCGCGACCAGGAGCACATTCCCGCCGTGCTCTGGTCCGACCCGCGCGTGCCGGACCGCACCGCGGCACGGCTCGGCACCGGCGAGGACCCGTTGCCCTCCCTGCTGCGCGGCATCCGCGGGCTGGAGGCGGCCGGATGCGGCGCCATCGCCATCCCCTGCAACACCGCCCATGGCTGGCATGCGGCGATGCAGGCCGAGACCGCCCTGCCCATCCTCCACATCGTCGAGGCGACGGCGGATGAGCTGGCGCGGCTCGGCGTGGCGGAGGGCCCGATTGGGGTGATGGGGACGGCGGCGACCCTCGCCATGCGGCTCTACCAGCAAGGGCTGGAGCGGCGGGGCTGGCACTGCCTGGTGCCGGATGCGGCGGAGATGGCGGAGCGGGTCACGCCCGGCATCGCGCTGGTGAAGGCGAACCGCGTGGCGGAGGCCTATGCGCCGCTGGCGGAGGCGGCGCGCAGCCTCATGGCGCGGGGGGCCAGGGCGGTGGTGCTGGGCTGCACCGAGATCCCGCTCGGCATCGCCGCAGGGCCCGCCCCGCCCTTCCCGGTGGCGGACAGCATCGATGCGCTGGCCCGGGCCTCGATCACCTGGGCACGGGCGGATTAAGAATCAGTCGCAGTCGCAGCCGTCGGTCGGCCCGAGATCGCCACGCACGACATGGTGGTCGATCCATTCGGCGACGAGCCGGCGGGCCTCCTGCACGGAGGCTTCCGGGTGGTGAACCCGGTAGAGGGTGGTGCAGGCACGGAAGGCCGAGAGGTCGTCATTGCCCGTCTCGCGCAGCTCGCGATAGGCGGTGACCACCGCACGCTCGCAGCGTCGCCCAATGATGCCGGTTTCGACGGCCAGGTGACCCATCAACCCACTCCTTCGGTCGCAAGCGAGTTGAGAATCACTCGCAACAGAATTGCATGCTAGCGATGCATTACCGATCCTTCAAGGCCTGATCAGGCGCCTCACCGGGTTTGATCGACATCCTCGATCCCCCGCCTTCGGCACCCCTCGTCGCGCCGCTCCCCGCCTAGCCCCCGCCCCTTTCGCATGGGTCGAAGGGGGCGGAGAGCGTCCGCGCTGCGCGAACAGGTGGCGGCCGCACGGCTTAGGCCCGCGCCACCGCCTCCGCCAGCGCCTTGCCGACATCGGCCGTCCCGGCCTGGCCGCCCATGTCGCGCGTCCGCGGCCCGCCCTCGGCCAGCATGCGCTCGATGGTCTGGACGATGGCATCCGCCGCGGCCTTCTCGCCGAGATGCTCCAGCATCATCGCCCCGGACCAGATCTGCCCGATCGGGTTGGCGATCCACTTCCCGGCGATGTCGGGGGCCGAGCCGTGCACCGGCTCGAACATCGAGGGATGGGCCTTTTCCGGGTTGATGTTGGCGGAGGCGGCGATTCCGATGGAGCCGGCGACGGCCGGGCCGAGGTCGGAGAGGATGTCGCCGAAGAGGTTGGAGCCGACCACCACGTCGAACCAGTCCGGATGCTGCACGAAATGGGCGCAGAGGATGTCGATGTGGAACTGGTCCGTCGTCACCTCCGGATAGTGCTTCGCCATCTCGGCGAAGCGCTCGTCCCAGTAGGGCATGGTGAAGGTGATGCCGTTCGACTTGGTGGCGCTGGTCACCTTCTTCCGCGGCCGCGTCATCGCCAGCTCGAAGGCATATCTCATCACGCGGTCGCAGCCGATGCGCGTCAAGATGCTCTGCTGCGAGACGAATTCGCGCTCCGTTCCCGGGAACATCCGCCCGCCGACCGAGCTGTACTCGCCCTCGGTGTTCTCCCGCACCACGTAGAAGTCGATGTCCTTCGGCCCGCGGTTGGCGAGCGGCGTCGTCGCCCCCGGCAGCAGCTTGCAGGGGCGGAGGTTGACGTACTGGTCGAAGCCCCGGCGGATCGGGATCAGCAGCCCCCAGAGCGAGACATGGTCCGGCACCCCCGGCCAGCCGACCGCGCCGAGGAAGATGCTGTCGGAGGCGCGGAGCTGGTCCAGCCCGTCCTCCGGCATCATCCGCCCGGTCTGCGCATAGGTCTCGCAGGACCAGTCGTAATGGGTGAGCTCGAGGTCGAAGCCGAAGCGGCGGGCGGCGGCGTCGAGCACCCGCAGCCCCTCGGGCGTCGTCTCCTTGCCGATGCCGTCGCCGGGGATGACGGCGATGCGGTAGGTCTTGTGGGCCATGGGCGTCCCCTGTGCGGTTCGCCGCACCATGGCCCGGGCCGCGCCGCTCCTCAATCCGCGCCGTGGCCGGCCAGCGGCGGGCCGGTGCGGAACTCGGCGCGAGCCACTCCTGCACTAGGCGGAGGCGCCGGCCGCGTCACCCGGTCCGCTGCCCAACAGGGGCGGATCCGGGCTATGGTGGCGGGATGACCAGCCCCGCCCTCCTCACCCCCTATGCCGGCCTCGTCCTGCGCGACGCCGCCATCCCCGAGCTGCCGAACCACTACCGCGGCAAGGTGCGGGAGAATTACGACCTGCCGGACGGGCGGCGCCTGATCATCGCCACCGACCGGCTTTCCGCCTTCGACCGCAACATCACCGCCGTGCCGCTGAAGGGCCAGGTGCTCACCCAGATCGCGCGGTACTGGTTCGACCAGACGCGGGACCTCTGCCCGAACCACGTCATCGCCTATCCGGACCCCAACGTGCTGCTCTGCCGGGGCCTCCGGATCATGCCGGTCGAGGTGGTGGTGCGGGACTATCTGGCGGGCACCACCTCCACCTCCATCCTGTCGATGTACCGGGCCGGCCGGCGCGAGATGTACGGCCACCGCTTTCCGGACGGGCTGCACGCCAACCAGAAGCTGCCGCAGACCATCCTGACGCCGACCACCAAGGCCTTCGACGCCGGCCATGACGAGGAGCTGACGCCGGAGCGCATCATCACCGGCGGGCTGCTGACCGAGGCGCAATGGGCCGAGGCCTCGGCCCTCGCCCTCGACCTCTTCGCCCGCGGGCGAGAGATGGCGGCGCGGCGGGGCCTCATCCTGGTGGACACCAAATACGAATTCGGCTTCGACGAAGCCGGGCGCATCATCCTCGCCGACGAGATCCACACGCCGGATTCCAGCCGCTACTGGTTCGCCGCCAGCTACCCCGAGCGGCTCGCCTCGGGCGAGGCCCCGCAGAGCTTCGACAAGGACTTCATCCGCCGCTGGGTGGCGGCCCGCTGCGACCCCTACAGGGACCCGCTGCCGGAGATCCCGGCCGAGATCGTGCTCGAGGCGGCGCGCCTCTATGTCGAGGCCTTCGAGACCATCACCGGCCAGGACTTCCCGCTGCCGCCGGCGGATGAGCCGGTGCTGGAGCGGGTGCGGCGGAACCTGGCGCCGTATTTCTGAACCGCCTCGCATAGCCGCCCGGGCTGGTGCCGAAGCGGCGGCGGAAATGCTGCCGCAGCAGCGCCGCCGAGCCGAAGCCGGCGGCGGCCGCCACGTCCTCGAGCGGCCGCGCGGGCCCCTCCAGCAGCTCCCGTGCCCGGTCCAGCCGCTGGCGCATCAGCCATTCGCCGGGCGGGCAGCCGGTCGCGTCGCGGAAGCGGCGGAGGAAGGTGCGGAGGCTCATCCCCGCCTCCCCGGCCAGCGCCGCGAGCGGCTGCGGCCGGTCGAGCCGCGCCCGCATCCGTTCCAGCACCGGGCCGAGCCGCGCCCCCTCGCGCTCCGCCGGCACCGGCCGCGGGATGTATTGCGCCTGCCCGCCCTCGCGGTGCGGCGGCACGACTAGCCGGCGGGCGACGCTGTTGGCCGCCTCCGGCCCGAAATCCCGCCGGATGAGGTGCAGGCAAAGGTCGATCCCCGCCGCGCTGCCGGCCGCGGTCAGCACCTGGCCCTCGTCGACATAGAGCACGTCCGGCACCAGGGTGATGCCGGGATGGGCGGCCCGCAGCGCCTCCAGGTAGCGCCAATGGGTCGTCGCCCGCCCGCCCGCGAGCAGGCCGGCCGCGGCAAGGACGAAGACGCCGGAGCAGAGCGAGAGCAGCCGGGCGCCCCGCGCATGCGCCGCCCGCAACGCCGCGCAGAGCTCGGCCGGCACCGGCTCGGCGGCGCCGCGCCAGCCCGGGATGATGATGGTCCCGGCTTCGGCCAGCACCTCCGCCCCGCCATCCGCCACGACGCGCACCCCGCCCGCCGCGCGCAGCGGCGAGGGCTCCAGCGCCGCGACTACGAAGCGGTACCAGCTCGGCCCCATCTCCGGCCGGTCGAGGCCGAAGATCTCCACCGCCACGCCGAATTCGAAGGTGCACAGCCCGTCATAGGCGAGGACGGCGACGAGGTGGCCGGGTGAGAGCTTTGGCATGATCGCAACGGTAACCGGCGATCCTGCCAGCAGCCAGCCCCCCCGCGCCGGGCCATCCTCGGCAGGCCACCCAGTGATGGAGCACGCCATGCCGAACCTCGTTACCGCCACCCCGCCCGCCCCCGCCGCCGAGGTCGCGGTCCATGTCGCCCGCCGCCTCGCCTTCGAGACCGACTGCTCCGACGTGCATGACGCGCTGCGGCGCGGCGCGGCGGATTTCGTGCTGATCGAGGCCCGCGGCCCGGCCGCCTATGCGCGCGGCCACGTCCCCGGCGCGGTGAACCTGCCGCACCGGGAGATCACCGCGGAACGCCTCGCCGCCTGGCCCGCCGACACGCTCTTCGTCGCCTATTGCGCCGGCCCCCATTGCAACGGCGCCGACCGCGCCGCCCTCGCCCTCGCCCGGCTCGGCCGCCCGGTGAAGGTGATGATCGGCGGCATGCAGGGCTGGGTCGAGGAGGGCTTCCCGGTCACTACCGGGCCGGAACCCGGCTCGCTCGCGCCCTGATCCAGAGCGGGAGCGCGAGGAGCGGCGGCGCCACCGCCGCCACTGCGGCCCAGACGGCCGGGCGCAGGCCGAAGCTCACGTCGAGGTTGGCGGCGAGGATCCGCGCCGCCGGCAGGTTGGTGGCCAGCGCGTACCAGGCGTATTCGAGCCCGGCCGCCGCCAGGCCGGTGGCCGGGGCCAGTAGCAGCAGGGCGACCGGGTGCAGCCGCGCCGGCGCCGGCAGCAGCCGCCAGAGGACGAGCCAGGCGAACAGCCCCGCCGCCAGCACCGCCTCCCAGAGCTGCGACTTCGACTGCAGGAAGAAGTGGAAGACGCCGAGCGCCGCGATCGGGAAGATCAGGCTGTGCAGCCGCTTCCACCGCCGCCCGAGCTGGCGCATCCAGCCATCGGTCGAGGTCCAGCCGAGCGCCGCCAGCCCGACCAGCGCGACGAAGCCGATGGTCAGGTAGAAGCGCAGCGCGATCTCGGAGGCGATGCGCGGCAGGACGAAGTCCTGATAGGCCGCATAGAGCAGCAGGTGCAGCAGCGCATAGCCGAGCGTCGCCAGCCCCAGCATGCGCCGCAGGCCGAGCAGCTGCGGCGAGCCGAGGATGCGCCCCATGGGCGTGACCGCCAGCGTCACCAGCAGCAGCCGGATCGACCAGAGGCCGATCTCCCGCAGCGCCGCCTTGGCCGGCTCTGGCCCCAGCCCCTGGGCGAGGTAGGTCGTCAGCAGCCAGCCAGCCGGCGCCAGCAGCAGCGCGAGCGCCACGGCGCGCAGCGGGGAGAACCGCCCGGCCCGGTCGTGCCAGGGCCAGGGGATGGACCGTCCCCGCCGGCTCGGCAGGGCGGGCGGAAAGGCGGCGCGGAAGATGGCCTGCATCATGCTCCCTATTTCGTCCCATCCGCCTGCCCGGTAACCCCCCAACCGCGTGCGCGGATGGCCGCGGCGACGCGGGCGCTCTCGTCCAGCGGCCGGCGGCTGAACAACCCCTCGCCCAGCACCCGCGCCTGGCCGGCGGCGACCAGGCTCTCCCGCAGCCGCAGATGCCGCGGGCCGAGCCCGCCCGGATCGGCGACGAGGACCGGCGCCGCGGTCGCCAGCGCCTCGGAGAGCATGGAAACGCTGTCGCCCGTCACCACCACGGCATCCGCCCAGGCGAGGAAGCCGTCATAGGGGTTGGCCCCACCCTCCCCCCAGCGGAAGAGGCGATGCGGCCGCTCGGCCAGCGCAGCCGACAGAGCCTCGGTCGCCGAGCTGCCGGTCCGCCGGCTGGTCGTCGCCAGGACGCTTCCCGCCATCGCCGCGACCCGGCGGCCGATCGCCGCCGCCACCTCCGGCCGCATGCCCTCGGCCCGCACCGGCCCGCCGACCAGCAGCGCCACCCGCGGCGAGGGCAGGGCCGCGAGGCCCGCCCACTCCTCCCGCGCCGCCGCTAGCCTCGCGGGCGACATGCGATGGCAGGCGCCGAGGATCTCCATCAGGTTCGGCGCCGGACGCGGCCGGTCATGCGCGCCGATCACCAGCAGGTCGAGCTCCGCCGCGCCGAGGCCGGGACGCATGCAATGTACCGCCCTCGCCCCATGCCGCCGCAGCCAGCGCGCAACCGGCGCCGAACGCCGGCCGGCCGAGAGGGTCAGCGCCGGCCAATCCCCGACGATGCGCGGCCGTGCCCCCGGCGGGACGCGCGCAAGGGCCGGGCCCAGGGCCGGGCCGAGGACCGCCCGCCGCGCCGCCGCGGTCAGCCCGGCGAGGCTCGGCCAGGGGATCGGCCAGCGGGCGAGCGGGCCCCAGCCCAGCTCGATCACCCGGAAGGGCAGCCCCAGCCGCTCCGCGATGCCGAGCGCCTGCGCCGCCGTCCCCGCCCGCGGGTCGGCCAGGACCCAGACCGCCGGCCGCGGCGGATCCTGGGTCATGGACGCCGCCCCGCGCCGCGGTTACGGATGGGCCGGACGCCGCCGGCAGGGAACAGGGCCATGACCATCCAACACGCTTCCGACTGGGACCGGGATGCCGCGCTGACGACGGCGCGCATCCTGCTCGAGATCAAGGCGGTGAATTTCCGCCCCGAGGAGCCCTATACCTTCACCTCCGGCTGGAAGAGCCCCGTCTATATCGACTGCCGCAAGATCATCTACTTCCCCCGCGCCCGGAACCGCATCTGCGACCTCGCGGTGGAGAAGATCGGCCGGCATATCGGCTACGAGTCGATCGATGCCGTCGCGGGCGGCGAAACCGCCGGCATCCCCTTCGCCGCCTGGATCGCCGACCGGATGATGGCGCCCATGGCCTATGTGCGGAAGAAGCCGAAGGGCTTCGGCCGCAATGCCCAGATCGAGGGCGACGTGCCGGAGGGCAAGAACACCCTCCTCGTCGAGGACCTGACGACCGACGGCGCCTCCAAGATCCGCTTCGCCCAGGCGCTGCGCGATGCCGGCGCGGTCTGCGACCACACCTTCGTCGTCTTCTTCTACGGCGTCTTCCCCGGCAGCTTCGAGACGATGAAGGGGATGAACCTCTCGCTCCACCACCTCTGCACCTGGTGGGACGTGCTCGAGGTCTGCCGCGAGCGCCCCTATTTCAGCGAGGGCGCGCTGAAGGAGGTGCGGAAATTCCTCGAGGACCCGGTCGGCTGGTCGAAGGCGCATGGCGGCATCGGCTCGGCGGCGGAGGCCAAGGCGAAGGAGGAATAGAACGCGGCGCATGGTGCCATTCGAGCGCGACTGGATGCTGGCGAAGTCGGCGGAGGTGGGCCTGACCGATGGCTTGGCCGGATCAGCCTTGCTCAACTCCATCGAGACTCGGGTTCCGCCACGCGGAGTGGGACGCGAGAACTGGCACCGTGAGCGATTGTGCATTGTTCTGCTGATGCGGCACCTAGCGAAGCACGCACCTAGGTTGTTTCCTGGATCGCTCATCCAACAGCAAGCGCCTGACTTCGTATTTCGCCCTTACGATGGCCAGGCTGTCTTGGCCATTGAGCATACCGACGCAGGATCAAGCTCGTTCCAAAGCGGAATGGACGAGTTTGCTCACAAGCCATCCCCGCGGGGATTTTTCTCTTTTGATCCCGGCCGCGTTGCTGGAGAGGAGGTCGAGATCGGCTTCCGCTCCGACTTGCTCGAAGCCATTGTACGGAAGTCCAAGCCGAAATTCTGGCAACATGCGCCTATGGGCTCGCGGAAAGTTCTCCTCGTCTCTGACCAGATCGAAGGCAGCGATTTCATCGAGGACCAAGACGCCCGCTCCATGGTCGGCAACATCTTCGCGGAGTGCGTAATGCGCGTTCCAGCTATCGACGCTGTTGCTCTCATCAGGGGCGACCGTCGGGTTTTAACTTCAACTGGAACGAATGATCTCGCTCCATGACGTATGTTCGTTATTTCCGGCTTGTATGGATTGGCGCGGCGCTCGCCGCCCCCGCCCCCGCCCTCGCCCAGCCGCGCGAGACACTGACCGTCGGTATCATCCAGTACCCCTCGACCTTCCACCCGAACATCGACGCCATGGCGGCGAAGTCCTACGTGCTGGGCTTCGCGCATCAGCCGCTCACCGCCTATGGCGCCGATTGGCAACCGCTCTGCCTGGCCTGCGAGAGCCTGCCGACGCTCGAGAATGGCGGCGCCCGGCACGAGACGACGCCCGACGGCAAGCCCGGCATCCGCGTCACCTACCGCCTCCGCGCCGGTGCCCGCTGGGGCGACGGCCGCCCCGTCTCGGCCGAGGACCTGCGCTTTGCCTGGGAGGCCGGGCGGGAGGGCGCCACCGGATTCGGCGGGGCGGAGTTCTACCGCTCCGCCTACGAGCTGATCGTCGAGGACGAGCGCACGGTGACGCTGCGCTACGACAAGGTCACCTTCGACTACAACGTCGCGGGCGAGTTCCAGCCCCTGCCCGCGCATCTCGAGCGCGCCCGCTGGCAGCAGGAGCCGCGGACCTACCGCAACCGCACGGGCTACGACACGGAGACCGCCAATCCCGGCCTCTGGTCCGGACCCTACCGCATCACCGCCGTGCAGCCCGGCGCCGGCGTCACGCTGGAGCGGAACGAGGCCTGGGCCGGCCCCGCCCCCGCCTTCCGCCGTATCCAGATCCGCACCGTCGAGAACACCGCGGCGATGGAGGCGCAGCTGCTGGCCGGGCAGATCGACATGATCGCGGGCGAGCTCGGCCTGCCGGTGGAGCAGGCGGCGGCGCTCGAGCGGCGGACGGGCGGCCGCTTCCGCGTCGAGTACAAGCCGGGGCTGGTCTACGAGCATCTCGATCTCCGCCTCGACACCCCGCCGCTCGCCGACCGCCGGGTGCGCCAGGCGCTGCTGATGGCGATCGACCGGGCGCAGATCGTGGCGCGGCTCTTCGAGGGGCGGCAGGTGGTGGCGGAGACCGGCGTGAACCCGCTCGACCCGATGCACGACCCGACCGCGCCGCGCTGGCCCTACGACCCCGCCCGCGCCGCCGCCCTGCTGGAGGCGGCCGGCTGGCGCCCGGGGCCGGACGGCATCCGCCGCAACGCGGCCGGCGAGCGCCTCACCATCGAGCTGATGACCACCGCCGGCAACCGCGCCCGCGAAGCGGTGCAGCAGGTGATCCAAGGCATGTGGCGCCAGGCGGGAATCGAGGCGCGCATCCGCAACGAGCCGCCGCGGGTGCTGTTCGGCGAGACGCTGTCGCGCCGCCGCTTCACCGGCGCCGCCCTCTTCGCCTGGATCTCCGCGCCGGAGAACGTGCCGCGCAGCACGCTGCATTCGGAGGAGGTCCCGACCGAGGCGCGCAACTGGTCCGGCCAGAATTACGGTGGCTACCGCAACCCGGAGATGGACGCGCTGATCGAGGCCCTGCCGCAGGAGCTGGACCGCGAGAAGCGGCGTGCCCTCTGGGCGCGCTTCCAGGCCATCTTCGCCGAGGACCTGCCGCAGCTGCCCCTCTGGTTCCGCTCGGACGCGCATGTCTGGCCGCGCTGGCTGGAGGGGGTTCAGCCGACCGGCCATCTCAATCCGAGCTCGCTCTGGGTCGAGCAGTGGCGAGGCAGGCAGCCCTGACTCGCAACGGCGTGTTGCGTAGCGCTATTGCGAGTCATTCTCAATAGCGCTACGCCATCCCGGCCTAAGCCGGGAACCTGCCTTGATGTCGTCGCTTCGCGCTCCGTTGCCTCGCCTCCAACCAAGCCTCGGCCTCGCCGGGATGGGTCTGCTCGCCGCCGGGCCCTCGGCCATGGCGCAGGATGCCCCGCCCGCCGGCGCCGTCGCCCTGCCGGAGCTGAACGTCCAGAGCCAGACCCCGCCCCGCTACCGCGCCGACGACACCCCTGTCGTCCGCATGCCGACCTCGGTGCGCGAGGCGCCGCAGAGCATCAGCGTCGTCCCCCGCGAGCTGATCGAGGAGCGCGGCGCGACCACCCTGCGCGAGGCGCTGCGCAACGTAACCGGCATCAGCCTCGCCGCCGGCGAGGGCGGCTTCTCCGGCGACAACCTCACGCTCCGCGGCTTCAGCGCGCGCAACGACTTCTTCATCGACGGCATCCGCGACTCCGCGCAGTACACGCGCGACCCCTTCTTCCTCGACAGCGTCGAGGTGCTGAAGGGCCCCTCCTCCATCATGTTCGGCCGCGGCTCCACCGGCGGCGCCATCAACCTCTCGACGCGCATGCCGCAGCAGCGGAACTTCGGCGAGCTGACGCTGACCGGCTTCTCGCCCTTCGGCCTGCGCGCCACCTCCGACATCGGCCTCTATTCCGGCAGCGTCGGCGTCCGGCTGAACGCGATGGCGACGCGGCAGGACATCGCCCGCCGCGACCATGTGACGAATGAGCGCTGGGGCGTCGCGCCCTCCGTCACCTGGGGCCTCGGGACCAATACCCAGCTCTCGCTGCATTTCCTGCACCAGTCGGAGGACAACGTCCCCGATTTCGGCATCCCCATCGTGCGGGGCCGCCCCGCCCCCGTCGCCTACGGCACCTTCTACGGCCTCGCCGGCGTCGACCGCGAGCGGACCGAGACCAATGTCATGACGCTGACGGCGCAGCACCGCTTCGCCGACGGCATCAGCCTGCGCAACAGCTTCCGCTACGGCAATTACGACCGCGACGTGAACGCGACGGCGCCGCGCATCATCGGCACCATCGGGCCGGCGACCGACCTCTCGACCGTGCTGGTCAACCGCCAGCCCCAGGTGCGGCGCGGCACGGACACCATCCTGCAGAACCAGACGGAGCTGCGCGCCACGGCCAATACCGGCCCGCTGCGGCACCAGATCGTCACCGGCATCGAGATCGGCCGCGAGACCTCGCAGCTCACCCGCTTCACCAGCAACGCCCGGCCGGCGGCGACGCTGTTCAACCCGAATTTCTACCAGGCCTTCGACCAGACCCTCTCGGTCAACACCGATGCCGACACCACGGCCCATACCTTCGGCGCCTTCGTCGCCGACCAGATCCGCATCGGCGAGTATTTCGAGGTGCTGCTCGGCGGCCGCTACGACCGGTTCGACGCGGACTTCACCAGCCTCGCCGGCGCCACCGGCATCCGCAGCAACTTCAACCGCACCGACGACATGTTCAGCTGGCGCGGCGCCCTCGTCTTCAAGCCGACCAGCACGGTGCGCACCTACTTCTCCGCCGGCACCTCCTTCAACCCGAGCGCCGAGGCGCTGACGCTCGCCGCCAACACCACCAACCTGGCGCCCGAGAGGAACCGTTCCTTCGAGGTGGGCGCGAGCTGGGACATCACGCCGGACCTCGCCATCCGCGGCGCCGTCTTCCGCATCGAGAAGACCAATGCCCGCACGCCGGACCCGGCCAACGGCACCCTGAACGTGCTGGCCGGCGAGCAGCGCTCGGACGGCTTCGAGATCTCGGCCGCCGGCCGCGTCACGCGGAACTGGAACGTCATCGCCGGCTACACCTATATCGACTCCCAGATCACCCGATCCAACACCCCGGCCGAGGTGGGGCGTGAGCTGCTGAACACGCCGCGCAACACCGCGACGCTCTGGACCAGCTACGACCTGCCCCATGGCGTGCAGCTCGGCGGCGGCCTCAGCTACATCGACAAGCGCTACGGCAACAACGCCAACACCGTCGTCGCCCCCTCCTATGTCCGCTACGACGCGGCCATCGCCTGGGCGATCACCGAGCAGCTCGGCGTCCGGGTCAATGCGCTGAACCTCACCGACAAGCGCTTCTACGAGGGCGTCTACCAGGGGAACATCACGCCCGGCGCCGGGCGCACCATCATCGCCAGCCTCACGGCGCGGTACTAGCGATGCTCCTCCACATCGCGGAGGTGCTGGATGCGGCAGGGCTCGCGGAGGCGCGGGCCTTGCTGGCGCGTGCGCCATGGGTGGATGGCCGCGTCACCGCCGGCCACCAGTCCGTGCAGGTGAAGGACAACCTGCAGATCCCGGAGGGCTGCGCCGAGCACTGTGCCCTCGGCGAGATCGTGCTCGGCGCGCTGGAACGCAACCCGCTCTTCATCGCCTCCGTGCTGCCGCTGCGGGTCTTCCCGCCGCTCTTCAACCGCTACGATCCGGGGATGACCTTCGGCGCGCATGTCGACAACGCCATCCGCCAGGTCACCGGCACGGCCGCGCGCATCCGCACCGATGTCTCCTGCACCCTCTTCCTCAGCGACCCTGAGAGCTACGAGGGCGGCGAGCTGATCGTCGAGGACACCTATGGCGAGAAGCGGGTGAAGCTGCCGGCGGGCGACGCCGTCATCTACCCGGCGACGAGCCTGCACCGCGTGGCGCCCGTCACCGGCGGCGCCCGCCTCGCCAGCTTCTTCTGGGTGCAGAGCATGGTGCGCGACGACGGCCAGCGCACGCTGCTCTTCGATCTCGACATGGCCATCAACCGCGCCCGCGGCGACCTGCCGCCGGGCCACGGCGCGCCAACGGAACTGACTGCCGTGTACCACAACCTGCTGCGCCGCTGGGCCGACGCATGACCTTCCGGCGCGCCCTGCTGCTCGGCCATCGTTGGCTCGGCCTCATCCTCGGCCTCGTCATGCTGCTGCTCGGCGTGACAGGCAGCATCCTCTCCTTCCAGCGCGAGATCGACGCGGCGCTGAACCCCGCGCTCTTCCGCCCGGGCGGGCCGCCCGACCCGGCGCTCGGCTATGCGGCGATCCTGAAGGCGGCCGAGGCCGCGACGGGCCGCCCGGCGGGCAGCATCCGCCCGCCGGATGCGGTCTGGCCGGTCTGGGTCGTCTCGCCGCCCCGCCAGCGGGGCACGCCGCCGGGGCCAACGGCCTATCTCGACCCGGCCACCGGAGGGCTGCTCGGCGAGCGCGACCCGCGCGCCAGCGTCATCGGCGTGACGCGGCAGCTGCACGAGGCGCTGCTGCTGCGCGAGTGGGGCGGGCATGAGGCGGTCGGTTGGATGGGCGTGCTGCTGCTGCTCTTCTCGCTCTCCGGCATCTGGCTGTGGTGGCCGCGGCAGGGATCGCTCGGCACCGCGCTCGTCACCATCCGCCGAAGGCCGAGCGTCGTGCTCAACCTCGACCTGCACCGCGTCATCGGCATTTGGATGGCGGCGGTGCTGGCCGTCGTCGCCGTCTCCGGCGTCGCCATCATCTTCCCCGGCTGGTTCCGCCCGGTCCTCGGCATCGCCGAGCCCGCGCCGCCAGCGCCCGCCCCGCCGCGGCGCGAGCCGATGACCGTCGATGCCGATGCCGCAGTCGCCACCGCGCTCGCCCATCTGCGCGGCCAGGTCGCGACCGGCCTGCTGCTGCCCTCCCGCCAGCGGCAGGCCTGGCAGGTGACGCTCCGCCCAGCCGATGGCAGCGCCGAGCTCCGCGCACGCAGCTTCGTCGCCGTCGATCCCTGGTCCGGCGCGGTGACGGAGGAGCGGGGCCCGCGCACCCGCAGCCTGGGCGAAGAGCTGCTCGCCATGCAGCGCTGGCTGCATGGCGGCGCCCTGCTCGGCTGGCCCGGGCGACTGCTCGTCTTCGCCTCGGGCCTCGCCATGCCGGTGCTCTTCGTCACCGGCCTCGCCGCCTGGCTGCTCCGCCGCCGCAACCGCCGCCGTCTCGCCATCCCCCAAGGGAGACCTGCATGAACCCGGCCCCTATCCCCGACTTCACCATCCAGAGCCTCATCCTCAACGCCGACCCGGTCGTGCAGGGGGTGATGGCGCTGCTGCTGCTGGCCTCGCTCGCCTGCTGGGCGATCATCATCGAGAAGGCGATCCTTTTCGGCCGCCTCAAGCGGGAGGCGGCCGGCCTCGCCGCCCTCGCCGGCTCCGGCGCCATCCTGCCGCCCGAGGGCGATGCGGCGAAGGACGGCCTCGCCGGCGCCGTGCTGCGCGCCGGCCTGCCCGAATGGCGCGAGGGCCGCGACCCGCATGAGAGCGCCGGCGAGTTCCGCGACCGGCTGGAGCGCGCCATGCGCGCCGCCGTCGCCGCGACGCTGCGACGCGCCGAGCCCGGCCTGCCGCTGCTGGCGACCATCGGCTCCGTCAGCCCCTTCGTCGGGCTGTTCGGCACGGTCTGGGGCATCATGCACAGCTTCTTCGGCATCGCGGCGAAGCAGGATACCGGCCTCGCCACCGTGGCGCCGGGCATCGCCGAGGCGCTTTTCGCCACGGCGATCGGCCTCGTCGCCGCCATCCCGGCGGTGATCGCCTACAACCGCTACAGCATCCGCCTCTCCCGCATCCGCGCCGAGGCGATGGCCGCCGCGGCGAGCCTCGCCGGGCGGCTGGCGCGACGTCCGGCGGTGCTGGAGGGACGGCGGAAGCTGGGCGAGCCGGCATGAGCATGCAGCTCCCCTCCGGCCTCGACGACGAGGACGACGCGCAGCCCGTCTCCGAGATCAACGTCACGCCGCTGGTCGACGTGATGCTGGTGCTGCTGGTCATCTTCATGGTGACGGCGCCGATGATGACGGCCGGCATCAGCCTCGACCTGCCGAAGACCGCCGCCGCCCCGCTCAGCCCGCCCGCCCCGCCGCTGGAGCTGAGCCTCACCCGGGAGGGCGGCGTCTTCCTCGACAAGGAGGCGATGGCGCCCGAGGCGCTGGAGCCCCGCCTCGCCGCCATCCAAGCCGAGACGCCGGACCGCGCGCTGCACCTCCGCGCCGACCGCGGCCTCGACTACGGCGAGGTGCTGCGGGTGATGGGCCTCGTCCAGCGCGCCGGCATCACCAAGGTGGCGCTGGTCTCGCAGCCGGGCGGCGACCCGCCCCCCGCCCCGGGGCGCTGAGCCGATGCCCCGCGCCCGCCACCTCGCCTGGGGCCTCTCCTTCGGCCTGCACGCGGCCGGGGCGGCCGTGCTGCTGCATGGCCTGCCCGCCGAGGAGCCGCCGGCGATGCCGGTGATGCTGCTCGAGATGCCGGCCCCCGCCGCGCCCGAGCCGGAGGCCGAGCCGCCGCCCGAGCCGGTCGCCGAGGCGCAGCCGCCGCAGCCCGCCCCGCCTCCCGAGCCGCCGCCCCCACCGCCTCTCGCCATGGCCGAACCTCCCCCGCCGGAGCCGACGGCGCCCGAGCCGCCGCCCATCGCCATGGCCGAGCCCCCGCCGCCGGAGCCGATGGTGCCCGAGCCGCCGCCCGAGGCGCCCCCGCCCGAGGAGGTCGCCGAGCTGCCGCTGCCGCCTCCCATACCGCCGTCCGAGCCGAAGCCGGTCGCCACACCGCGCCGCCCGGCGCCAGCCGCGCGCCCGGCAAGGCCCGCGGTCGCCGAGGCGCCGCCGGCACCCGTGCCGCCCGCGGCGGCTCCCCCTGCCCCGGCCGCCGCCCCGGTCGCCGCGGCGCCGCCGCCCAGCTACACGGCGCTGCTGATGCGCGCCCTCGAGCGCCATCGCCGCTACCCGGACGAGGCGCGCTGGCGCCGGGCCCAGGGCATCGCCCTGCTGCGCTTCCGCATGCGCCGCGACGGCACGGTGGTCGGCTACCGGATCGAGCGCAGCGCCGGCGACCCCGCCCTCGACCAGGCGGTGCAGAGCATGATCCAGGACGCCTCCCCCCTGCCGGCCCCGCCGGTGGAGCTGGCCGGCGACCCGGTGGAGCTGACGGTGCCGGTGCGCTTCTCGCTGCGCTGAAGGGCGCCTCTACCGCAGGTTGGCCGTTGCGTCGCCCTACCCGGCAAGGTAGCGGGAATGTCATGGGGCTGTGGCCCTCCGACGGGGCAGCCGATCCGCCGATGGGGCGTCAGGCATCCATCCTGACCTTCTCGTGGAAAGGCAAATCCCGGCATGCATCCTCGCACCAGCCCCGGCCTCCGGATCGAGCCGTCGCTGCCGAGGGCACGACACCCCGGCTCCGACATGGCCCCGGCCATCGAGGCGCTGAGGGCGGTCGGCGCGGCGCTGGCGCGCAACAAGGCCGATGCGGCGCGGATCGGCCTCAACCGGGCGGAGCGGGAACTGGGCCGCCGCACCGGCGGCCTGGCGCCGCGGGCGGAGGTGCTGCAATCCCTGCTCGCCTTGCGGCAGGCCCAGGCGCAGCTCTCGCAGGGCCGGATCGACGGCGCCGCGGCCGAGATCGGCCGCGCGATCGCCGCCCTGACCCGCGCCTGATCAGCCGCCCACGAAACCGCCGCCGGCGCGGGTGAGCGCCGCGAGAACGCTGCGCGGCGGCACGCCCGCCTCGAATTCCGGCCAGCGGGTGCCGGGCCGGTCGAAGGTCGCGCCCGGCTCCGCGCCGGCATGGCGCACGGCGAAGAACAGCGTCTCCCCATCCGGCGTCAGCGCCGCCCCGCCGACCGAGGCGCCGCGCGGCGCGCCATAGGCCGGCAGGGGCACGCCGCGCCCCGGCCCCGCCAGGTCGCAGGCATAAAGTCCCTCCGCCTGCGTGCCGACGCGGCCGGGCCGGTCGGTGCCGATCCAGGCGCGGCCGCGGGCATCGACCGTGACCGTATCCGGGTTCTCCGGCCAGGCGCTGCCCGGCGGCAGCCCGCCATTGCCGTAGCGCGCCTGCGGGCTGCGCCGGTTGCCGGCGGCGAAGAGGAGCCGCGCGGCAGCCCCTGCCGCCCCGTCATCCCCGTCATCGGCCGAGAATTCGATCACATGGCCGGCGGGCCGGGCCGGGCTGCCGTGGCAGGCGAGCAGCAGCCGCGGCCCCATCGGGTCGAGCCCGAGGCCGGAGGGGGTGTCGAAGGGCGTCCCGCCCGCCCCCTGCGCCGCCTCGGGCAGCGGGGCGCCCTCGGGCAGGGCGATCCAGCCCAGCCGGTCGCCCTCCATGCGGGCGACGAAGAGCGTGCCGGCATCGAGCGCCCGCTCCGCCGGCGCCGGCCCGGCCGAGACGAAGCGGTAGAGGAAGCCGCCGATCCGATGGTCGGTCATGTAGACCACGGCCCGCCCGTCCCGGCTCAGCGCCGCCGCCACGTCGCCATGGGCGAAGCGGCCGAGCGCGCGGCGCTTCACCGGCACGGATTGCGGGTCGAAGGGGTTGAGCTCCACGACGAAGCCATAGCCCGCGCCATCGGCGATGGCCGGGTCCAGCCCGCCGAGCCTGCCCTGCCAGAAGACCGGGTCGCCCTCGGCCAGCAGCAGCGTGCCCCACGGGGTGACGCAGCCGCCGCGGATGCCGAGCACCCCGCGCACCGCCCCGCCGCCCGAGATGCGGCAGAGGGTGGAGAGGCCGAGCCGCCGGTTCTGGTAGCCGCCATCCACGACGACCCAGCGCCCGGCCTGGCGCTCGATATTGAGCAGCGAGGCGCCCTGCATGGCCGCCGCCGCCGCCGGCTGGTCCTGCCCGTCGGGGAAGGCCATGGCCGCGTCGACCGCCGGGTGGGCGACGGCGAGGATGGCCCGCGCCACCCCATCCGCCGCCGGCTGCTGCGGTACGGCGATGCCGAGCACCCGCGCATCCCAGCCGAATTGCGCGGCGGCCGCATCCGGGTCCGGCGTGCGCGGGCTCCAGCGCGGCGCGTCGAAGGTGACGCGGTCGCCCCAGCGCATCAGCACGTCGCGCCGGTAGCCCGGCGCCACCGTGTCGTCCTGCTTCACCGGCAGGGCGAGCGGGCCGGCCTCGAGCGCCAGCGCCGGGGCGGCCAGCGCCGTCGTCCCGGCCGCCAGCAGGGCACGCCGGGGGATCAAGGTGCGACAACCGCCGGCGGCCGATGCACGGTGACCGGCGGCAGGGGCCCCTCCCAGCGCTCCACCTGGACGAGGCAGGACTGCGCGGAGGGGCCCTGGCCGAGGCGGGATGTGCCGACATCCGCCGTCAGCACATTCGGGTTGCCATGGACGCAGAGCGCATCCGGGTCGCCTGGCACCAGCGGGTCGTACCAGGCGCCGGTCGCCATGGCGGCGACGCCGGGCAACATGCCGTCCTTGATCCGCACCCCGCCGAGGCAGGCGCCGCGGTCGTTGAAGATGCGGACGATGTCGCCCTCCCGCAGGCCGCGCGCCGCGGCATCCTCCGGGCTGAGATGGATCGCCTCCCGCCCCGCGATCTTGCCCGCGGCCGAGACGCGGCCCGGGTCGAGCTGGCCATGCAGCCTCGTCGCCGGCTGGAAGGAGAGCAGGTGCAGCGGGAAGCGCGAGGCGGCCGGGGCGCCGAGCCATTCCCGCGGCTCGCGCCAGACCGGGTGGCCCGGGCAGTCGTCATAGCCGAAGCTGGCGATGGTCTCGCTGAACAGCTCGACCTTGCCGGAAGGCGTGTCGAGCGGCTCGCCCTCCGGGTCGGCGCGGAAGGCGGCGAATTGCGTGTATTCCTCGCCCGGCGCGATGGGCGGCACCTCGACATGGCCCTCCGCCCAGAAGCGGTCGAATTCCGGCGCCTCGAAGCCGAGCCGGCCGCAGGCGACCCGCCACTGGCCGTAGAGGTGGCGCAGCCAGGCGCCCTCGTCGCGCTGCTCGGTGAAGCGGTCGCGGTAGCCGAGCGCATCGGCGATGTCGGCCAGCATGTCGGCATCGTTCCGCGCCAGCCCCTGGGGCGGCACCGCCTGATGCATGGCGCGGACGAAGCGGTCGCGGCTGGAGGAGGCGATGTCGTTGCGCTCCAGCGACGTCGTCGCCGGCAGGACGATGTCCGCCTGGCGGGCGAGCGCGGTCCACCACGGCTCCTGCACCACCACCGTCTCGGCCCGCGCCCAGGCCCGCTGCAGCCGCGGCAGGTCCTGGTGGTGGTGGAAGGGGTTGCCGCCGGCCCACCAGATCATGCGGATATCAGGCAGGGTGATGTCCTGGCCGTTGAACTGCAGCACCTCGCCCGGCCGCTCCAGCAGCTCCGTCACCCGGGCGACGGGGATGGCGAGGCCGGCCGGGTTGCGGATGGTGGGCGAGGAGACCGCCGGCAGCTCCCGCCGCGGCACGCCCATCCCGCCGATGCTGCCGTAGCCGAAGGCGACGCCCTGGCCGGGCTTGCCGATCGTCCCCAGCATGGCGGCGAGCGCCATCAGCATCCAGTAGGGCTGCTCGCCGTAATCCGCCCGTTGCAGCGACCAGGCGGCGGTCAGCATGCTGGGCTGCGCGGCGCAGTCGCGGGCCAGCCGCCGGATCGCCTCCTCCGCGATGCCGGTGATGGGCGCAGCCCAGCCGGGCGTCTTCGCCTGCCCATCCGCCTCGCCGAGGATATAGGCGCGCAGCCGCTCCCAGCCGGTGCAGTGGGTGGCGAGGAAGCCGCGATCCTCCCTGCCCTCCTCCACCAGCACCTGCGCCATGGCGAGCAGCAGCGCGGTATCCGTCCCCGGCCGGATCGGGATCCATTCGGCGCCGAGCTCCGCCTCCGTATCGCCGCGGAAGGGCGAGACGTTGACGAAGCGCACCCCCGCCTCCGCCGCCCGGCGCATCAAGGGCATGTAGTCGTGCTGCCCCTGGCCGCCCGCGGCAACCATGCCGTTCTTCGCGGCCAGACCCCCGAAGCAGAGCATCAGCCGCGCATGCCGGGCGATCGCCGCCCAGTCGGTGACGCGGCCGAGCAGCACCTCGTTGGTGCCGAGCACATGCGGGACCAGCGCCTGCGCCGCTGCGTAGGAATAGGCATTGACCGAGGAGGTGAAGCCGCCGCCGAGGCCGAGGAAGCGCTGCAGCTGCGTCTTCGCATGGTGGTACCGCCCGGCCGAGGACCAGCCATAGGAGCCGCCGAAGATCGAGGTCGCGCCATGCTCCGCCCGGATGCGCGAGGTTTCCTCCGCGAGGATGCGCGTCACCTCGTCCCAGCCGACGGGCACGAAGGGGTCGCCCCCGCGCAGATGCCCGCGGCGCCGCCCCTCCAGCCAACCGCGGCGGATATGGGGCCGGTCGATGCGGCAGGGCGCATGGACCACGTCCGGCACCGCCTCGATCAGGCTGCCGGGGAAGGGATCCGGGCCAAAGGGACGCACCCCGGTAACCCGGCCGCCCTCGACCACGGCATCGAAATAGCCCCAATGGGAGGCATGCGGCTTGATCTCGGTCATGCCGCGTTGTTTGGCCCCCCCGCCCGGGGCTGGCAAGCGGGCGGATGCCGCTGGCCGGCGGTCCTTGCCGGACCGTGATGGGAGCCGGCGGCCGCCCCGCCTCAACCCTGCGTCGCCGGCGCCTCAAAGGGCACGAGGGCGGGCGCGGCTGCCGCCGGCCGCCAGCCACGCAGCCAGCCGCGCCGCCTCGCCAGCGCGACGAGCGGCTTCGCCACCACCGGCAGTACGTAGATCGGCAGCACGGCCATGGCGAAATAGGTCTCTACCAGCGGCGGCATCGTCGCCCCGACCGCGGCCCAGGCGAAGCCCACGCTGCGGTTGCCGCTGATCAGCCCGACCGTGGCCGCGCAGTCGAGCCCGGCCCGGGCGAAGAGCGCCGCGCCGAGCAGCTGGAAGCCGCCATTCACCGCGAAGGCGATCCCGAGATAGGCGGCCACCAGGCCCGGCTCCGCCGCGAACCGCGCCTGCATCCCTTGCATGGCGCCGAGCGCGAAGACGACCAGCGCCACCACCGCCGCCCCGGTGACGGCCTCCGGGTGGGCGGCGATGCTGCGCCCCGCCCAGCGCCGCAGCAGCCAGCTCGCCGCCACGGTGCCGCCGACGATGAGGCCGAGCCGCCGCGCCATGGCCAGCGGCTCCAGCGCCAGCGCGTAGCCGCCCAGCAGCTCCGCCAGCGCCGGCAAGACGAGAGGGGACAGGGCAGTGGCCGCGACCGAGGCGAGCAGCGCCACCGGCGCATTCAGGCCGAGCATGCAGGCGAGCGCCGCCGCCCCGCCGACCGGCGGCGCCAGCAGGCAGAGCAGCATCCCCTCGGCCAGCTCGGGCGCTGGGCGCAGCAGCAGGATCAGCCCCCACCCCGCCAGCGGCACCCCGAAGGTCGACCAGGCCAGCACCGCGAGGTTCCGCGGCAGCCGCGCCCGCCCGGTCTCCCCGCGCAGGGCAGGGGGCTCGACCTTGAGGAAGGCGCCCAGGGTGAAGCCGAAGACCGCCACGTCCATCGCCGGCCGGCAGGCGGCGGCGAGCCCCGGCCAGGCCAGCCCGGCCAGCACGCCGGCGAGGAGCAGCAGCGGCCCATGCCGCCCGGCGAGGGCGAGCAGCGCGGCCGGGCTCATGCCGCCCCTGCGCCGCCGCAGCGGCGGGTTCGCCCGTGCCGCCGACCTGGCCTGCCGCCCATCGCCGCACCCCTCGCGCCCGAAAGCAGGAGCGAAGCCCGCGGGGGCCCCGCCGCGCATCCCTCATTCGGGGGACGCAGGGCGCAACGATGCGCGGCAGGGGCCTCGCCTCCGGCCCGCGGCCTCTTGGGGGTGGCCGCGATCTCTGTCTACACTCCGCCATCCGTCAGGAAGGCAGCCGTCATGACCCCTCCGCGCAATTCCAACGCCGCCCGCGACATCGCCTATGCGCTGCACCCCTATACTGACCACAAGGCGCATCTGGTGAACGGCCCGCTGGTGATCAGCCGCGGCAAGGGCGTCCGCGTCTTCGACGAGCAGGGGAAGGAGTATATCGAGAGCGTCGCCGGCCTCTGGTGCGCCAGCCTCGGCTTCGACAATGAGCGCCTGGTCCAGGCCGCCGCCGACCAGATGCGGAAGCTCCCCTTCTACCACGCCTTCACCGCCAAGTCGCACGAGCCGCTGATCGACCTCAGCGAGATGCTGATCGAGCGCGCGCCCTCGCCGATGAGCAAGGTGTTCTTCGCCAATTCCGGCTCGGAGGCGAATGACAGCGCGATCAAGATGATCTGGTATATGAACAACGCCATCGGGCGGCCGGAGAAGAAGAAGATCATCGCCCGGCTGAAGGGCTATCACGGCATCACCCTGGCGGCGGCCTCGCTCACCGGCCTGCCGGCCAACCACAAGCTCTTCGACCTGCCGATCGCCGGTTTCCATCACATCTCGACCCCGCACCACTATCACAATGCCGGGCCCGGCGAGTCCGAGGAGGACTTCGCCACCCGCCTCGCCGAGGAGCTGGAGCAGAAGATCCTGGCCGAAGGGCCGGAGACGGTCGCTGCCTTTTGGGCGGAGCCGATCATGGGCGCAGGCGGCGTCATCCTGCCGCCCGCGGGCTACTTCCCGAAGATCCAGGCGGTGCTCAAGAAGTACGACGTCCTCTTCGTCGCCGACGAGGTGATCTGCGGCTTCTGGCGCACCGGCAGCTACTGGGGCAGCCAGACTCTCGACATCCAGCCGGACATCCTGGTCTGCGCCAAGGCGCTCTCCGCCTCCTACCTGCCGATCTCGGCGGTGCTGGTGAACGAGCGCGTCTTCCAGGGCATCGCCGAGGGGTCGTCCTCCATCGGCACCTGGGGCCATGGCTTCACCTATTCCGGCCATCCGGTGCCGGCCGCCGTCGCCATCGAGACGCTGAAGATCTACGACGAGATGGATATCGGCAGCCATGTGAAGCGGGTCGGCGCGCATATGCAGGCCCAGCTCCGTGCCCGCTTCGCAGACCACCCGCTGGTGGGCGAGGTGCGCGGCACCGGCCTGATCGGCGCCATCGAGCTGGTGGCCGACAAGGCGACGCGGCGGAACTTCGACCCGGCCCAGAAGGTCGGCCCGAGGCTGACCAAGCTCGGCGAGGCGAATGGCGTCATCATGCGCGCGATGACCAATGACAGCATCGGCTTCTCCCCGCCCCTCATCATCACCGAGGAGGAGGTCGACGAGATGCTGGAGCGCGTGGCGAAGTCGCTCGACGAGATCATGGTGACGGTGCGGCGCGAGAGCCTCGCGGCCGTTTGAGCCGCCTCGCCTGGTCTCCCTCGCTGCCGGTCGCCGCTGCCCTTGCGGTCGGCCCGGCGGCGGGGGTGCTGCAATCGAAGGCCCTCGCCCCCATTGCGGTGGTGGCGCTGCTCCTCGCCGTGCTCGCGCACCGGCGGCAGCGCGGGACCTGGCCCTGGCCGCGTGGCGCGGCGGCCTGGCTCGCCATCGGCCTGTTCGGCTGGGCGGCGGTGACGGCGCTCTGGGCGATCGAGCCGCTGCGGGCGCTCGGCACCTCGCTGCAGATCGGCGGCTTCGCGGCCCTCGGCGCGGCGGCGGCGCGGGCGGTGGCGGAGGATGCGGCAGCCGCGCATCGGCGCCTGCTGCTGGCGGCGACGGGCGGGCTCGCGGCCGGCATCCTGCTCGCCGGCCTCGACGCGGCGACGGGCCATGCCATCCGCGCCGCCGTCCGCGGCCTTCGGGAGGTCCCGCAGAACCTCGCCTTCGGGCTGAAGCCGGCCGCCTCGGCCATGGCGCTCTGGCTGCCGCTGGTGGCGGCGGCGCCCCTGCCGCGGCCGCTGCGCGCCGGGGTGATCGGCGCCGGCGCCGTCGTGCTGGTGCTGCTGCCGGGCGAGGCGGCGAAGCTCGCCGTGCTGGCCGGGCTGCTGGTCGGCGTGCTGGCGCTGCTGCTGCCGCGGCTGGTGCGGCCGGGGCTCGGCGCGGTGCTGGCCGTGGCCGTGGTCGCCATGCCAGTGCTGCTCGGGCCCGTCCTGGCGCGCGGCGTGCCGGCGGCCGGCATCCCGCCCTCGGCCGCGCACCGGCTGCTGATCTGGGATTTCGTCATCGGGCGCATCGCCGACCGGCCGCTGCTCGGCTGGGGAATGGAGGCGAGCCGGAGCGTGCCGGGGCATCGCGGCCATCCGACACCGGAGGCGATGGCGCGGTTCGGCCTCGACGGGCCGGAGAGCGCCTGGCTGGCGACCCTGGAGCTGCTGCCGCTTCATCCGCACAACGGCGCGCTGCAGCTGCGGCTGGAGCTCGGCTGGCCCGGCGTGCTGCTGGCGGCGGCGCTGGCCGTGGCGCTGGCCATGGCCTGCGCCTCCCCGGTCGCCCTGGCGATGCTGGCCGCCGGCGCCGTCACCGCCATGCTGAGCTTCGGCATCTGGCAGGAATGGTGGGTCGGGGCGGAATTGCTGGCCGCCGTCGCCGCCACGGCCTGCGCCGGCAGGATCCGGCCCGGGCCAGCGCCGGGCGGGTGATGCGGCGCCGGGGCGTGGTCCGGTTCTCGCTGCGGCCTTCATTGCCGGACGCGGGGGAGAGCGTCGAGGCCCCGCAGCGGGTTCCGCTCGACCTGGCCCAGGGAACCCGCTCGAACCCCATTGTTTGGTCGGGCAAATACCTCCGATCAGGTGATTCCACCTGATCGGAGCTTGCTCTAGACGACCCCCGCCGAGAGCAGCTGCTGCACATGCAGCAGCCCGACCGGCCGCGGCCCGTCCTGCACCACCAGCACGTTGATCCGCCGCGCATTCATCTCGGCCAGCGCCGCGCTGGCGATCTGCTCCGGCACGGTATGCCGCGGCGCGCGCGTCATCACCGCATCGACGCGGTCGGCCATGATGCCGGGATGCATGTGACGCCTGAGGTCGCCATCGGTGATGAGGCCGGCCACATCGCCCGCCGCGTCCACGACGATGGCGCAGCCGAGGCTGTGCCCCGTCATGGCGATGATCGCCTCGCCCATCGGCGCGTCCTCGCGCACCAGCGGCAGGTCCGGCGCCCGCTTCATCACCTCGCCCACCGTCAACAGCTGCGCCCCGAGCTTGCCGCCCGGATGGAAGCGGTGGAATTCCGCCGGGGTGAAGCCGCGCCGCTCCAGCAGCGCCATGGCCAGCGCATCGCCGATCGCCATCTGGATCAGCGTCGAGGTGGTCGGCGCCAGCCCGTGCGGGCAGGCCTCCGTCACGGCGGGCAGGATCAGCGGGATGTCCGCCGCCCGCCCGAGCGCGCTCTCCGCCCGGCCGGTGACGGCTATCAGCCGCACGCCGAAGCGGCGGGAGTAATGGACGATGTCGCGCAGCTCCACCGTTCCGCCCGACCAGGACAGCGCCAGCACCACATCCGCCGCCGTCAGCATGCCGAGATCGCCATGGCTGGCCTCGGCCGGGTGCAGGAACAGCGCCGGCGTCCCCGTCGAGGCGAGCGTCGCCGCGATCTTGCGGCCCACATGCCCGCTCTTGCCCATGCCGGTGACGACGACGCGGCCGGAGGCGGCGAAGATCGTCTCCACCGCCCGCGCCAGCGCCTCGCCGAGCGGCCCGCCGAGCGCGGCGGCGAGCGCGGCCATGCCCTCCTGCTCGATGGCGACGGTGCGGGCGATGGTGGCGCGGATGCGCGCGGCATCCGTGCCGTGCTTCAGCGCGGCGCTCATCGCGGCGCCAGCATCGCGCGGGCGCGCTCGAGCTCCGATGGCGTGTCGACCCCGAGCGGCACCACCGCCACCTCCTGCGCGTCGATCCGCATCCCCGCCTCCAGCGCGCGGAGCTGCTCCAGCTTCTCCCGCCGCTCCAGCGGCGAGGGCGGCAGTGCGACGAAGCGCGCCAGCGCCTCCCGCCGCCAGGCATAGAGGCCGATATGGTGGTAGAGCGGCCCCTCGCCCCAGGGCGCCGTGGCGCGCGTGAAGTAGAGCGCCCGGTGCCGCCCCGCGCCGAGCGGCGTGCCCACCATCTTCACCACCTGCGAGGCCGTTCTCTCCTCCTCCCGCACGATCTCGGCGACGAGGGTGCCGAGCGCCACCTCCGCCGCCGCCATGAGCGCCGCCGCCGCGCGGATCGCCGCCGGGTCGATCGTCGGCAGGTCTCCCTGGACGTTGACGACGAGGTCATGCCGGCCCGCGGCATCGAGCAGCCCCAGCGCCTCATGGATGCGGTCCGAGCCCGAGGGGTGGTCCGCCCGCGTCAGCACCGCCCGCCCGCCCGCGGCCTCGACCGCCTCGGCGATGCGCGGCGTGTCGGTGGCGACGGCGACGGGGCCGATATCCGCCTCCTGCGCCCGGCGCAGCACATGGACGATCATCGGCAGGCCATGGATGTCGGCCAGCGGCTTGTCCGGCAGCCGCGTCGCCGCCATGCGCGCCGGGATGAGGACGATCGGCCTCATGAACCCGCCTGCTGCTTGGCGAGCGCGTCGAAGGCCATCAGCGTCTCGATAAGCTTCGGGAAGTCGCGCAGCGGCACCATGTTCGGCCCGTCGGACGGCGCATGGTCCGGGTCCGGATGCGTCTCGATGAAGACGCCGGCGACGCCGACCGCGACCGCGGCGCGGGCCAGCACCGGCACGAACTCCCGCTGCCCGCCCGACGACGTCCCCTGCCCGCCCGGCTGCTGCACGGAATGCGTCGCATCGAAGATCACCGGCGCGCCCATCGCCGCCATGATCGGCAGCGCCCGCATGTCGGAGACCAGCGTGTTGTAGCCGAAGGAGGCGCCGCGCTCCGTCGCCAGCACGCGGGTATTGCCGGCCTCCGTCACCTTGGCGATGACGTTCTTCATGTCCCAGGGCGCCAGGAACTGCCCCTTCTTTACGTTGACCACGCGCCCCGTCACCGCCGCCGCCACCAGCAGGTCGGTCTGCCGGCTGAGGAAGGCCGGGATCTGCAGCACGTCGACGGCCTCGGCGACCGGCGCGCACTGTCCCGGCTCGTGCACGTCGGTCAGCACCGGCAGGCGCAGGCTCTCGCGGATCTCGGCGAAGATGGGCAGCGACTGCGCCATCCCCATCCCCCGCGCCCCCGCGGCGCTGGTGCGGTTGGCCTTGTCGAAGCTCGCCTTGAAGATCAGCCCGAAGCCGAGCCCGGCCGCCACCTCGCGCAGCGCCGAGGCGACTTCCAGCCCGTGCGCCCGGCTCTCGAGCTGGCAGGGCCCGGCGATGACGGCGAGCGGCAGGTGGTTGCCGAGGCGGACCTGCCCGATGGAGACGACCGGATCGGGGGCGGACATGGCGATGCTTTTCCCTTCGGCGCGGATGGGCGCGCAAGCCGCCGGTATCCTCCATTCGGCCCGGCTGGATCAAGCAGGCTCGATCTTTCGCGGGGGGACCCCGAATTTTCCGGCGGCGGCCTTCATCGGTTCTTTACCCGGAACGGGCAGCATCCCCTCAACCGGCCCGAGGATCGCGGTCGCCAGCCAAGGGAAAAACCCGATGCCGCTGAATTCCGTCAATACCAATGCCGGCGCCATGGTGGCGCTGCAGTCGCTCAACCGCACCAGCGACGAGCTGACGGCGACCCAGAAGCGCATCTCGACCGGCTACCGCGTCGTCGATGCGAAGGATGACGGCGCGGCCTTCGCGGTCGCCGAGCGCATCCGCGGCGCGATCGCCGCCACCAACTCGGCCAATGAGCAGCTGGGCGGCGTCAAGGGACTGCTCGATGTCTCGAGCGCCGCGCTGGAGAACGTCTCGACCGCGCTCATCGATCTCCAGAAGGTCGCGATAAAGCTGGCGGACGGGGGCATCGCCGCCGAGCAGCGGTCGCAGTACCAGTCGCGGGCGAAGGAGCTGACGAACAACATCAAGTCCTTCATCAAGGACGCCAGCTACAACGGCCTCAACGTCCTCGACGACCCGACCACCCTCGCCGTGAAGGTCGTCGTCAACGGGACGGGGAGCTACTACACCTTCAGCGGCTACAAAGCCCTCACCAACATCTTCGACAGCGTCTCCGGCGCCAATGCCTGGACGCGGGGCGACGCCTGCGCCGCGCTGACCAAGACCGGCGGCGTCGGCAAGGCGATCACCAACACGCTGAGCCAGCTGAACAATTTCGGCAGCTACGCCAGCTACATCGACAACCAGATCAAATACAACAAGTCGATCCTGGATGCGCAGCAGAGCGGCCTCGGCGCGCTGATCGACACCGACATGGCGAAGGAGAGCGCCCGGCTCCAGGCGTTGCAGATCCGCCAGCAGCTCGGCACCCAGGCGCTCGGCATCGCCAACCAGGCCCCGCAGTCGCTGGTCAGCCTCTTCCGCGGCTGAGCCGGGGCGCGCGCCGTCCGGCCCGGCTCACGGAACGCGCTCCGGCCGGTGGCCTGGTCGAGCGAAGGCCGCTCGGCGGATTCCATCCGAGCAGGGCTGGTTCTAGTTGCGGCGGAAGTCCCAGAAGGCGGAGGGCGGCGTCGGGCTCGCCGCACCCTGCCGCAGCGGCGGGCCGGCCAGCGCCGGCTCGGCAATCGGCGGCAAAGGCGTCAGGGGCCGCGGCGGCGGCCCGCCCGGCATGCCCGTCACCGGGGGCAGGCTCTCATAGGCCCGCGGCGCCGGCGGGCGCGGCGGCAGCGCGGAGAAGGCCGGCTGCATCGCGGGCAAGGGCGCGACGGCCAATTCCTGTCCCTGCACCGAAATCCGCCGGAGCGGCGGCAGGTCCGGCACCGGCGGCAGGCGCCCCCCAGCGGAGGGCGGCACCGTCCTGGCCCCGGGGGCAACGAGCGTGCGCGGCTCCCGCGGCAGCATCGCGGGCTGCGGCATGCCCGTCGCCGCGGGGGCGGCACTGCCGAGCAGGATGGGGGCCGCCCCGTTGCGCGGCGGCGCGGCGGCATCCGCGCAGCGGAAGACTAGGTCGTAATCGGCCGCGTTGATCTGGCGCCGCAGCATCAGTGCCTGGCCGCCCTGGCCGCTGCAATGGGCCGAAGCCTGGCCGAGCGCCCGCTGCGCGGCGCCACCGAGGTCGCGGCTCGCCACGGCGACGCGATAGCTGCCATCCGCCAGCGGCATCACTCCCGAGGAGCGCTGCCCCGAGCACCCGGCCAGCAGCCCCATCCCGATCGCCAGCCAAACCGTCTCGCGCATGCGCCTCGCCCCAACCGCCCCGCGCCGCCTTGTAACGGGCCGCCCGACCGGCATCAGCAGAAAAACGCCGAACGGGATCGGCAGGCCGAGGAGTTCCCGCCCTCCGCGACGGGCTCGCCTCCCCGGCCCTGCCAGGGCATGCTGCGGGAAAGATCCGGGAGGACGGAATGCCGCACGCCTTCGCCCGCCGCCAAGCCCTTGCTGCGCCTGCCCTGCTGCTCGCCCGGGCCGCCATGGCGCAGGGTCATTGGCCCGGCAAGCCGGTCACGCTGATCGTCCCCTGGGTACCAGGAGGCTCCAACGACGTGGTGGCGCGGCTGCTCGCGCCCCAGCTCGAGGCGCGCTTCGGCCAGCCCTTTATCGTCGAGAACCGGCCGGGCGGTGGCGGCAGCATCGGCATGGGCCTCGTCGCCCGCGCCCGGCCGGATGGGCTGACCCTGCTGGTCTCCTCCGCCTCCAACCACGTCTTCCATCCGCTGATCGCCCGGGACCTTGGCTATGACGCAAGGGAGGCGCTGGAGGGCATCGCCATGCTGGTCGACGTGCCGAACGTGCTCGCCGCCACCAGAGGGCTCGGCATCCGGACGGTGCCGGAGCTCATCGCCAGGGCGAAGGCCGACCGGCGGGGGATGAGCTTCGGCTCCTCGGGCGTCGGCTCCTCCAACCACCTTGCGGGCGAGCTCTTCCGGCTGCGGACGGGGCTCGACCTGACGCATGTGCCCTACCGCGGCGGCGGCCAGGCCATCACCGACCTCGTCGCCGGCACGGTGCCGATCGTCTTTCTCAACCTGCCGACGGTGGTGGGGCCGGCCGATGCGGGCCGGGTGACGCTGCTCGCCGTCTGCACCGACCGGCGTGTCGGCAGCCGCCCTGACATCCCGACCATGCAGGAGGGCGGCTTGCCGGACTATGCCGTCCGCTCCTGGACCGGCCTCTTCGCCCCGCGCGGCACGCCGCGGCCGGTGACCGCGGCGCTGGCCTCCGCGCTGCAGGACATCCTGGCGATGCCCGCCATCCGCGCCCGCCTCACCGAGACGGCGAGCGAGCCGATCTGGATGGACCCGGGCGAGACCGACCGTTTCGTCGCCGCGGAGTACGAGCGCTGGGCGCCCGTCATCCAGGGCGCCGATGTCAGGCTGGAATAGGGGTGGCCATCCCGCCTGCATTGGTCTTCAGGTCGGCCGCCGCCGTGGCGCCGGCCAGCCGGCCGAAGACCGCGCCGTTGATGAGGCCCGACCCGCCCGGGTAGTTGAAATAGAAGACGCCACCGACGAGCTCGCCGGCCGCATAGAGGCCGGCGATCGGCTGCTGGTCCGCATCCAGCACCCGCGCCTCGCTGTCGATCCTGAGGCCGCCGAAGGTGAAGGTGATGCCGCAGCCCACCTGGTAGGCCTCGAAGGGCCCGTCCTCGATGGTGTTCGCCCAGTTGGACTTGTTGACCGCCAGCCCCTCCGTGCAGCGCCCGTCCTTCACGTTGGGGTTGAAGGGGACGTCGCGCCGGACGGCGGCGTTGTAGGCGCGGATCTCCTCGAGGAAGGCGCGGCCGTCGACGCCCTCCAGCTTCGCCGCCAGCTCCTCCAGCGTGTCGGCGCGCACCTTGGTCACCTGCTTGATGCGGTACTCGTCGCGCAACACATGCAGCACCTTCTGGTCGAAGACCTGCCAGGCAAAATTGCCCGGCTGTTCCAGCACCACGCGGCCGTATTTGGCATAGGTGTAGTTGCGGAAATCGGCGCCCTCGTCGAGGAAGCGCCGCCCGTTCGCGTTGATCAGCACGCTCCAAGGGTAGCTGTGCTTCTGGAAGGCGTCGCCGACGGCGAGGTCGCCATATTCCGGCGCGTTGAAGTCCCACTGCACCGCATGGCAGCCGGAGTAGTTGCCGAAGGGCGAGGCGCCGATCTCGAGCGCCATCTTGATCCCGTCGCCGGTGTTGAAGCGCGTGCCCCGCACCTTCGCCAGCTCCCAGCCCGGGCCGAGATAACGCGTGCGCATCTCCGCGTCGCCCTGGAAGCCGCCCGCCGCGAGGATCACCGAAGGTGCCTTGATGTCGTAGATGCGGCCGGGCGACTTGACCCGCACGCCCTCGACCTTGAAGCCGTCGTAGAGGATCCGCTGCGCCCGCGTCGCGTAGCGGATCTCGATGCCGCGCTTCCGCGCCGCCTCCGTCTCGGCGGCGACGAGGCCGGGGCCGCCGCCCCAGGCCTCGACCGTCAGCCCGCCCCAGAACTTGAACTTGCCATCCACCTTGAAGGCCTGCCGCCCCCAGATGGGCGCGAACTTGACGCCCTTGCCGCGTAGCCACTTCATGGTCTCGAAGCTGCGCCGGACCAAGATGTCGCAAAGCTCGGGGTCGGTGCGATTCCGCGTCACGCGGAACATGTCGTCGAAGAACTGGTCCTCGGTATAGGTGCCAAAATCCGTCTGCGCGCATTCCGCATCGGTGAGGTCCGGCATGATCTCCCGCAGGTCATCGACGCCGCGATAGGCGAAGCGGATGGCGCCCGCGGTGAAGCGGGTATTGCCCCCCGCCTCGTCCTCCGGCGCCCGCTCCAGCATGACGACCCGCGCACCCTGCTCCTGCGCCGAGAGGGCAGCGCAGAAGGCGGCATTGCCGCCGCCGACCACGATGACGTCGAACTCCTCGGACATGGCATCCCCGCTCATCTGTACACCGATGTATACAGGGAGCCGCGCGCCTGTCCAGGTCGCGGCGGCGGCCCCGCGCTACTGCGCCTGAGGCACGTTGTAGAGGATGTTGGCCGAAACGCCCGTCAAGTCGTCGGTGAAGCGGGTGTACTGGATGTCGATCGAGCCGAAGGTGAGGGCGAAGCTGTCGGTCGGAACCCCCTCCCCGCCGCCATGCGCGAAGGAGATGATGCCCACCTCGGTCAGGGTATAGACCATGTAGGGCAGCAGCCTCGCCTGGCCCTGGCGGACGAAGCTGATGGTGACCTTGCGGTCGAATTTCCCGCTGAAGGCCTCGTTCAGCAACCCGATGGAGCTGATGTCGCTGAGCTTGGAGCAGTTGACCTCGCCGACCGACGGCTCGACCCGCCCGCGCCCGCCGGAGTAGATCGCGGAGCCGCTGCGCGACATCGACCAGGCCAGTCCGGTCAGCTCGATATAGCCGCCCTCGCCATTCAGGCCATGCTCGCCGTCGATGCCCTCATACTTCATGAAGATCGCCATGGGGCCAGCCTCGGTGAGCGATGCGGATACAGAAAGACCGCCCCCGGGCAGAGGATGCGGCGGCAGGCCACCGCATCCCTCATCCCGTGAAGGCGCAGTGCCGGCTTACGAGCCGGTGCCCTTGGCCAGATCCCAGGTGTAGTAGACCGGGGAGCCGGTGAGGTCGTCGCCGACCGGGTTGTAGCCGAGCTTCACCTTGTCGAAGTTCAGGCTGAGCGACTCATTCGGGCGATCGCCGCCGGAGCTCATCGAGAAGCCGGAGACGCCGCAGCCCTCGAGGTCCACGGTGAAATAGGCGGTCGGCTTGGCGCCGCCGGTGCGGACGAAGCGGATCTCGACCTTCTTGTCGAGCTTGCCGTGCAGCGCTTCCTCGAACAGCTTGATGCTGGTGTTGTCGCTGGTCTTGCTGATCGTGATCTCGCTGACGGACACGACCGAGCCCTCACGGGTCGAGGTGCCGCGGGCCGAGGCGATGGCCCGGCCGACGCCGAACTGGAAGCTGGCGACCTCGAAATGGTCGGTGAAGCCCTCGACCTTCGACTCGCCCTTGATGTCGCCGTACTTAACGAGGATCGCCATACTTCTATCCCTTTCTGCCTGCCCGACTGCCGGAGACGGCCCCCTGCCGTCGCCTAGCCGATATCATACTGGAACGTGTCCCCTTCGCCCATCGCGACCTTGACCCGCCCGACCTCGCCGCCATCGGCCAGTCGCGACAGAATTCGAGATGACAACTCGGGTAGCATCGTGCGGTTGAGGATGTTTTCAATATTTCGTGCGCCGCTTTCCACCTCTTTGCAGCGGGCGACGATCGCCTCCGGCACGCTGTCATCGACCTGGAAGTCGACCCCGTAGGCGGACTTCACCCGGCGGCCGATCCGCTTCAGCTGCAGCCCGACGATGAGCTTCATGATGTCGTCGGCCAGCGGGTAGTAGGTGACGATGTTGCAGCGGCCGAGGAAGGCCGGCTTGAACACCTTCAGCAGGTCCGGCCGCAGCGCCTCCGTCAGCGCCTCCGGCTCCGGCATCAGGTCCGGGTCGGCGCAGAGCTTGGCGATGGTGTCCGTCCCGGCGTTGGACGTCATGATGATGACGGTGTTGCGGAAGTCGATGTCCCGCCCCTCCCCGTCCTTCATGTTGCCCTTGTCGAAGACCTGGTAGAACACGTCCTGCACGCCGGGATGGGCCTTCTCCATCTCGTCCAGCAGGACGACGCTGTAGGGCCGCCGCCGCACCGCCTCGGTCAGCACGCCGCCCTCGCCGTAGCCGACATAGCCGGGGGGCGAGCCCATCAGGAGCGAGACCTTATGCTCCTCCTTGAATTCGCTCATGTTGATGGTCGTCAGGTTCTGCTCACCGCCATAGAGCAGGTCGGCCACGGCCAGCGCCGTCTCCGTCTTCCCGACGCCGCTGGTGCCGACCATCATGAAGACGCCGATGGGCTTGCGCGGGTCGGTCAGGCCGGCGCGGTTGGTCTGGATGGCCTGGGCGATGGCCGCCAGCGCATGCGGCTGGCCGACGACCCGCTCCTCCAGCCTGTCCTTCAGGTTCAGGATGGTCTTGATCTCGTCCGAGACCATCCGCCCGACCGGGATGCCGGTCCAGGTGGCGACCACCTCGGCGACGGCCTGGCCGTCCACCACGGGATGCACCAGCGGCTCCTCGCCCTGCAGCGCATGCAGCGCGTCGGTGGCGCTGGCGAGCCTGGCCTTCGCTTCCGCCGCGTCGGCGCCGGAAGCCATCGCCGCCTCGATCGCCTCCCTCGACTCGCGGATGCTGGCGACGAGTTCCTTCTCCTCCCTGTACCGCGCCTCGAGGGCGGCCAGCTCGGCCCCGACCGTTCCCCGCTCCTCCTCGAGGCCCGCGCGCCGCGCGGCATGGTCCTGCCCCGCCGCTTCCTCCCGCGCGATGGCGCCGAGCTCGGTGGCGATAAGGTCGAGCCGCCGCCGCCGGTCCTCGAGCGGCGCCGGCTCCGCCGCCTGGCTCATGGCCACGCGGGCGCAGGCGGTGTCCAGCAGCGAGACGCCCTTGTCGGGCAGCTGCCGCGCCGGGATGTAGCGTGCCGAGAGCACGCAGGCCTGCTCCACCGCCTCGTCCAGGATGCGGACGCCGTGGTGCTTCTCCAGCACCGGCACCAGCCCCCGCAGCATCGCCTGCGCCAGCGCCACCGCCGGCTCGCCGACCTGCACCACCTGGAAGCGGCGGGTGAGCGCCGCGTCCTTCTCGAAGTATTTCTTATACTCGGCCCAGGTCGTGGCCGCGAGGCAGCGCAGCTCGCCGCGGGCCAGCGCCGGCTTCAGCAGGTTGGCCGCGTCGTTCTGGCCCTGCGCGCCGCCGGCGCCGATCAGCGTATGCGCCTCGTCGATGAACATGACGACTGGCACCGGGGAGCCCTTCACCGCGTCGATGACGCCCTTCAGCCGGTTCTCGAACTCGCCCTTCACCCCGGCGCCTGCCTGCAGCAGGCCGAGGTCGAGCGACATCAGCTTCACCTTGCGCAGCGCCTCCGGCACGTCGCCGGCGGCGATGCGCAGCGCCAGCCCCTCCGCGACCGCTGTCTTGCCGACGCCGGGCTCGCCGGTGAGGATCGGGTTGTTCTGCCGCCGCCGCGTCAGGATGTCGATCACCTGCCGGATCTCGCCGTCGCGGCCGAGGATCGGGTCGATCTTCCCCGCCTTCGCCTGCGCGGTGAGGTCGGTGCAGAACTGCTCGAGCGGCCCGCCGCCGCGCGGCGCCTCGCCGGGCGCGCCGCCCGCGGCCGCCGGCGCTTCGCCTGGCAATGGGGCACCGGCTTCCCCGGCCTCCTCGCTGCCGTCGCAGAGCGTGTCGAGCCCGCCGCGGCGCAGCGCATCGGCCGGGAGGGAGAGCAGGCTGGGCGCCCCATCCTTCACCGTGCGCTGCAGGGTCTCGTCGGACAGCAGCGCGGCCAGCATGTGGCCCGTGCGGATGCGTCCGGTCCCGCTTTCGAGCGAGGCCACTAGCCAGGCCTCGCGCAGCCAGGTGACGATGTCGGGCGAGAGCGAGGGCGCCCGCGCATTGCCGGTGCGCAGCTTGTCGAGCGCGCGCGTCAGCTCCGCGATGACGCGGCCGCTGTCGATCCCCTGCTTGCGCAGCAGGACGTTGACGTCGGTTCCCTGCGTCTCGACCAGCTTCAGCAGCAGGTGCTCGATCTCGACATTGTAGTGCGAGCGGGAGAGCGTCAGCCCGGCCGCCGCCTCGAGCTGCCGCCGCCCGATGGCGCTGAGGCGGCCGACGAGGGATTTGAGGTCGATCGCCACCATGCGCCGTTAACCTCCCGCTAACTACTTCTGCCGTTGCCTCGGATGGCCGGACCGTAAACAGTTTGGGCAAGCGCTGTCCAGCATGATAGCGTATCGGTTGCGGGCCACCCGGCCTTTATTTTCACGCGGAAGAGTCGACCCTGCATGTCGGGAAGCCTGTTCGATATTGAGACGTTGCTCGCGCCCCTCGACGGGCCCGATGGCGCGGGCACCGATCTGCGCAGCGACTACTCGCCGACCTCGCCGTACCAGAAGCTGCGCGACGCGCGGGCCGAGGCCCGGGCGGAGGAGCGCGCATTGGAGACCTCGGAGGAAGCCGAGCCCGCCGTGCCGCAGAGCTGGCGCGAGGTGAAGCGGCTCGGCCTCGATTGCCTCGGTAGCCGCAGCAAGGATTTCGAGGTCGCCGCCTGGCTGCTGGAATCGCTGGTGCGGCTCGACGGCCTGCCCGGCCTCATCGCCGGCTCGGAGCTGCTGACCGGCCTGCTCGAGCGCTACTGGGAGCCCGGCTTCCCGCAGCCCGACGAGGATGGGATGGATATCCGCGCCGCGCCCCTCAGCGGCCTCTCCGGCGAGGGCGCCGACGGCACGCTGATGCAGCCGCTGCGCCGCCTGCCGCTGTTCCGCCGGCCAGACGGGCGCGGCGTCAGCCTCTACCTCTGGAAGATCGCCGAGGACACCGCGGCGATCCCCGACGAGGGCGAGAACCGCCGCCGCCGCCAAGCCCGCTACGAAGCTGGCGTGCCGGAGCTGAAGGCGCTCGAGGCCGAGGCCCGCATCGATGCCGCGACCCTGCGCCGCACCGCGCAGCAGGCGGTGGCGGCGCAGCGCGCCTGGGCGGCGCTCGGCGCGCAGATGGACGCACGCTTCGGCGACATCGCGCCCAACACCCGCCGCGTCGCCGATGCGCTGGAGCAGGTCCTGGCGATGGCGACACGGCTGGTCGGCCCGGTCGTCGAGGAGCGCGCGACGGATGCCGAGGCGGCGGCAACGGCTGAGGAGGCGACGGCAGTGGCGGAGCAAGGGCCGGCGATGGGCGGTGCGATGGCCGCGGCGCCCCGCACGCTGCGGACCCGCGAGGATGCCATCCGCCAGATCGAGGATCTCGCCGAGTTCTTCCGCAAGACGGAGCCGCACTCCCCCCTAGCCTATACCCTCGCCGATGCCGTCCGCCGCGCCCGCATGCCACTGCCGGAGCTGCTGGCCGAGGTGCTGCCCGACAGCGGGGCGCGGCAGGCGATGCTAACGATGCTGGGGATCCGGGCCGCCATGGGCGAGAACGAGTGACCGGCTGATCAACCGATCAGCAAGGGTTTGATTGACTGGTTTCGTCCGCGCCGCGTATCGTGTTCGCCATCGCCAGAACCGTTACCGGCACGAATCGGGAGAATAGAGGATGAGCGGTAGCGTCCATCAGAAGCTGGCCCGGGTGCGCAAGCCGCGCGTCCATATCACCTATGAGGTCGAGACCGAGGGCGCCGCCGTCGAGCGCGAGCTGCCCTTCGTCGTCGGCGTCATGGGCGATTTCGCCGGCGACCCGTCCGAGCCGCTGAAGCCGCTCGCCGAACGGAAATTCGTGCAGATTGATCGCGACAATTTCAACGACGTGATGGCCCGCATCCAGCCTGGCCTGAACATCAAGGTGGACAACACCCTGGCCGGCGACGGCAGCCAGATGGCGGTCAACCTGAAATTCCGCTCGATCGAGGATTTCGAGCCGGCGAAGGTGGCCGAGCAGGTGCCGGCGCTGAAGGCGCTGATGGACACCCGCGCCAAGCTGCGCGACCTGATGAGCAAGGTGGACCGCTCCGAGGAGCTGGAAGGCCTGCTCGAGGAGGTCCTCCAGGACAAGGACAAGCTGGCGGCGCTGTCGTCCCAGCTCGGCCTCGACAAACAGGGGGCCTGATCCATGAGCGAGACACAATCGGCGGCAGCCGGCGCCACGACGGTCACGGAGGAGGCCGGGCTCGGCCTGCTCGACCAAGTACTCGGCGCCACCAAGCAGACCGAGCGCGACCGCGCCCAGGACCTGATCAAGGCGCTCACCGAGGAGGCGCTGAAGGGTACCGTCACCTACAGCCGCAACCTCACCCAGACCTTCGAGCGGGCAATCGCGGCGCTGGACGCCAAGCTGAGCAGCCAGCTCAACGCGGTGATGCACAACGAGCGCTTCCTGAAGCTCGAGGGCTCCTGGCGCGGGCTGCACTACCTGGTCATGAACACCGAGACCAGCACCTCGCTGAAGCTGCGGATGCTGCAATGCAGCAAGCGCGACCTGTCGCGCGACTTGCAGCGGGCGGTTGAGTTCGACCAGAGCCAGCTCTTCAAGAAAGTCTACGAGAACGAGTTCGGCACCCCGGGCGGCGAGCCCTATGGCGCCCTGGTCGGCGACTACGAGTGGACCAATCACCCGGACGACATCGAGACGCTGCGCCTCGCCTCCAACGTCGCGGCCAGCGCCTTCGCGCCCTTCATCTCGGGCGTCGGCGCCGGCATGTTCGGCTTCTCCGACTGGCGCGAGCTGTCGAAGCCGCGCGACCTCGCCAAGATCTTCGAGACGGCGGAATACGCCAAGTGGCGCTCCTACCGCGACACCGAGGACAGCCGCTTCGTCACGCTGGTCATGCCGCGCGTCATCGCCCGGCTGCCCTATGGCGCCGGCACCGTCCCGGTCGAGGAGTTCGGCTATGAGGAGGCGCCCTTCGACGAGGCCGGCCGCGCCAAGGCGATGGACCACCACGATTACTGCTGGATGAACGCGGCCTACGTCATGGCGCAGCGCCTCACCGACAGCTTCGCCCAGACCAGCTTCTGCGTGGCCATCCGCGGTGCCGAGGGCGGCGGCAAGGTGCAGAACCTGCCGACGCATGTCTTCACCTCGGACGACGGCGACATGGACGCCAAGTGCCCGACCGAGATCGGCATCACCGACCGGCGCGAGGCGGAGCTTTCGGGGCTCGGCTTCCTGCCGCTCTGCCACTACCGCAACACCGACTACGCGGTCTTTTTCGGCGCCCAGTCCACCCAGAAGCCGAAGAAGTACGACCGGCCGGAGGCGACCTCCAACGCCGCCATCTCGGCCCGGCTGCCCTATCTGATGGCGACCAGCCGCTTCGCCCATTTCCTCAAGGTGATGGCGCGGGACAAGATCGGCTCCTTCATGGAGTCCTCCGACTGCGAGCAGTGGCTGAACCGCTGGATCCTGAACTACGTCAACGGCAACCCGAGCGCGGGGCCGGAGACCAAGGCGCGCTACCCGCTGCGCGAGGCCAAGGTCGAGGTAAAGGAGATCCCGGGCCGCCCCGGCTCCTACAACGCCGTCGCCTATCTGCAGCCCTGGCTGCAGATGGAGGAGTTGACGACCTCCATGCGGATGGTCGCCCGCATCCCCCAAAAGGCCTGACCTGATCTGGCCCGGCTTCGGCCGGGCCAGCGCCTGTGCGTCGGGAGGGGGAGCGCCCAGCATGGATGGATCGCCGGCCGCGGCGACGGCCGATGCTGGCCCCGGGGCCTCGGCCCCGCCGCCCCTGCGCGCGGCCGCCCTCGCCGGGGCTTTCTTCGGCCGGGCCGGCGCCAACGCTGCGGATGGCATGGCCAGCTTCCTGGTCGAGGGCCCTGCCCATTCGCTGCAGCTCTGGTTCGGCGAGGCAGGGCTCGCCGCCATCCTCGAACATGACGGCACCCGGCGCGGCCGCGCCGAGGCGATGGCCCGGCTGGAGGAAGCCGTCGACCGCGACATCGCCACGATCGACCGGCTGATCTCGGAACAACTCGACGCCGTGCTGCGGCAGGAGCGGCTGCGCCGACTGGAGGGCTCCTGGCGTGGCCTCCATTGGCTGGTCAACCGCCTCCCGCCCGGGCGGAGCTGTAAGGTGAAACAGCTCACCCTCCGCTGGTCGGAGCTCTGCCGCGACTTCGAGCGTGCCATCGAGTTCGACCAGAGCCAGCTTTTCCGCAAGGTCTACGAGGAGGAGTTCGGCACCCCCGGCGGCGAGCCCTACGGCTTGCTCTGCGGCGACTGGGAGTTGCGGCCCTTCCCCGGCCCCGGCAGCAACACCGACGACGTCTCCGGCCTCGACGCGCTCGCCGGCGTCGCCGCCGCGGCCTTCGCGCCGACGGTCGTCGCTGCCCATCCCTCGCTCTTCGGCCTCGACCAGTGGCAGGAGCTCGGCCCCGCCATCGACCCGACCGAGCCGATGCGCGGGCCGGAGCGCCGCCGCTGGCGCAGCCTGCAGGAGCGCGAGGACACCCGCTTCCTGTCCGTGCTGCTGCCGCGCGTCCTCGCCCGCCCGCCCTGGGCGGATGACGGCAGCCGTGCCGACCGCTTCCGCTACCGCACGGATGCCGGCCAGCCCGGCGCCCGCGCCTGGATGAGCCCGGTCTACCCGCTCGCCGCCATTGCCATGCGCGCCTTCGCCAACCATGGCTGGCCGGCGGATATCCGCGGCGCCACCGTCCATGCGGTGCCGATGGGCGGCGTCGTGGACGGGCTGCCGGCCGAGCGCCTGCGCTCCGACCCGCCCGGCCTGCCGCCGCGCCCGCCGGTCGAGCTCGCCCTGACCGACGACCAGGAGCGCCAGGTGGTCGAGGCGGGCCTCATGCCGCTGATCGGCCTCGAGGGCCTGCCGGAGGCCGCCTTCGCCGCCGCCCCCAGCCTGCACCGTCCGCCCCGCATGACCGGCGAGGCGGCCAATGCCAACCAGCGCCTGTCCGCGCAATTCAACGCCGTGCTCTGCGTCAGCCGCTTCGCCCACTGCGTCAAGATGATGGGCCGCGACATGGTCGGCAGCTTCAAGACGCCGCAGGAGATCGAGCGGCGGCTGCAAACTTGGCTGATGCAGTTCACCAGTACGACCAGCGGCGCCGCCGGCGAGAGCGGCGCCCGCCAGCCGCTCCGCGCCTCCAAGGTCGAGGTGCGGGAGAAGCCGGGCCAGCCCGGCGTCTTCGGCTGCACGATCCAGATGCAACCGCATTTCCAGCTGGACGAGGTGGGCGCTGCCTTCCGGCTGGTGACCGACCTTTCCGCGCCGAGGGCAGCAGCATGAGCACGATCGGTGACGCCTTCCAGAAGGGCGACCTGCCCGCCGCCATCGCCGCCGCGACCGCCGGGGTGAAGGCCGCCCCGCGCGATTCCGGCGCGCGCTGGCTGCTGACGGAGATGCTCCTCTTCTCCGGCGATGTGGAGCGCGCCGACCGCACGCTGGACAGCGTCATCGAGGAGGAGCCCTCCCCCGCCGTCCTCGAATTCCGCCGCCTGCTGCGCGCCGAGGTCGTGCGGCGCCAGGTCTTCGGCGAGGGCCGGGTGCCGAAATTCCAGGGCGACGAGGCGACGCCGGCGCAGACGGCCGCGATGCGCGCCGTGACCCTGCTTCGCCTCGGCGATGCCGCCGGCGCCGCCGCCGCCGCGGCCGAGGCGGAGGAGCTTCGCCCCCGCGCCCCCGGCGAGGCCGAGGCGCCGGACGGCAAGGTGACGCCCTTCGACGACTTCCGCGATGCCGACGACCTGTTCAGCCCGCATCTCGAGGTGCTGACGGCCGGCGGCGAGTACATGTGGGTGCCGGTCGAGCGGCTGCAGAGCCTGGTCTTCGAGGCCGCGCGCCGCCCGCGCGACCTCTTCTGGCGCCGCACCAACCTTACCCTGAAGGACGGCACCGAGGGCCTCGTCTTCGTCCCCGCCATCTATCTCTGGACCGATCCGGCGACGCCGGCCGCGCTCAAGCTCGGCCGCGAGACGGACTGGCCGGATGCCGGCGCCGGCCCGGTGCGCGGCCTCGGCCAGCGCCTCTTCCTTGCCGGTGAGGACGCTCTGCCGCTGGCCGATGCGGGCAGCCTGACCTTCACATGAGCGACCAGGCACGCGGCGGGCGCATCCGGCTGCCGCTGCTGGACCGGCTGCTCGATGCCGATCCGGCGGCGCCGGTCGATCCGCCAGTCACCCAGGCCTATGCCGTGGAGCTGCTGCGCCAGGCGGTGCGGCGCGACATGGAGGCGCTGCTGAACGCCCGCCGCCGCCGCGTGCCCCTCCCGGCCGCGCTGGCCGAGCTTCCCGTCTCCGCCCTCGGCTACGGCGTGCCAGACCCGACCGCCGGCAGCTTCACCGAGGATGAGCGGCGCGAGGCGCTGGCCGCCGAAGTCGAGGCCGCGGTCCGCCGCTTCGAGCCGCGGCTGACCAATATCCGCGTGACGCTGGCCAAGTCGCCGCGCGAACGGGCGGAGCCGCTGGACCGCACGCTGCGCCTCCGCGTCGAGGCGGTGCTGCGCAGCGACCCGGTGCCGGAGCAGATCAGCTTCGAGACGCAGCTCCGCCCCGTCACGCTCGACGTCTCGGTGCGCGAGGGCTGAGATGTCGGAGACGCTGCTCCCCTATTTCAACCGCGAGCTGGCCGCGATCCGCCGCGATGCCGGCGAGTTCGCCGAGGCGTTCCCCAAGGTCGCCGGCCGGCTTCGCCTCTCCGCCGAGACGGTGGACGACCCCTTCGTCGCCCGGCTGCTGGAGGGCATCGCCTTCCTCGCCGCGCGCGTCCAGCACCGGCTGGACGACGAGCTGCCCGAGATCAGCGACGCGCTGCTCGAGATGCTCTCGCCGCACCTGCTGGCGCCCGTCCCCTCGATGACGACGCTGCGCCTCGCCCCGCCCGCCGACACGCGGGCGCCGGTGAAGGTGCCGCGCGGCCTCGCGGTGGAGACCGAGCCGGTGCGGGGCGAGCCCGTCCGCTTCCGCACCTGCCATGATGTGACGCTCTGGCCGCTGACGATCGAGGCGGCGCGGCTCTCCGGCCTGCCGCTGGCGGCGCCCGCCAATCCGCGCGCCGCCGGTGCCGTCGCCTGCCTCCGCCTCACCTTGAAGACCGCCTCGCCCGACCTGCCGATGGCGGAGCTCGGGCTCGACCGGCTGCGCCTGCATCTCCGCGGCATCGGCCCGGCCGCCGCGCAACTGCACGAGCTTCTTTGCACCGCGACCCTCTCCATCGCCCTCGCCGATGGCCCGGCCGATACGCGGCCGACCATCCTCGGCGCCGGCGCGCTGCAGCCCGGCGGCTTCGAGGCCGAGGAAGCCGCCCTGCCCTGGCCGCGCCGCGCCTTCGCCGGCCACCGGCTGCTGACCGAGTTCTTCGCCTTCCCGGAGAAATTCCTCTATCTCGACCTCGACGGGCTCGATGCCCGCAGCCTCGTCCAGAAGGGCGACCGGCTGGAGGTCTTCATCTACCTTTCCCGCTCCATGCCGGAGCTGGAGCGGACGCTGACGGCGGAGAATTTCGCCCTCGCCTGCACGCCCGCGGTGAACCTCTTCCCGCAGCGCTGCGAGCCCATTGCCCTCGACGGCACCCAGTCCGAATGGCTCGTCGTGCCGGATGCCCGTCGCCCGACCGCGCTCGAGGTCTATGCCGTGGAGCAGGTGCGGGAGAGCCGCGCCGATGGCACCCGCCGCTTCGTCCTGCCCTTCCACCGGCTCGGCCGCGCCGATGCCGAGGGCGAGGCGGCCGAGGCGCATTACATCGCCAGCCGCCGCCCGGCGCCGCCCGCGCTCGGCGGCACGGAGACGCTGCTCAGCCTGCGCGATGCCGCCTTCGACCCGCATCGCCCGGCCGATGGCGTGCTGACGGTGGAGGCGCTCTGCTGCAACCGCGACCTGCCGAGCATGCTGCCCTTCGGCGGCGGCCAGCCGCTGCTCCGCATCGCGACGGGCGGCTCGCCGGCCGCCCATGCCGAGGCGCTGTCGCCGCCGACGCCGACGCTGCGGCCCAATCTGCGCGAGCGCGGCGCCTGGAAGCTGATCTCCCATCTCGCGCTGAACCACCTCTCGGTCAGCGGCGGCGAGGCGGGGGCGCTGGCGCTGCGCGAGATGCTCCGCCTGCACGATCTGCGGGACAGCGCCGAGAGCCGCTCCTCCCTCGCCGCGCTGCTCGCCGTCGATGCCAGGCCCGGCGTCGCCCGGCTGCCGGGCGGCAGGCCCGGCGCCCTGGTGCGCGGCCTCGACGTGACGCTCACCTACGACGCGCAGCGCTGGCAGGGCGGCGGCCTCTACCTGATGGCGGCGATCCTCGAGCGCTTCCTCTCGCTCCAGGTCTCGGTGAATGCCTTCGTCCGCACCGGTGTCGCGCTGCGCGGCCGCAGCGGCCATGTCGCGCAATGGCCGGCGCGAAGCGGCACCCGGGCGCTGCTGTGAGCGCCCTGCCGCCGCCGATCCGGCCGCTGGCCGCCGCGCCTCGCGCCCGGCTGCAGCGGGAGCCGACGCGCTTCAGCCTCGACCAGGCGGCGCATCTGCTGGCCCCGGGCGGCGACGTGCTGGCGCTGCGCTACCGCACCGTGCTCCGCCTCGGCCATCCGGAGGGCGAGATCGGCCCGCCCCGCGCCGATGGGCAGCAGCTGCCCGTCACCACCTTCGGCCTGGTCGGCGCCGGGGGCGTGCTGCCGCGCCACTTCACCGCCCTGGTCGGGACGGAACAGCGCAAGCGGTCGGAGGCGCTGCATGCCTTCCTCGACCTCGGCGCCTCGCGCTTCACCGGCCTCTTCGTCAAGGCGGGCGACAAGTACCGCCCGACGCAGGATCCGGCGCCGGCGGAGCGGGCGCTGGCCGCCGTCATCGGCCTCGCCACGCCGCATCTCGAGGGGCGGCTCGGCCTCGACCTGCCGCGGCTGCTCTACCATGCCGGCAACCTCGCCTCCCGCAGCCGCTCCGCGGCGCGGCTGCAGGCGATGCTGGAGGAGGAGACGGGCCTGCCCGTCCGCATCGAGGAATTCGCCGGCGGCTGGATCCGCCTGCCGGCCAGCGAGCGGACCCGGCTGGCCGGCGGCGGCCGGGGCCGCGCGGCCGGCGGGCAGCATGCGCTGCTCGGCCAGGGCGCCGTCGCCGGGGCGGAGACCTGGGACAGCCAGGCCCGCTTCACCATCCGCATCGGCCCGCTGGACCGGGAGCGGTTCGAGACGATGCTGCCTGGCACGCCGCAGCATGACCGCGTCCTCGCCCTGGCCCGCCTCTTCGCTGGGCTCGATACCGGCTTCGCGGTCAACCCGGTGCTGGCGGCGGAGGCCATCCCGCCCCTCGCGCTCGGCCGTGGGCGGCTCGGCTGGTCCTCCTGGCTCACCGCGCCGCGGCCGCGCCGGCGCGACGGGACGGAGCCGCGCTTCGAGGGCAGCCTCGTCACGTCGAAATGAGAATTGTGATGTCTCCCGCCCGCCGGTTCCGCCCGAAACCCCGGCGCGCATGAACGCATGGCGATGTGCGGAAGGGTTGGTTTGCGCTATGATCACGGCCACGGACGGAGGTGCCCGATGACCCGCACTGCGAAGACCCTGCTCATGCTCGGCGTGGCGGCCCTGCTGGCTCCGGCCCAGGCCGGGGCGCAGCGCAGCCAGCCGGAGAACCCCAGCATGCGGGCGCTGATCGAGCAGCTCCAGCCCACGACCCGCGGCATCCGCGTCCCGGGCCAGGCCCCCGCCGCCACGGCCACGCCGGTCGCCCAGCGCACGACCACCGCGCCCCCCGGCACCGCCGCCGCCTCGATCATGCTGCGCTTCGCCACCGGCTCCGCCACGCTGACGCCGGAGGCCGAGCGCAGCCTCGACGAGCTCGGCCGCGCCCTCGCCTCATCCGACCTCGCGCCCTACCGCTTCCGCATCGAGGGCCATACCGACACGGTCGGCAGCCCCGAGCTGAACCAGGCCCTCTCAGAGCGGCGCGCCGCCGCCGTGCGGGACTACCTGACCTCGCGCCACGGCGTCAGCGCCGGCCGGCTCGAGTCGGTCGGTCTGGGCGAGAGCCAGCCCCTGGTCGCCACCCCGGACGAGACCGCGGAGGCCCGCAACCGCCGGGTCCAGGTCATCAATCTCGGCAGCTAGGCCTGCCATGTCCCCGCAACCCACCGTCCAAGAAGGCACCCGCATCATGGCCCGGCTTCCCGTGCTGGCCTGCCTCGCAGCCACGCTCGCCCTCACCCTCCCCGGCCCCGCCGGCGCGCAGAGCGACAGCGCCGCGCAGTCGCTGATCGACCGGCTCAAGCCCTCGGGCAGCGCCGGGACCCGCGGCATCCGGATGACGGGCGAGGCGCCGGCTCCCGCCCCGGTCGCCGCCCCGGCCCCGGTCTGGAGCGCGCCTGCCCGTCCGCAGGCCGCGCCCGCCGAGCAGACGGCGACGGCCCGGCCGCCCGCGCCCCGCACCGCGCCGCGCGAGACGACGGCCGATGCGCCCTCCGTCTCCATCACCGTCACCTTCCCGACCGGCTCCGCCACGCTGACGCCGGAGGCGGAGCGCGCGCTCGCCCCGCTCGGCCAGGCGCTGGCCTCGTCCGACCTCGCCCCCTACCGCTTCCGCATCGAGGGCCATACCGACACGGTCGGCGATGCCGCGGTGAACCAGGCGCTCTCCGAGCGCCGCGCCGCCGCCGTGCGCGACCATCTCGTCCGCGCCTATGGCGTGCCGGAGAGCCGCGTGGTCGCGGTCGGCTTCGGTGCCTCCCAGTTGCTGGTGCAGACGCCGCCGCAGGTCAACGAGCCGCGGAACCGCCGCGTCCAGGTCGTCAATATCGGCAACTGAGCCACCCATGGTGGGGGCCGAGGACGATACGGTCAGGCTGCCCCGCCCCGGCGCGGCGCGGCCGGCGCGTGCCGGGCTGCTGCGCAGCGCGGCGGCCCTCGGGGCGATCGGCGCGGCCATGGCGGCGACCTGGGCCTGGATGGGAGCGGCGCCCGCACCGCCCCCGGTGCCGCCGCCCCTGGCGCCCGTCGCCGCCCTCGCGCCCGCCGTGCCGCTGCTCGCCGAGGCGGAGCTGCTGGCCCTGGCCCCCGACCGCCCGAGCCTGCTGCGGCTGCGCGAGAATCCGGGCGTCTTCGTCCTGCTCTTCCCGGACCTGGCCACCCAGGGCGCCGCCATGAACCGCGCCGCGGCGCTGGTCGAGAAGGCCGGGCTGCCGCGCGACCGGCTGCTCGACGGCGCGGAGCTCGCCGCCGCCATCGCCCGCAGCGGCGACACGGCGGAGACCTGGTATCTCGGCCATGACTACCGCTCGGCCGACCTCGCCCGCTTCTTCGCCCTTGCCGAGCGGGACCGCGTGGCCCTGACCGAGGCCGAGCAGTGGCTGCGCGAGCAGTTCGCCACCGCCGCGGCGCTCGCCGGACCGGTTCCCTTCGCCCTCGTCTCCGCCGCCAATCCGGGCGGACCGATGGATGCCGAGATGCGCCGCGCCGTGCTGCGGCACGAGATCGGCCATGGCCACTACTTCACCCTGCCCGGCTTCGCCGAGCATGTGCAGGCGGCCTGGCGGCACGGTTTCAGCGAGGCGGAGCGCGCCGCCTACCGTGCCTTCCTCGGCCGCGAAGGCTACGACACGGGCAATGACGAGCTGATGGCCAATGAGGCCATGGCCTATACGCTCTTCACGCCCGATCCGCGCCTCTTCTCGCCGGGCGCGGTCGGGCTGCCGCCCGCCGCGGTCGAGCGGCTGCGGGCGCTGCTGCGCAGCGGGCTGCCCTTGCCCTGAGGCAGGCCTCGGTCAGGTCGGATCACCCGGGCGGCGCGACGGGCTGACCCGGAAGCAGATCGCTGCAGGAGGGCTTCGTCCGGAGCCGTGAAGCTGCTCCGTGAACAACAGCCTGCAGCATGTCCGCTGAACCCGTGTGAACCGGGGATGCGCCAGCCTAAGGTTGCACCAGCCGGCATGAGCCGGTGTGACGGGCGGGCGCGGCAGCCGGTCAGCGTTGCGCCACCGTCTCCACCAGCACCGCCTGCACCGCGACGCGGGCCTTCTGCTGCTGCGCCGCCTTCAGCCCGGCAGCCAGCGCCCGGAGATAGTCCTCCGCCTTCTCCATCACCGGGCGCCGCTGGGCGAGGAGCGGCCGGTCGGAGGTGAAGACCAGCACGAGATCCGTGCCGAAGGGCTCATCCACTTCCCAGCCGGTGAAGCTGGCGGTCGGGTCGCCGAGCCGCACCTGCGCGTTCGGCGTCTCGGCCCGCGAGGGCACCAGATGCGCCACCTCCCCCGACTGCATCAGGTAGCTGACATAGAGCTGGCTCGGATAGGGCGGCATGGTGACGGCGAGGCGCAGCAGCTCGCCCTTCGCCAGGGGCGAGTTGCCGATGATGCCCGCCTGCGGCCCCGCATCCGGCGCGGCGAGATAGGGACGCACCAGGTCGAGCGCCTCGCAATAGGGGCCGCTGAAGCTGCGGAGCTGCATCTGCACCGCCTCGGGCGGCAGCCCGCGCGCGGCAAGCTGCTGGCGCAGCGCCGCCTCGTCGCCGCGGCGGACGATGCCGGTGAGGCTGAGGCTCGTCCCGCTGGAGGACCAGGCGATCAGGCTGCAGGGCGTCTCCGCCAGCGCCGCCCCGGCCGCGGCCAGGCCAGCGCGAAGCTGCTCCGCCCGCCGCGCCTCCTCGGCCAACTGCTCGCGGCGTGCGGCCTCGGCGGCCTGCTGCTGCCGGGCGGTCTCCTCGCGCCGTGCCGCCTCCTCGCGGGCCCGCCGCTCCAGCTCCGCCTGGGTGTCGGCGGGCGCGGCGGCGCCGGCCGCCATGGCCGGCGGCGTGACGGGCTGCTGCGGCGCGGGCGGCTGGGCCTGCGCCGCCTTCTCCCACGCCTCCCGCTCGGCGGCGAGGCGAAGCTGCTCCAGCCGCTGCTGCTCCGCCTGGCGGCCGTCGCCGCCGCTGCCGAGCAGGAAGAAGGCGGCGAGGCCGGCAGCGGCCAGCGCCCCGGCCCCGCCGGCGATCAGCCCGACCGGCGCCTTGCGGGCGGCCGGGGGGACAGGTTGCGGCGCGGCCGGCCGCGGCGCCGGGGCGGCCGGTGCGACGGTGCCGACCATCGTCGCCTCGCTGTCGAGGCCCGGCAGCCGCCCGGCACCGGCGAAGCCGCCCGGCGAAGCGGCCGGCGCCGTCGCCGCCGCGCGGACCGCCGCGGCGAAGGCGGCCGCATTCGGGTAGCGATCCTCCGGCCGCTTCGCCAGGGCGGTTGCGATCACCGCATCGAAGGCCTGCGGCGCCGTGACGGAAAGCTTGGAGGGCGGCGGCGGGTCGGTGTGCAGCGCCTTGTGCATCACCGCCGAGAAGCCGCCCTCGAAGGGCTTCTCCCCGGTCAGCAGCTGGTAGAGCATCACGCCGGCCGCCCAGATGTCGGCCCGCGCATCCACCGTCTCGCCGCGCAGCTGCTCGGGCGCCATGTAGCTCGGCGTGCCCATCACCGTGCCGACCTGCGTCATGGAGGAGTTCTCGAGCCGGGCGATGCCGAAATCGGCCATCTTCACCGTGCCGTCCCCCGACAGCATGATGTTGCCGGGCTTGATGTCGCGGTGGACCACGCCGCGCGCATGGGAATAGGCGAGCGCCGCCAGCACCTGCTCCATGATCCGGACGATCTCGGGGACGGGGAAGCGCTCCTTCCGGTCCAGCCGGTCCTTCAGCGAGCCGCCCTCGACCAGTTCCATGACGATCCAGGCCGCCTCGGCATTCTCGCCATAGTCGTAGACGCCGACGATGTTCGGATGGGCGAGCCTGCCGGCCGCCTGCGCCTCGCGGCGGAAGCGGCCATGCGCCTCCTCGCCCTCCGGGTCGCCCGGCGGCGGGCGCTTCACCACCTTGATCGCCACCCGCCGCTCGATGTTGCGGTCGAGCGCGTCATAGACCGTGCCCATGGCGCCGCTGCCCAGGGTGCCGCGCAGCTCGTACTTCCCGGCGATCTCGTTCGGAATCATCCGCCCAGCAACCTCGAGGCTTCCAGTATGCCGCCCGGCGGGAAGGATCGTGCCGGGCGGGACATCATCTTACAGCCTGGGCGCGGATTCCGCTGCCGCAGATTGCACCGGCGCGGCACGCCGCCCGTCGCCGATCAGCGCGAAGGGCGCCCAGTAGAAGGGATGGCCGAAGGCCTCCGGCAGCCGCTTCCCCGCCTCGTCCAGCAGCAGGAGCTGCGCGCCGCGGAGCGCCGCCGCGGAGGAGGCGCCGGACTGCTGCCGCCGCAGCGAGTCGGCGACGGTGAGCGCCGCCGCGGCATCGTCCACCGCCCAATGCGTCACCATCAGCCCGCGCGCCCCGGCATAAAAGAAGGCGCGCGCCAGGCCCGACAGCGCCTCGCCGCCCCCTGCCCCGCCCGGCCCGCCGGTGTTGCAGGCGGAGAGGATGACGAGGTCGGCGTCGAGCTTGAGGCCGAGCAGGTCGCTTGCCTTGACGAAGGCCGAGTCCGCCTCCGCCGCGCCCGGCATGGCGGAGACGACGATGGAGGGTTCCGGCAGGCAGGAGAGTTCGCCCGGCAGCAGCGCATGGGTCGCCAGATGGATGATCCGCCGCTGGCCGAGATCGGCCGCCCTCAGCGCGCCCGCGGTGAAGGCGGCGCCGAGCCGGATGTCCTGCGGCCGCGCGCCCGTCAGCCGCTCGGCCTCCTCGACCTCGATGCGGGTGCCCGGCAGCCGCACCAGCCCGGCCGCCAGCCGCGCATCGGCGGCACAGCGGTCGACGGGGAAGCTGCGGATGAGCTGCGCCGGCGTCGGCGGCACGAAGTCGCCGAAGCCGGCATAGGGCAGCGGCGCCGCGGAGCCGAGCCCCGCGCCGCGCAGCGTCACCAGCGTCTGCGGCGAGGGCACATGGACGACCGCATGGCGGCGGACCAGCCAGGGTGCCGCGCCGAGCGCCGCCGGGTCGGCCGGTCCGGTCAGCAGCATGCCGAAGGGGATGCCGAGCAACGGCCCGTCCGGGACGACGATCAGCGTCTCCGCCCCCTCCAGCGCCGCGGCCAGCGGCGCCAGCAGCCCGGCATGGAGCGCCTGGGCCGGCGCCGGGTCGAACCGCCCCGGCCGCCCGCCAGCATCGACCGTGCCGCTCCGCAGCGCATGCACCAGCCGCCCGGCCTCCGCCTCGGTGAGGCCGGAGCGCGCCATCCGCACCTCGCCGCCGCGCACCAGCAGCACCCAGCTATGGCTGCGGCCGAGCAGCATGGTGACCAGCGCCTCGCGCGGGTTGAGCGAGGCCGCGACGGCATCGGCATCGACCGAGCTCAGCAGCAGCTGCCGGTAGCCCGGCGCGGCCGCCGCGACCGTGCTCTCGGCCTCCGCCCGCGCCTGCTGCGCGGCGGCGATGCGCGCATCGAGCCCGCCCGCCCCCGTGTCGCGCTCGGCGAATAGCCCGCGCAGCGCCTGGTCGGCATCCTGCAGCTTGCGGACGGCCTCGGCCACGCGCGCATCGCCCGCCGCGGCGCCGATCCGCGCGCTGGCCTGCTGGACGAAGCGCACGGTGTTGCTGCGCTGGGCGAGCTGCGCCGCGGCGAAGGCCTCGCGGCGCAGCGCCGAAGCCTCGGCCGGCCGGGCCGTGGCCGCGGCGTCGAGCGCGTCGAGATAGGGCAGCACCAGGTTGATCGGCAGCGCGATCTGCCGGGCGCGGAGGATGGCGGCACCGGCGCGGAAGGCGGTCAGCGCCTCCTCCCGCCGGCCGACCGCCGCGCGCCGGGCGCCGGTGAGGAACAGCGTCACCGCCTCCGGCCGCTCGCCCGGCGCGGCGATGGCGAAGCGCTGCGCCGCCGCCTCCAGCTGGCGCGTCGCCGCATCGTCCCGCCCGAGCAGGATGGAGGCGCCCGCCTCGGTCCGCAGCGAGCGCGCCACCAGCAGCCCGTTCTCGAGCCCGGTCTGCCGCAGCAGCCGCCGGCTCTCGGCGATCAGCGCCGGCGCCGCGGCCTTGTCGTCGCTGCGGGCGACGGCGCGGGCCAGGTTGCGCCGCACCTCGGAGAGGCCGAGCATGGCGGAGACGGCGGCCGGGTCGCTCACCAGCCCGCTGCCCTCGCCGCCCCGCAGCAGGCTCCGCGGCACGAGGGCGGCGTAGAGCGCCTCCGCCTCCCGCAGCCGGGCGAGGCCGGCGGAGTCCTGCCCTTCCTGGAACAGCGAGAGCGCCTGGTAATGCGCCAGCCGGGCGCGCGCCACCGGGTCGCCGGCACGCTCGGCGAGCGGCGCGGCGCGGGCGAAGAGCGCCGCCGCCTCCTGCCCGCGCCCCTGGTTGGAGAGGTTGAGCGCCAGATGCACCAGCGCCGCCACCGTATCCGGGCTGTCGCGGCCAAGCACCCGCTCCTGCAGGGCCAGCGCCGCTCGGTAGGCATCCTCGGCGGCGGCGAAATTCTCCGCCTGGTTCAGCTCGCGGCCGAGGGTCATCAGCTCCTCGTAGCGGCCGACATCCTTCGCGCTGAAGGCCTCCGCCGAGAGCCGCCGCACCGCGATCTCGAGCGCGGCCGAGCGCGCCTGCCCCGCGGCGCCGGCCGAGACCCGGCCGGTCGCCAGCCCCTCCATCACCGGCGCCGCCGTCGCCACGCCATCGGCCAGCACCGGCCCGTCCGGCCCGGCTGCGACGAGGGCGACATGCGGCCAGCCGCCATTCTTGCGCGTGCAGGCCAGCAGCCGCGCCGGCACGCCGCCCGCCAGCGTCGTGGCCTGCGGCGCCGCGCAGCTGACGCGCTGGTCGAGCCAGGTGCGCCACAGACCGCCCGAGGCGAGCGCATCGAGCCGCGCCGCATCGCCCGCGCCGCGCAGCTGGACGACGCGCGCCGCCGGCTGCGTCCAGCCGCCGCAATAGACCTCGCGGCTGCGGACCACCGGCAGGTCGGCCGGCAGGGCGGCGCCGGCCTGGGCCGAGCAATCCTCGCCGCGCGCATCCTTGCCGGCGGGATCGACCGGCCCACTGCCGGGCGCCGCGGCGACATAGGCGTTCTCCGGCGGCCGGGCGCAGCCGAGGAGCGCCGCGAGCAGCAGCAGCGGAAGGCGGGGCATGGCGCGGCTCCGGCTCACTGGTTGTCCTCCTCGCCGACATTCGGGATCAGGACGTCGGAGAGATTAATGCGGTTGTTCTCGATGGTGAAACGCGCCTGATCCGTCGGCCGCAGCGGCAGGATCTGGATGGAGGGCGGCACCACGCAGTTGATCGAGCCGATGACGCAGCTGTTGAAGCGGTACCGCTGCAGCGCGCCGGCATCGATCGGCCGGGTGATGTCGGCGAAGCGCGCCGCCTCCGCCCCGGCCGAGCCGCCCAGCGTGCCGGCGAGCGTCGACCCGCCGCCGGCGCCATGCACCGCGAGCCGTCCTGCGGTGACGCTGCCGGAGACGCTGCCGCCGTCGACCAGCAGGAAGACGGCCGACTGCCCGGCATTGAGGTTGAGCGCCACCGGCCCGGCCGCTGTCGTCTGGTTTGGCAGGCCGAAGGCGCCCGGCCCCTGCGAGCCGGGCGCGCTGCGCACCTGGGTCGGCTGTTGGCCCGCCTCCACCCCGGCGATGTCCGGCTGGACGATGGTGAGCGGGTTGCGCTCCGGCGCGAGCCGCGTGTCGAACAGCACCGCCGGCAGCGCCGCGCCGCGCGGCGTCACGAGGGTCGGGCCGGGGCCGGTGACGCCGCCGGGCGCGGCGAGGAGCAGCGCCGTGCCGATCCTGGCGGTGACGCCGCTCGTCGTCATCGCGCTGCCGCCGTCGGTGCCGCCATAGGCGGCGGGATTGGGCCGCCCCGCCTCGAAATCCGCGGCATCGGCATCGAGGGAGAGGAAGGTGAGCGCCAGGCCGCCGCCCGTCACCACTCGCACCTGCCGGGCGGCGCGGAGCGTGCTCGTGACGATGGCCCCCGCCCCGCCCGCCGTCAGGTCGATATCGCCCGCGGTCGAGGTCAGGCTGCTCCCCAGCACGGAGAGGCTGCGGGCCGCCGCCGTCAGCAGCCCCGGCGTGGCGAGCGCCGTATTGGCCAGGGAGATCCCGCCCCCGGCGGCAAGGTCGAGCCCCGTCGCCCCGCTGCCCGTGGCCTGGCGCAGCGCCACGCTGCCGGCGCGAAGCGAGAGCGCACCGGCCGTGCTCCGCAGTGCCGGCGGAGGGCCGCTGCCGCCGTCGGCGACGAGCAGCTCGCCCGCCGCGCGGAGCCGCACCTCGCCGCCGGTCAGGCTGCCGCGGGTCTGGCCGATCCCGGCCGCGGTCGAGGTCACCGCCAGGGCGCCGCCCGCCGTCATCGCCGTATCGGTGAAGCTCGACGCAAGCCGGCTGGTCACGGCGAGGTCCGTCCCGGCAGCGAGGCTCGCCCCGGTCGCGGTGAGGAGCCCGCCGGCGGTCATCCGCGCCCCGGCCCCTGCCAGGAGCGTGGAGCTGGCAAGGCCGAGATCGCCGCCAGCCGCGACCGCCAGGTCCCTCTCCGCCGAGAGCGCCGACCTGCCGAAAACGATGGCGCTTCCCGCATCGACCGAGACCGCCCCTGCGGCCGCGGTGAGGCCGGTCGCGGCGATGGCGCCGCCGGCCGCATTCAGCGAGAGGTGCGTCGCGGCGAGCAGCACCGCGCCGGACAGCGCTAGATCCCCCGCACTGGTGGAGAGGCCGAGGCTGCCATTCGTCGCCGTCAGGCGCGGCGCATCGCCGCCATCGGCCGCAACCGCGATGCCGCCTGCCGCCTGCGCCGTGATGCCCGCCCCGGTCAGGCTGCCGCGCCGCTGGTCGATGCGCCCGGCGTTCACCGTCAGCGCCTTGCCTGCCGTGAGGCTGCTGCCGTCGAGCGAGAGCCTCCCCGCCACGACGATGTCGAGGTCAGCACCCTGCGCCGTCACCGTAGAGCCGGTGGCGCCGAAGCTGCCCTGCGCGGAGATGCTCTGGCCCAGCCCCGCGGTGACGCTCGAGCCGGCGATGTCGATCAGGCGTCCGGCCATCATCGCCACCGCCCCCGATGCGGCCCCCGTGACGGCGTCGAGGCCGAGGCTCCCGCCCGTCGCCGCCATCGACAGCCCGCCGCCGGCCGCCAGGCCCGCCCGCAGCAGCGTGACATCGCCCGTTCCGGCGATCGCCGCGATGTCGCCGCCCGCCTGTACCGCGACATCGGTCAAGTTGAGCGCGGTCGCCGCCCGCAGGGCCGCCGCGCCGCCCGCCGTCACGCTCGACCGGCCGATGCCAATCGCCCCAGCGGACGCCTCCAGGCCCAGCTCGGCCGCGGCATTGAGCACCGTCCCGGCGATGCGGATGTCGCCCGCGCCGGTCGTCAGGGTCAGCGCCCCGGCCGTTGCGGCCAGGACCGGCGACGCCCCGCCGTCATCGACAAGCGTGATCCCCCGCCCGGCCCGCAGGGCGAGCGTCGCGCCGCCCAGGCTGCCGCGCCGCTGGCTGATCGCCCCGTCGAGCGCGGTCAGGGTCAGGCCGCCGCCCGCCGCGACCGTGCTGCCGTCCATGCCGAGATCGCCATGGCTGGCGCCGATGGCGAGGGTGCCGGCCGCCGTCAGGCTGCTGCCGGTGACGCCGACCGCCCCGCCTTGCCCGGAGACGCCTGCCGAGATTGTCAGCGCGCCGCCCGCCCTGACCGTCGAGCCCAGGATCTCCAAGCCGGTCCCGCCCGTCGCCAGCGTGATCCCGCCCCCTGCCGTCAGCGTCGCCCCCGTCAGCAGGACCGGCCCGACCGCCGTGCCGAGGGCGATGTCCGTCCCAGCCGCGATGCTGCCGCTGACGCTGATCCGTCCAAAGGGCGCCGCGCCGGGGCCCGCGCCCTGCCCGGTGGCGAGCTCCAGCGCCCCGGCCGCCGCGATGCTCCCGGTCACCGCAAGGCTGCCGGACTCCGCGGCGACGAGTCGGAGGGAGCCTGCCGCCGTCACCGGCCCGGCGACGGCATAGCCGGTGCCGCGGACCAGGCTGGTCGCCGCCGCGCCGCCAATGCTGGCCGCGGCCAGCGTGCCGAACCGGTTCGCCTCGCCGAGCGTCACCGCCCCGCCCGAGGCCAGCGTGAGCGTGCCTGCGCGGATCACCGCGCCGGCGTCCTGGGTGATGGTGCCGCCCGCGACCAGGGCGAGCCTCCCCGTCGCCGTCACGCCGCCCGGCGCATCGACGCCGCCGATGGCCGCCACCGCATTGGCCAGGCGCAGGTCGCCGGCCTGGCGGATGGCGACGTCGGTACCGCTCACCGCATTCACCAGGAAGCTGTTGCCGGCATGGTCGAGCCTCGCCTCGCCCGCCGCGGCCGCCCGCAGCGCCGGCACGGTGATGGCGCCGCCGCTGCCCTGGATCGACCCGGCCGAGAGCAGTTCGAGCGCCTGCACCCGCGCCACGGCGCCCTGCAGGCCAACCGGGCCGCCGAGGGTGATCGCCCCGGCCGTCGGCAGCGCCAGCCCCGCCGCGCCGCCGATCCGCAGCAATGTCGCCGCCCCGGCATCGAGCGGCAGGCCGCCGCCGATCAGCGCCAGCTCCCCGCCGTCGAGGCCGAACGCATCCGCCCCGCCGCCGCCGAGCGCGACCGCCCGCCCCTGCGTCTCCGGCAGGATCTCGATCGTGCCGGAGGGCGCACGTACCGCCCCGGCGATGGCGAAGTCGTCGCCGCGCAGCGTGACGGTCTTCCCGTCCCCGACTCGGATGCCATCCGCGCCCTGGCCGGCATCCCCGGCGACGGCACTCCCCGCCGCGACGGCCATCGTCCCGCCGAAGCCGTTGCGCAGCACGAAATTCCCCGGCGTCACCACCCCCGCCAGCCCGCCGATCCGGTTCGCGCCGGTGCCCGGGTCGAGCAGGATGTCGCCGCCCGCCGTCGCCGCCAGCCCGAGCGCCGCCAGCCGCGTCCCGGCCTGCTGGGCGATGCCGCCCCGTGCCTGAAGCTCGAGCCGCCCGACCTTCGCATCCGCCCCCGTCGCCGGATCGACGAGGTCGACCCGGCCGGCGATGCCGATGGCACCGAAGTCGCTTCGCCCGTCCGGCGTGTCCAGCCGCCCGAGGCGCAGCCGCGCCGCCGCATTGGCTGGCAGCAGGTCGAGCTCCGCGCTGTCGAGGGTGACGGCATTGACGGCGCTGGCCCCGCTCGGTCCGCCGAGCACAAGGGCGACGCTGCCGTCCCGCGTATAGGGCGAGAGGCTGACCGTCCCGCCCGGCGCCTGCAGCGCCGCCGTCAGCGCGAAATCCTCGGCGAAGAGCCGAAGCTCCCGCCCGGCGCCGGCGCTCACCGCCTTGCTGATCCCGAGCCGCGCCGCCGTGCTCGCCAGCGCGAAGTCACCGCCGGCAGTGAAACCGGCGACCTCGTCGATGGCATTGCCCATCCCCGTAGCCGCCAGCCTCGCCGGCAGCGCCACGCCGTTGAGCAGCGCGACGTTGCCGTCGGCGCTGCCGCTCAGTACTGGCGTTACGATCCGCCCGCCGCTGGCCTGCGTCACGTTACCCCCAGCCGTCAGGCTGAGCGAGTTCCTGGCCGAAAGCAGCCCGCCATCCTGCACGATGTCACCGGCGCCTGCTCTCACCGTCACCGTCGTCACGCCGTTGACGTCGCTCCCGGTCAACCTCACCGCGCCCGCCTGTGCCTCGATGCTCATGGCGCCGCTTGCCTTCAGCATCGCTCCGGTCGCGGCGATGTTGCCGGACGCGGCTATCAAAGTGAGAAGCGAGGAGGCGGTGGTGATGCTGCCGCTCCCGACGAGGATGCCGTTCAGGGGGGCGCCGCTGCCGGCCGACAGGGTAATCTCCGTGCCGCTCACTCTGCTGTCCTGCACCACCTGCGCCTGCCCAGCGAGCACCACGCTGCCGCCGGTGATGCGGGCCCCGGCCGCATTGGTGACGATGGTGCCCGGCGCGCTTGCCTCCAGCCTGATCGCCCCCGCCGCCCCGCCGCCATCGCTTGAGTCGATGATCGACCTGTTGAGCACGGAGCCACCCGTCGAGACGAGAGCGATGGCACGCCCGGCGCTGGTCAGCCTGCCATCGTTGGTGATGCCGCCCCCTGCGCTCAGCCGCAGCTCCGCCGTTGCATCCGAGAGCGTCCCGCTGCCTGCGGCGATGCTGACGGCGCCGATGGCGATGTCGCCGCCGGTCGAGACCACCCGCACGCTGCGCCCGCCGGTGATGGCGCCATCGATGCTGCTGCTGCCGGCGCCGGTGAGGACGGCGTCGCGCCCCGCGCTGACGCTGCCGCCACTGTTGACACCGAGGATGAGGTCCGCCGAGAGCAGCGCATCGCGTCCTGCGGTCACGTCGGTGGCAACGCTGTAGCTGCCGCTGCTGGTGATCTTCACGTCGCGCGCCGCGCGGATGCCGATGCCGTCGAGCACCGGCGCGCCGGCCGCGATGGTGACGTCCCGCCCGCCCGCCGCGCCTGTATCGAGCAGGCCGTGGATGCTCGCGCCGGCCCCGGCGCTGATGGCGACGTCGCCGCCCTCGGCCCCCGCCACCGCCCGCACCGTCGAGCCCCGAGTGAGGTCGAATCCGCCGGCGCCGCCATCGAGCGTGACGCTGCCCCCCGCCGCCTGCACCAACACGGGCCTCGCCGGGCTCTCGCCGATGACGAGGCCTTCGCCGCGCAGCGTCACGGAGTCTGCCGTCACCGTGCCGCGCACGGTCAGCCCGAGCGCGCTGAGGATCCTGATGTCGCCCGCCGCCGTGCCGATGGCGCTGCCCACCCGCCCGGCCGCGACGCCGAGCGCGCCGATCCTGTTCACCGCCGCCCCGCTGATGGCGGCATCGAGCACGAAGCCCGCCTGCGCGGCGCCGGTGAGCGCGGCGACGGTCAGCACGCCGCCCGTCTGCGACACGTCATGCGCCCTGAGGTCGAGCACCGCATTGCTGCCCGCCACCGTCACGTCGCCGGCGACGACGAGGCTGCCTGCCGTAGGGGTGCCGCCATCCGAGCCGATGCGCAGCGTGCCGTTGCCTCCCGGCTGCAGGAAGGGGAAGGCCGCCGTCGTCAGCGAGAGGCGCGCGGGATCATCCGCACCACCCAGGACTACCCTCCGGCCCGCCGTCAGCGGCAGCAGGTTGATGGCCCCGAGGCTGTCGCCGCTCGCGCCGATGACGGCGCCGACCGCCATCCGGTCGGCCTGCAGGGTGACCGTGTCGCTGGCGCGGATGGGCTGCGCCACCGCCAGCGTGCCGCCGGCGACGACGCGGACGCCGTTGGCGGTGATGCCGCTCACGCCCTGCACCGTGCCGATGGTGAAGGTGACGTCCGGCGCTGTCCCCGAAGAACCGGCTTCGACCGCCCCGCTCGCCGCCGCGGCGAAACGGCCGATGGCGTTGCCATCCTGCAGCAGCCGGACCGAGCCGGTCCTCGCGCCGTCCGCCCCCCTGGCCGCGATCCCGCTCGCCCGGATCGGCCCGGCCGTTTGCTCGATCGCCGCATCGGACCGCAGCAGCACATCCCCCGCCGCCGTCACATTGGCGGCGAGGCCGAGGCCGAGCCTGCCCGTCAGCTGCGAGCCGTCTGTGCCGGCATCGGTCAGGGTGAGCGCCTGGGCGACGGCAAGCCTGCCGCTGCTCCCTGCCACCAGCCGCCCCGCCTCGATGCCGGCCACGCCCTGCACGCGGCCGATGGTGAAGGTTCCGCCCGCACCGCCCGCGGTGGAGGAGACGCCCACCAGCCCGGTTGCCCGTGCCGCGAAGCTGCCGACATCATTGCCCGCCGCCAGCAGCTGCACGGAGGCAGCCGTCGCCGCATCCGCGCCCGCCGCCAGCACCCCGCCCGCGCTGATCCGGCCGCCGCCCTGGCCAATCGCGCCGTCGCTGCGCAGCACGAGGTCGCCGCTCAGCGTGACGTTGCCGAACAGCGTCAGCCCGGCCGCTGCCGTGAGCGTCGCCGCCCGTGCATCGAGCGGCCCGCCCAGCGTGAGCCCGCCGAGGCTCGCGCTGGCGATGCTCACGACGCCCTCCGTCGCGCTGACTCGCCCCAGGGCATCGATCGCATTGCCGGCCCGCATCAGCGTCACATCGCCGCCGCTTGCCACCGCCGCCAGTGTGGCGACGTCGAGGGCGGCGCTCTGCCCGATGCTGCGGCCCTGCAGGTCGAGCGTTCCTGCCAGCCCCTGGTTGAACCCGCCCCGCAGCCCGACCGCCCCACCGATGCTGACGCTGCCGGCGACCGGCTTTTCGATGTCATTGCCGCCGATGCGCAGCGTGCCCGCCGCCCCGGCTCGCAGCCACTGAAGCTGCGTCGCGTCCACCGACAGCGCCGCCGGATCGCCCGCGCCGAGCAGGACGGGCCGGCCGTCCGTCCGCGGCACCAGGTTGATCGCGCCAAGGCTGCCGCTCGCCGCCCGGAGCTCCGCCCCGAGGGCGAGGTCATCCGCTCGCAGGGTGATGCTGTGCCCCGTCCCCGCCACGAGCGCCGCCTCGGTCCGTATGGCCTGGGCATTGGCGATGGTGACATCGCCGCCCGCCACCAGCCCGAGCATCGGGTCGTCGCGGCGGCCGGTGATCCGGCCGATCCTGTTCTGCCCCACGAGGCTGATCGAGCCGCTCGTCGACGTCGCCGACAGCATGCCGACCGTCAGCACCGCCATTTCGGCCTGGCTGATGCCGCCCGCCGCGATCAGCTCCAGCACCGGCACCTTGGCCAGGGTCAGGTTGCCGTTCAGCGCCAACGCCCCGGTGCCGCTCGCCGCGAGGATCAGCCGCCCAGCCGTCACTTGGTCGAGCGTCGCCTGCTCCAGCGCCCCGGTGCCGATGGTGAGCGCGCGGCTGACGCTGAAGGGCGTGATCCGCACCAGCCCTTCGGCGCCCGCATTGACCGGCGCCGTGGCGGAGAGCGCGTTCGCCGCAAGGGTGATGCTGTTGTCCGCGCTCGGCCCGGCGAAGCCGACCGGCTCGCCGATGGTGAGCGTCGGCGCAGCCAGCGCGATGCTTGCACCCGCCGCCGCCGTGATGCCGCCCGCCAGCACCGTCATCGACGTGCCGGATGTCACGCCGACGTCGCCGCCCGAGGCGGCGCTGACGCCTGCGATCCGGTTGCCCGTCGCGCCGAGTGCGATGCCCCCCAACCCCGCCGTTGCCGTGACGCTCGCCGCCGTGAGCGCGCCGCTGGACTGGGCGATCCCGCCCGCGGCGGCCGCCAGCGTCACCGCGGCATCCGTCCCGCCCACCGTGCCGGTGAGGCCGAGCCCCGCAGCATCCGCCAGGCTGACGGCCTTGCCCGTCCCCGTCACCTCCGCCCGCGCCACGCCGAGCGGCGCGCCGGTCGCCGTCACCGCGATGTCGCCGTTGGAGAATGCGTCCAGCGTGCCGATGGCATTCGCCCGGCCGAGCGTCACCGCCCCGGCCGCGGATGTCCCATCCTCGCCGCGGATCGTCAGCGCCGAGGTCGTCACCACCCCCGCGGACTGGCTGGTCGCTCCACCGATCCGCAGCGTGACGGCGGCATTGCCCGCCCCGCCCAGATCGCCCTGCAGGCTGAGCGTGCCCGATCCCCGCAGCGTCACCGCATTGCCGAGGCCCTCGGCCAGGATCAGGCCGGTGGTGCCGTTGTTGAGCAGCAGGTCGTTGGTGACGCGCGCGTCCAGCCTTTCGACGGCATTCGCCTGGCCGAGCGCGGCGCTCGCCGCGCGGGTTGTCCCGCCCGTCGCGCCACGGATGGTGAGCGTCGCCGCCGTCACGGCGCCGGTCGTCTGGGTGATCGCCCCCCCGACATGCAACGCGACCGCGGCATTCCCCTGCCCGACCGGCCCATCCAGTTGCAGCGCCTTGGTGGTCGTCAGCGTCACCGTGCCGCCGACCGCCCTTGTCACCGCGAGATCGGCGGTGCCGTTGTCGAGGCTGAGCGCGCCCGCAGTCTTCGCATCCAGCCTTGCGACCGAATTCGTCCGGCCGAGCGCCAGGCTCGCCGCGCCGGTCCCGTCCCCCCCCGTCGCATCCCGCACGGTGAGCCGATCCGCCGCCACCAGGCCGGCCGACTGGGTGATCGCCTTGGTGACGTTGAGCGCGACCGTGCCATCCGCCTGCCCGACCGTGCCCTGCAGGTCGAGCGCCTGCCTGGTCGTCAGAGTGACCGCACTGCCGACCGCCCGCGTCACCGCCAGGTCGGAATTGCCGTTGCTGAAGCTGAGCGCACCGGTTGCCCTGGCCTCCAGCTGGACCACGTCGTTGTCCTGGCCGAGCGCGATGCTGGTCGCCGCGCTGCCGGCCGTCCCGGTGCCACCGCGGATGGTGAGCGAAGCCGCCTCGATCGTGCCACTGGTCTGGGTCACGGCACCGGTCACGTTGAGCGCGACGGCCGCGCCCGAGCCGCCGACGCCGCCCTCCAGGGCGAGGCTGCCTTTCGTCGTCAACGTCACCGTTGCGCCGGAGGCCTCCGTCACGGCCAGGGTGTTCGCGCCGTTGTCGATCAACAGCCCGTTCGTCACCCGCGCATCCAGCCCGCCGACCGCATTCTCCTGCCCGAGCGAGGCGCTGCCCGCCCTCGACGCCCCGGCACCGGCGCCGCGGATGGTCAGCGTCGTCGCGCTCACCGCCCCGCCCGCCTGGGTGATCGCCCCGCCGACATTGAGGTCGACCGTCCCATCCGCCCTACCGACCGCGCCATTCAGGGTCAGTGCGCCGGCTGTCCTCAGCGTCACCGCACTGCCGGACGCCCGGGTCACCGCCAGGGCGCTGCCGTTCTCGAAACTCAACGCACCCTTTGCCGAGGCGTCGAGCGTGGCGACGGCATTCGTCCGGCTGAGGTCGATCTTGCCGCCGGTGGAGGTGACGGCGAGGCTCGTCGCCGTGATCGTGCTGCCCGCCTTCTGGGTGATGTCGCCCCCGGCGGCGAGGGAGATCACCGGCGCCGTCGCCAGGCTGGTGCCGACGGTCAGCGCGCCGCCTGCGGAGATGTCCAGCCGGCCCGCCGTCACCCGGTTGAGCGTCGCGGTGCTGATCGAGAGCGCATCCGACGCTGGCCCGCCGATTCCGATGTCCCTGCCGGCCCTACGGGTTGCGATGGAGACAAGCCCGTTGCTGCCGGCATTGATCGCCGCCGTCGCGCCCAGCGTGTCGGCGGTGAGGTTGATGCGGTTGGCGAGGCTGCCCGGGGCGAAGCCGAGGGCGCCATCGATGTCGAGGTCGGGGGCGCTGAGCCCGATGGTCGAGCCATCCCCCGCGGTGATGCCGCCGGCCAGAACCGACATTGCCCGTGCCGAGGTCACGACCACGCCATTGCCCGCGCCGCCCGCCGTGGCGGCCAGCCTGCCGATCTCGTTGCCAGTCTGGCTCAGGTCGATGCCGCCGCCGGCCGACGTCACGCTGAGCGACCTGGCGGCGATGGCACTGCCCGGCGACTGGCCGACGCCATCGGGCGTGGCCAGGTTCACCGTGGCGCCGGTGGCGTCGAGGGCGGCGGTGCTGGTGCTGCCGACCGCCCCCTCGAGCGTGAGCCTGCCGCCGCCGCTCAAGGTGACTGTCGCATTGGGGCCGCTCGTCGTGGCCCGGGCGACAGCCAGCACTGCCGCGCCGTTGGTGAAGCCGAGATCGCCGGCCGACTGCGCATCGAGCGACTGCACCGCGTTGCTGCCCGTCAGCGCCACCGAGGCCGCGCCGGCATTGTTGGCCCCGGCGACCGTCAGCGTGGCCGCGGCGATGGTGGTGCCAGCCGTCTGGCTGATCGCGCCATCGACGTTGAGGGCGACCGCGACGCCGGCGCCGCCGACATTGCCCGCGACGCTGAGGTTGCCGGTCGTCCTCAGCGTGACGCTGCTGCCCGTGGCGGCCAGGACGGCAAGGTTGGGGCTGGTGTTGTTGAATGTGAGCACGCCGCTGACGAGCGCATCCAGCGTGCGGACGGAGTTGGCGGCCTCGAGCATGGCGCTTCCGGCCGCGGTGGTGGTGCCGGCGAAACCGCGGATCACCAGCTTGTCGGCAGTGATCGTGCCTGTCGCGCTCTGCGTAATGGCGTCGGCGAAGAGATTCAGGGTCGAATTGCTGAGGGCCAGTGCCGCATTGATGGCGATGTTCTGCTTCGCCTCGAGCTGCACAGTCACGCCGGCGCCGTCGAGTGCGCTGAGGCTGGCTGCGGTAACGAAGGTGATACCGCCCGGCCCGGTGTTGGCAGTGACCGTAGTACCCGGAGCGGCCACCGTGGCATCGCCTTCGCCCAACGTGCCCGGCAGCGCTGTCACCACCGAGATGCTGTCCGGGTCGAGCAGCAGCGTGCCGGAGCGCCCGCGCGGCGCCGCCAGGTCGACCTGCGCCTGCAGTTGCAACGCGCCCTGCCCCGACAGCTCGACCAGCCCGCCATCGCCGCCCTCGGTCCCGCCGCGGGCGGAGAAGCTGCCGCGCGCCACGGTCGCGGTCGTCGAGTTGACGGCGATGGTCCCGCCTTGGCCCTGCCGCCGCGCATCGGCCCGCAACCGTGCCCCCGCCTCCACCGTGGTGCGCGCGCTCATCGCCTGGTTGCGCCCGACGCCGCTGGTGCCGACCAGCACCGTGCCGCCGCCCGCCCCGCCAGAGGCATCGATGCGCGCCGTCCCCGCCACGGTCGTCGCCGTGCTGCCGCGCATCTCGACCCGTCCGCCCTGCGACGCGGCCCCGCCGCGCGCCGTCACCTGCCCCTCGACCCGGACGCCACCGCCCTCGGCCCGCAGCGCCACTTGGCCGGCGCGCCCCGCCGCGGCATCGGCGCTGACGCGGCCGGTATTGCGCACCAGGTCCTCGACGAGGCCCGAGGCGGCATGCGCCGTGATCAGCACCGCGCCGCCCTGCGCCTCGATGACGCCGCTGTTGGTGACGAGCGCCGTCGCGCCGCCCTCCGCCTTCCGCACCGCCTGCGTCACGTCGATGGAGAGCAGCCCGTCGCCCGCGAGGTCGAGGCTGTAGGTCTCCGCCCCGGCCAGCGCCACGCGCCCGAGCCGCGCCCGGATCGTCCCGCTATTGCCGACCCGCGGGCCCACCAGCGCGGCGAGCCCGCGGTCGGCGACGGTGATGCTGCCATGGTTCTCGACCCTGGCGCCGGGCTTCGGCGCGCCGTCGAAGACCATCCGGCCGGCCATGAAGTTCTCGTTGGTGACGTTGGCCGCGCTGGCGATCAGGCTGCCGACATTCACCTGCGCCCCCTGCGCGAAGACCATGCCGGACTGGTTGACGATGGCGACGCCGCCATTCGCCGTGATCCGCCCGGCGATCACCGAGGGGTCCGGCCCGGTGACGCGGTTCAGCGTCCAGGAGGTGGCGCTCGGCTGCTGGAAGTTCACGCTGGCATTGGCGCCGACACTGAAGCCCTGCCAGTTGATCGCCGCCCGGTCGCTGCCCTGGCGCACCTGCATCGCCGCGCCGGATTGCGAGATCGCGGCCTGCCCCGCCACCACCTGCCCGCCCGTCGGCAGCGCGTTGGGCGCCACGCCCCCCTGGGCCAGCGCGGCCGTGGCCGCCGGCAGCAGCGCCGTCGTCCCGAGCAGCCAGGCCCGCAGCATCACGGGGCAGGTCCATGCAGAAGCGGCCATCGGCCCGGTCTCCCAAAACCCGGCCGCGGGCCGGGGCGGCCAAGGTTCAGAACTTCACCAGCGTGCGGAACAGCACCACCGTCTCGTGCAGCGAATCCGCCGCCGCGCCGTCCGGGCGCCGGACGACGCGATAGGCGCCCTCGAGGTCGAACTGCACCGTGTCGTTGACCACCATGCGCACGCCGCCGCCCCAGGAGGAGAGGCGCCGGTTCGCGTCGTTCGGCCGGTTCTCGGCGGTGCGGCCGATGTCGCGGAAGGCGTAGAACTGCGCCGCCACGCGCCCCGGCCCGAACTCGCTGTTGGGCAGGTCGAAGGCGAGGTCGTACTGCGCCTCGAGCGCCAGGCCCCAGGCCCGGTCGCCGGTCACCTGGCCGGAGTAGTAGCCGCGCCCAAGCCGGTTGCCGCCGAGATAGAATTTCTCCGCCTGCGGCAGGATGTCGCCCGTCCACTGCCCGGCGAAGAGCCCTTGCAGGCTGAACATCCGCCCCTCGCCCGGCGACCAGACCGGCTGGGTGCGCTGCACCTCGCCGCTGATCTTGGTGTAGCCGAAATCCTCCGCCCCGCTCCGCCCGGAGAGCGGGTAGCCGTTGCGCGTCGCGCCCAGCGCGGCGACGCCCTGGCTGACCCGGAAGCTCGCAAGGTTCGTCGCCGCCGGCAGGTAGGGGATCCAACTGTCGAGCAGCTGCCCGTCGAAGCCGCCGCGCCAGCTGCGGATGGCATCCCGGCTCGCCCGATTGCGGCCGCTGGTGCCGGTCTCGACCAGGCCGTCGAAGACGTCGAAGCTGCTGACGGCGTAGAGATTGGCCGGCCGGCTGCGGATGATGGGATAGCTGGCGGAGATGCCGCCCACCTGCGTCTCGCCGTAATAGCCGATGGCGCGGAGGCTGCCCGAGGGCCGCGTCTGCCCGGTGCCCGCATAGAGCCTGACGCGCAGGCCGGAGCCGCCGACGAAGGCCTCGACCGAGCCTTGCGCGAACCACTGCGTGCTGTCCTGCGCGCCAAAGAGCGAGAACTCCGTGCGCTCGCCGAATTCGGTGAAGGAGTTCAGCCCGCCGACCAGCAGCCCCTGCCAGGGCCCGACCAGCTTGTAGCCGCGGTTGTCGACATTGAGGTAGCCGCTGTACCAGCGGCGCTCGACCTGGGCGATGAGCTGGAGCGCTCCCGCCTCGGTCGGCAGCGGCCGCAGCGTGCCGCGCACCGTCACGCCGGGGATGTCCTGCGCCAGCAAGAGCGCCCGCTCGATCGCCGCCGCCGTCACCGGCCGCTGGCCGACCAAGCGGTTGAGGAAGCGCAGCACCTGCGTCCCCGCCGGGCCGATGTCGCCCTCGAGCTTGACCTCGGCGACGAAGCCCTCGGTGACGGCGAATTCGAGGTCGGCGGCGTTGCCGCGCCGGCTGAGGCCGGCATTGATGGTGGCGAAGGGATAGCCCGCGTCGCGATAGGCGCGGAGGATGGCCAGCCGCGCCTCCTCCACCCGCGCCAGCGGGATGGTGGTCTCGGCCAGCCCGGCGATGGCCGGTGCCAGCTCCGCCGGCGTCAGCGCCTCGGCGCCGCGGATGGTGACGGCGCCGATCGGCACCTCGGCCGCGGCGCCCGGCCCGGTCTGCGCCTGCACCGGCGGTCCCTCGATGCTGGGCGCCAACCGCACCGGCGGCGCCGGCGCGTTCAGCTCCACCGGGTTGCGGAGCGCGGGCTCCAGCGGCACGCGCGGCGGCACCGGCTGGGCGAGGGCGCCGGCGGCCAGGATCGCAACAGCCGCCGTCCCGAGGGCCAACCGCAACAGAGTCATCGACGCCGCATTCCCCGCGCTCGCGGCTAGTTTAACCAATCCTTGCATATTTGATAAGATGACGATGGAACCGTTGCCGAATCTTTTGACAAAGTCCGACGCGATGCCAGTCCGGCGGGAAACGTCTCCCTTTTGCAGCAGCCGGGCGGCCGCGCCGCCGCCGCATCGCCCCGATTAACCCCTGGCCGCCCAGGGCCCGGTTCGGGCATCCTCCGCGCTTCCCGCAACAAGGATCGTTCCATCGCATGGCCGGATGGCTGGATGACCGCGACCTGCCCATCGAGACCGGCTTCGAGGGCGACCCGGCCCCAGGGCTCGAGGGCCAGCCCCGCATGGACCTCGCCCCGGTGGAGGCTCAGTTCCCCAACCTGCTCGACCAGGCCGTCGGCGGCCCCATCGTGCTCACCCGCAACGGCACCGAGGCCTTCGTCCTCCTGCCGCTCGACGTCTACCGCCGCCTCTGGGCCGCCGCCCCGCGCCCGCCGGTGATCGAGCCGGACCCCCCGCCGCGGCGGCGCCGCCGCTGATCCGCGGGCCGGACGCCCTGCCTCTTGACGCCCCGGCCGGGGAGGCGCCAACAGCCCCGCCATGGCCCCGCCCCTTCTGCTGCTCCAGGACATCCACTACGCGATGGGGACGACGCCCTTGCTCGCCGGCGCGACCCTCTCGGTCGAGCCCGGGGAGCGGCTGGCGCTCGTCGGCCGCAACGGCTCGGGCAAGTCGACCCTGTTGCGCATCGCCGCCGGCACGCTGGAGCCGGAGCGCGGCACCCGCTTCCTCCAGCCCGGCGCCACCCTCCGCAGCCTGCCGCAGGAGCCGGATTTCGGCGCGGCGCCCTCCGCCCTCGCCTATGTCGAGGCCGGGCTCGGCCCGAATGACGACCCGTACCGCGCCCGCTGGCTGCTGAACGAGCTCGGCCTCAGCGGCGAGGAGGCGCCCGCCCGCCTCTCCGGCGGCGAGGCGCGGCGCTGCGCCCTGGCCCGGGCGCTCGCCCCCTCGCCCGACATCCTGCTGCTCGACGAGCCGACCAACCATCTGGACCTGCCGGCCATCGCCTGGCTCGAGCAGGAGCTTGCCGGCTTCCGCGGCGCCCTCGTCCTTATCAGCCACGACCGGCGCTTCCTCACCGCCCTCTCCCGCGCCATGGTCTGGCTCGACCGCGGCACGACGCGCCGTCTGGAGCAGGGCTTCGCCGGCTTCGAGGCCTGGCGCGACCAGGTGCTGGAGGAGGAGGAGGCCGCCCGCCACAAGCTCGACCGCCAGATCCTGCGGGAGGAACACTGGATGCGCTACGGCGTCACCGCCCGGCGCAAGCGCAACCTGCGCCGCGTCGGCGAGCTGGCCGACCTCCGCCAGCGCCGGCGCGAGGCGCTGCGCGCGACCGGCACCGTCCGCATGGCCGCCAGCGAGGCCGATGGCTCCGGCACCCTCGTCATCCAGCTCGACCGGGTGACGAAGGCCTATGGCGACGCCCCGCCCGTGGTGCGCGACGTCTCGACCCGCGTGCTGCGCCGCGACCGCATCGGCCTCATCGGCCCGAACGGCGCCGGCAAGACCACGCTGCTGAACCTGATGACCGGCGCCCTCGCCCCCGATGCCGGCACCGTCCGCCTTGGCACGGGCATCGAGATGGTCAGCCTCGACCAGCGCCGCGACAGCCTCGACCCGGGCGTCAGCCTCGCCGAGGCGCTGACCGGCGACCGCTCGGACATCGTCCATGTCGGGGGTGTGGCGCGGCACGTCGTCGGCTACATGAAGGACTTCCTCTTCGTCCCTGACCAGGCGCGCACCGCGGTCGGCGTGCTCTCGGGCGGCGAGCGCGGCCGGCTGATGCTGGCCCGCGCCTTCGCCCGCCCCTCCAACCTGATGGTGCTCGACGAGCCGACCAACGACCTCGACCTCGAGACCCTCGACTTACTGGAGGAGCTGCTGGCCGATTACGGCGGCACGCTGCTGGTGGTCAGCCACGACCGCGACTTCCTCGACCGCGTCTGCACCAGCGTGATCGTGGCGGAGGGCGAGGGGCGCTGGCAGGAATATGCCGGCGGCTATGCCGACATGCTCGCCCAGCGCGGCCGCGGGGTGGAGGCGAAGGCGGCCGCACCGGCGCCCAAGGCCCCGCCGCGGCCCGCGCGCCCCGCCGCGCCGGCCGCGGCCCCGCGCCGCCGGCTGAGCTTCAACCAGCAGCACGCCCTCGAGACGCTGCCCGGCCGGATGGAGGCGCTGCAGGCCGAGATCGGCACGATCCGCACCGCCCTCGCCGCCCCCGACCTCTATGCCCGGGACCGCGCCCGCTTCGACCGCTTCACCGCCGCCCTCGCCGCGAAGGAGGCCGCGCTCGCCGCCGCCGAGGAGGAATGGCTGGAGCTCGAACTCCTGCGCGAGGAGATCGAGGGCGGCTGAACCCCGGTGCCGCTTGCGCCGTTTAGTCCGTGGAACGGAGCGAAAGGACGGCAAGGTGGCCCTGTTGACGCGGGAGGACTGGCGCCGCCACTCCTGGTTCGCCTGGGCCTGCCTCCTGGCGCTCGCCGCCACCGCCGCCTGGTTCTGGTCGATCGACCGCCGCTCCGCCGCCATGGGCACGCTGGCGGCGCTCGGCGGCTGCCTCGGCCTCATCCTGCCGCCGCGCGAACGGATGGCGGTCCTGCCTGCCCCGATCCGCGCCCTGCCCCGTAGCCTCGACGCCGCGCCGGTGCTGGCGACGCTCCTGGTCAGCCCCGGCTTCGGCCTCAACTGGTTCTACGGCGCCAACCCCTATGACGAGGTAGTGCACCTGCTGAACGGCGTCCTGGCCGGCGCCGTCTTCGTCGCGCTCCGCGAGTGGCGCGGCCCGCAGGAGAGCACCTGGCGGCTGATCGGCGAGACCCTTCTCTTCGGCCTTCTCCTCGGCTCCGCCTGGGAGGTCTTCGAGGCGCTGACCAGGCTCATCGGCGACTGGACCGACACCTGGACCGACGTGCTGCTGACCACCTCCGGCGCCGGCCTCGCCGCCGCCTTCTCGCGCATCGGCCTTCCGGCCCGGGCCTCGAGTCCTGCCGAATAGATGCTGGTCGCCACCTACAACATCCATCGGGGCCGGGACGCCGCCGGCCTCCGGGACAGCCGCTCGCTCGTCGAGGGCGTCATCGGCGAGATCGCCCCGGACCTGATCGCGCTGCAGGAGGCGCAGCATTACCTCCGACGCGGCGCGCGCATGCTCGACCTCGCGGCGCTGGAGCACCGCCTCGGCCTCCAGCCCCTGCCGATCGCGGAGCGGCCGGGCCATCCCGGCTGGCGCAGCAACGTGGTCCTCCTCCGCCGCGGCATCCGGGTGCTGGCGCCGCCCCAGGCGCTCCGCCTCGGTGGGCTGGAGCCGCGCGGGGCGGTGCTGGCGGAGCTCGATTACGGCGCGGGCCCCTTCCGCCTCATCGCCACCCATCTGAGCCTCGGCGCCGAGCGGCGCCGCCTCCAGGCCCGCGCCCTGCTGGAGGCGATCGCGGCCGGGCCGCCCCTGCCGACGCTGCTGATGGGCGACCTCAACGAGTGGCACACCGCCCATTCGGCGCTTGCCGTCCTCGGCCCGCTCTTCGGCACGCCGCCGCGGGCGCCCACCTTCCCGGCCTTCCACCCGGTCGTCTCCCTCGACCGGATCATGGCCTGCCCGCCGGGCCTGGTCGCGGCGGTCCAGGTGCATGACACGCCGTTGGCCCGCCGCGCCTCGGACCACCTGCCGCTGAAGGCGGTCCTCAGCCCAGCCGCCAGCGCCCCCGCTCCACCGTCGCAAAGAAGCCCGCCAGCGCCGCGTTGAAGGCGGCCGGCTCCTCGAGGTTGATCGCATGGCCGGTGCGCGGGCACATCCAGAGCCCCGCATTCGGCAGCACCGCCTTGAGGAAGATGTTGGTCTCGATGCAGGGCCAGTCCTCGTCGCCCACGACGAGCAGCGTCGGCACCTCCATGCGCCGGAGGTCGTCCTCCCAGTCGAGGATCGAATCGCGCTCGCCCTGGTAATGCTTCATGGTGAGCCCGGTGCCAAGCCCGGAATGCTCGGCGAGGCGGGCCATATAGGCCGCCCAGCCGCGCGGGTCCTTCTTCTTCAGCTGGATGCGGGTCGGCGCATGCCCCGTCTCCTCCGCCATGGCGCCCGGCCAGCCCTCGGCGATCAGCCGGTGGCCCCGCGCCGCGCACTGCGCCCGGAACGCCGCCTGCTCCGCCCGCGGCGAGCCTGAGCCCGCCCCGGCCGGCACCAGCGAGAGCGCCATCTCCGGATGGCGGAGGCCGAAGAGCAGTGCCGCGAAGCCGCCCATCGACAGTCCGACGACATGGGCGCGCGGAATGCCGAGATGCCGCAGCACCGCCGCCGCATCCGCGACGGCATGGTCTTGCCCGTAGAGCTTCGGATCCTGCGGCACGTCGGAGGGCGGGTAGCCCCGCGCCGCATAGGTGATGCAGCGGTACTCGCGGGAGAAGAACCGCACTTGGTCCTCCCAGTCCCGGTGGTCCGCGCCGAACTCGTGGATGAAGAGGATCGGCGTCCCGCGCCCCGCCTCCTCGTACCAGAGCCGCGCGCCTTCGGCCTGCGCATAGGGCATCGGACCTCTCCCTGCTTCCCCGGCCGATCCTGCACCCGCCCGGCACCCCCTCGGCAAGCCCCGCATCGGGTCGGCGGCGGAACTCCGCCCCGTCCGGCCGGTTGCCCCTGCTTCACCAAGGGAGCGACCCGCCATGGCCGACGACAAGCCGCAGCCCACCGAGGTAACCCAGCAGCCCGCCCCCCCGAAGGAGGGGGAGGAGAAGAAGGTCGATACCGGCGCCCAGGAAGCCGCAGCCGCCGAGCGCGAGAAGACGGGCGGCTACCAGTAGCCGCCGCTCAACTCCGCGCCGGCCTTTGCGACACCGCCCGCCGCGCCGGCTTGGCCGGCGGGTTGGCGCGCACCGGCCGCTCCACCCGCACCGGCCGCGGCAGCGGCCGCTGCACCGCGGGCGGCACCGGGGCGGGCGCGGCGACGACCGGCGCCGCGGCGACTGCCGCCGCAGCGATGGCCGCCGCAGCGATCGGCGCCGCCTCCACCGGCGCGGCCGGCCCGGCCGCCGGCACCGCTGCCGGGGCGGCCGGCGCCACGACCCGGGCCGCCGCCGCAGTCTGCGCCGCCGTCTCGGTCCGGCGTCCCGAGCCCAGCCACAGCCCGGCCACGACCGCCAGCGCCGTGACTCCCGCGCCCCCGGCCAGCAGCCAAGGCTTCCGCATGCGCGGCGCCGGCTCGGCCGGCATGACCAGATCCTCGGGCTCCGCCGCCGGCGGCTGCACCGCCGCCACCCGGCGCAGCGGCACCACGGTCCCCTGCCGCAGCGGCTCCACCGGCACCCGCGGCGCCGCCCCGCGATTCGGCACCCCGGCCCAATTGTCCATCCAGGCCCGGTCGACCGGCACGATCAGCCGCGAGACTGTCGACATCCAGGCGCTCCCCCCGGAGACGCTGAGCGGCGGCACCTGGTCGAAGGCGCGGGTGATCTCGGCGACGTCCGGCACCTCGTCGGGGCCGAGGCAGCCATGCAGCACCGGCAGGTAGCCGCCGAAGATGGCGCCGAACCGCGCCTCCTCCAGCCGGGCGCGCAGCACTGCCTCGGCGCCCTCGGTCCGCCCGCCGATATCGAGCAGGGCGACGCCGAGCCCCGGATGCAGCAGCACCAGGTCCACCCGCACCGGCTGGCCCGGCTCGCCGCCGATATCGCATTGCCGCCCGCAGACCCAACCGTCCGGCAGCCGCTCCGGGCTGCCGCCGAAGGCGTGCGAGTAGCGCTCAGGGGTCCGCTGGCCCCTGATCAACAGCTCCGCCGACATTTGAACTTCCCCCAACATCCCCTTGGGATTGATCGCGCTTTTTGCGCCGCATGGGCAGCAGGAATGACGCGCCATCACTCAAAAAGGCGCGAGGTGGCGCCGCCGGTGGCCTAGCCGCCCTTGCGCTCAATGCCAGGTTGAAGGGTAGGGCCGGCGCCTCGCGGGGCGCCGACCGGAGGCTCCAGTCCTGCGCGGCCCGGGCGGGTGCCCGCCCGGGGCCGGCATTCACCCCGAGGCCTTGCGTCCGGCGAGGCCGATGGCGGCCGGAGCCCGGGGTCAGATCCGCATCCAGCTCAGGCAGTTCGCCACCGGGCCGCTTCCCACCAGCAGGGCGCCATGCCGGTAGAGCGACCAGGCACTGCCGCCTTGCCCCAGATCGACGGCCAGCAGCTCGCCCGAGGCATCGGCCCAGACGATGCGCCCCTCGGCCGCGGCCACCGCCGCCACCGCCCCCTCGAGCCCGAGCCCCGGCCGGAACAGCACCATGGCGGTCGTCACGCCGGCCGGCGGCAGGGACGCGACCGGCGCCGCGCCCATCACCGTCAGCGCCAGCATCGCCGCCACCCCCACGCCGCCCGGGCGCCGCGGCCCGACGCCGCCGCCCTTTCGCCGCAGCAGCCAGGCCCCGGCCAGCAGCGGCGGCAGGCCGATGACCGCGAGCCAGCCCAGGTCCCAGGCCAGCGGGTTCGGCACGTCCACCCGGATGCGGTGGATGCCGACAATCCAGTGAAAGCCCACCACGTCGACGAGCTGCCACAGCCCGAAGCCGAGCAGCGCCCAGCCGAGCACCCGCGCGGCCCACATCCCGCCGAGCCCGCCCCGCGCCCGCCACAGCAGCCCGAGGCCGAGCAGCGCGATCGCATAGACGGCGACGTGGAACAGGCCGTCGGCCAGGATCTGCATGCGGATGTCGCGCCAGGCCTCGCCGCCGGCGAGGCTGAGGAAGTGGTGCCATTGCAGCACCTGGTGCAGCAGGATCCCGTCGAAGAAGCCGCCGAGCGCGAAGCCGATGACGCCGGCGGCGAGCGCCGGATGGCCGCGCGGCGGGGCGATGACGGAGGGGTCCGACATGAGGCTGTCTCCCTGGCGACGGGCAATGGGGGCCTCAGGCGGCACGGGCGAGCGCCGGACGCTGCCGTTGCCGGGACCGCTCGGCATGGTCGGCCCGCTGCCAGCCCGTGCTGGCCTCCTTCGTGCCGGGCGATGCGCGCCCCGTCACCAGCCGGTCCGCGACGGCACCCGCGGCGAAGGCGTAGACGGCCTTGTGCAGGATATCGACCACCTGCTCGTCGCGCGGCCAGGTCCAGGGCGGCGCACCGACGCCGGTGACGTTCTCCAGGCTCTGGTCGTTGAGCAGGCGCAGGTTGAGGAACAGGAAGGAGCCGAAGGGCCCGCCGACGCCGCCGCGCGCCATCGCCGCCCGCGCGATGCCGAGCAGGATGCCCTGGCCCCAATGCATCGCCCAGTTGAGCCCGAGCCGCTGCCGGTCCGGCCGCGCCGGCAGGCCGAGCAGGCGCTCCAGCGTATGGGCAGGCACGTAGGAATTCGGCCGGCCGGTGATGCTCTGCTCCAGCTTCTCCCCGAGCGTCATCGCCGCAACCCCGGCAGCGCCCGCAAGAAGCCCGGCGGCGACCACGGACCACGCCCCGCCAGGGACCTCGTTCGATGCATAGGGGGCGAAGCCCCGGCCGCGATAGCCTGCCTGTCCCGACTCAGATCCCATCGGCCTGCCCCTCCGCCACGATGCCCGTGCTGGTCCGGGTAACGTGACGGGGCGCCGCGAGGCTGCACGGCGCGCCGGCGGAATATGCGCGCACTGGCAGGGCGGGACGGGCCGCGAAATTGGCCCGAATGGGGGCAACGCGCGAGGTGGCAGGGGCCTGGCGCGAGCATGTGCCGGCCGCACCGAGGGGCTGCTGACCTTCGAGGTCAATCCAGGAGGACCGGCGTGAACAGCAACCCGAAGGGCCGGCAGGAGCGCCTCGTCGCCCGCGATGCCGGCGGCGCACCGGCCTGCCGCACCTGATGCAAGGCGTTGGCGGCTGAGGGATGCCGGGACCTGATCCTGGTCTGAAGGCTGAGGCCGGCCACGGCCGCGGCTGGCGTCCCCAACGGGAGGGGACGACGCCAATCGGAAAAGCCACACAAGGTCAAAGTGTGGCCTATTTCCTGGCTTTGCTGGGCAAGGGCTGCTACGAAGGAGTGCTACGAAAATGCGTGAGCGCCAATGCCCTCCCGACCCAAGTTTCTACACCTCCGTAAAGGTATCTACTACGTGCGGCGGCCGATCCCGCCCGATGTGCAAATGGCATTCGGGGGGAAGAAGGAGGTCTGGATCAGCCTCAAGACAACCCAGCGGAAGGAGGCCGAAGCCGCTTCCCACGCCGTATTGGCTGGCCTTGAGAGCCGATTTGCTGAGGCACGGCGCCTCCAAGATACCCGGAAGAACGAGGAAGCCTTCCTGGCCTCAGAGGCCTTTGACGCGGCGCTTCGGGCCCATGGAGCCGTGACGATCGGGATGGAGACGGGTGGCTTGCCGTTTGCTCCCGCTTGGGCGACGCCTGCCGAAGCCGAGGTGGTCGCCCGCAACCTCGCAGCCGGGTTTGCACGACCCCGTCCAGCAAACCGGGCAGAAGCCATCCGCCACATTGACCACGATCTGTCAGCCCTTGAGGACGAGACTGCGCGAGCCTCGCTTGTCAAAGGTCTGGATGAGGATGGCGGTCCGGATTTCGGAACTATCCCCGATCGTTGGATTCCAGCCTTGATGGAGCGCGCGCGTGAACTCGCCGAGGCCGAACGACGGACGCTGGAGGCCCAACGGGCATTGGTCGCCGGCGGGTCCAACGACAGCGACAAGGCGAGCGAGAACCCCATCGATACAGCCTCGCTCACGGCGCTTGCCGCCCGTTGGAAGGCTCAAGGGACATCGGGGCCATCAGCGCATAGCGAAATGACCAAAGCGATCGCGCAATTTGAGGCGGTGAATGGCCCGCTTCGGTATGCCGAGATCACCGTGGAACATGCACGACGCTTTAAAGAGTTTCTCGTAAGCGCCACCAATCTCGCCGGAGCGACGAAGCAGAAGAAATGGAGCATGCTTCGTACCTTGCTCAACGTCGCGGTCAACGATGGGCTCCTCGAAGCCAACCCTTTTGTCCGAATCAAGGCCACCTTCTCGAAGGATGCGAAGAAGCGCGGCGCCTACACCGCCGACCAGCTTGGCGCCTTGTTCCAAGCCTTGAGCGGTGAAGAATGGTGGCTGGCTCGCATTGCACTTTACTCGGGAGGGCGCCTTGATGAAATCTGCCAACTCGTCAAGCGCGACATCATGGCGGTCGACGGTGTCCATTGTATCGACATCCATGAGGACATGGAGGTCGGGAGGACGGTCAAGACTCCTGGCTCGGTACGCAAGGTCCCGATCCACCGCCAGCTTATCACGGACGGCTTTCTCGCTTGGATCGGGAGTCGGCCGACAGAGCGCCTATTCAGCGTCGATGCCGATGCGATGAGCAAGCGCATGGCACGGCGGATAGAGGCGGCGCTACCCGGATCGGGGAAGGTGTTTCATGAGTTTCGCCATACCTTCAAGGATGGCTGCCGCGATGGCGGAGTGGCCGAGGAATTCCATGACCGGCTCACCGGGCACGCAGCGAAATCAATTGGCAGGACCTATGGCAGCTACAATATGCGGACGTTGAAGGCAAAGATCGACCTCATCAACTTTGGCATTGAGGGCAATGCAGACGCATCGGGCATACTAGCCCACGCGGAGAAGTCCGCGGCGTGATATTGGGTTACCGCGTCGTCTACTTCTTCATAACCACCGCTAGCGCGTCCGGAAGTACAACCTCGCTCGTCAGCCACACGCCTAGTCCGGCGCATTCGGTGAACCCGCACGTTCCATCTGGCTCATTGGCAAAGGGCGCCGAGGTTATTGATAGGCTTGGGTGATGGCGGCCATGGTGACCCTCACCCTGCCGCACAGAGCTGTGTTAATCCAAACTGCGTCCCAGCAAGGCCGCATCGAGGGCTTCGGCAAGCGCCCTTTTGGAAGCTTCCAAATCGGCTTGTAGCTCGCGCAAGTGCTCCTTCGCTCGGGTGTATTGGTCGCGGGCCTTGGGTGACTCGTCGACGAAGTCACCACCGACGATGACGTCGATGCGCTTTAATTCCACCCGTGCCGCAAGGGTGCCAACGCTAACGACCAAGTCGGCAATCTCTTGTCCGAACTTGCGGCTGGCATTACCCGGGTCGTGCGGATCGAAGCTGGACATGGGTGACCGTATGAACTGCCGACGTGCCGAGACGGCGCAGCATCGGCTCGATCAGCAAGCTATTGCAAGCACCGCATATGCTCAGACCCGAGGTCCGGATGCGTTGCTCTTCAGTCCCGCTTTACAATCGCCATTGCTTCCCGCAGCGCCGCTTCGCGGGTCAGCCGCACGCCTGGGCCACCTCCGTTGGCGGGGATGAATTCGACGCCGGCAGCGGTCAGTGCTGCTGTAAGCGCGTTCAAAGTCCGGATTTGCGGGCGTGCCGTTTCACCGGACTCGATTTCAACGAGGGCTCTGAGCGACACGCCACTCTCCTTAGCCAGCCGGGTCCGCGACCAATCCAGCAGTCCGCGGCCCGCCCGGATCTGGGCTGGTAAAACTGCGCGATTCGTGCGGAAATCTTGCTCGCTCACGGGAAGCGGTGCCAGAAGCGGCGCCGTCGTGCAAGCGGAGGCGGGCGGTTATGGCGAAGAAGGCGATCGCGGCACAGCGGGACGATACGACAGACCTATTCAACGCCAGACCGACTTCCGCAAGGTCGCTTAACGACGCGGAGCTGTTCCGCTTCCCCGAGGTTCGGTGGCGCTTCACCGACGCCGAGTTGCTAGCGGACTTGCGAGCCTTCGGTGCGGCGTACGGTCCGCGGGACCGCACGATGCTGAACTATCGCGCATGGCCAAAACGCCGCTTCCACGACCACACAATCATCGGCCAGCTCGGCACATGGATTGAAGCTCTCAAGCGCGCCGGCCTCGAACATCAGACCCGACAAAGGAATGCACCGACGAAGACCGATATTGCGGAGGAGCTTCGCCGCTTCGCCAAGGCAACCCGAGTGGCGGAGCGGACACTTGCCAACTTCAAGGATTGGCGCTTCCGAACAGTGAGCGCGACGGCAGTCTCGCGGCACTTCGGCTCGTGGTTCGATGCGTTGCAAGAGCTTGGCATCGCAGTGCCGGGGCAGACGAGATCGACGCGGCACTCCGAAGAGGAGATCGTAGACGCTGTCGAGCGGATCTGGCGGTGGTGTGGGCGCCCACCCTCGACGGAGGACTTCAAGAAGTATGGCCGCATACACAATGACGGCGTGTCCTTCGGCACCGTCTACTACCACTTCGGGCCGCTCAAGCCGTTCCTTGCGTCATTTGTCCTGTGGAAGCTCGGCAAGCTTACCCTCGCGCAGTTCTTGACGCAGGCGAGGCTCGGGCGTGAGCGTGAGCCAGTGCTGCCGAGTGTGCGGTATGCCCTGCTTAACGACCGGAACTACACCTGCGAGGCGTGCGGGAAGAGCCCCAAGCTCCATCCGGGCACCGTCTTGCACATCGATCATATCGTCCCGGTGTCGAAGGGTGGGACGAACGACTTGGACAATCTTCGTGTGCTTTGCCAGATGTGCAACATCGGACGGGGCAATCGCTTCAGCAAGTGAGGCTTCAGCACCGCCGGCGGGCTGCACTTTCGGAGCCCGCCTCAGAGCAGGGCTGAGTAGACTTTAAGCTCTCAGTGCTGGGGTGAAGTGGATTACCGCCCGCAGGCCAAGCGGCTCGAATTGCAGTTTGACCGTGCTGCCTGGCCCAAGGTCCTGACCTAAACCGCGCTCCAAGAGACGCGTGCCGAAGCCGCGCCGGTCAATGGGCGTTATCACCGGTGGCCCCCCCGTTTCCTCCCATAGGATCTTCATTGTGCCGCCCACTCCTGCCACGCAGCTGATGCCGACGTGTCCTGTTGCAGCCGAAAGCGCACCGTATTTGGTCGCATTGGTAGCCAATTCGTGGAGGGCGAGCACGAGCGCCTGCGTCTGCCGTGGCGATACCTTGAAGCGCGTGCATTCCGCCGATACGCCAATCCGGACGCCCTTGCCTGTTTCCAGCCAAGGCGCGAGCGCCTTCCGTACAGTGTCCTCGACGCCGGCTGCCTCCCATCCTAGCTCAGTCAGCATGTCGTGCGCCCGTGCCAGGGTCCGTAGCCGTGCAACGAAGTGCTTCGCGAACCGCACAGGGTCGCCGCCTGTGCCCTTCAACGTCTGCGCGGCTAACCCCTGAACGGTGGCCAGGATGTTTTTCACGCGGTGGTTCAACTCAGCCAGCAACAGGGCGTGGCGCCGCTCGCCTTCCACAAGGCCCAAGTTCACCTCTTCCGAAGTAGCGAGTTCCTGCCCGTGACGATCAGTTGAGGCTGCGGCCCTCTCCCTTAGTTTAGCCAGCTCAGCGCGCAGGCGTGTGACCTCTGCTTCCAATTCTGTCTCACGTTGGCTCGGCAGGTAGGTCATCGCCGCTCGGTCTAAGCCCGGCGGGACCTTGGAAGGGCAGCCACAAGCTGATCGGATGAGCTGTTGGCTTCCTCGCGGTCAAGCAGGCGCAGGGCGGCGCGAAACACCTCACTAGCCGTCTGGTAGCGGCCAGAGCTAATGCTGGCCGCGACGAGGCGCTCTCGCTCGGGCATGATGGAGATGGATATGGACTTCCGAATGGCCATGTCGCTTCTATGCCGGGACCGCATCTAAACGATAATGTAGCACAGACATTCACGTTCAGCTTGGTTTTCGAACGGTGTCGCAGAGAGTTAAAAAATGGGGTCTAGATTGTTTCGCGGAGTTTTCCCTCCTTTGCCTGCGCACCTTGGCTTGGAGCAGACTCAAGAAGGGGAAAAGAGGGAGGGAGGCAATATGAGTTACATCCCCTCCTGTACCTTCTTCCGCTGCCTCTGACCGTTCTTCAACCTCGCCGAAGCTTTCCTCAATCACCGCCTAGCCCGACCGAAACTCGCTTCAGCTTGGCTTGAAGAGGCCGTCAAGTCGGCCTAGACGGCGGCTTGAGCGACACCGATGCGGCAAGTAAGTCCGGTATATGGGGGTGTCGCCTGAGGCATTGAGGATGCGCAGGCGCACCGCTCGTCCGGCAAGCCTGGCTAACCGAGGCCCAGGCCCAGGCGCTCGATCTGGCAGCGTTGGCGCCACGCTCCCGCGGCGGCCGAGGCGATCCGAAGCGACAGGGCACGGCGTTCCACGGGCGCGCTCGGTAGTCCGGCGGGCACGCTTGCGATTGCAATTTCCCCGGGACCGGCAACGGCGCTGTCCTGCCCCTGCAGTGCAAGCCGGAAGTTGGCGCCAGCAAGGCCTTCGGACAGGTCCATCAAGACGAGAAGGGGGAGGCTGGTCGGTGGCGTCGCCGCCAAGGTGGCTTGCAGCCGGGGGCCGAAACATGCAGCGGCTTGTCGCTCGGCATCGTCAAGGCATGGCATTTGGGATGGTCGCGGGCGGTGGCTATCGAACGTCGCGGAATCGAGCGGCATGGGGGAAGCAGCTCCGTCACAAGGGCGCCGAAGCCCGACGCGGGCTGCCGCAAGGGGGACGGCGTACCCGACATTGCCAACTCCAAATGAGTCGTTGAACTCATTTCTACTTCCGGTTGTTCAAGATCTGTTGTGGTTGCCACATGTTTGCGCTCACCGACGGGACAGTCACCGGTGTCGCCGCCCGACCAGCAACCGTCGATGGGCATTAATGAACGTATGTGTCCACGCTGGCTCAGAATCGATACTGGAATGAGTTTGGCTCAACCCCGCCCAAGGTTCGCTTCAGTGGAACCTAAGCTTCGCTTGGCAGTGCCTTTGGCGGTCCTGAGTTTGCCTTGTAGGACCGCTGCGGGTGGCCTCTCCGTACAGCTTCAAACCGTTTTCAGCGGGGGTGCGGTGACAAAAAATCGATGCGGTTCCTGGAGGCAACCTCCAACCACGGGTAGGGGGCGTGGTGCCTACGAGAAGGAGTTACCTGACCGAGAGCGGCACGGTGCGAGATAAATAGTAACGCTGCCAGTTCCTTAACCCTTCTCGTTCATTTCGCCTATAAGACTGTGGATAACGGGAATAGCCACCGGTCAGCTTGCTCAGCGTTCTTGAATTGTTCGCTCCCTGCGTGCCAGCCTGCTGCCGATGCCGGACGCCCTGCCGATTCTCTTGCCGCTTACCTCGCCTGTATGGCTCGACAGAGACACGGCTGAAGCGGTCGGACAGGCTGCTTCAGTTGCCGCTCATGCGGGCGGTGATGGCGTGGTGGAGGCGCTGGCAGTGCTGCTAGGTCGATATCCCACGCTGCCTCTGGCAATGCTTCGAGAGGCGGCCGAGGGCATTGTCTCGCCGCCAGCCGCGAAGGTCCCCTAACCATGGCCCACGCTAGCCGCCGCCACCTGTCTGCAGGTTCGAGGGGTGATCAGAATTGGCGTCGGTTGTCGGTGGTCCCGGCTTCGGTTGGCGAAGTTTGTCTCCTCGACATCTACGGGTGCGGCTTATCGTCCCGTGATGAAGAAGGCGAACGATTCATTGGCATTCACGCGGCAAGGCTTCAAGCAATCCTGACTGCCACCCATCTCATGCGGTCGACGCTTAACCCGAATGGTGCTGGTCAAACGGTTACTGTCGTTGTCCGGGACGATGCCGGCGAGCGGTATAGAGTAACGATCGTCTCCGGATGACAAACAGCAAACATTAATTTTCCAAAATATCGCCCTTGAATGCGAAGTAGGCTAAATTGCCTTAGTTTATGGAGATGAAGCGTGAGCGGAAAGGTGTTTTTTGCTTGGCAAGCCGACACTCCTAATCGAGTTGGACGCTCACTGATTGAGGCCGCGGCAAATTCAGCCATCAAAAGGATCGCGGCTGATCTTACTCTCGACGAGCCGATGCGGGATGCAATGGAGTTAGATCACGATACTAAGGGAGAGCCCGGTCAGCCTCCAATCGTGGACACGATTTTCCGGAAAATTAGCGCGTCCTTGGCTTTCATAGCGGACTTGACGTTCACTGGCATACGTATAGGGCGAGAGGGAAAGCCCGACCGGCCAACTCCTAACCCAAATGTTTTGATAGAGTACGGTTACGCGCTCAAAGCACTGAGTCATCGCCGACTCATACCGATTATGAACGCAGCTTACGGCACGCCGAGCGATATAACTTTGCCATTTGATATGAAACATCTCCGTTGGCCACATACTTATAACTTGGCGGCCGAGGCAACTGCAGATCAGAAGAAGAAGGAATTGCAGGCCCTCGCGCAGCACATTGAAATGGCACTGCGAGCAATCCTCTCGAGTGACGACTATCGCGCGAGTGTTCGAGCGACATCCACTCCTCCTCCATTTTCAGCAGCCGAGCCATAAGATGGGCCATCGCGTTTCCGCAAAGATGGCGAGCCGCTTGGGTTGAGCGACCACTTTCATGGTTTTACAGGGCAACCCGCAAGGGAAATTAGAATGGCTCGGAAGCCCGGCATATGGTTAAGGGTTATGCCTTCGTTTGCCGTAAACCGTAAATGGACCGTGCCGCAAATAGAACAAGCAATGACCCGCCCGCATATTATCCTTCCTCTCGGTCAGAATTGGAATGGCTATGATTTCGTCAGGGCAAGCGATGGCTTTGGGGTCTACGCTCCCGGTGGCGAACACAATGCAGCTGAGGATTCTGTGTTCTGTTTTCGCTCCGGGGAAATCTGGAGCACCAATGCATTTCTCGTAACCGCATATCGGGCAGCCAACAACGCTTTAATCGCCCCCGTACTTGCATCTCCAGAGAAGCATCTGATTGATGGCTTGAATAACTATATGGGGTTTCTTGAAAGCCGCCTTGAAATTGATCGGCCATATACTTGGATCGCGGGAATTGAGGGCATAAAGGGCATGCGGCTCAGTTATCCGCCGCCGCCGAACAGCGCATGGGCAGGAGGTAATGGGCTTGGAGGCGCCACGGTTGATAGCGTTGAGCTTAGAGGTGAGATTTCCATAGGACAATCGGCCAAGGACGCTCTTAAGCCCTTTTTGGAGGAGTTGTTTGGCGCCTTTGCTCTAGAGCGGCCGTCGTACCTCGACTCTTATTGAAACGTGAAAGGGAGGCCTCCGATCGGCCTCGCCTCACCATCGTTTCGAACACAATCCGGGAGCGGCATCTACACCCATATCGCGCCCTAGACCTCATGGCATGGCGCTTCGGCTGAAACTGGCCGTTTGATCCACCACGCTTGTCAGGTGGGAGGAGCGGGTAAGGGCATCCAATGCGTCGGCTTCGCGATGAGCTTAGCCCCGCTCCACGCCGTTTCCCATCTCCCACCGCCCCAACTACTCCAATAGACGGTAATCACATCTTGTCGGAGTGCATGGCCGGCACGGTCAGGAAGGTAGACTAGGATGACCTGACCGCTTTGTGGGGCCGTTGCGGTAGGCTGATAGCTTTGCATGACCCCTCCCACGACGTTACAAGCAAAGTTTGGGAGGCAGGGTAGCAGCCTCGGCCGAATGCGACGCTAGCCCAATCGCTGGCCGTGCCATGGTAAAGCTGAAGTCGGTGCTCGAACTTAGGCTGCCATGGTGGCTGTCACTGTATCGATCGGTTGCAGCAGCCACTCTCCGTCGTTCGCCGCGTCTCCAACTGCGTTCGTCACCCTGTCGCGCCGCAACACGCCGTCCGCAGCGGGGCGCAGCAACGCTGAAAGTTGCTTTAAGTCGTGATCCGCACCGCTGTCCTCGATCCACGCTACGATATCGTCGACTTGCAAGATAACGGGCATCCATCCATTCGGCGCCGCCTCATGTCCCTTTGCGTCAACGGTCACGACCGAGAACCGCACATCTGCACCGCGCCGCTGTTCACAGGCATCATCGTAAAGGCAGGCGAGCAACATAGGGCTGCCATCCTGTTGCACGACAGCGTGGACATGCTTGTGGTGCGGCAGGTTGGGGTGGGGCACAGTCCAATCGTAGTACCCGGACACGGCCACAATCCCGCGGTGACGGCGGAGTAGATCAGCCCAGGGCGCTTTCTTCAGGGCTGACGATTTGACGGACGGCACCTCGACTGTGCGGGTGTCATATGCGGGCCGTCCCCCCTTGATCGCCTTCCATGCTGGTTCGGGCATCGAGATGGCGAAGGTTGCAGGGATGAGGACGCGATGGCCTCTATCGCCGGAGCTCGGTCGCCTTGGGGCGATTTGTTAATGACCTGCGGCTGGTTTGCCCACTTATTGTGCTTCTACCCCTTCGAACGCTTGGCGCACCCTATCAGCGTGGGTCCTCGATTGTGCTGAAGGGTCCTGCCGAAAGCTTTTTGATCCCTTCTCTTTTGAGGTCATCGAAGGGTTCCTTTCAAAGAGAAAGGGGAGGAGCAGAGGAGGCACTATGTATAACATTCCCTTCCTGCCTCTCTTATACCAACCGGCGTGGACACTGACTCTCGCGCCCACTTCCCTATAATGGAACAATCTGATTCGATGACCTGAGCAAGCGATTTGCTTGGGGGGATCGATGGGCGCGACGTTGAAGGTGACTTGCGCG